>Ga0181529_10001456_pt1 | contig 30391 bp, 34 predicted proteins | sample PEATcosm2014_Bin_36_FD_119763 | JGI IMG/M metagenome (GOLD analysis project Ga0181529, IMG submission 119763) | Peatland microbial communities from MTU Mesocosm Facility, Houghton, MI, USA - PEATcosm2014_Bin10_30_metaG | ecosystem: Environmental > Terrestrial > Soil > Wetlands > Peat | place... | reverse complement strand
TTGCGAGCGTACTTTTCAAAACTCGGCTGTGTGGCGAATGTAAGTTGGCGCATTGCGTTTTGGGTCCACCTATACGATTAGACGCAATCGATGCGCGTTGGGAGCTTGATCAGAGGCTCCCTAGATTCGCCCCAACGAGTTATCCCGCATTATGAAAGCCCTCTAAACTCTGTCCGCACTCCTTGCACGAGTAACAAACTCAAGCACCTTGGCGCGATCCTTGCGGCCCGGAGTAGCCTCGACACCCGAGACTGCATCGACTCCCCAGGGGTGCAGTGCGGCAATGGCTTCAGCCACGTTGGCTGGGCTCAGCCCTCCGGCGGCCACCAGCTTCATTCTGCTGCTGAGATTGAAGATGCTCTTGCGCGCCTCGGTCCAATCAAAGGCAACGCCGGTGCCGCCGACTGCCGATGCGGTGCGCGAGTCCACCAACAGTCCATTCACGTGCGGGTCCCGCGCGTACCCGGCGATCTGCGCGGTGTGCTCTCTGGCAGCTTCGGCGTTGAAGTGCAAGACGCGCAAGATGCGAAGCTGTGGCCCCAGCCGGTTATGAATATCTGCCGGCAGTTTTGCCTTTGCGTCGAAGTGCAATTGAATGCCCGTCAGACCGGAGACTTGAACGGTGGAGACAATCTCCTCAAGTCCGGCATCGACGAAGACACCGATCTTTTCGATCGTTGCCGGCAGTTGCGGAGTAATCGCAGCAACCTCCGCCGCTGTCACCTTGCGCGGACTGGGCGCGAAGACAAAGCCCACCGCGTCGGCCCCGGCGTCGACGGCGAGCATCGCATCTTCAAGCGAAGTGTTGCCGCAGATTTTGATCCAGATACTCATCGTGCCGCGCCCGACCGTGCTGCTGCAGCTCCTGCCATCAAAGTCGCGAGCGCCGCGCCGGGGTCCTGCTGCCGCATCAGGCTCTCGCCAATTAGAAAAGCATCGAAGCCCGCTGCGCGTAGCCCGGCCAGATCCTCTGGCGCCGCGATGCCGCTTTCGGCCACACGCACCACAGCGCGCGGAATCCGTGTCGCGAGTTCAAACGATGTTTCTAGCCGAACCTCAAGGGTCTTAAGATTGCGGTTATTCACTCCTATAGCGTCGGCCCCGGTCTCGCCCAATGTCGCTAGCACTCGGTCCAGTTCCTCAGCGGTATGCACCTCGACAAGCACATCGAGTGAAAGCGTATGTGCCGTCCCGGCAAAACGGCTAAGCTCCCCGTCATTGAGCGCCGCAGCAATGAGCAGAATTGCGTCTCCGCGATGCGCGCGAGCCTCTGCGATCTGATACTCGTCGACGATGAAGTCCTTGCGGAGACAAGGCAATGGAACTGCGGCCGAGGCCAACTCCAGGTTACGCAGACTGCCCTGAAAATACGGCTCATCCGTCAGGACCGACAGCGCCGCCGCGCCGCCCGCAAAATAGCTCCGCGCGAGTTGGGCCGCGTCGAAGTCCGAGCGTATCAGCCCTTTCGATGGCGAGGCTTTCTTGATCTCCGCGATCACCGCGGGGTTCATGGCAGCCCGCTGTCGCAAGGCAGCGGCCCAGCCTCGCGGCTGGTGCAGAGCGGCCAACCGTTCCAGCTCCGCATTGGGCATGCGGGCCTTCGATGCGGCCACCGTAGCCCGCGTCGTCGCCAAAATCTTGTCGAGGTGAGTAGACATGCGCTAGGTCGAGTATACGAGGATCGCAGCGGCTCTAGCCCTTCGCTGCCATCTTCATCGCCTCTTCGGCATTTGCGGTCAAGCGGAGCAGATCCCGGTTCCTTTGCTTCACAAATCCGGCTGCAACGGCGGAATCGAGAAAAGCCAGCAGCCCATTCCAGTAGCCAGCGGTATTGATGAGGATGACCGGTTTGGCATGCAGTCCGAGCTGCGCCCAGGTGACCGCTTCAAGCAGCTCGTCGAGCGTACCGTAGCCGCCCGGCAGAACGAGAAAGGCATCGGCTAGTTCGGCCATGCGTGCCTTGCGCTCGTGCATGGTGGGTACCAGATCGAGCCTGGTCAGCCCAGTGTGGGCGATCTCTCGGCCCTCAAGCACCGCGGGGAGCACGCCAATCACCTTGGCTCCGCCAGCCAGGGCCGCATCGGCCACAGCGCCCATCAGCCCTACGTTGGCGCCGCCATAGACCATGCTCAGCCCGCGAGCGGCAATGGCTGCGCCGAGCGCTCGGGCTTCGGCTAGAAACGCGGGGTCGGCTCCGTCGGCGGAGCCGCAGTAAACGGCCACGCGGCGGCGAGAACTATTGAAAGATGTCATCGTATCTTCAGGATAGCGCGCAGCCAGAGCTGACAACCCCGTTAACGGTACACTAGAGGCAGGACTCTTCCCGCCCGGACTCGCATTGCAGCCGCAGCTCTCCAATCTGAATCCCGAACAACGCGCCGCAGTCGAGGCTACCGAAGGTCCTCTGCTCATCCTCGCCGGAGCCGGCTCGGGCAAGACCCGCGTCATTACCAGTCGTATCGCCTGGCTCATTCGCGAAAAAGGCATCGCGCCCGATTCGATTCTGGCTGTCACCTTCACCAACAAGGCGGCCAGCGAGATGGGTGAACGTGTCGACCGGCTGCTCGATCACAGCTCGCTGGCCAAGCCCTTGATCTGCACCTTCCACTCGCTCTGCGTACGTCTGCTGCGCCGGGACATCGAGGAACTGAAGGTTGCCGGCGAAGGTCTCACGCGTTCGTTTGCAATCTATGACGAGAACGACCAGCAGGCCATCGTCAAGCAGGTCATGCGGCGGATGGGCCTGGATATCAAGCAGCTGACACCTCGAATCGTCTTAGGCCGCATCTCCTGGGCCAAGAACCACATGGTCGATCCGCAGGAGTATTACCTCGCATCGAAGGATCCGAATAGCGAACGCATCGCTCATATCTACCAGAGCTACAAGGCAGAGCTGCGCAAAAACAACGCCCTCGACTTCGACGACCTGCTGCTTGAAGCTGTAAGGCTGCTCAAAGTCTCTTCAGCAGCCCGCGAGCGCTACCAGCGCCGCTACCGTTACCTGCTCGTAGACGAGTATCAAGATACAAATCGTCCGCAGTATGAGCTGATGAAGCTGCTGGCGGGTGAAGCCAAAAATGTCTGCGCCGTCGGCGACGAGGACCAGAGCATCTATTCCTGGCGCGGCGCCGACATTCGCAACATCCTGGAGTTCGAGAAGGACTTTCCTAATGCTCGCATCGTCAGGCTGGAACAGAACTACCGGTCGACGCAGGTGATTCTCGAGGCCGCCGGCGCTGTGGTTGCAAACAACCTGCAGCGCAAGGGCAAGAAGCTCTGGACCGATCGCCAGGGCGGGGGCCTGATCGGCTATTACGAGGCTCCAGACGGCGAAAACGAAGCTCTCTTCATCGCTGATCGAATTCAAAAGTTCCTTCGCGACGCGGCAGCCAGTGCCGACGGCGTTGAAGCGCATTGCGCCGTGCTCTACCGGACCAACTCCCAGTCGCGACTGGTTGAGGAGGCGCTACGCCGCTACAACATCAGCTACACCATGGTCGGCGGCTTCAGCTTTTACGAGCGCGCGGAGATCAAGGATCTGCTCTGCTACCTTCGCCTGGTCCGCAATCCCCACGATTCGATGGCGCTGCAACGAGTGATCAACGTGCCTGCACGCGGCATAGGCAAGACGACGCTGGAGACCCTGGAACGCTTGGCTCTGGAGACCGATGCCTCCACATGGAATGCTCTCGCGGCTGCTATCGCCCAGCACCTCATTCCCACGCGCGCACTGATGGCCATCGAGTCCTTCCGCCAGCTCATCCTCGACGCGCAGGCCATGATGGATCCCGACTTCGCGGGCAAGCTTGCGGCCGATGTGGCCGAGGCGCGGGCGGAGGACGGCGATACCGGATTCGGCTTTGGCGCGAGCGCAGTCGACCCTGACAGCGCCGAGGCAGCGACTGGCGTTGAGTTTGGTGGGAATGAGAACCAAATTCCGCTGCTCGACGCTAGCCACTTTTCTCCCTTCTCTGTGGAGCCTAAACGTCCCTTCCTGAAGATGCCGAAGCAAACGGCCAAGTCGGAACCTCAATCGGAAGAGAAGGAAGACGCAGAAGAGAAGCCGGCCTTCCGCGCTCCCGGCGATGCGGCCACGCTTCCCGAGTTGATCCGTTTCATCATCGACCGCACCGGTTACATCAAAGCTCTCGAAACCGAGGGCTCACCGGATGCCTTCAGCCGCATCGAAAACCTGAAGGAGCTGGTCAATGCCGCGCACGACGCCGAGGTTCGCGGCGAGACTCTGGCCGATTTCCTCGATCACGCCGCTCTGGCCTCTGACACCGACCAGATCGACCCCGATGCGCGCGTTACGCTGATGACGTTGCACGCAGCCAAAGGGCTGGAGTTTTCGCTCGTCTTCCTCGCGGGACTTGAAGAAGGTCTCTTTCCCCACTCCCGCACGCTCAACAACCCCGACGAACTTGAAGAAGAGCGCCGCCTCTGCTACGTCGGCATGACCCGCGCGATGAACTCGCTGATTCTTACCCGCGCCCACCACAGGCGGCGCTACGGTAACGATGCACCGGAGATGAGTATCCCCTCCCGCTTCCTGGAAGAAGTTCCCGGTCAGTTGGTCGAAAACCTCGGCGGCCGTCCCCAGGCATCCTCCTGGTCCACCCCAGGCTATCCCAACACTTTCGGACGTCGTTCAAGCTCAGGAAGCGATTTCAGCGACCGGCACTACAACTACGAGGACGAGAATCAGGAGGCCCCGCGCTCGCCCGCCAACCCCGGCGCGGGAGCTCGATTCGGCGCCGCTTCCAAGGGCAAGCCCTTTGTCGCTCCATGGATGACTGCCAGCGCCAGACCAGCCGCGTCGAGAGAGAAAAGCGATTCCAGGAGCGAGGACGCAGACTCGCCACACTCCATCGACAACATTGCACGCTTCTTCAGCGGCAGGAGTGGTGATGGGAAGCCCGGTTCGATGCCGCGTCCCATTTTGCCCCGGCCGGCAATTGACCTTCCAGCCTCCTCCGGCGCGGCCAATCTGAAGAAAGGCCAGCGAGTCCGTCACTCCAAGTACGGGGAGGGAACCATCGTCATGCGCGAAGGCGATGGCGAAGACGCCAAGCTGACCGTCCTCTTCTCCCACCACGGCATGAAAAAGTTGATGGAAAAGTTCGCCAATCTCAAAAGGATCTGAGATCTTCGCAAGCGCAACAGAGCCGGTCTCGGTCTTTCCTCTCTGGCACTAAAGAGCTGCCATTCGCAGCGTGCAAGAGACGCCAGCTTCTTCGCAGCCACGCTGTCTCCTGCGCTACCATAGAGAAAAGATTGGGGCCGCCCATGTTCGTTGTTGTCTGGCAGTTTGAGATCTCCGAGGAGAAGGTCGCCGGCTTCGAGGCCGCCTATTCGCCTGATGGCGCCTGGGCGCAACTCTTCCGCTCCTCGCCAGACTACCGCGGCACAGAACTGCTGCGCGACGCCTACATCTCGGGCAACTATCTCACCATCGACCGCTGGACCAGCGAAGAGGCCTTTCGCGCCTTCCGCAAGGATCACGACCAGGAGTACGAATCTCTGGACCGCGCTTGCGATTCGCTCACGGGCCGGGAGACGCGCATCGGCGCCTACACCGTATAGACTTGCCTGCCTCTTCGTCACTCCAGAACAAGAAGGTTTCCGGCGAACTCGCGACCTGCCATGTACCTGATACGTCGGTCAAATGTCACCAACACACCGTCTTCTTTGATCGCAAGACCGAGGAGGTATGCGTCGGTCACCTGCTGGTGGCCTGAGATGCGCGCGGCGAACGGCGCCGCGAGGTCAACCCAGCTATCCTCGATCCCCCAGTACCAATACCGGGGATTGGCTTTCAGCATTTCCAGAACTGCGATTGCCTGACCCATAGTGCGCGGGCCGGGGTTGAATACCGGATTCGTTGTGACTCGAATGAATCCTGCCTCGGTTAGCGGACACACGCCCCACCTCTTCGCGCCGGAAGACTTGAACCACTCCTGCGCTCTTTGAAAATGCGTGTGTCCCGGCTCTGCAAGAGCGATCAGAACGTTTAGATCAAGCAAAATTCTTCGGGTCAAACTCTTCCTCCTCGATCTTCTTCACCATTTCGGAGGTGATCGTTCTTCCCGTCGAAGGGAACATCGGCAGCCCGCTTGGGCCGATCCGAATATCCGGCTTTGGCTCCGGTGCCGTTTTCGCCTTGAGAATCAATTCATCGATCGCCGCGCTGAGGGTGATTCCTTTGGCGTAGGCATAGTTCGAGGCGAACTCATGAGTCTCGGCATCGAGTGTAATTGTGGTTCTCATGTGTTCATTGTGTATCAAATAAGAAAATGATGCAATGTTCGATTTATGATGCAACAGAAGGATTCGGAGACGCTCTGCTAATTTTCTCTCTTTATTCGCTATTTTCCCCTATCCTCTTGCTGACCCGCCCTGCTACAATCCGATCGAAATCCAATCCAGGCCGCCGCGCCGTTTCCTGTGGGGAAATCGGGATCTGTGCGGGACGAGCACCTTCCTTGAGGAGCCTCCACCATGGCAATCGCCGATGACCGCAGCAAGGCTGTTGAACTTGCCCTTGCACAGATCGAAAAACAGTTTGGCAAAGGGTCGATTGTCCGGCTCGGTTCCAAAGAAGCACTCGTTCCCATCTCCGTTATCTCCACGGGTTCTATCAGCTTTGACGCGGCCTTAGGCGTCGGCGGAGTGCCTCGCGGCCGTGTGACCGAGGTCTTCGGCCCTGAGTCCTCAGGCAAGACGACCATCACCCTGCAGATCATAGCCGAGGCCCAAAAGGCAGGCGGCATGGCGGCCTTTGTCGATGCAGAGCATGCCCTCGACCCCGCATACGCCAAAAAGCTCGGTGTGGACGTCGACAACCTGCTCGTCTCTCAGCCCGACTCCGGCGAACAGGCCCTCGAGATCACCGAGGCGCTCGTCCGCTCGGGCGCCATCGACGTGCTGGTCGTCGACTCGGTCGCCGCGCTCGTTCCCAAGGCTGAACTTGACGGCGAGATGGGCGACTCTCACGTAGGCCTGCAGGCGAGGCTCATGTCTCAGGCGCTGCGCAAGCTCACCGGCACCGTCTCAAAGTCCCGTACGGCGCTTATTTTCATTAACCAAATTCGCGAGAAGATCGGCGTGATGTTCGGCAACCCGGAGACGACCACCGGCGGCCGGGCTCTGAAGTTTTATTCTTCGGTCCGCGTCGACATCCGCCGCATCGCGGCCATCAAGGATGGCGACGCCGTGACCGGCAACCGGACCAAGGTCAAGATCGTCAAGAACAAAGTTGCCGCGCCCTTCCGCGAGGCCGAGTTCGACATCCTCTATGGCGAGGGCATCAGCCGCGAGGGCGACGTGCTTGACCTTGCCGTGGCCAACAATATCGTCGAGAAGTCGGGCGCATGGTACGCCTACGCCGGCGAGCGCATCGGCCAGGGCCGCGAAAACACCCGCACCTTCCTCAAGGAGAACAAGGACATCTTCGCCAAGATGGACGCCGAGCTGCGCAAGAAGCTGAACATCGGCGCAGTCAAGGCAGAGATTCCCGAAGTCCCCGCCACCGGCCACGCCGAAGCCAAGGAAGCTATCCGCGGCCGCAAAGGCTAGGAAAGCACTTTATGGCGACGCCGAATCTTTCTCCTGCGCAGATCGCACAGTTATCGAACTTAGTAGTTCAGTACATCGCGACTCAGCGAGATCGGTATATATCCGCAGCGGCGCCGCTGTCGGGGCAACAAAACACTTCAATGGCAGGATTCTTTACGCCACAAATCCTGGCTGAGACTCAATTGCTCACGCTCCAAGGAGAGCGTGTCCCTAACCCAGACTTTTATCCGCTGTTGTTCGGCTACGGTTTCAAAAACCTACCGAATTTCTCAACAATGGCCGCAATCACGTTTTCGGACACTGTGGTATCGCATGAGCCCTTCACGAATGGATTGCTCTTCCATGAACTCGTGCATGTAGAGCAATACCGGCAGCTTGGGATTGAGAGGTTCTCCGACCTGTATGTTCGGGGATTTTTGAAAGGCGGCGGATACTTCGAGATACCTTTGGAACGGAACGCACATCTGCTTGGCGCACGATTTGAGCAGAACCCGGCTGATCGATTCTCTGTGGCTGACGAAGTGTTCACATGGATCACAGAAAACCGATTCTAGGTTTTTGCGACGGACAGCCCACGTCTGACCAAGCTTTGTGTCAGGGCACGACTTCAGTCGTGCCGAAAGCGAGTATTGAAGGGAGACGGGCTTTAGCCCCTGCGATGTCGAAACCTTCCCGGCCATCGGACCCAAACAACGCCACAGGATGCCCGCGAAGATTCTTTGTGACCACACGAACAGCGGGCGGAAGATCCCTCTTCCAAACCGATCGCATGGCAGATCTCTTCATTGACGTATTGCGGTCCTATACACAATCCGAAAAGTTGATCGTTCACGACTTTGTTGTTATGCCAAACCACGTTCACATCCTGATGACCGTTCCTGGCGAAATAAGTCTTGAGAAAGCGATGCAGTTGATCAAAGGCAGCTTTTCCTTTCGGGCCGGCAAGGAACTGGGATTTCGAGGCGAGATTTGGCAGCGAGGATATTCCGATGTGCGTATTCAGGATGAGCGGAGCTTTGAGCAACACAGGGAGTACATCTACAAAAATCCAGTGACAGCAGGCCTCGTGAGCTTGCCCGAGGAGTACAAGGCCGGATCGGCATTCATGAAGAAGCAGAAGCGCGCAGGGGCTAAAGCCCGAGATTTAGAGGCGGCTGAGCGGCACGACTGAAGTCGTGCCCTGACACAAAGCGGGCTCTTCGGGCTTGGAGTCAATGCCAAACGAGCCTGCCTTCCACACTCACCGCCGCACATGTCCATGCACGAAGACAAGCATCCGCAGAAACAGCAGCAAAATGGCAAACGCAACCACGCACACCAGAAGCAGGCGGTGCGAGCGCGGCTTTGTTTGACGGGACTTTCTTCGAGCAGTCATGTGAAGAGCAATGATGAAGCGTGACCTATCTTAGACTGTCTCGTCCCAATCGCGCTAAGCACACGATTCCTTCCAGCCTCGGTTGAGACAAGACGGCCCAGAATCCACAAAGGGACTCCGGGCCGCTTTATTCGTTCGTTTGCTTAGCTTGCTTTCTGTTCCTGGAGCTTCTTGATCTGCTTCTCCGAGACCAGCGCCGTCTTGGCCTGCTCGACCAGCCGCGTGAAGCCCGCCGCATCCTTCACAGCGATATCGGCCAGGATCTTGCGGTCCAGTTCGATCCGCGCCTTCTTCAGGCCGTTGATCAGTTGCGAATAGCTGATGTGGTTCAGCTTGGCCGCGGCCGAGATGCGTACGATCCACAGCGAGCGGAACTGGCGCTTCTTCTGTTTGCGGCCCGTGTAGGCAAACTTCAGGCCGCGCTCGACGGCCTCCTGGGCCGCCTGATAGAGCTTGGATTTTGTAAGGAAATAACCGCTTGCGCGATCGAGAATCTTCTTGCGGCGGTCACTCCGCTTGGTACTGCGTTTTACGCGGGGCATCGGTTCTTCTCCATTTTGCGTTCGGTGATGCGGCTGGAGGCAGGAGGCCCTGTGCGACAGGGCTGTAAACCTCTTCACTCGCTCGTTTCAAGCCTTGATCTCTCGGCAGTCCTTCGGGGCATCTCTGCTCCAACTACCGGGGGCCCGTGCAACGCGTTTGCGGGGGCCCTGAAGCGCCGTCCCTTCTGGGAGCGGTGCAGCGATCAGGCGTAAGGAATCATGCGCGCTACCTTCTTGTAGTCGCCATCGGAAACCAGCAGGGTCCGGCCCAGCTTACGTTTCACTTTTGGCGGCTTCGAAGTAAGGATGTGACGCGTCTTCGTCTGGCCCCGCTTGATTTTGCCGGTGCCAGTCTTGCTGAAGCGCTTCTTCGCGCCCGTATGGGTCTTCAACTTGGGCATCTTCTTCTCTTTGTCTACCGGAGCGGTCATTTTGATCTCGGATCGTCCCGGCTATCGCCCGTGAGACAGTACTTTCCCTGCCTTCTTGAGGCTCTATCAGTATACAACAGAGCTCAGTCGTCAGAAACGGCTCAGAATTGGTGAGTCTGGGGGGCTCCATTTGGCTCGAAACGGCTTAGAAACGCTCTTATTGAGACCCAAAATGGGGCCAAATCAGGGGCTTTTGTTCCCTGATTATTCAATCAGTAAAACATTTAAACTATTTATTATTAATAAGTTACAAGAGGAATGACGGCCTATAATCGGTTTTCCCAAGGGGTGGGGGGTGGGGGTATTTCCGGCGGATAGCCGGCTCAGGGGGACTCGGAAGATACCTGCTCCAGAATCAGGCTAGCAGAACGCTAGAAATAGTCTGCAATACAGGTGGATGAGGCTGGCTGTCCCGTTTCTGCTCGTGGTTTCAATTGCGTCTCATCGGTCGACAATCTAGGAGGCTCACCATTGTCCTGCGCGAAGCCACCGAGTAGGGTTAGGAGGATGGCCGTCCTCTCTGTAGATCTCGCAACCCGCCGCTGGTCCGATCTGGGGATTGTTGTGCTGGAGCGAGAGGCCGAGGCTCAGGTAGCCTGCGAGATCATTCCATGGAACGATGTGGGGCCGGTGGAGGCTGAGGTTCTCGCTGGGCGGCTCAATCACCTCTGCGGAGTGCGCGGCATCCGGGTGATGATGCTCGATGGGCCGCAGGCGTGGAAGTCGAGATCGAATGGCCTGGAACACTCGCGCATGAGCGAACGGCAGTTGAACACAGCGGCCAAGACAGGCCTTCCCGGCATCGTGAAGCCGCGGAGCTACCGGCGTTTTGCCGAGTTTTGCCTGGATCTGTATGATGCGCTCTGCCGCAGGGGCTGGTGCAGGCTGTCGACGCGCGAGCAGCCAGGGGCATCGCAGGAGCGCGTGCTGGTCGAGAGCTACCCGTTTGCCGCCTGGAAGTCGCTGGGGCTGAAACCGCTGCCGGCCAAACGCCGGGCGAAGGTGAGCGATCTGGCCGAGGCTTACGGCGCTCTGCGGGCACTGATTCCGTTTACCACGAACCATCCGCCCAATCACGATCAGTTGCAGGCGATCGTCGGTGGCCTGCCGGGCCTGGCTCTGGAGGAGCGCGACACCGCTGGCGCGCGCATTGTCGGCAATCCTCCGCGCCGCGAGGAGGGGCATTGGCGCGAGGGCTTCATCGTGCTGCCGGTGCCGCCGAAAAGCTCGCTTAGGTTGCGATGGCTGCATTGAGCGACTGAATGTCGGACCCACACGATGCCGCGCCTCTCAGGAAGTACAATGGCGCATATGGGAAGGGAAGTCATGAAGCCTCAGGTCTACTGGCAAAGGGCCTCGGATCATTTGCTCTGCTTCTTTGTACTGTGCCTTCCGTACTATCAGTCGCTTTTGTTTGCAGGGATGAGCGGGATGGTCTCCTTCCTCCTGCTGACCGTTCTGCTCATGTTCGTAGTTGCGCGCTCGCCGGCGGTCTACTGCGTCATTTCCGCCTGCCTCAAGGCCCTCCCGCCATCGTGGGTTGCTCCAACCTCGGACCGGAGAGATCGTTGGGTTGGCGAACCTTTGTATGTGGTAGCTCCGGGGCCAAGTCTCGCACCCTCCTTCCAGCGTCCCCCTCCCCTCTTTTCCTGATTCCAGTGGGTTACAAGCGCATGGCGACCTTCGGTAGCCATGCATGCGTTTCGCTTCCCACGGTTCTCCGGGACACTATCCCGGAAGGAAAAGGTGACCTTTGCGTGAAATTCATAATCCTAATCTTGAATCTCGAAATCGCGGCGATGGCAATGGCGATGTGCGCTCATCGTTGGTCCTTCTCATGCTTGCTTTCGTGCTTTTCTTCGGTTTTCAGTACGTTCGGCAGCCCAAACAATCTGTTCCGACTGCAGTCAGTCAAGTACAACAGCAGTCTGTTCATGAGGAGATCGGTACGGTTCACTCGCGAGTAGCCGACTGCCAGTCCATTGCATCCTCTAGCAATTCTGGGCGGCTAACTTTCATCGCCAAGCCTCTCTATCTAGCTCTGCGCTTTCTCCACGACCACGGCATTGGCAATTGGGGCTGGTCGATCATCGTTCTAACCGTGATCTTCAATCTCCTGATCATCTGGCCACGGATGATGTCGATGAAATCCTCCTTTAAGATGATGCGCGTTCAACCCAAGGTAGACGCTCTCAGGAAGCGCTACGCACACCTCAAGATCAACGACCCCAAGCGGCAAGAAATGAACGCGGAGATGATGGCTCTCTACAAGGCCGAAGAGGCAAATATGTTTGGCGGCTGCCTGCCCTTGCTCCTACAAATGCCCCTGCTGTTTGCCTATATGAGTGTGCTGCGGAACGCGGCCGAGTTACACCAAGCGCACTGGCTGTGGCTCACCGACCTATCATTGCCGGATCCGTTGCACGTTTTGCCTCTGCTTATCATCGGGAGCATGGTTCTAACGCAGTGCATTACACCGGCGCCAGTCATGAGTCCTTCCCAACGATGGAGTCTCGCCATTCTGATGCCCGCGGTCATGGGTTTTTCGCTATGGCGCTGCGCTTCGGGATTGTCACTTTATTGGGTCACCGGCAACATTATCAACTTACTTATCCAGTTTGCGATGAATCGCAGCAAATTGGGTAAGGAAATTCACGCCCTCGCCGCCGCGCGCACAAGGTGATCCGAAAACCAATAAGAATCAAGGACCGACTCTACATCCGCCGGGCGCCCCGTCGTTGACAGGGGCGAGGTCCGAGGTGTCCCACCCTTCCAGAAAAGAGCCCAGAAAAGATCGCGGGAAGGATGGAGCACCCAAATCGTCGTGGGAGTCGCTGCGAATTATTGCGCCTGAGGCGGAACCGGCGGGCGCGGCGGGGCTGCCTGAGCCGGAGGCGAGACTGGCTTGGGCTTGGGCGCTTCCTGCTTCTTTGACGGAGCCAGGATGGCGTGCAAGATCGTGCCTTCCATGCGCGGCATGAATTCGACGATGCCGGCGTCGCCGATGTCCTGGATCAGCTTGTTGATGATGCCATAGCCCAGGTCGCGGTGGGCCATCTGCCGGCCACGAAAGCGCAGACTGGCCTTGACCTTGTCGCCGCCGTTGAGGAACTTGACTGCCTGGTTCTTCTTGGTCTGATAGTCGTGCTCGTCGACGGTCACTGAGAACTTGACCTCTTTGACCGTGATCACCTTCTGCTTTTTCTTGGCGGCGCGCTCGCTCTTTTCCTTCTCGTAGAGGAAGCGGCCGTAATCCTGGATGCGGCAGACCGGCGGAACCGCGTTGGCTGATACCTCGACCAGATCGAGGCCACGTTCGCGGGCGATCCTCATTGCCTCAAAGGGCGCCAGGATACCCAGTTGTTCGCCGTTTTCGTCGATGACGCGGATTTCGCGCGCACGAATCTTTTCGTTGATGCGGATAAAGGACTTTGCCGAACGTTTGTCGAGTGCGATGGTACTCCTCCAAAAGTCGTCGCTGCTCACCCCTCCGGAAATAGCCGGAGTTTATGCGGTCACAGGAACGCTCCCTGAGTATAGCATTGGTCCGAATCTAAGTGGCTTGGGCCTCCGCTATTTATGTGATGTCTTGGCGGGGGTTTTGGCCGCCTTGGCGGCTGGTTTCTTGGCGGCTGCCTTCTTGGCGGCCTTGGGGGGCGCAGCGGCCTTCTTTGCCGTCGCTTTCTTCGGCGCAACCTTTTTGCCGGCGGCCTTCTTGGCAGAGGCCTTCTTCGCAGAGGCCTTGTTGCGGACGGCCAGGGTCTTCTCGGCGAGAGCTCCCTTCAATTCAGTATCGAACTCGACTGGAGTGAGCGGGCGGGCGGACTTGCGCAGGCGCTCAATGTCGTAGAAGGCGCGGCGCTCGACCAGGAAGACGTGCACCACAAAGTCCACGTAGTCGAGGAGAATCCAGTCGCCCTTGCGACGGCCCTCGACGGAGTTGGGAAAGACGCCAAACTCCTTTTTGAGCCGCATCTCGATTTCGTCGGCGATAGCGATGGCCTGGCGATCGTTGGTGGCCGAGGTGACCAGGAAGAAGTCGGACAATCCCGCGTCGATAGGGTCGAGTTCGAGGATGCGTGTGTCTACGCCTTTTTTGTCTTCGCAGGCTGCTGCGGCGGCTTGAACCTGATTGCGAACCTGGATGCGCTTGAGTTGCTCTTGGTCGGTCGTCATTCTTTTGGAAATAGCTCTCCGAGCTTCATCGTAGCCTTTCGACCGGACTGGGGCAAGTTACTGATACAAGCCGTGGGTACGGATGTAATCCGATACGGGGGCGGGAAGCAGTTCGCGTTCGGCGGTCGGCCCCACGGCTTGCTCGTGAGTGCGTGCCCGATTGCTTGCTCGGATTTGATCGCGAATCTCTGTGGCGCTGATTTCGAAGTGAAGGCCGGGAAGCAGGTAGAAGGGTGCGATCTCGCCCATCTGATTGCGGAGCAGGTAGCGGCGGAGTTCAATTTCCGACTCTGTGTTGTCCTGGGTAGGACTGGCTTCGATTGAGAGCCCGGAAGGGAGCCAGGCTTTGAGGTTATGCAGGTCTTCGCCGGGACGCGAGGCGACGATTAGCGGGGCTACAAACGGAATCTCGGCAGCGCGATGCCAATGCCGGAACGAGGCGAGCGAGTCTGCTCCCATGAGGCAGAAGAGGGTGCTGCCGGGAGGCATCTCCGCGCGCAAATTGCGCAACGTCTCCAGCGTGTAGTTTGGGTCTCCGGAAGACTTGGGGGCATCGGCCAGTGATAGGTCGAACCCGGGATTGCCAACAATTGCCAGTCGAGTCATGGCGAGACGGTGAGCAAAATCAGCAGTCGATCCCTGCGGCTTGAGCGGCTGTGCGCCGACCGGAGCGAAGAGGATAGTATCGAGCTGGAGCGCTGTCTTGGCGGCTCGCGCGACGGCCAGATGACCGAGATGCGGCGGGTCGAAGCTGCCTCCGAAAAAGGCGACGCGGCGACCGCTAACGGCCGTCTGGCCAGTGACTTCACCCATGGCGTCCATAGTAGCGTGCCGGGGCGGCTCTGGTAGCATCGGATTCGAGATGCGCTATCTGATTGCAATCCTGGCCCTGGCCGGCGTGGTGGTCTCCGCGCTGGCTCTGCATGTTCACTACTGCACTGACACCCAGCCCTGCTCGATCAACGAGAAGTGGGACTGCGGGGTTGTGAATCACAGCCCATTCGCCGAAGTCGAGCACATTCCGGTAGCAATGATAGGCATTGCCGGGTACCTGGTGCTGGGCGGGCTGGCCTTTTGGCGGCAGCGGGCGCTGGTCTTTCTCTGTGCGCTGGTGGGGCTGGGCTTTGCACTGCGGCTTACCTTCATTGAAGAGTTAGTGCTCCAGGTCTGGTGCCTTTATTGCGTGATCTCGCAGGCGATCATCGCGCTGATTGTGCTGTTGAGTTTGGGATGGGTTGGCACGGAGTATCTGGTGCTGAAAAGAGCAGGTCGAACTGCGTGAACTTAATGCCGGTAAAAACAATTCTTGATCTGTAAACCGGTTTATGATATAAACCATAAACATGGACGACCGTAGCCGCCTGACCTATCTCACCCACTACTATTACGAGTTGCAGGGTATTCGCACCTCACCATTGTGGCTCTACTTAGTGGCTATCCAACCGCTGAACAATTCTGCCTATTTCACCTACATCAAAGGACCAGCCCGAGATGTGTTCCCGTTTATTGCAGTGGGTCTTGCGGGCGTCTTCACATGGCTGGGGGGCCGGTACTATAGCCGCCGATTTGGCTGGCTCAATCCTACGTGGATTGGTCTCCCTAAAAGCCGTGTCTATTGGGCCCTGTTTTGGGGCTCTCTAATTTGGGGTGTTTATTGCATCTTTGTGTCCCACTTCCACGGATTCTTTCCGTATGCATTCACGATTGTATGGATAAGTCCGTTGTTCAATACTGAGAATCTTCCGGTCCGCCGCATCTATTTCGCGCTGGCCGGTTTGGTGGTGATCTCCTCCGCGCTCTTCCTTCAGATCGCCCACTCGGACGGAAGAATCATCATCATCATCCAGTGCCTTGTACTGCTGGCTCTGGGTATCGCCGATCATCTGCTGCTGATGAGCTTGTGTACTCCTCCTCGCGAGGATGCCGATGCCTGAGATTCAGCCCGGCTTTCCGGAAGTTGACCGCATTATCCACGAACCAGCGCGGTTGGCGATTCTCACCGTGCTCTCCGCCTGCTCAAGCGCCGATTTCATTTTCTTGCAAACCGCAACGGGACTAAGCAAAGGCAATCTCTCGGTGCAACTCACGCGGCTGGAGGAGGCCGGCCTGATCTCTATCGACAAGGTTTTGGAAAGAAAGAAGACCCGTACCACCGTAAAGTTATCCAGCACCGGGCGCGCTCAATTGAATGAATACTGGCAGACAATGAAGAGGATTCAAGAGCAGGGCGCAACCCAGTCAGGTTGAACTCACGCTCGGCGCTGCTAAAATTGAATCAGCCAATGTTCAAGAAGCAATACGCACGCTGGATGTATGACTGGGAGACGCGGCTGACGACGCGCGACGAGAATCGCGTGGTGCGTCCGCTGGAGTGGGGCTTCGAGTGGATTGAGCCGTTTCTGCGCGAGCACGGCTTCAGAAATGTTTTGCCGGGGCCTGAAGTTGCGGGCAACGAAGCTCAGGCCGAAGCTGCCATGGTCCGCGTCAATGAATTCCTGATCCGCCACAGCGATGCATTTTTTGGCTACAAGAAACCCACCGACTATCGGCTCGAAGAGCGGCATCCGGAGCTGTTTCCCACCAATGTGCGCCCAGAGACGCTGGCCAAGGACGCGGCGATGAAGCAGCAGGCCGCCGAGGGAAAGCTGGCTAAGGCTCAGTATCTGCGCTTCACATCGCCGGAACGGACGCCTTATCCGGAGAACGACCTGGTGTGTGCCCGCTGGTATCCTGCACCGGCACACAAAGACACTGCGCGGCCCAAGCAGGCCATTGTGGTGCTGCCGCAGTGGAACTCGGACGGGCTCGGGCACAACTCGCTCTGTACGATTTTTAACAAGATGGGCGTCTCGGCGCTGCGGCTCTCGATGCCTTACCACGACATTCGCCGACCGGCGGAACTGGAGCGCTCAGACTACGCCGTCAGCGCCAACATCGGACGCACGCTCTCGGCCTGCCGTCAGGCAGTGGTCGACATTCGCTGCTGCCTCGATTGGCTTGAGGAGCTGGGCTACGAGCACTTCGGTGTGCTGGGAACGAGCCTCGGCTCCTGCTATGCCTACCTGGCCAGCGCGCACGATCCGCGCTTGAGAGTGAATGCGTTCAACCACGCGTCTACTGCGTTTGGAGATGTGACCTGGGCGGGCCAGAGCACGCGGCATGTGAAGCAGGCGCTGGCCGAGGCCGGGCTTGACCAGGACCGCGTGCGGGCGTTGTGGGCCGCCGCCAGCCCCTGCTACTACTACGACAAGATCGCCGGCGCGGAGGCTGCGGGAGACCAGAAAAAGATCCTGCTGGTCTATGCTGACTACGATCTGACCTTTCCCAGGGAGTACTCGTTGAAGGTAGTCAAGGCCTTCCGCGAATCCGGCCTCGACTTTGAGCCGCGCGTGCTGCCTTGCGGTCACTACACCACCGGCGAGACGCCATACAAGTTCATCGACGGCTGGTATCTGGGCTGGTTTGTCTATCGCGCCTTCAAGGCTCTGCGCGAGGAGAAGGCTGCGGGCTTGAGCCCTGCAAACGTTCGGGCGCATGAGGTCGAAGAGGAAGCCGTCTCGCGCTAGGTCTCTGACCGAATGAATTCGTACCAAGTGCGGGTCCGGAGACCGGCGCCACAGATACAGCATCATGCGGCCGGGAATCAACGCACTTGATTCAAATCCATTCTCAGCAGTTTGGCTGGGTCGAGATATGCTCCCTGCCAACGCACTGCCCAATGCAGATGCGGGCCGGTAACTCGGCCTGTCGCGCCGCTGAGGCCTAGCAGGCCTCCCGTCGCCACATGCTGCCCCTCCTGCACGTCGATCCGGCTCAGGTGCATCGAGAGCGTGAATAGGCCAAGCCCGTGGTCGATTACGACGCAGTTGCCCTCGTAGTAGAGCGGGCGTGCCAGCACAACGATGCCGCTGTTGCCGGCGCGGACCGGCGTTCCAGTCTTCGCGCGAAAGTCCATCCCCTTGTGAATGCTCGCCAGCTTGCCGTTGAAGGTGCGGCGCGTGCCGAAGCTTGCGGTTTGCGGAGCGGAGACTGGCGCGCGAAAGCTGCGCTGCCAGAGCGCTTCGCCGGCGCTCGTCGCAAAGATCTTCTCCTTGAGTTGCTGGTCGGCTTCGATCTGCTTGAGGGCCTCGGGATCGGGCTCGACGAACTTCGGCGCGACGGTGAGCGAGCCGGTGCGATAATGCGCAGGAAGAATCTCGACTGGCTGGCTAAGGTCTCGTTCGCCGCCTTGAACCAGGTGAGCAGTGATCTTCAGCGTCGAAGGCCCAATAGGCGCTTCAACGTCGACGCCGGCCAGCGCAAACCACACATTCCCGTTTCGACCGCGAAAGAACTGGAGCTTGCGGCCTAGCCATTCACCTTCGATGCCGGACGCACCGGCGGCATCGACGTGAATCAGCTCCGGTGAGCCTGCGATGACAGGTGCAGGCGTCAGCGTTGCGACAGGAGCTTGCGGATGGGCCGCGAGTGGGGCCATTGCAAAAAGAAAGGCAAGAGCGGTCAAGACCTGGATTCGCCCTACGCGTGTTTTCAATGTGGGCTTCATGCCTCGTTTATGTTCTCTCAGTGGTTAACACCCTTTGTTGATATAGCACCTTTTTTGGCACGACTGAAATCATGCCCTGATACAAAACCGCTCCTGGGGAAAAGTTCGCAAATTATCTTGAGGATAGCTCGCACGTTATTCGGTAGCGGCGGGGCGCGGGTGCGCAGCTTGCCATTTGGCCACGCGGTCATGGACCTCTTCCAGCTGATCGGTGGTGATGTGAGTGCCGATCAGCTGCCGGTTGGCGGCGTACTGCTGCTGCTTCGGGCCTTTGACAGCCGCAGCCAGATCGAGCCAGAAGTACGCCTCGACATAATCCTGTTGAAGACCTTGACCGAGGAAATAGAGCAGGCCGAGAGTGGCTTGCGCGTTCACATCGCCTTGATCAGCCGCCTTGCGATACCAGTTGGCAGCTTGCCCCATGTCGCGGGGAAAGTCTTTGCCGCCGTCGCGATAGAGTGCGGCCAGATGCAGCTCGCCGGCGATGTCGCCCTTCTCGGCGGCTCTGCGGTACCAGTCCGCAGCCAGTTTGAGGTCGCGCGGAATGCCATTGCCTGCGGCGTAACTCTCGCCGACGCCGATCTGAGCGGCAGGGTCGCCCGCGTTGGCTTTTGTCAGCAAGGCCGGGTTGATTCCGGAGCTTTGCGACGCTGCCGTCGGAACAACGACCGCCAGAAGGGCGGGAACAAGGGTGGTCGGCAGGACAAGTCTTTTCCAGCAGTTCATCGTGAGTAATCCAACTCAATTATCCAAGAAGATGCGACAGGAACCAAGCCAGTTGATTCGATTCACTGACTTGCGTGAGCCAGTTCGGAAATCAGGTGGCCGAGGGATTTCTCTCTTCAGGCCCGAGTCTTGCCATGTGGCACGATTTTTGAGATGTGGCGAATGGGGATCGGGAGCGCTCCGCACACACTAGCGCCCTGCCGCCCTCGGGCGAGAGCGGCAGGGTGGAGGCGGATCTGGGGAACCGTGCGTACTCCGCAGCGGTTTAGAAGCTGCGGCGCAATTCCTCCTGTCTTCTGTATCGGCTGCCCCACCAGGGACTTGAGTTGGCTCTGCAGCGACGGAACTGCCCGGGAAGGGGGAAGGCGCTAGAATCTCTCTATGAGTGACCGCATGTCTTTGCCTCTTGCCGAAGCCGACCCGATAGTGGCCGCAGCCCTGGACCAGGAAACCCTCCGCCAGCACGAGGGGCTGGAGTTGATCGCCAGCGAAAACTTCGTCTCAGAAGCGGTGCTGGAGGCGGCTGGCTCGATCTTCACCAACAAGTATGCCGAGGGCTACCCTGGGCGGCGCTACTACGGCGGCTGCGAGTATGCCGACGTGGTGGAGAATCTGGCGCGCGATCGGGCCAAGCAGATCTTTGGCGCCGAGTATGCCAACGTGCAACCGCACTCCGGCTCGCAGGCGAACGCATCGGCCTATGGCGCGGTGCTCAAGGCGGGCGATACGATCCTGGGCCTCGACCTGGCTCACGGCGGCCACCTGACCCACGGGCATAAATTGAGCTTTAGCGGCAAGCTCTACCACACGACCTTTTATAGTGTGCGGAAGGACACCGAGCGAATCGACTACGACCAGATGGAGGAGGTTGCGGAGCGCGAGCGACCCAAGGTGATCATCGGCGGTGGCAGCGCTTATCCTCGGCTCTGGGACTTCGAGCGGATGCGCCAGATCGCCGACAAGGTTGGCGCGGTCTATGTATTTGACATGGCGCATATCGCCGGGCTGGTGGCGGGCGGGGTTCACCCGTCTCCTGTGCCGCATGCGCACATCACCACCACAACAACGCACAAGACGCTGCGCGGGCCACGCGCTGGATTGATCGTCTGCGGCAAGGATTATGTCGTTGGCCCGAAGCCGGAACAGACGATCGGCAAGGAGATCGACAGGTCGGTCTTCCCAGGCCAGCAGGGCGGTCCGCTGATGCATATTGTGGCTGCGAAGGCGGTCGCGCTGGGAGAAGCGTTGCGGCCCGAATTCAAGGTCTATGCCGCACAGGTTGTGGCTAACGCAAGTGTGCTGGCGGCGGAGCTCAAGGCGGCGGGATTCCGCATCGTCTCGGGCGGCACGGATAATCACCTGATGCTGGTGGATGTCTTCGAGAAGGGCATTCTTGGCTCGGAGGCAGAGTTGGCACTGGGCAAGGCCGGCATCACTGTGAACAAGAACACGATTCCGTACGACGTGAATCCGCCGCTCAAGGCCTCTGGCATTCGCGTGGGCACGCCGGCGCTCACCACTCGCGGCATGAAGGAGCCGGAGATGCGGCAGATTGCGGCGTGGATCGAAAAGGCGCTGGCACGGCGCAACGACGATGCGGCGCTCGAGCGGATTCGCGGCGAAGTGGCGGAGCTCGCCAATCAATTTCCGCTTTATGCCTGGCGGCGCGCGCCTCAGTCTGTCGGCGCGTAGCGAATAGTGCTTGCGCTTTTAGCCGAAATCGGCCAAGATTAACCATCACCCACCTGCGGCGTGCCGCAGGCCCAAAGGCCGTCTGTGATTAGTCACGACGGCTTTTGCTTTGTTGGAGCACGAATGCGAACCAACGTCTATATCGACGGCTTCAATCTTTACTACCGGATGCTCAGAGAAAGTCCGCAGTTCAAGTGGCTTGATCTTAGGGCTCTATCTGCGGAACTTCTAAAGGTCCAAAACCAGATACAAACGGTTCATTACTACACCGCCAGAATCTCCGGGCGTGTCGATCCATCTGCACCTGCACGTCGGCAGATTTATCTCGACGCTCTAAAGACCGTGGGAATTGACACCGATCTTGGCAGCCTACACCTGGGAAGTTTTCTTGTTACCAAACCCTGGGCAGGGCTCGTGCATCCACCACAAATGCGGGGAGGGACTGTTCCACATTTCAGCCCGCCATTTCCTGCGGTAGCCAAGGTCTGGAAGTCCGAGGAAAAGGGGAGCGACGTGAACCTGGGTAGCCATCTGGTCCGCGACGCATTTCAGGGAAAGTTCGATGCAGCCGCGGTCCTATCCAACGATACCGATCTGGTGGAACCAATTCGCATTGTTTCTGAAGAGTTGGGATTGCCCGTGGGGCTGCTCTGTCCCGTTTCAAAGCCGGCTGGCGGCCTCGCCAAAGTAGCGTGTTTTGTCCGGCATATTCGCACCCAGCATCTTCAAGCATCGCAGTTTCCCGACGTTATTCCAGGAACAGCAATCTTTCGGCCAGCAACTTGGCGCTAAGATAATTGAAATCTCGGGAGATACCAACGACCTCCGGCCGATAGGATGCTTACGTTTCGATGGGGGCACTTCGTGGACGGCGATTTTCACCGAAACACAACTTGCCTCCTGATGCCGGGTTGCATCTAATGATGTTGGGATGACTCGCCCATGCACGCCATCAGCGGAGATTCGCTGCATCCCCGGCGGGCATCCGGAGGTGTCAATGAAAATCTTTCATTTTGCATTGGCGGCATCGCTGGCTTTCGCCATCCCGGCTTATGCGCAGCATCACGAAGAGGGCGGCGCCCACCCACCGATTCCGGCTCATGGGCCTGAAGCTCACCAAGGCGCGGCGCATCCGGCCGAGCCCAACCGCAACTTCAGCGATAAGGAGGGCCACCCCAACGCTCCGCACGTGGATAACGGCAAAACCTGGGTTGGCCATGATACCGGCCGCGACGATGCGCGCCTTCACCTGGATCACCCCTTTGAGCATGGTCGTTTTACGGGCGGCTTCGGTCCTCGCCACGTCTGGCATCTTGCTGGGGGTGGTCCCGGACGTTTCTGGTTCAACGGATGGTACTGGAGCGTAGCGCCCTTTGAAGTGGGCTTCTGCGACGGCTGGCTGTGGGACTCGGATCAGATCGTGATTTACGACGATCCGGATCACGTTGGTTGGTACCTTGCCTATAACGTGCGCCTCGGCACGTATGTGCACGTGGAGTATCTGGGATAATCGGAGGCGCCTGAGCAAGCACAGCTCACTCGCATGGGGCGAAGGGGATGGGCTGAATGGCCTGTCCCCTCAGACCGCTGACAGACCTCATCGTTTTGGTGGGATTTGTTATTGATACTGCCCGATCGACGTTCCGCAACATGTGCTTGTCTGGCGCCGATGCATCGATCGATACAAGCTCCAACTCCTGCTGCTGCAACTCAGGTCTCTTCAATGTGAAATCGAATTACAAAAGGCTCCCGTGGAATACGAAAGCCTTACCTTGGTTCACTGTTTGAGGGCCCGGAGTGACGGCTCCGGGCCGTTTTGCGTTCAGATGCGATCGATGCGGCCGACGCGTTACCTTACCGTGAAGGTGAGAGTTGTGGAATGCGTTATGCCGCCACTCGTGCCTGTGATGGTGATTGGGAAGGTGCCGGTCGTGGCAGTCCTTGCGACGGTCAGCGTGAAGTCTGAGGTGCCGGAGCCCGGCGCGGCGATGGAGGTTGGGCTGAAGACCCCGGTCACACCTGACGGCAAGCCGGCCGCCGACAGAGCGATTGCTGCTTCGAACCCACCCGAAACTGCGGTGGTAACGACGGCGAAGCCGCTTTGACCACGACGCAGAGAACCGGCGGTTGGCGAGACGGAGATGGTGAAGGCTCCACTGCCCGGTGCGGTTACGGTGAGCGAGACGGTGGCCGTTTTCGTGATTCCGCCGCCCGAGCCGGTGACTGTGATGGTGTAGACTCCGGCCACCGTCGTTGAGGCCACGGCCATCGTCAGCGTTGAGGAGCCTGAACCCGTGATCGACGTTGGGCTGAAGCTGACGGTGACGCCCGTGGGCTGGCCGCTTGCTGTCAATGCGACAGCCGAGCTGAATCCGTCAAGAGCGGTCGATGTGATCGTTGAGGCGCCGCTCGCACCCTGCAGCACCGTGACGGAGCCAGGCGACGCAGTCAACGAGAATGTGGGACTGGTTGCCGTCGGAGCCAGCGCATTGATCAGGTTCTGTCCGTTCGGGCTGCCCCAGCCCGTGACCAGATCGTAGCCGGTAACCGCTGAGAAGCTGCCCGAGGTGCCGCTGGTGATGTCGTGGAAGTCGGTGGTGTAGGCCGAAGTGATGTTCTGCGCGTAGATGGCCGGATTGAGGAAGCCGATCGCCGGCTGGCCGGTCTCCGCCAGCTGCTGGTTGGCCAGGGCGATGTAACCTGCCCACATCGGCGCGGCAAAACTGGTGCCGCCAAATTCGTTGGCCAGGCAGGTTGTCTGGTCGGCGCAGGTGTAAAAAGTGAAGTTCGCATTGGCCGAGACATCGGGGCCATTGCGCAGCGTTGTTGAACCGCGATTGCTGGAGTTGATCACGCCCGAGAGCTGCTGCCAGGCGGGAATCGCAATGCTATCCGGCGAGATGCCGCCGCCGCTGTCTGTCCATGCGGTCTCTGATCTCCATGCTCCGCCCGCGCTGGCGGTGGTCAGGTCCGTGCCGCCGACCGATACCACAAAAGCATTGTCGGCGGGCCAGGCCTCGTTGCTCGCAGACCAAGTCGAGCTGTCACCCGATGCCGAAAAGAAGTTCTGCCCTTGCGCCGCCATCTTTTGGAAGAAAGGGTTCAGCGTGCTTGGATCGGCCGGAGTCCAGCCCCACGAGCAGCCGATCGTGGTCGGCAGCGGGCTGTGCGTGGTCATGGCGCTGATGATCGCCGTATCGGTCGATCCGATGTAAACCACCAGGCTGGCCAGGCCGGGCGCCATACCCAGAGCTTGAGTCATGTCCAGCGTCTGCTCGGTATCGTCGCATTCTCCGGCGGCTCTCGTATCGACGCAGCTTGTACTCGTCCCATCCGTCGAGAGCAGCGTAATGGGCACACTGTTGGTCTGGCCGACATTGGTGTAGTAGGTCGTCAGATCGGCCAGATCGGTGCCGAGAAACTCGAACAATCCGAGGTTCTGGCCTGCGCCGGTGAGAGCCGTTCCACCGTAATAAGCCGCGCGCATGTCGCTGCCCAAAAAAGATGCCGAGGGGCCGGAGCCGGTGGTTGCATGCGAGACGACATCCTTCACATCGATGCCGTGAGCCGCCGCATAGTCGCCGCGCTTGACGAGCATCGGGTGTGGAATCGAGTAGTTGTCGAGGCCTGAAATGTGCCAGAGCTGGAAGGGCAGATCAACCGAAGGCTCGCGGCTCGGGCTGTAAAAGCTGCGGTTCTCGGTCGGATGCCGATAGTTCCACAGCTCAATGTGGAAGGCCGTCTCGATTGCCGAGACCGGGCCCTTGACCTGCACCTCCAGTCCGTCGCGGCTGCCGCCAACCACCGTCAGGCCGTGGGAATTCGCGTAGCTGACGACGGCGTCATAGTCGGCCTGAGTGGGGCCGAACCTTGCTGTGAACTCTTGCGGGGTGAGGAAGTGCCGGTACGATGCGCTCGATGGATCGTAGAGCTCGCTGAGGAATGTATCCAGGCCTGCCTGATCGCGCAAAGGCAATACGAGATCCAACTGCAAGGTTTGGTTTGCGGGAAGACGCCCGAGCGGTTGAGCGCGGCCATTCAAGACCGCTTCACGCACGTGGCGCGTCAAGAGCGACTGCGCTCGGCCAGCCGTGCTTCCGGCCGACACCAACGCTGCGATTACCAACACAAATACGCTGAGTTTTCGATTCACGGTGCCTCCTGGTAGGCTTGATGGATTTGGGTGGACGTACTGGCGGGGGAGTTTAATCCGCCTTAAAGGAGATAGGCGCATTGTCCGTAAGCCTACGACGGCTGTCAAGCGCAAAAAGCAAACTCTAAGTATTCATTGGCAGAGGGAAATGACTGACTTGCATTCGATTCAACGGGGCGAAGGGCGGAGATAGACTCTCTGTTCCGCCGTCAGGCCAATTCAATTCCGGCGATTTCGGCTTCAAGACCGCCGTATTCGAAGTGATCGTTTTCGCGGATGCGGTACGCCACGTCAATGAGGCTTCCCTGTGCCAGGCCGAGTTCGGCGGCGCGCGCTGCCAGATTCCAGCCGACGGCACGCAGCGCGCCACTTGAGCCGGGCAGCGGCCGCGGCTGTACCGAGTCCTGCGCCAGCTCCAATCTCAGATGCCGCTCCTTCATCGTGCGCGGCGGAGTGAGCAGACGCACCTTGCGCGCTACGAAGACCGGCTCGGCGTTGCCGTGGCCAAAGGGCTCCAGCTTGCGCAGCCAGCCGGCCAACACCGGCGTGATGCGATCGAGCGGCAGCTCTGCGTGGATTTTGAGCAGGCAGGCGGGCTCGCGGGCGGCCAGATGTTCCTCGGCGTAAAGACGAAGGCGCCGTTTGAGTTCCGGCAAAGTGGCCGCGGGCAGTGCAAACCCCACAGCAAAGGCGTGGCCGCCGAAGCGGGTGAAGAGATCGGCGCAGCTTTCGAGGGCGTTCAGCAATGGGAAGCCATCGACAGAGCGGCCGGAGCCGTGAGCGACACCATCCTCGACGCTGACAACAAGCGCCGGCTTGGCTGTTCGCTCGACGACGCGCGAGGCGAGAATGCCGATGACGCCTCGATGCCAGCCGTCGCCGTCGATGATGAGCAGGCGATCGGCGGCCAGCTCGGTATCGGCGCACAACCTTGTTTCGATGGCGGCCAGTGCCGAGGCCTCCGTTTCGCGGCGTTCGCGGTTGAGCCGTTCGAGCTTGACGGCCAGTTCAGCGGCACGAACACCATCGCGCGTGGTGAAGAGCTCGATGACCTCCGAGGCCACGTCCATCCTGCCGGCTGCGTTGATGCGCGGTGCCAGGCGGAAGGCCACGTCGAAGGCCGTAATGGCTTTTGCCGCCGGATCCAGGGCCGCGGCGGCGAAGAGAGCACGCAGGCCCGCGCCGGCAGGGTGTCGCAGCTCATTCAATCCCAGGGCAGCGATCACCCGATTCTCGCCCTTCAGTGGAACGGCGTCGGCGATTGTGGCCAGGGCGGCCATCTTGAGAAAACTCGGCAATGTCTTTTCGCGCGTGCGGGCCTGGTCGCGGCGTTCCAGAAGAGCCTGCGCCAGTTTGAGCGCAATGGCTGCACCGCAGAGGTTCTTTTCCGGGTAGCAGCAGGTGGGCTGGTTGGGGTTCAGGATTGCCAGCGCCGCGGGTACGGCATCGCCGGCTTCGAGCAGGTGATGGTCCGTGATGATCAGGTCCAGGCCCACCCGGCGAGCGGTCTCAGCCTCGGCAAAGGCCCTCACTCCGGTATCGACCGTGATCACAAGCCGCGCGCCCTCGGCATGTGCGGCTTCAAGCACGCTCGACTGCAAACCGTAGCCCTCGTTGAGCCGATGCGGCACGTGGAAGCGGACAATGCCGCCCAGCATCTCGATGGCCGTTTTGAGCAGAACTACGGCGGTTGTGCCGTCGACGTCGTAGTCGCCGTAGAGCAGCACTGGTTCGCGTAGCGCAATAGCCCGCTCCAGCCGGGTGACGGCCTCCCGCATGCCCAGCATCAGCAACGGATCGTGGAGATGTGCAGCTTCAGGATTGAGAAAGGCGAAAGCCTCAGAGGCCTCGCGAATGCCACGCGCAACCAGCAACTCGGCAAGCACCAGCGGTAGCCGGGCTGCCTTGGCCAGCGCGGTTGCCTCCTCCGGATGCGGCTCGACGAAACTCCAGCGCTGAGGAGGGAGCCTGCGCTCAGGCGTATGGCTGGGCGCAGCAATCTTGCTTGCCTCGGCGCCCGCCCAGCCCACGGGAGTTACTCGTCCTCGTCTTCGTGCTCGTGATCGTCGATCACGATGTCTTGGAAGGTCTCGACATCTTCAAGCAGCGCCTGATAGCGCTCGTACCACTCGGTGGTCGTCTCATGCAGAAAGACCAGTCCCTGGTAAACAAAACCAAGCTGGATGTAACCCAGGTTGCCGGTATATTTGCGCAGCCACTGCGCCTCGACCAACTCCGTCGCCTCTTCATCGGGGAAGTTCATCTCCCCCGCCTCCTCGATCAGCGCATCGAGTTCCTCGCGCTCCAGCGTCATCTCGCTGAAGGTCACGAAGGGAGCTCCGACGAGCTTGGCCATCTCGACAAAGTCCTTCCACGCGTCGGGATTGTCATGGCCCTCCCACACGATCGAGGGAATCTCATCCGTTACATAGCCGGGCAGGCGCTTGAGGCCATGGCCTTCGATGAAGGCCACCATGTCGTCTTTCAGAGAGAGGAGGTTGTCGGTGCTCATAGTCAAGCTTCCATTTTCGCAGATGGGGCCGGGGGTGCGGTGCGCAAGTGCGAAATCTTCTCGGCCGGGGCGTTACTCTGGAATCAGCCGGAAGCTTCAACTGTATCGAGGAGGACCGTTCCTTGCCACCATTCGAACGCCACGTCTTTGTCTGCCACAACGTGCGCCCCGAGGGCGCGCCCCGCCCCTCCTGCACCGCAAACGGAACCAGCGAGCTGCACGCGCGGCTGCAACAACTAGCCAAGGAGGCCGGGCTCGCCGGCAAAGTGCGCATCAACAAATCCGGCTGCCTCGATCAGTGCGAACATGGCCCGACGGTCGTGATCTATCCAGACGCCGTCTGGTACGGCGGAGTCAAGCCCGAAGACGCGGCAGAGATTGTGGCCGAGCACCTGGTCGCCGGGCGGCCAGTCGAACGGTTGCGCCTGGCCGACGAGTGCCTGAACACCAAAACCTGCCCACACCGGAAGTAAGCCGTCGTTTGGAATACTTCTGAGATTTACACCGGATACAACCCGGCGCCAGGCGGCCGGTGTATCCTGCTCTTGTCTGAAAAGACAGAAGATCTGAGCGTGGACACAGATCAACGCTCAGCAGGAGCCTCCCCGGAATGAAGCAAGCAACTGCGTTCAGCGCAACGATTCTCCCCCTGCTCTTTGCGGCCGCATCCATCGCCGCCGCACAACATGATCAACAGAGTGATCAGCGAGACAGGTCAACTCATGGTCAGCAATCTCAACCGCAGCAGCAAACACGTCCCGCCCAACCCGAGCATCGCCAGCCCTCCGGCCGCCCGGTCCAAGCTCAGCCCAGGCCGCAACCAACCTATGGCGGCGCTTATCACGGCGGCGTGCAATCGAACGGTCCCACCTACGGCGGCGTCCACCACAGCGGCGTTCCGCAGCAACGGGATCAGGTGCGCGGCGGCTTCGTGCAGTCGCGCGCGGGCTCGTGGAAGGATGAGCATCAAAGCTGGACCCAGCGCGGCGGTTACAACGGCTACCGGATTCCCGATGCCCGCTTCCGCCTCTACTTCGGCCGCGAACACTTCTTCCGCATCTACGGCCTCCCGCTCTACTTTGTGGGCGGAATGCCGCGCTTCCAATACGACGGCTACTGGGTCACGATCGTCGATCCATGGCCCGAGAGCTGGGGTCCGAATTGGTATGAATCCGACGATGTGTATCTCGACAACACCGGTGATGGGTACTACCTTTACGATCGCAATTACCCGGATTATCCAATCGCGGTCACCGTTTCGTTTTAGCCGGGTTTAAGATTGCGTGCTTGGTGAACTCGCTTCGCGATTAGGATCGCCTGAGTCGACCACGAATGCACCCTCGATCACGACGCCCTCACCACATCGCCCCTCTCAACTCCGAGAGGGGTGATTCTCGTTTAGCCCTTCGATCCCGGCAAGGATGAGGGAGATCTAAGCCTCGAAAACCGAATAGATTCCAAGCGAATTCGATCGATTAGACGAGTGGCATCTTGAGCCGGCTAAGCTGACTTTCGTAATGAGCCTTCCTTCATCTTCCTGTCCACGATGCCGATAGAGGAGTTGATGGAGAACTCCCATGTCGCGAACCCATATTTCCTCGCTGCTTTGCGTTGCGGTGCTGACCTCGGCTTCCGCGCTGGCCGCTGGCGTCCCGGAGTTGCGCGGCAGCCCAACCCAGGTGAACGGAGTCTACTCGCTGACATTCAATCTGAGCCTCGGCTCGCCGCTGCCGGCAGGGAGCACGATCACCTGCCGTGCTCGGATCGCACCCAACCAGGCGGGGCTTGATCTTCGCAATCAGCAACTGCCGGCAGTCCCGGTAGCAGCGGTGGCCGGAGTGGCCAGGGTCACCGGTTCGACGGCAACCTGCATGGAAGAGATTCCCTTTTCGTGGACGCTGTATGGGGCGCGCGGCGGGGCGATTCTCAGCTATGAGATCGATGCGGTGAGTGACTCCGGTTCGATCCCCCTGCTGATCAAAACCAGCGGCCCGCAAAACGTCGGTGTGGCGCTTCCAGCTTCTGGCGGCCGAGCCCGACTTAGCTTCAACCTGGCCTTCTGAGCGCCGCTTCCGAGGGCATCGCGCCGCCGTTGTACACAGCCCGGCCCGATGCGCTATTCTCAAGATCAATCCATGATTTTCTCCCGTGACTACATCGGGTATCTGGCCCGTCGCACCGTCAAGCACCTCATCGACGCCAAGATGATCACCACCACCGACATCAAGGTGGTCGAAGCGCGCGTCTCAGAAGGACTGATTGAGGAGTTGTCTCTTGAGGACCGCATCAATGAGGAGGTTCGCGTGATCCTCGAAGCCTACTCCGAAGAGATGCGCAAATCCGGCGCGCAATATGCCGAGATGTTCAAGAAGGTGAAGACCGAGCTGGCCAAGAAGTACAAGGCGGTGCTATGAGGATCAGCCCCGACAAGCTCAACAAACTGGCCCACACCGTGGCCGACACGCTGGCCGAGATCGACGAGGTCGGCTTCCTCGAAGATCGCAACACGATCCGCCAGGAGGCGCGCAAGGCTCTCACTAACCTGCTTGCCCAGGAGGCGGCCATCGACACAGCCGCCCGGACGAAGATCGCCAACCAGCGCAAGATCATCCTCGAAGGCTCGCAGGAGTGGGAGATCCTCTACCGCAAGTACTACAACG
>Ga0181529_10001453_pt1 | contig 30414 bp, 18 predicted proteins | sample PEATcosm2014_Bin_36_FD_119763 | JGI IMG/M metagenome (GOLD analysis project Ga0181529, IMG submission 119763) | Peatland microbial communities from MTU Mesocosm Facility, Houghton, MI, USA - PEATcosm2014_Bin10_30_metaG | ecosystem: Environmental > Terrestrial > Soil > Wetlands > Peat | place... | reverse complement strand
GCTCGGAAAGCTTGTGAAAAGCTACCACCAGGATTACTGCCTGCGCGCCACAGCGTTCGAAGACCACCTCGCAAACTGCCGGATAGGTCAGAGTAAAATCGCTATGCCCGACACACTCCTAGATTGGCTATTTCTGAGAACAGGAGCAGACGGTTTTGTGACACACGACATCCTAATATGCTGAGACTCAAAGCATTCGCACTGAAAACCGGATTTTCCAACCTGCGCGGAGAGTAGGCGGAAGACTCACAGCGGCCATGGCTCCCTGCGTTGACTCAGACACTGCCTCGCTCCGCCTGCACATCGCAATCGATGCGCACAGCCAGAGTCAGCTTGATCGGACCCAATCAACGATCCTCCTTGCTTTCGTGAAACGGAGAAGCAGGAGCAGATCAACTCGGAGTGAGAATGCGTACAGGGCAATGCGGAGGGCTCTGGTCGAGCAGGGGAGTTGTGGCCCTCTTTGGTGGCTGGTCGCAAGCGGGGAAACGGTCTTGCAGCATGAATTGATTATGCAACACACTGACTGTCTGCAAACCCAGGGAGGAGCGAATTCTGAATCGAGGTTTCCGCTTCTAGCCCTGGTTCAATTTCCGATTATTATCCCACAGAGTGCGCCCAACAGCACCATAATTTGGTTGAAGATCATGCCAGGAAGAGTTCGCACTTGGTTTGAGCTTGTCCAACCGGCCGAAGAGCGGATGCGGATTCTCACCGCAAGACCCTGAATCCGCACAACATAAGGGTACGGCCACGAGCCGATCCGCCGCTTTGCGCCACGCCATGGTCGCGGCGCGCTCACCGCCCACCACGCCATGGCAGAAGACATTGCCCCCGTAGGCCAACTTAGCACGATACGGCTTCAGCCCAGACTCAAATGACGAAAGTCGCAACCATGCATGGATTCCGTAACCTGCTCGCCATCCGGTCGCTTCCTTCCGCTCTCCACGACCACCTCCGCGACCGCTCGACCTCACAGAACCAATAACAGATAAGCTTCAAGTCCGGCGGCGCAAAACCCGTGCTACACTCCTGATCATGAAAATGATCTGGCCTGAAGATTCGCTCGGTAACGCGCGGGGATTCTTGTTGAAGAAGCCGGGCCGGCATTTGAAGCATCCGGGCGCAGATTGCCGCACAGGATTCCTACTGGCCGCCTGGCTGGTTGCAATTGTTTGCGCTCCTTCAAGAGCGCAGGAAGTAGGCGCATCGGGCTGTTCCGACCCGACGTCGAATATGTATCAAAAATGTTCGACCCCCTTGAGCGACAACTCTGTCTCTCCAACACCCGAGGGCACGGGGCCTCTCAATGTGAGCGGCAGCATGGGGCCCACATCCGCACGGCCCGCGCAGCAAGGCTCCTACGCAGATGTTGAGGGTTCTCAAAGCATGTCCTTGGGCTCAGCCGGTAGCGCAGGCTCGGAACCACTGTCAGAGTTTCAGCGGTTCATTGCCACGACCACCGGACAGGTGCTTTCGGTTTACGGAACCAATCTCTTTGACCGGGCTCCCACCACCTTTGCCCCGCTGGAGATGACACCGATCCCCCCTGATTACACGGTGGGCCCGGGCGACGAGTTGCGCATCCGCGTCTGGGGACAGGTAAATTTCCAGTTCAATTTGCGCGTGGATCGCAGCGGCGAAATCTTTCTTCCCCAGGTGGGTCCGGTGCACGTGGCGGGACTTCCCTTCTCCGCACTGGAGGGTCAGCTGCGCACCGCCATCGACCGCATTTATCACAACTACAACCTGACCATCGATCTGGGCCAGACGCGTGCCATCCAGATTTACGTCACCGGGCAGGTGCATCGTCCCGGACTCTACACCATCAGCGCGCTGAGCTCCTTTGTGGATGCGGTGTTTGTCAGCGGTGGCGCCTCCATGCAGGGTTCACTGCGCAATGTGCAGTTGCGGCGCGGCAATCTGCTGGTGTCCAGTTTTGATCTTTACGATCTGATGGCGCGCGGCGATAAGTCAAAGGACGTTCGGCTGCAGTCGGGCGACGTGCTCTTTATTCCGACCGTGGGTCCTCAGGTAGCCATCACCGGCAGCGTACGAGCTCCAGCCATCTACGAGATCAAGCCTGGGGAGACCATTGCCTCACTGTTAGCCGATGCGGGGGGCGTAAACTCGGTAGCGTCCAACACCCGGATCTCGATGGAGCGCATTGACGCGCATCGCGATCGCAGCGCCATGGAGATCCGCTTTGACGAAAAGGGACTGGCCACGCCGTTGGTCGACGGCGATCTGATACGGATCGATTCGATCGTGCCTCTCTATCGCAACACCGTGACCCTGCGCGGAAATACCGCCAACCCGGGACGCTTTGCCTGGCACAAGGGAATGCACTTGGCGGATTTAATTCCCGATCAGGAGTCCTTGCTGACGCGCGATTACTGGTGGCGCAGAGCGCAACTTGGTTTGCCGGCGCCCGAATTTGAACCCGTCTCCGGATTTACCGGCTATCGACAGCCTTCCTCCGATCAAGTGCAAATGCTGGCCCAGCCGGGCTTTACCGATCAGAATGACGTGAGTGGCCAGCAAAGATACGCGGGCCAGCGGGGCGGCGGCGCTCCCCTGGCTGAAGCATCCGCGGTGGGCATGAGCGGCTCCCAGCAACGCACCGCGGTGCGCAATCTTGCCCCCGCCGTCAACTGGGACTATGCCGTGATTGAACGGCTCAATCCGGAGACCCTGCAAACCGTGCTGGTGCCGTTTGATCTGGGCCGTCTGGTGCGCGATCATGACAGCTCCCAGAATCTGGAACTTCTGGCAGGCGACGTTGTCACCGTCTTCTCCGCCGCGGACCTGCGCTTACCGATTGCGCACCAGTCCAAGATCGTAACCCTGGAAGGCGAGTTCGCGCATCCTGGCACCTATACGGCTCAACCCGATGAAACGTTGCGCCAGTTGGTCGCACGCGTGGGCGGATTGTCGCCCAATGCCTATCTTTACGGATCGTCGTTCACCCGCAAATCCACGCGCGCCGTGCAACAAGCCCGCATCAACGAGTACGTTGAATCGCTGACCATGAAGCTGCAACGAGCCAGCATGGAGCTCGGCGCAACCCAAGGCGGAAGAACCGAAGCCACGGCCAACGTTGCCGCAGCCCAACAGAGCGCACAACAGTTGATTGCCAGCCTGCGTCAGATCCAGGCCAGCGGTCAGATTGTGCTGGAGATGGAGGCCTCGTCCACCGGAGTGGACAGCCTTCCCGATATCCCGCTGGAAGATGGTGACCGGCTGCTGGTGCCCTCCACGCCGGCCAACATCAACGTGGTGGGGGCGGTCTACAACCAGAGCTCCTTCATCTATTCAAACGGTCGCAAGGTGAACGACTATCTCCGCCAGGCTGGCGGGGCTACCCGCGATGCCGACAAGGCGCATCTGTTCATTATCCGGGCCAATGGCTCGGTGGTAAGCCGAGACCAGAACGAGGGACTCTTCGAAGCCGATTTTGGAAGGCTGAACCTTTATCCGGGTGACAGCCTGGTGATGCCGGAGAAGACCTTCCGGGCATCCTCCATCCGCGCGCTCATTGAGTGGTCTCAAACCTTCGCCCAACTTGGGATTGGGGTTGCTACAATCAGTCTGCTCAGGTAACCATGCTCCCGCAGTCCGGCAGCTGCGTTTTCTCTTCCCGCGCAGTAAGTGTGATTTACATCACGCTTACTGCGGCATTGTGGATTCCTTTACGCTGCTTTTGATTTCATGTATTCCATTGATACAAATAACCTTATCTAGACTATAACTCTCTTGAGCAACTTCCAACCGTCTTCGTCAGCCATTGACATTGTTCCCCGGCTCCGGCAGCATCAGAGACAACGATGCTGAAGCGCCTCCTCCAATTCGCCTCGCAAACCGCCTCGCTCGCTCTAGTGCTTGCACTGCTGGCTCCGCCGGCCTTTGCTGCGCTGGACTGCGAACGGGCCCCGGTGAAGACGGAGTGCGCCAAGACATGCTGCGACGGGATAGATGGAACGTCCATGCCGATGGACGCCAGCATGCCGCAACCAGTAGCCCAGCTCACCCAAACTCCCTGCTGCACGCTGCATCCGGTTGAGATGACGCTGCCTGCGCTGGTCTCCGTGACCCAAGAGACCCGTGTGGTGGCAGTCGTGTTGCCAGCAACAGTCGTGATGCCCAGCAGCATTGCAGCACGCAGCACGGCCGCCGAGTACCCACCAGGCGCGGCGCTCTCCCAACCATCCCTCGCCCAGCTCTGCTCCTTCCGTATCTGATCTTCCTTCTCTGATTGCTTGAAGGCCGGGCACTTCTGTGCCCCGGCATAAGCACCCCCCGTTCAGAGAAGCGAGGAAACTTCCGTGAAAACCTGTTGGATGAGTACGCCCCTGCTGGCGTGCCTGTTGCTGGCATCTGTGTGGATGGCGTGGCCGTCTCCGGCGCAGACCATTGGGCCTGTCACTGCAAACGCTACGGCGGACAAGCTGCGTCTGGAGGATGTGCTGCGGCTGGCGCTGGAGCGCAGCCCGGAGGCCAAGGGCGCGAATTCCGCGATCCGCGCCATGGAGCATCGCGTACCCCAGGCCAAGGCGCTGCCTGATCCCACCGTCGCCGTCGGATGGGCCGGCAAGCTGCTGCCCTTTGACACCATGGCGGGCGATGCGTCGAGCTATCGCGGCATCACCGTCTCCGAGCAGTTCCCTTCTCCGGGCAAGCTTCGTCTGCAAGGCCAGATTGCGGCACGCGATGTGGAGGCCGCACGCGCTGAGTGCGAGGCTGCACGACGCCGGACCACGTTGGCCGTTGAGCTGGCCTTTGCCGAGTACTTCTATCTGGACAAGGCCATAGCGTCCACCCGCCAGAACAAGGAGTTCCTGCAGAATCTGGCCAGCATTGCCGAGGCCCAGTACCGTGTGGGCAAGGCCATGCAGCAGGACGTTCTGCGCGCGCAGGTTGAGATCTCCATGCTGATGGAGAAGCAGGCCATGCTGGAGCAGGAGCAGGCCATGGCGGCCGCGGATTTGAATGCCGCACTGCAGCAGTCGCCGGAGACCCCGCTGCCCGCGCCCGAGAATCTGGATGCCCCGCCGATTCAGTACACGCTGGATGAGATCTACGCGCTGGCCAACGGCAATGACACCGGCCTCGCGCGCAACCAGACCTTGATTGAGCGCGACAAGTTGAGCGTGGCGCTGGCCGAGCGCCAGAACCGGCCCGACATTGGGGTGAGTTACATGTTCGAGCAGCGCACTGATCAACCGGCCATGAACGGCGTAACCGTGAGCGTGGCTCTGCCCTTGTTCCGCAAGACCAAGCAGCACCAGGCCATGGCTGAAGCGGCGGAGACGCTGCTGAGCACGGAGAAGATGCAGGAGAGCCAGCGCACCGCGGTGCGTGCTGAAGTGCGCCGCCAGATGCTGGCCGCGGAGACGGCACAACGGCTGATCACGCTCTACTCCAAGGCCATTGTGCCGCAGTCGTCGCTGGCGCTGGAGTCGGCCATGTCGGAGTATCAGGTGGGCAAGGTGGACTTTCTTTCGCTGCTCACAAGCTTTACGACCCAACTCAATTACGAGACAGAAACGTATCGCCAGATCGCCAACTATCGCAAGGCCGTGGCCAACATTGAAAGCCTCACCGGCCAGTCGATTACCGCAGACCGACCAGAGTCATCCATCACCGCCGCGAAAGGAGCACACTAACCATGCCGAATGAGATCAAGTTGAACAAAAGTGCCATGGTCAAGAGAGCCGTCGCGGGAGTTCTGCTGGCAGCGGCGCTGGCCGCGCTCTATCTTGCGGCCACGCATCGGGGCTGGTTTGCCACCAACAACGCCAAAAAGCAGGATGCGCAGCAAGCCACGCCTGCGGGCCCAAAAATTCTCTACTGGTACGACCCCATGCATCCGATCTACAAGTCGGACAAGCCGGGCATTGCTCCCGATTGTGGCATGGCGCTGGTGCCCAAGTATGCAGAAGAGCCTGGCGGCACCGCAATGCCGGAAGGCACCATCACGCTCTCGAACGGCAAGCAAGTTATGGCTGGCGTGCGCACGGTCGAAGTGAAGCGTGGGCCGCTAGTGCGCGAGATCAAAACCACGGCGGAGATTGTTGCGGACGAGACGCGCATCTCGCATGTGCACATGAAGACCTCCGGCTACATCGATCGCGTCTTTGTGGATTCGGTTGGGCGGCTGGTGCGAAAAGGCGAACCGCTGTTCACCGTCTACAGTCCCGACCTTGTGGCTGCCGAAGAGGAATACTTAATTGCACGCCGCGGCAGCACCACGCTGGGCGTCTCGCCGATTGCAGAAGTACGGCAGGGATCGGCCTCGCTCCTGGCCTCCTCCAGGCAAAAGCTGCGCCTGCTCGATGTATCCGCCGAGCAGATTGCACAGCTTGAAAAGAGCGGCGAAGTTACACGCGATCTTACGTTCTACTCGCCGGTGAGCGGTTTTGTTACCGACCGCAAGGCCTTTCCCCAGACCTCCATCACGCCCGATACGGAACTCTACACGGTGAGCGATCTCTCCGCCGTGTGGGCCAACGCGGACATCTACGAGTACGAGGTTCCCTACGTACACGTGGGCCAGCGCGCCACCTTCACGCTGAGCTATTATCCGGGCAAAACTTACACCGGAGTTATCTCCTATATCTATCCGGCCGTGGATCCGCAGACGCGCACGGTGAAGGTCCGCGTGGAGATTCCGAATCCCGGCTTTGTGCTGAAGCCGCAGATGTTTGCCGACGCCGCGCTGCGCGTGGACTATGGACGCCCGCTGCTGGTGCCGCAGGAGGCGGTGCTAAACTCCGGCTCAACCCAACAGGTGTTTGTGGTGCATGAAGGCGGCGTCTTTGAGCCGCGCGTGGTCACCATCGGCCCGGTGGTGGATGGGCAAGCCGTGGTGCTCACCGGGCTCAAGGAAGGCGAGACGGTAGTAAGTTCAGGTAACTTCCTGCTCGACTCCGAAAGCCGCATGAAGTCGGGAGGCCAGTGATGATTGAACGCATCATTGACTTCAGCGACCGCAATCCGTGGTTGATCGTCTTGTTTACCGCCGTGGCCGCGGTGCTGGGCTGGAACGCCATGCGCACGACCAAGCTGGATGCCATCCCTGACCTCAGCGATACGCAGGTGATTGTGTACGCGCGCTGGGATCGCAGCCCCGACATTGTTGAGGATCAGGTCTCGTATCCCATCGCGTCGGCGCTGCTGGGCTTGCCCAAGGTGAAGGACATTCGCGCCTTCTCCGACTTTGGTTACTCGTACATTTACGTGGTCTTTGAAGAAGGCACGGATATCTACTGGGCCCGCTCCCGCACGCTGGAGTACTTGAGCACGGTAACGCCGCGTCTGCCCAAGGGCGTGAGCGTGGAGCTGGCCAAGGATGTTACATCCGTCGGTTGGGTCTATCAATACGCGCTGGTGGATAAGACTGGAAATCATAGCAGCGAGCAGATGCGCAGTTATCAGGACTGGTATCTGCGCTACGCGCTGCAAACCGTGCCGGGCGTGGCGGAGGTTGCGCCGGTGGGCGGCTTTGTGCGCCAGTATCAGGTGAACGTCGATCCCAAGCGACTGCTCGCCTATCGCATCTCGATCAACACGCTCAGCGAGGCTCTGGGCAAGTCGAACAACGATGTGGGTGGACGGCTGGTGGAGTTCACGGGGCGCGAGTACATGGTGCGCGGCCGCGGCTACATTCGCTCGCTCGGCGATGTGGAGAATACGGTCATTGCGACCAATCCGCAGACCGGTACACCGGTGCTGATTCGCGATGTGGCCACGGTAACCTTCGGTCCCGATCTGCGCCGTGGTGTTGCGGATCTAGATGGCAAAGGCGAAGCCGTGGGTGGCGTGGTGATCATGCGCTACGGCGAAAATGCCGAGAAGGTGATTGAGCGCGTAAAGGCCAAGCTGAAGGAGATTGAGCCCTCGCTGCCCGCGGGCGTACAGATTGTGCCTACCTATGACCGCTCGGAGTTGATTGATCGCGCGGTGGAGAATCTGCGCCACACACTCATCGAAGAACTGATCATTGTCAGCCTGGTGATCCTCATCTTCCTCTGGCATCTGCGCAGCGCGGTAGTGCCCATCATCGTCATTCCCATCACCGTGCTGCTGGCCTTCATTCCCATGCAGCTTTCCGGGATGACGGCCAACATCATGTCGCTGGGCGGCATTGCGGTGGCCATTGGCGCACTGGTCGACGCTACCGTTGTCGTCGTCGAGCAGGCGCACAAAAAACTGGAGCAATGGCAGACTGACGGCCGTCAAGGCTCAGCGCATTCCGCCGTTGTGGAAGCCGTCAAGCAAGTGGGTCCGCCCAGCTTCTTTGCGCTGCTGGTGATCGCCGTTGCCTTCCTTCCCGTCTTTGCGCTAGAGGGCCAGGAGGGCCGGCTCTTCAAGCCCCTGGCCTTCACCAAGAACTTCTCCATGGGCATTGCCGCGCTGCTCTCCATCACCCTGGCGCCAGCGGCCATGCGCCTGCTGTTCTCGCGCATGGACGGCTTCAAGCTCCGTCCGCGCTGGCTTGCACGCATGGTGAACTCGGTGCTCATCGGCACCATTCACAGCGAAGAGAGCCACCCCATCAGCCGTCCCATGATGAAGCTCTATCATCCGATTGTCGAGCTGGCTCTCAACTTCAAATGGATCACGATTGGCCTGGCTCTGGTGGCCATGGCCTTCACCGTGCCCATCTATCAGAAGCTGGGCTCGGAGTTCATGCCGCCGCTGGACGAAGGCACCTTGCTCTACATGCCTTCCACGCTGCCCGGCATATCCGTCACCGAGGCCTCGCGCATTCTGCAGATGCAGGACGCGCTCATCGCACGCTTTCCCGAGGTGGAGCGCGTCTTTGGCAAGGCAGGACGCGCCGATACCGCCACCGATCCCGCGCCGTACTCCATGATGGAGACCACGATCCTGCTCAAGCCGCAGGAGCAGTGGCCCTTGCAACCGATCTGGTACAAGAACCACTTGCCCTCGTGGACATGGGGCACATTGCGACGCATCTGGCCCGATCACATCTCAACCGAGGAGCTGATTTACGGACCGGGCGGCTTGAATCAAGCGCTCGATATTCCCGGCGTTTCGAATGCGTGGACCATGCCCATCAAGGCGCGGACCGACATGCTGTCCACAGGCATTCGCACGCCTGTTGGCATCAAGGTGCTTGGCTCCAACCTGGACGAGATTGAGCGCATCGGCAAGCAGGTGGAGAGTGCGCTGAAGAATGTACCCGGAACCAGCAGCGCCTTCGCGGAGCGAACCGGCGGCGGCTACTTTCTGGACTTTGACCTGAAGCGCGAGGCACTGGCACGCTACGGGCTGACCATTGACGACGCCGAAGCCACAGTGATGAGCGCCGTGGGCGGCGAGGCGGTTACAACCACAGTAGAAGGCCGCGAGCGCTACAGCGTGAACGTGCGCTATCTGCGCGACGATCGCAGCGACATTGACGCCCTGCAGCGCGTGCTCGTGGCAACGCCATCCGGCGCGCAGATTCCGCTGGGCCAGATTGCCGACATTCGCTTCCGCACCGGTCCTGGCATGATTCGCGACGAGAATGGACGGCTCAGTGGCTACGTCTACGTGGACGTTGCCGGGCGCGACATTGGCAGCTATGTGGCCGAGGCCAAGAAAGTGGTGGCCGAGAAGGTTCAGGTGCCGCCTGGCTACGAGCTGACCTGGAGCGGGCAATATGAGTTCATGCAGCGCGTGGCGGCTCGACTCAAGTTTGTTGTGCCCATCACGCTCTTTGTGGTCTTCCTGCTGCTCTACTTCAACACCGGCTCGGTGGTGAGGACGCTGATCATTCTGCTGGCAGTTCCCTTCTCGGCCATCGGCGCGGTGTGGTTCCTTTACCTGCTCCACTACAACATCAGCATCGCCGTGTGGGTGGGGCTGATTGCGCTGCTGGGCGTGGATGCGGAGACCGCTGTCTTCATGCTGATGTATCTCGACATTGCTTATAAGGATGCGTTGGAGAAGGGCGGCATCAAGAGCTGGGACGAGCTGCGCGAAGCCGTTGTGCACGGAGCCGTCAAGCGCCTGCGCCCCAAGGTGATGACGGTGGCCTGCATGGTCTTCGGGCTGATGCCGATCCTCTTCTCGAACGGCACCGGAGCCGACGTGATGAAGCGCATCGCCGCGCCCATACTGGGCGGCATCCTGACCTCGTTCCTGATGGAACTGGTGGTTTATCCGCCCATCTTCGCCATTTGGAAGTGGCACTTTGAAGTGAACCCCGCTCTTGATCATCCGCAGGAAGCCCCCATCCAGGCCTGAGTGCGCCGCAGTGGATCGACACAACAATTTGTCTGGAGCCGCAGAGCCCCGGCCTCAACCCCGAAATCGGAGAAGGAGAAAATCAACATGAAGAAGATTTTTCTGAACGTTCTTGTCGTAGCCCTTTTCGCCATTAGCCTATTCACCGTCCGCGCGTGGTCCGCGCCGCAAACGTTTGAAGGTGTTATCAGCGACTCCATGTGCGGCCGCGCCCACATGATGCCTGGCAAGACCGACGCTCAATGCGTTCAGGAGTGCGTCAAGGCTGGCTCAAAGTATGTGCTGGTCACCGGCGCAAAGACCTACACGCTGAATAGAAAAGCGCAGCAGCTTGCTCCGTTCGTCGGCAAAAAGGTGCGGATCCAGGGCGAGCTCAACGGCAACACGCTCAGCGTGCAGACGATCCGCTAAAGATCCAGAAATGAAAGATTGGCTCATCCTTCCCATCCTTTCCCGCAAAAAACGCGGGAAAGGATGGGGCAGCCAAGAGCCCAGAGCGCCTCAAGCGCGGCGGCCAATGGGCGCATTACAGGCACACTCAAAATACGGTAGCCTGTCCGTTTGTTTGCAAATTCAGGATTTTAAAGGAGATTTGTTGGCTGCCCCCCAGGGATTCGAACCCCGATATGCCGCTCCAGAGGCGGCTGTCCTACCATTGAACGAGGGGGCAACTACGGTGTTCTTCCAGCCTGGCGGCCGCAAAACAACCCTCTTGCGAACTGAGCCCGCGTCACAACCAACTTGTTCATCATAATGGCTTTCGCTCATGAGGTCAAACACCCCAGGATCGTGGCCTGTGGATTTGCGGGACGGGAGCAATTTCGCCCCAATTCGGCCCTAGAACGGCCCTTTATCGGTCCTTTTCTTCAATTTTGATCATCCTCTGTGCTCTGATTTGCGTCTAGTAACGTAGGGCGCTTGAAGCGTCCCGTCCAACATTATGGGATAGAATCGCGACTGGGCATGGAACTGGCACTCAATCTCGTGTGGCTTCTTGTGACCGCAGGCCTGCTGGCGCTGTGGAGCACGCAGCGGAGCTTTGGCCGCAACGGCCGCCTGCACGAGCTGCTGGCGATTGCTGCCCTGGTGATCATCCTGTTCCCCGTGGTCTCAGTCTCCGACGATCTGCAGGTTGCCACCAACATTGCGGAGACTGACACCACGGTCCGCCGCGACTACGACGGTGGCCAGCCTCACTCCATCTTCCCCACTGGCGTTGCCCTTCCTGAGTGTCCGCTGCATGTAGCTTCCTTTGATGCCAGTGTCTGCCTGGTGCGCTTTCCCGCTGTGGTGTTCCATCCTCTGGTGCACAGCTCCTCCGCTCTTGCTAATCGGCCGCCCCCGGCTGTCTGATCGCAGCCTGCTCCCTTTTCACTCCCTGGCTTTCTTTACCCACTCGCGCTGCGCCTGAGCAGCGCAAAGGCTTTGCATGAAGACATTTTTTTTATTTCTTGCCACCGTATTCTGCGTTATGGCCGTTGAGCCTGCAACGGCCCAACAGCCCCTGACGTGGGAGCAGCTAAAGGCCCGCTTTGAGGCTGCCAATCCCCAGTTGAAAGCCGACGCACTCAGCGTGGACGAGATGAAGGCGGCCGAGGTCACCGCTTCTCTGCGCCCCAATCCGCAGTTCACCGCCTCTACCGATGGCACCCAAATCGCGCCACACAATGGCACCTGGCAGCCGCTCACCGGAACCAGCATGCAGACTACGTTGAGCTATCTGCACGAGCGCGACCGCAAGCGCGAATTGCGCCAGCAGAGCGCACACCAAGGCACGGAGATCGGCGCGTCAACCCATGCGGACCTGGAACGTAACCTGATCTTCAATCTGCGCGCGCTCTACGTTGCAACGCTGGAGGCCAAGGAGATCTGCCGCCTGGCCAAACAAGACCTGGAATACTACGACCACATTATCCAGATCAGCCGCGACCGCTTCAAGGCTGGCGACCTGGCGCAGATCGATCTGGATCGCATTGAGTTGCTGCGCGTGCAGTATGAGTCGGAGCTGCAGCAGGCTCTGGTCAACCTGCGCACCTCCAAAATTCAGCTTCTGCAACTGCTCAACGACCACACCCCGGTGGCCGAGTTCGATGTGACCGGCAGCTACGAGTTCGCCGATGTGCTCAAGCCGCTTGAGGAGTATCGCAGCGCCGCGCTCGACAGCCGGCCTGACCTGCGCGCGTCCTTGCAGGCGCTGGAGCAGGCCAACACCAATCACAAGCTGGCCATCGCCAACGGCTCGACCGATCCCACGTTCTCCAGTTGGTACACATGGAACTCCTCGAACAATAATCCCAATGGCCTGCAAACGCTGGGCCTCAGCGTGAACGTGCCGCTGCGCATCTTTGATCGCAACCAGGGCGAGAAGCAACGCACACTGATCGACATTGACCGCAATCGCCAGATAACGGAAGCCGCGCGCAATCAGGTCTTCAGCGATGTGGATTCAGCCTATGCGCAGGTGGAAAGCTCGGTTGCCTTGCTGACGCCCTACAAGGCGCGCTACAACGATCAGGCCCTGCGCGTGCGCGAGACTGTTAGTTATGCCTACCTGCACGGCGGCGCATCGTTGATGGATTTTCTCAACGCACAAAGCGACTATCGCCAAGTACAACTGGCCTACGTTCAACTCATCGCTTCTTATCTGACGGCTGCTGGCCAGCTGAATCTGGCCGCCGGAACCGAGGTCCTTCCATGATTGCATTGCACGCTTCCCTGCTGCGCCCCAGGCCAACTCTGTTTTTCGCCCTGGTTCTAACAATTGCCGCGAACTCCACCGGCTGCAAGAAGCACGACGACGGCAACACCGCGCCGCCTCCAGCCAAAGTGGTGCAAGTTGCCGATATGAACGTCATCACGGTGGATGCCAGCAATGCATCGAAGTTCATCTTTGCGACCGCTGAGAAGATGGAAGCCGCCAGCGAACTGAAGGCCACCGGCTCCGTGCAGCCCGACATTTCGCGCGAGGTGCCTGTGATCTCACTGGCCAACGGGCGCGTGGTCGACATCAAGGCGCGGCTCGACGACACCGTCAAGAAGGGCCAACTGCTCTTGAAGGTGCAGAGCCCCGACATCACGGCCGCCTTCAACGCATATCTGAAGGCCACCAACGACGAGCAACTGGCGGCCAAAGCCCTGAAGCGCGCCGACGATCTTTATCAGCACGGCGCACTGGCGCAAGCGCAACTGGAGCAAGCCGAGGCCAGTGCCAAAGACGCCAAGGCCGACCTGAACGCCGCCGAAGAACAATTGCAGACGCTGGGTGTGGACAAGAATCATCCCAGCAGCATTGTGGCTGTTCATGCACCCATCTCCGGCGTGATTGTGGCGCAGAACGTGACCAATGCCTCCGCCGCCGGCGCAAGCCTGACCGGCTCCGCCACGGCCTTTACCATTGCCGATCTCTCCACGGTGTGGATTGTGTGCGACGTTTACGAGAACGACATGTCCAAACTGCAGGTGGGCCAGCAGGCGCACATCGCGTTCAATGCCTATCCGGACAAGACCCTCACCGGACGCATCAGCGATATAGGTCCCATCCTCGATCCCCAACTGCGCACTGCCAAGGTCCGCCTTGAGGTTGCGAATCCCGGATTCCTCAAGCTGGGCATGTTCGCCACAGCCACCTTTACCAGCCGCGACAAGCAGACCTTCGCCGTGATCCCGTCCACCGCCATTCTGCACCTGCATGACCGCGAATGGGTCTACGCGCCGGCCGGCGACAATCGCTTCCGCCGCATGGAAGTGAAGGCCGGACGCATGCTGGATGGGGGACGTCAGCAGATTCTCTCTGGCATCGAACCAGGCCAGCAGGTTGTCAATAACGCATTGATGCTTGATGCCGCGGGGAACCAGTAGATGATCCGAGCTCTCGTCGATTTCGCTCTCAAGAATCGCTGGCTGGTGATGGGCGGCGTGGTGGTGCTCATCTTCTGGGGTGTCATCAGCTTTGAACGCCTGCCCATCGAGGCCTACCCCGATGTGGCCAACAACTATGTGCAGGTCATTACCCAATGGCCAGGCCGCTCCGCCGAAGAGATTGAACGTCAGGTTACCGTGCCGGTCGAGATCCAGATGGCCGGCATCCCGCACTTGACCCATCTGCGCTCCACTACACTGGCCGGGCTCTCCAGCCTGATGCTGATCTTTGACGACGACTCAACCGGCGACAAGAATCGCGCCCACGTGTTGGAACGGCTCAATCAGGTCACCCTGCCAACTGGCGTGATCCCACAGATGGGCACCGACTGGAGCCCGGTTGGGCAGATCTACTGGTATACGCTGGAGAGCACCAACCCCGCCTACGACGTGATGGAGAAAAAGTCGCTCGAAGACTGGACGCTGGAAAAGTCCTTCAAGGGCGTGCCCGGCGTGGTGGACGTATCCAGCTTTGGCGGACCCACCAAGGAATATCAGATCAAGCTCGACCCGGAGAAGCTCGTCTCCTACGGCCTAAGCATTGCGCAGGTGGAGCAGCAGCTTGCCGCCAACAACACCAACGGCGGCGGCAGCTTTATTGAGCAAGGCAACCAGCAGATCAACGTACAAGCGCTCGGCCTCTATACTTCCGTGGAGGACATTGAGAACACCGTCGTGAAGACCGCGAATGGCGCGGCGATTCGCATCCGCGACATTGCCTCGGTGGTGCAGGGTCCGAAGATCCGTTTGGGTCAGATTGGCCGCTCCACACACCTCCCCGATGGCTCAATTGTTGACAACGCCGATACCGTGGAAGGCATTGTTCTGCTGCAGAAGGGCGACGACTCCGACCCGGTGCTGGAAGGCATCCACAAGGAAGTGAAGACGCTCAACGGAACCAGCAAGCTGGCGGGCGTGTTGCCCAAGGGCGTCAAGATTGTTCCCTTCCTCGACCGCTCCGATCTGGTCACGTTTACGGTGAAGACGGTGAAGGATAATCTGACCGCCGGCATGTTGCTGGTTTCGATTATTCTCTTTCTCTTCCTCGGCAACGTGCGTGGCGCCATCATCGTTGCGCTCACCATTCCCTTCTCGCTGCTGTTTGCCGCCATCTGCCTGGACATTGCGCACATCCCCGCCAATCTGCTCTCGCTGGGCGCACTCGACTTCGGCATGATCGTCGATGGCTCGGTGGTGATGATCGAGAACATCGTCCGCAACCTGGCGCGCGGCGACGATACGCGCACGCCACTGCAGAAGATTCGCGATGCCGCCCACGAGGTACAGCGGCCAGTTTTCTTCGCGCGCGGCATCATCATCGCCTCCTACCTGCCCATCTTCACGCTGGAAGCAGTGGAAGGCCGGCTCTTCAAGCCGATGGCGTGGACGGTCACCTTTGCGCTGATCGGCGCTCTGCTCTTTGCCATCCTCATTGCTCCGGTTTTGGCCAGCATGTTGTTCCCCAAGGGCGCCAAGGAGTGGAAGAACCCGCTGATGGAGTGGCTCACGCGTCGTTATCGCGTCGCCGTGCGCGCCACCATTGTGCATCGTTACTGGACCGTGGGCATCGCCTCGTTCCTGTTCCTCATCGGCGTCTATCTCGCCTTCGGCGGCCCCGTGGGTTCTGAATTCCTGCCCCATCTGGATGAAGGCTCCATCTGGGTGCGCGGCACGCTGCCACCTTCTGAAGGACCTACAAACTCGATCGACTTTACCAATAAAGCGCGCATTGTGCTGGCATCCTTTCCCGAGGTTACTCAGGTTGTCAGTCAGACTGGCCGTCCCGACGATGGCACCGACACAACCGGCTTCTTCAACACCGAGTACTTTGTCGACTTGAAGCCGCACGATCAATGGCGGCCCATCTTCCATCAGAACAAGGAACTGCTGATTTCGGCTATCGACAAGGAGTTGCAGCAATTTCCCGGCGTGCTGTGGAATTATTCGCAACCCATCAGCGACAACATGGAAGAAGCCGTCAGCGGCGTGAAGGGCGAATTGGCCGTCAAGCTCTATGGCGACGATCTGCGCATGTTGGAGAAGAAGGCCGAAGAGATCCAGACCCAGATGGCGCAAGTGAAGGGCGTCGAAGATCTGGGCATCTTCCGCATCATTGGCCAACCCAACCTGAACTACACCGTGGACCGCAATGCGGCAGCCCGCTGGGGCATCAACGTGGCCGACATTCAAGATGCCATCCAGACCGCGGTTGGTTCCAACGCCGTCACCCATGTGCAGCAGGGCGAGGCGCGCTACGACGTGACGCTGCGCTATCAGCACCAATTCCGTGACACCCGCGAGGCCATTGACAACGTGCGTTTGCTGGCGCCTTCCGGAGAGCGGGTTTCGCTGGCGCAACTTACCCACGCCACCACCAACGACGGCGCGGAAGAGATCTACCGCGAGGCCGGCCAGCGCTACATCGCCATCAAGTACTCGGTGCGCGGACGCGACCTTGGTTCTACGGTGGATGAAGCCATTCACAGGGTCAACAGCGGCATTGCATTCCCTCCCGGCTATCACTTGGAGTGGGCCGGCGAATTTGCCAGTCAGCAGCGGGCCAATCGACGCATGGCCATTGTTGTGCCCATCACCGTGTTGGCGATCTTCCTGATCCTGTTCACCATGTTCCGCTCCTTCAAGTGGGCCATGCTGATTCTCATCTCCGTCTGCATGGCCTCCATCGGCGGCCCGCTGGCGCTGTTCCTCACCCACACCAACTTCTCGGTCTCGTCGGCAGTCGGCTTCCTGGCGCTGTTTGGCGTCTCGGTTGAAATTGGCGTCATCATGCTGGAGTACATCAACCAGCTTCGCGCACGTCGCGAGGAGATGACGCCAGAGAGCAAGCAGCAAATTGTGGAAGCCGCCGTGGACGGTGCGGTACTCCGTCTGCGCGCCATCATCATGACCATGCTGGTGGCAACGCTCGGACTTCTGCCCGCGGCCTTGTCGCATGCCATCGGGTCCGATTCCCAACGCCCCTTTGCCATCGTTATTGTTGGCGGTCTGCTGGCAAACCTGATCATCGGCATCTTCCTGCTGCCCACGCTCTATGTGTGGATGGCACACCAGGACGACATTCTGCCCGAGCTCGCACCCAACAGCGAGGACTTTTAGAGTGTCTTCGACAACGCTCTAACCGCACACACAACAACGCCTCCGGTTCGCTGCACATTCATCTGCCAGCAAGCCGGAGGCGTATTTGTTTGGATGGATTCGACTGTTCCGATCAGCATAGGGGAAGAGTCACCTTTCGTCCCCTGCCACACCACCGGACAATCTGGTCCGCATCCGGCGGTTCGAGAAGCTGAGGTCAGCAGAGTCTGGGATTGCCTATGGCTCGGCCCAGCTTAGGCAGAGCACCCAGCTTCTGGCCGTTTGATCCTGAACCATCCTGGGTGCCCCTGGTCTCGATTTCGAGACCAGGGAAGCTCCGATGCCAAGGTGCAGATTCATGCTGTCAGAGACCTAGTTGGCCGCGCGCTCCGCGTGGGTGTCCGCGCCCTTCCAGCCATAAAGAGCCACCGCCGCAAAGCCCACCAGCGGCACAATGTAGCTGATGTTGGTTCCGGCCGCATCGGCCAGCATGCCCATCAGCTTGGTCAAGGCCGCGCCACCCAGAATTGCCATCACCAGCAGCGAACCGGCGGTCTTGGTCTTGGCGCCCATGCCCTTCAGGCCCGTAGCAAAGAGCGTGGGGAACATGATGGACATGAACAGGCTCGTCAGGAGCAGGCAGACCACGCCAGCCCATCCTGGATGCACCACCGCCACCAGATCCAGCACCACGTTGGCCACGCCGTAGACCACCAACAGGGTGCGCGCATGGAAGTGCCGCATCAGAGCAGCCGAACCGAAGCGGCCCACGGCAAAGGCTGCCAGCGTACCGGTCAGCATGTAGCCCGCGGCCTTGTCGCCAATGCCGGTAGCGGACTCAACATACGGAATAAAGTAGCTCCATGTGCCTACCTGCGCGCCAACGTAAAGGAACTGCGTAATCACGGCCAACACAAAGTGCCGTTGCAGCAGGCTCACGGGCTCGGCATCGACAATCGGCTTGCTCTCCGTGGGTTGCTCTTCGCCGCCCAGTACTGGAAATTTGGTAAGCAGGATCAGCACGGCCCAAACAAACGCGATCACACCCAGCACAATGTAGGGCGTAACCACGCGCAGCGTCTCCGAGTGCAGATAGGCCTGATAGGTTCCCGCTGCCTGCCGGGCCAGAACCTCGGCATCGGTCAGCTTGACGCCGGAAAAAATAAATAAGGTTCCAATCAATCCCGCGGCGATGGAGCCCAGCGGATTGAAGGCCTGGGCCAGGTTCAAGCGGCGCTCGCTGGAGCCGGCGGGGCCCAGCTGCGCGATGAAGGAGTTCGATCCGGTCTCAAGGAACGAGAGCCCGCAGGCAATCACAAACTGCGCCACCAGGAAGAAGGTGTAGATTCCGGCTTGCGCGGCGGGATAGAAGAGCAGGCAGCCGGTGCCGAGCAGAAACAGCCCGGTCACAATGCCCATCTTGTAGCCAAAACGCCGCATCAACTGCGCCGCCGGAAAGGCCAGCGCAAAGTATCCCAGATAGAACCAGATCTGCACGCCGGCAGCCGAGGAGCGGTTGATGTTGAACGACTTCATGAACTGGCGGATCAGAATGTCGTTCAGGTTGTTCGGAATGGCCCAGAGGAAGAACAGAAACGTCACAACCAGAAAGGGGATCATTCGGCCGCCTGGAATCAACGCAGCTTCAATGTTCTCAAGGTCCTCGCCGTTGCGGGGCGCGGTAGGCAGGGTGGCAATAGGAATGCTCAAGGCGTAATGCTCCTCAGGGTGCAAAGTCGTACCAGGGCTCAAAAAGCTGTTTTTCGGAAAATGGGCTACTTATCCGGTAACTTTAACGCAAACGTTGGGCCCACACCTTTGTATCGAATCAGGGGCAGAGATGGCAAATCGCCGGCCCGCCCTCCGGCGCTGTGGCGGCGAAATTCTCTCATGGGCACGGCCGCGTATAGACGTAAACCGTCTCGATCTTGGTCTGTTCCCGGACCCCGTACATCCAGCGGAAGGGCCACCAGGCTGGTGTGTAGGGCTCGATCACCCGCTTGCGGCAGTAGCCCTCGCTCTCAAAACCCTTCCAGCCCGGCGCGTAGAAGCCCAGCCCTTTCAGGAACTCAACCCGCTTGGGCACATCCCACTCCGGCCGCAAAGCATCGCGGATAAAGTCTTCCCCGCCCCGCGCAATGTAGATGGTGTCAGGCCAGGGGCCGTTCTGATCCACAATCTCCTGAAAGCCGCGCACATCCACCTTGTAGCCGTGCTCGCTGAGCCCGTACATCCCCGGATACTGCGGCACCACGTTGAAGATGAAGTAGGTGCGATCCCGGGGCGAGCTGAGAATGTCGCGCCGCATCACCACCTCGCGGATACTGTCGATCATGTAAAACGACCACAGCCCCCACACCAGATTCGACCCAACGCACAGCGCCACCAACCCCACCGCGACGCGCTTGCGCCAGTTTCCAGCCGGGCTCAGACGAACCTGCTCCAGCCCCAGCAGCACCAGGGGCGGCAGAGAGAGCGCCAGGGGCAGAAAGTAGCGAATCTCGGTGTAGTGAATGCGCGCCACGCCAAAGACCAGGAAGCTCAACACCGGCATGGTCAGAGCCAAACTGTGCCGCGGACGGCTGATCAAGAGCGCGACCAGGGCGATCGCCGTCAGCACCGCGCCCCCCACGCCCAGATGGTCCAGCACGCACAGCGAACCCATCTTGAGGTTGGTCCATGCTGAATAATTTGCCCAGATGGCCGGATCCAGGCCTTCGCCGGTGGTCCAGTAATGAATGCGCTGCAGCCACGTTGCGGGAGCGTAAACCACGTCCAGCAACGCGTAGCCAACCACCGCCACGCCGGCCGTGGTCAGCATCCAGCCGATCAGCGGCTTGCCCGCGGCCAACAGCGGGTCCTTGCCCCGCAGGACGCGCACCACCAGATACGCCATGGGCAACAGAATCATGGCGTAGATCAGCTCTTTGGAGCTGACCGCGCACACCGACCCCAGGGCCATCAGCACGCCGCGCCGGATGGTGAGCCCGTCCAGCACCGCATCAAGGTAGACGGCCATAAACAGCCCGCCAAAGGCCATCATCAGCGCATCCGTACGGGTGCTGGCCACGATCGCGCCGTAACAGTAGTTGCTGGAAATCAGCAGCAGCGCCACCGCGCAAGTAAGCGCCCGCGAGCCGGAACAACGCCCCAGCCGCTTCACCAGCACGTAGACCGACCAAAGGCACAGCGCCATAAAAACGACGCGGCCTTCCGCAATCATCCAGTTCATCTGTTCCAGCGGATGGGTGAAACCAAACGGAAAGCTCTGCGCGGGTTTGCTGAATGCGCCCGTCAGCCTCCAGATCGCCAGTTGCAGGGCATAAACCGGCGCCAGAACAAAGTTCGACATGGGACCGTACTTATGAAAGGCATGGCCCATGGTGGCAAAAAACTTGAGCGCCTGCATGGGCTGGTAGCTCTCCAGCCGGTCATAGCTGGTGGGCCAACACCAGACCATTCCAGGCAGCGCATACGCGCCCAGCACCAGAATGCTGATGATCTCCGGGCGAAGCAAGCTGTGCCATCGGGAAAACATTGTGCGGCGAGGTTCACCGGGCTTGGAACCGGTTTGCGAAAAGCTCATCGTACGCCTCGCGGTGGGTCTGCGAATCGATATCGCTCACCAGTCTACACGAGGCTTGAGGCAAGCCGCCTACAGCACCCGCCGCAGCCAGGTGCCGGTGTGCGAGAGCAAATTCTCCGCCACCTCTTCCGGCGTGCCTTCGGCCACAATTGCGCCGCCGCCTGAGCCGCCCTCCGGGCCAAGATCGATGACCCAATCGGCGGATTTGATCACGTCCAGATTGTGCTCAATCACCACCAGCGAACCACCGCCATCGATCAGCTTTTTGAAGGCTGTCAGCAGCTTCGACACATCGTCAAAGTGGAGTCCGGTGGTTGGCTCATCGAGGATATAAAGGATGCGGCTGGCCTGCGACGGCTTGGCGTTGGCATTGGCGGCACGTACCTGCGCCAAGTGCGCGGCCAGCTTGACGCGCTGCGCCTCACCGCCAGAGAGCGTGGTGGCCGATTGCCCCAGGCGCAGATAGCCCAGGCCGATCTCTTCGAGCACCGCCATCTTTTCAAGCAGCCGGTTCTGGCCCGCAAAGAAGCGCAGAGCTTCCTTCACGGTCATCTGCAGCACGTCGTGAATGTTCTTGCCCTTGTACTGCACGTCCAGAATGCGGGTCTGGTAGCGCGTGCCGTTGCAGTCCTCGCAAGGCAACTCCACGTCTGCAAGGAACTGCATCTCCACCTTGACGGTGCCGTCGCCCTCGCAGGTGTTGCAGCGGCCGCCGGGTACGTTGAAGCTGAAGTGCCCCGGCGTCAGCCCCAGGCGCTTGGAGTCGGGCTGCGAGGAAAACAGATCGCGGACAAGGTCAAAGGCCTTGATGTAGGTAACGGGATTGGAGCGGGGCGTGCGCCCGATCGGCGTCTGGTCCACCAACACTACATCGTTGAGCCGCTCAGCTCCTGTAAGCGATTTGAACAGCCCGGATGGATCGGCACCATCGGTTTGGCCCAGCGCCTGCGCCACGGCCGGATAGAGCACCTGATGCACCAGCGTGGACTTGCCTGAACCTGAAACGCCGGTGACCGCAACCAGCATGCCCATGGGAATTTCAACGTCAACATCCTTCAGGTTGTTGGCATGGGCACCGCGCAAGACCAGCTTTTCGCGGCCCGGCGTACGACGCCGCGTGGGCACCGGAATGGAGAGCTTGCCGGAGAGATAGCGGCCGGTAATGGAGTTGGGATTGGCCTCAATCTCCGCCAGCACCCCTTCCGCCAACAGCTTGCCGCCATGCTCGCCTGCGCCGGGGCCAAGGTCGAGCAGATGATCGGCCGCGCGCAACACATCCGGATCGTGCTCCACCACGATGATGGTGTTGCCCAAGTCGCGCAGTTCCTTCAGGATGTTGATCAGCCGGTCGGTGTCCCGCGCGTGCAGGCCAATGGAGGGCTCGTCGAGCACGTAGAGCGCGCCCACCAGCCGCGAACCCAGCGAGGTGGCCAACTGAATGCGCTGCGCCTCGCCACCGGAGAGCGTTGATGCCAGCCGGTCCAGGGTCAAATATTCCAAACCAACCGCATCCAGGAAGCTGAGCCGCTGCCGCACTTCCAAAAGGATGGGGCCAGCGATCTCGTCCTGCATGGGCGACAACTTCAGATCATCGAAGAAGGTGCGCGCTTCGCGAATGGTCATGGCCGCGGACTGGCAGATATTCTGGTCCTTGATGCGCACCGCGCGCGCCTCGGCCCGCAAGCGCTGCCCACGGCACTCCGGGCAGACCGCGTAGCCGCGATACTTGCTCAGCATCACGCGCACATGCAGCTTGTACTTCTTCTTCTCCATCTGCTCAAAGAAGCCGAAGATGCCTGCATAGGTACCCTTGCCGCGCAGCACCGTCTCGCGCGCGGCTTCGGTCAACTCGCGCCAGGGAACATCCAGGGGTACATTCAGCGCGGCGGCGTGCTTGCGCAGGTCGCTATACCAGATGCGGTACTTGGGCTTGTTCCAGGGATCGATGGCGCCGTCGGCCAGGGTCATCGCCTTGTCGGGAACCACCAGGTTCAGATCGAAGTCCACGGTGTTGCCAAAGCCCTGGCAGCGCGGGCATGCGCCATAGGGATTGTTGAAGCTGAACAGGCGCGGCTCCGGCTCACGACCCGGCTTGTGGCAGCGGGTACACTCGTAGGCACCGGAAAAACGCAAGCGACGGAGATTAGCCTGCTCGTCGCGCAGCGCCTCTTCAAAAATCACCTCGCCGGCCTCGCGATACGCGCCTTCAATGGCATCCACGATGCGCGAGCGGTTTTCCATGCTCACCACAATGCGATCCAGAAGAACAAAGACGGGCTGGGTCAGGTCCAGATCGATCAGCGACTCGGGGCTGGAAAACTCAAAGATTGTGCCTTTTTGCCAAAGGCGGTTATAGCCCGCCGCACGCAGCTCCGCCAGGCGAGCCTTCACAGACTCAAGATGCAACTGTTCCGCGGTGGGAGCCGCGGCCTTGGTCGGCTTTGCCGCGCTGACGCTCTTCTTGGCGGCCTTGGCGGGTTTGGCGCCGGCTGCCGCGCTCTCTGATACGGGCGTTGGCATGGTGACCGGGAAGAAGACCTGCAGGCGGACGCCCTCGCCCAGGGCGAGCACGGTTTCCGTGGCCTCATCCACGCTGTCGCGTTTCACCACTCCATCGCACTCCGTGCAATAGACGGTTCCGCAGCGCGCCCACAGCAGGCGCATGTAGTCGTAGATCTCGGTAGCCGTGGCCACCGTGGAGCGGGGATTGCGGGTGGAGTTCTTCTGCTTGATGGCGATGGCCGGAGCCAGTCCGTCGATGGAGTCGCAGTCAGGCTTCTCAATACGCTCCAGAAACTGCCGCGCATAGGCCGAAAGCGATTCGACGTAGCGCCGCTGTCCCTCGGCATAGATGGTGTCAAAGGCCAGAGAGGACTTGCCCGATCCCGACACACCGCTGACCACCGTCAGCAGACCGTGCGGAATCTCGCAGGAGACGTTCTTCAGGTTGTGCGTCCGCGCGCCGCGGATAACGATGGCATCGTTCAAAGGGAAGGCACCGGGAAGATCTCTTCTTGCGCCACACCCCGCCCCGCAGAATGGGCCAATTGGGTGAAGTGCATTCTTCATTATAGGCGGTGAGTTCGCGCAATAGGGTCGCCACGACGCCTCACACCAAAAAGGAATTTTTCTTTGACCTTTTGTAATCGCGTGTATCATGTTGGTGTGATCAGACGCTTGTACATCAACAACTTCCGTTGTTTGCAGAACTTCGACCTGCCCATCGCCGGCATGCCGTCCGCCCTTTTGATTGGCAAAAATGGGGCAGGCAAATCGACTATTGTGGCAGCACTTGAGGTGTTGCAGAAGATTGCGCGCGGTACGAACCGTGTGGGCGAGTTGATCAAGCCAACGGATATGACGCAGGGGCAATCAGGCATCCCTGTGCGCTTCGAAATCGAAGCGGAACTGAAGACTGGAGTTTACGCTTACTCGACCTCCTTTGAACTGCCTACTGGCTCAAAGGAATTGTGTGTCCTGGATGAATCGCTGAAGTGCGATGAACGTTTCGTTTATACAAGAAACGGAGCGCAGATCGATAAGCCGGAATTCAGGCCGGGCGGGCTAGCGTTGGAAAGTTTTTCTATCGACTCGCATCTTGTTGCCCTGCCGATTTTTCAATTTGATCTTGTTGGCGCATTTGCGAACACATTCAAGCAATGGCTTGCCCAGATGCTTCTTCTGCGTCCCATCCCAGCCTTGATTCGAGGTGACTCAGAGGGAGAGACGCTTCAACCGAATCACCATTTGACCGATCTCGGCGCTTGGTTTACAGGGCTACTGACACAGGCACCATCCGCCTACACAAAGGTATATGACTACCTGCGTGCATTGATGCCAGACCTGAAAGAGATCCGCAACCTGCCAGTAGGGGCCGATGCGCGGAGCCTGGTCTTTCAGTTCGCCACCGATTCCGGCAGCATCATGATCCCTTTCGACGGCCTCTCGGATGGGGAAAAATGCTTCGTAATCTGCGCGCTGGTTCTTGCCGCAAACGCTTCCTACGGCCCATTGCTTTGCTTCTGGGATGAACCAGACAACTACCTGTCGCTGGATGAAGTATCGCAGTTCATTATGGCGATACGCCGCGAGTTTCAGCAGAGCGGTCAATTTATTGCCACGTCGCACAATCCTGAAGCAATCCGGCGCTTTTCGAAAGAAAACACCATCGCACTCTACCGGAAGAGCCATCTGGAACCAACCATGGCCCGCACCCTGGACCAGATGAATCTTCAGGGTGATCTGGTCAGTTCTCTCATCACCGGCGATCTCTGGCCATGAGCACAAGCAAGTACGACGACCACATCCACGTTCTGCCCGAAGACGATGCCGAATTGGCGAACGGCTTTGTGCTGGACTATTCGATTGCCGCGCGCTCCATTCAGGTGCTTCAATACGTAGGTGGATGGATCAAAGTGCTGGACGTTTTTGAAGCCGATCACATTGTCGGGATGCGCAAATTCCCCAAGCGGCGCATGGTGCTGATCCTCGATTTCGATGAAGCCCCGAACCGGCGTCAAGAGGCTGAAGGACGTATCTCCTCCGACTTGAGAGACCGTGTCTTCTTGATTGGGTGCTGGAAAGATCCACAGGCGCTGAAACGTTCCTGTTCTCACCGCTCCTTTGAATCCATCGGCCTGGACCTGGCCAAAGATTGCCGCGAAGATGCCCGCACGGTGTGGGGTAACGAGCAACTCCAGCAAAATGCGGCCGAACTGAAACGAATGCGCCGAGCCCTGAAACCAATCCTGTTTCCTTCCGTCTGAGAACCAGATCGCCCAAATCTGATCTGTTCTCTGTGTCTCCCGTACACTGGAAGTAGAGGTTCTTCGTGCTTCGGATTTTTTTACTTGCAATGATTTTGGCTGCCGCCGCTCAGGCGCAGCAACCCGCTCAACCTCAGCCCACCCAGCCTCAGGAGGAATCCTCTTCCAGCGTGGCCAACCCCGCCGGCGACGTGGCCCCCGCGCAGCCCGCAGCTGACCAGCCTCCCTCCCAGGCCGTTCTGGATGCCGAGGCCGCGTTGGCCAAGGCGGACTGGAAGACGGCCGAGGACAAACTGAGTCCCTGGCTGGCCGCCCACCCCGGCGATGCGCGCGCCCTGTTTGACGCGGGTTACGCGGCCGACGCGCAAGGCCACCTGGACGATGCTGCCGGCTTCTATCGCCGCGCCGTCCAGGCCAATCCCAACTCGTTTGAAGCGCATCTCTCGCTTGGTTTGCTGCTGGCTCGCCAGCAAAAGCTGGCGGAGGCTCGTCTGGAGCTTGGTTCCGCCACGCGGCTCGATCCGGGCGATGCGGGGCCGGCGCTGAAGGCCCGCGCCTGGCGCGCGCTGGCGCAGATTGACCGCAGCCTGGCGGACCACGGCGGCGACCTGGGTGAGGCTTCCAAGGACCTGCTGGAAGCTCTGAAGTACGCGCCGGAGACCCCGGAAGACACCCTGATGGCCGCCAGCCTGGCCGAGCAGAATGAGCAGCTCGATGAGGCGGAGGCCGCCTATCGCCGATTGCTGGCGCGCGATGCCAAGTCGCCCCAGGCCAACGCCGGACTGGCGCATCTGCTGATTGCACAGAAGAAGTTCCCGGAAGCGGAGTCGTTTCTGCGCGCCGCGCTGGAGCAGATCCCCGACGACTTGGCGCTGAGCGCGCAGCTGGCCACGGTGCTGGCCGCCGAGGACAAGCCTGAGGCCATTCCCCTGCTCCAGAAGCTGCACGCTGCTCACGCTGAGGATGCTGTCCTTACCCGCATGTTGGCGGAGGTGTTGGCGGAGGCGGGCGAAACCGCCGATTCGGATGCGCTTTACGTCCAACTGATTGCCACCGCTCCCGGCAACGCCCAACTGCTGGTGGCCCATGGGCAGAACCTGGTCCGGCTGGGTCGCTTTCCGGACGCCTTCACCGCCTTTGACAAAGCAACCAAGATCGACGGAGCCAACATTGACGCCTTGAGCGGCCTGGCCTTCACGGCTTCGCGCGTCAACCTGCCGGAAGTTACGCTGCACGCGCTGGAAGTGCGCGCCAAGTTCGCTCCCGACAATGCGTCGACCTACTTCCTGTGGGCCACGGCCTACGACACCCTGCATCAGAAACAGCAGGCCGTGAGCTACTATCACAAGTTCGTTACCGCCTCCGCCGGCAAGTATGTCAACCAGGAGTGGCAGGCCAAACAGCGGCTGCAGATCCTGGAAAAGTAGTTCCCACCGAAAACATTCACACTGGCGCGCGATTCCCATCTTCCGTACCGCAGCCCGGCCTCATTGTCTTGGGAATCGCCTGCCTCAGGCTCTATACTCATCACCGGAGCGAACGTGGCCGGGCCCTGAAAATCCCGCCGCCCTCCCCGGAGCTACCGCTGATGAGCGCCCTCAATCCGATTGATACCCAAGAACTTGAATTCGACAACGGCGTCTTTGACGCGGCTGTCTTTGCCCGCCAGGCTTTGTCCAGCGCACAGGCCCTGGCCGCCGTCATTGACCACACCATCCTGAAGCCCGAGGCCACCCGTGCGCAGGTTGAGGAGGTTTGCCGCGAAGCGGCTACCTACCGTTTTGCCTGCGCCATGGTAAACCCGGCCTGGGTTCCCCTTGCCGTCAGCGTGCTGGCTGGAACCGGCGTCCCAGTGGGCGTGGTCATTGGCTTCCCACTGGGTGCGTCGCTGGCCTCCACGCTGCGCCAGGAGGCGGAAGCCCTTACGCGCCTGGGCGCAGCTGAACTGGACATGGTGATGCCCATCGGCTACCTGAAGAGCGGCGACCGCAAGGCCGTCCACCATGCCGTGAGCGCCGCCGCTGAGGTTGCCCACAACCGGGGCGCGCTGCTCAAGGTCATTCTTGAGACCGCTTTGCTCACCACCGAAGAGAAGCTGCTGGCCTCGGAGATCTCGATCACCGCCGGCGCGGACTTCATCAAGACCTCCACCGGCTTTTCCAAAAGCGGCGCCACCGTGGCGGACATCGCGCTGATGCGCGGCGTGGCTGGCAATCGCTGCGGCGTCAAGGCCTCGGGCGGCATCCGCACCCTGGCCGATACCCGCTCCATGCTTGAAGCCGGCGCCAGCCGCATTGGCGCATCAGCCTCCGTGGCCATTCTGCGCGAACTGGGCGCATAACAGCCATTTCCTCTCGCGCCGATTGCCTCTCCCGCAATCGGCGCAACCCGATCGATCCGGACCCCAGACGATGTGGGAGCATCCCACCCGCTTTGCGATAAACAGGCTGCGGAAAAACTCTGCTTTGGAGCTGATTTCAGTTGGAAGTTTCCCGCAGGGGCTAAAGCCCTCGTTGTTTTTATGGCACTTACGGCACGACTAAAGTCATGCCCTGACGCTTCTAGCCTTCCTTGGAGAGTTTTACCGCAGCCTGTAAAGGCACCTGCGGTGCGGCAGATCGTTTCGCGTCGCCTGAATGGAAACATCCCTCAGGAGCTTAAGCCCATCTTTTATTTTGTGCTGTTTGCGACACGACTGAAGTCGTGTCTTGATACAAAACCTGGCGCGAAGCGCGTCTGCCGCACGCAGTGCCTTCATCTACCGATCTGAGAGGCCGCGCGCGTCCCGCACCTTTGTGCCCTGTGCGCGCGTGCTCTGCTTACGCTATGATTTCCTTCAAGCCTGATGACTTCATCCTCTCCCAATCCGCAGGACAGTCCCGAGTTCGAGGGTGACTACCGGCCGGCGCACTCCGCGCCGCTCATCTCCGCCAATCCACGCATTGAAGCTGCTGACACCGCCTATCTTCTGGAGCTGACGGAGGCGTTGAACACCACGCTCGATTTGCAGACGCTGTTGGGCCGCACGGCCGAACTGGTCAAAGCGGTCATCCACTACCGTTACTTCTCCATCCTCTTGTTGAACGATCGCACCCACGACCTGCGCATGCGCTTCCAGATCGGTCACGGACCGGAGGTGGAGCGGCAGAGGATTCCGGTGGGCAAAGGAGTGGTGGGCCAGGTGGCCATGACCCGCCAGCCGCTGCTGGTCAGCGACGTGGCTGACTCGGGAAACTACATCGCCTCCAATCCCGAGGTGCGCTCGGAGCTTGCCGTTCCCCTGATCGCCAAGAACCGGTTGATCGGCGTCATGGACCTGGAGAGCGACCAGCCCGGTTACTTCCAGCCCGAGCATCAGCGCGTGGCCACGTTTACCGCTTCGCGCATTGCCACGGCCATTGAGAATGCGCGGCTTTACTCCCGCGTCAGCCGCCAGGCGCAGACTCTGGAAGTGTTGAACGAGATCTCGGTGGAGATCGCCTCCATCCTCGATCTTGATCCGCTGCTGGAGCGCGTTGGCCAACTGCTGCGCCGGCTAATCGACTACCAGATGTTCTCCGTCCTGCTGCTGGACGAAAAGGGCGAGACGCTGATCACCCGCTACGCGTGGCGATTTGGTGCTGTCCACGCACCCCTGCGCCGTATCCCGGTGACCAGCGGCCTGGTGGGCGCAGCCGTGCGCGAGTGGCGCACCATCAACGTGGGCGACGTGCGCAAGGATTCGCGCTACATTGCCATGAACGAGGAGACCCGCTCCGAGCTGATTGTTCCGCTCTTCTACAAAGGCCGCATCACCGGCGTGCTGGATCTGGAACATACCCGCACCCACTGCTTTACCGAAGAGCATGAGCGCGTGATGGCTACCCTGGCCGCGCAGGTGGCCATCGCCATTGAGAATGCGCGCCTCTACCAGCGCGTGCACAGCCAGGAACGGCAACTGGAGCGCGATATTGCCATGGCGCGCGAGGTACAACTGCGCCTGCTGCCGGCCCACGCGCCCACCGTCAACAACGCCGAGCTGGCGGTGCGCTTTTTGCCGGCCCGCACCATAGGCGGCGACCTTTACGACTTTGTGGAGTACGGCCCCTCCCGCACCGCCATTGTGCTGGGCGATGTGAGCGGAAAGGCTGCTCCAGCAGCGCTGTTTGCGGCCATGGTCAGCGGCATTATGCGCGCCGCCGCGGCTCAAGAACCCACCCCGGCTCAGATGTTGAAGGTGCTGAACGACGCCCTGCAAGAACGCAAGCTGGAATCGCAGTACGTCACCCTGCTGTTCGCCCTCTGGGACGACGAACAGCGCACCCTGAACATTGCGAACTCCGGCGCGGTGCAGCCCGTGCTCTGCCGCGGGTGCAGGTCTGAGACCGTCCAGGTGGAGGGTTTCCCGCTCGGTCTCTTCCCCGATGTCAGCTTTGACGAGCTTACGGTCCAGACCCAGCCCGGCGACGTGGTCGTGTTCATCTCCGACGGCATTCTGGACGCCGAGAACGGGCACGAAGAGATGTATGGCCAGGACCGGCTTGCGAGCGTGCTGTGCGAGTTCGGCGACCGCTCGGCCACCGAGATTGCCGAAGCCATCCTCACCGACGTGACCCGCTTCCAGGGCGCACGCGAGCGCTTTGACGACGAAACCATCATCGTGCTCAAGGTGAGCTAGTTTTTTTATTGATTCTGTAACTGGATACTGTTTGGGTGGGCGGATTCAAGCTCCAAGTGCAACAGGTGTGATTTTAGCCGACCAGTGTTGTACGAAGTCGAAAGCGCCTTCGGGTAGGAACAGTTCTGCAGGCG
>Ga0181529_10001449_pt1 | contig 30470 bp, 24 predicted proteins | sample PEATcosm2014_Bin_36_FD_119763 | JGI IMG/M metagenome (GOLD analysis project Ga0181529, IMG submission 119763) | Peatland microbial communities from MTU Mesocosm Facility, Houghton, MI, USA - PEATcosm2014_Bin10_30_metaG | ecosystem: Environmental > Terrestrial > Soil > Wetlands > Peat | place... | reverse complement strand
GCCCGTACCCTGCGCCGCCTGGTGGAAGCCGAAAAACAGGCGTCGGCACAGGGACGCGTGGCGGGGTTGAAGGCTGCGCGCGACCGGTTCTATAAGGGCGACATCGCGCGCGAGATGGCCAAATTCTCCGAGGAGAACGGCGGCCTGTTCCGCTACGAGGATTTTGCGCAATACACCGCCAAACTGGAAGAGCCGGTCTCCATTCAGTACCGCGGTTATACCGTTTATAAGAACGCCTCGGCCAGCCAGGGTCCCGCGGAACTGTTCGCGCTCAATATTCTGGAAGGCTACGACCTGAAGAAGATGGGTCTCAATTCCGCCGACTACATCCACACGTCGGCCGAGGCCATCAAGCTGGCCATGGCCGACCGCGACACCTATCTCGGCGACATGGACTTCATCAAGATTCCGTATACCGGCCTGCTCTCTAAAGCGTATGCCGCCGAGCGCCGCAAGCTGATCGACCCGGCCAAGGCGTCGCTCGATTTCCGTCCGGGCGATGTCACGCCATACGCCGGCGAGAGCTACCAACCGGCGGAGCATCCGCGCGATGTCGATATGCGCGGCAATGCCGACCATAACGGCGACACCAGCTACATCGCGGTGGTGGACCAGGCGCGCAATATGATCTCGTTTACGCCGAGCCTGCACAGCGCGTTCGGCACCAAGGTGGCGATCGCGGGTCTGGGCTTCATCTTCAATTGCCGCGGCGATTATTATTCGCTGGTGCCCGGCCACGCCAATGCGCTGGCGCCCGGCAAGCGGCCGCGCAGCACGCTGCAAGGCACGCTGGTGATGAAGGATGGCAAGCCTTTTATGATCACCGGCAGTCCCGGCGCCGACGACCAATGCATGCGCACCATCCAGACGCTGTTGAACGTGGTGGATTTCGGGATGAACGTGCAGCAGGCCATCGAAGCGCCGCGCTGGGCGACGCGCAGTTTCCCGGCGTCGCCCTTCCCGCACACCATGTATCCCGGCGACCTGTGGATGGAAAGCCGTATCTCCGACGCGATCCGCGACGACCTGGCGAAGCGCGGGCATAAAGTAACGATGCGTCCGCCGTGGTCGATGAACGACAGCGCGGCGATCCTGGTGGACTGGGCTACCGGCACGGTGACCGGCGGGGCGGATCCACGCACGACGGCGCTGGCGCTGGCGTGGTAAGAGGGATGGATACTGCGCCGGTCACGAGGGCGAGGATCGAGTCATAGTCCCGCTCCCGCCTACATATTGACACCCTGCCCTCGCCTCCTGTATAAATTAAGTGCAGGCGAATAAAAGGCGAATATGGGCGCGGCGGCTCTGCGGGTACAATTCGACTCCTTCCTCGGCGGTTCCCTGGACTGGCGAACGAGGCCCTTGCCGGATACCGTGACCAGCGGGATCGCGGAAATCGACTTGCCGCGGGGTGGGCTGACGGAAATTGTAGGCCCGGCTTCGTCGGGACGGACCAGCCTGTTGCTGTCCATTCTGGCGGCGGCTACGGCGCGGCAGGAGACCTGCGCGCTGGTGGATACCGAAGACGCGTTCGATCCCGCGTCGGCGTCGGCGGCCGGGGTGTTGCTCCACCGGCTGCTGTGGGTGCGCTGCGGCCATAATGCCGAGCATGCTCTTAAGGCCGCCGATTTGCTGATCCAGGGCGGAGGGTTCGGACTGGCTATTTTGGACTTGGGCGATACGCCGCCGGGCGCGGCGCGGCGGATTTCGCTCACTTCGTGGTTCCGGCTGCGGCGCGCGGTGGAGAATACTCCATCGGTGTTGGTGTCGGTGTCACGGCAATCGCTGGCCAGGACCTGCGCGTCCCTGGTGCTGGAATGCGCGCGCGATGGCGCGACGTGGTCGGGGGCAGCGCCTTCGGGACCGCCGGCATCGAGGCTGCTGCGCGGCATTCGGGCGCGCGCTACTTCAACTCATCGGAGCCGGACATGTTCGCCTGTCTTCACGGCAGCGGCGCTCTGACGGCGCTGGCATTCGAGTTCTCGCCGGTGGTGGAACAGACCGGTCCGGGAACCGTCACGTTCGACATTTCGGGTCTGGACCGGCTCTTCGGGCATCCCCAGGATATCGCCGCGACGATTGCGCGCCGCGCCGCGGAGGTGCAGGTGAAAGCGCATCTCGCCATCGCCGATAATCCCGATGCGGCCATCTGCGCGGCGCGGGGCTTTGCGGGCATTCACGTGATCCCTCACGGCGATGAGGCCAAGTTCCTGGGCGCGCTGCCGCTCGGGTTGCTGGAGCCGTCCGCGGAATTGTTGGAGACGCTGGAGCGGTGGGGCATCCGCCGGTTTCAGGACCTGGCGGCGCTGCCTCCGCTGGGCATCGCCGAACGGCTGGGGGCGGAGGGACTGCGTCTGCGGGAGCGGGCGCGCGGCGAAGCCGAGCGGAAGCTGCTGCCGCTTCAGGAGCGGCTGCGCTTTGAAGACGCGGTAGAGCTGGAATATCCCGTGGATCTGTTGGAACCGCTGGCGTTTCTACTGGCGCGGATGCTGAACGGGCTCACTACGCGTCTGGCCACGCGCGGCCTGGCGACCGACGAACTGCGGCTGCGTCTCCAACTGGAAGCTGGCGGGACGCACCAGCGCACGCTGCGCCTGCCGGTGCCGTCGCTCGATGCGAAGGCCATGCTGAAGTTGATGCAGCTCGATCTGGAGGCGCATCCGCCATCGGCGCCGGTGGTCGATTTGTGGCTGGGGATGAATCCCGTGAAGCCGCAGGCAGCGCAGACCGGGCTGTACGTTCCCCTGTCGCCGGAGCCGGTGAAGCTGGAGCTGACGCTGGCGCGGATCCGCATGGTGGTGGGAGAAGATCGCGTGGGCACGCCGGAACTGCTGGACACCCACCGTCCGGATGCGTTCCGCATGACGGAATTCGCCGCCGCGAAGTCGCGCACGGCGGGCGGTCCGGGGATCCGCACGCGGCTGGCGTTGCGCCTGTTTCGTCCGCCGCGGCAGGCGCGGGTGGCGATCGACTCGGGCAAACCGAGCTTCGTGGCGGCGGACGGCATTCGCGGCAAAGTGCTGGACCTGGCCGGTCCCTGGCGAACCTCGGGCGACTGGTGGACCCTCGATCCATGGTCGCGCGACGAGTGGGACATCGCGCTGTCGGATGGCGCGCTGTATCGGATCTATTGCGAGGTGCGGGGATGGTTTGTGGGAGGGAATTACGATTAGGAGCCGTCAGTCGACAGTTTTCAGTTGTCAGTTACTACTTCGAGCTGCGCAGCGGAACCGATGACTGTGAACTGTCCACTGTTGGCTGACAACTATGTTCGTCGAGCTTCACGCACGCTCCGCATTCAGCTTCCTCGAAGGGGCTTCGGTTCCCGAGGAAATGATGGGAGCGTGCGCTCAATTCGGGATGCCGGGGATGGCCATCATGGACCGCAATGGGGTCTATGGCGCGCCGCGGTTTCATATGGCGGCGAAGAAGGCCGGACTGCGGGCGCATATCGGGTCGGAAATCACCTGCGCCAACGGGCGGTCGTATCCCTTGCTGGTGGAGACTCGTGAGGGGTATAGGAATCTGTGCCGGCTGGTGACGCGCATGAAATTGCGCGCGGCCAAGGGGGAAGGCGCGTCCACGCTGAACGAGATCGCGGAATTTTCGCGCGGACTCATCTGCCTCACCCGCCATCCCGACGAGCCCCTGCTGGAGATTTTCGGCAGGCATCATCTGTATGCCGAATTGCAGCGGCATTACCATCGCGAAGAAGAGGCGCGCAACCAGGCCATCGCGGAGCGCGCGGCGTCTCTGGGGATTCCGGTGGTGGCCTCGAACGGGCCGGCGTATGCCGCACCGGAACAGCGGGAACTGCTGGACGTCTTTACCTGCGTGCGCAACAAAGTCACGCTGCCCACGGCGGGACGGCTGCTGGAGCGCAATGCCGAGCGCCACGTCAAAACACCGGAAGAGATGGAACGGCTGTTCGCCGATTGTCCCGAAGCCATCGCGCACACGCTGGAAATATCTTCGCGGCTGGAATTCACGCTGTCCGACCTGGGATACGAATTTCCGCGCTACCCGGTGCCGGAAGGGCAGACCATGATGTCGTTTCTGCGCGCGCGCGTGGACGAAGGCGCGCGGCATCGCTACCAGCCGTATCACGAGAAAGCGCGGCGGCAGATCGAGCGCGAGCTGGCGCTGATCGAGAAATTAGGACTGCCGGGCTACTTCCTGATTGTCTGGGACATCGCGCGTTTCTGCCGGGAAAACGACATTCTGGCGCAGGGGCGCGGGTCGGCGGCCAATAGTGCGGTCTGCTATGCGCTGCGGATTACGGCGGTCGACCCGGTGGGCATGGATCTGCTCTTCGAGCGCTTCCTCTCGGAAGAACGCGGCGAGTGGCCCGATATCGATATCGACCTGCCCAGCGGCGACAAGCGCGAGCGCGCCATTCAATACGTCTACCAGCGGTTCGGCAAGCTGGGCGCGGCAATGACGGCCAATGTGATCACGTATCGCGGCCGGTCGGCGGCGCGCGAAGTGGGCAAGGCGCTGGGGTTCGAAGTGACGTCGCTCGAACGGCTCTCCAGCCTGGTGCGCACGTGGGAATGGAAAGATCCCCAAGACACTCCCGTGCGCCAGTTCGGCGAAGCCGGATTCGACCTGAACCATCCGCGCGTGCGGAAATTTTGCGAACTTTACCAGATGGCGCAGGACCTGCCGCGCCACCTGGGACAGCACTCCGGAGGCATGGTGATCTGCCAGGGTCAGCTCGACAGCGTGGTGCCGCTCGAACCGGCGTCCATGCCCGGCCGCGTGGTGGTGCAGTGGGACAAAGAGGACTGCGCCGATCTGGGGATCATCAAGGTCGACCTGCTGGGGCTGGGGATGATGGCGGTGATCGAGGACACCGTCAAGATGATTCCCCAGGCGTATGGCGATGCCGTCGACCTGGCGCATCTGCCGCAGGACGATCCGGCGGTGTTCGAGGCGTTGCAGAGGGCCGATACCATCGGCATGTTTCAAGTGGAGAGCCGGGCACAGATGTCGTCGCTGCCGCGCATGCGGCCGGAGCGGTTCTACGACATCGTGGTGCAGGTGGCGCTGATCCGGCCGGGGCCCATCGTGGGCAAGATGGTGCATCCGTTTCTGAACCGGCGGCAGGGGCGCGAGAAGCCGGATTGTCTGCATCCGTCGCTGGAGCCGGTGCTGCGGCGGACGCTGGGCGTGCCGCTGTTTCAGGAGCAACTGCTGAAAATGGCCATGATCGCGGCGGGATTCACCGGGGGGCAGGCGGAGGAACTGCGGCGCGCCATGGGGTTCAAGCGCTCGGAAAAACGCATGGCGGATATCGAAGTGAAGCTGCGCGCGGGCATGGCGCGCAATGGTATTACGGGCAAGCCGCAGGACGACATAGTCCATTCCATCACGGCGTTTGCGCTGTACGGATTTCCGGAGTCGCACGCGGCCAGTTTCGCGCTGCTGGCCTATGCCAGCGCGTATCTGAAATGCCATTACCTGGCGGCCTTCACGTGCGCCCTGCTGAACAATCAGCCCATGGGATTTTATGCGCCGGCGGTGCTCATCAAAGACGCCCAGCGGCACGGATTGCGGGTATTGCCGGTGGATGTGACGGAGTCGGAGTGGCTGTGCACGCTGGACCAGGCAGGCAGTGCACCGCAGTTGCGGCTGGGCTTGCGCTATGCCAGAGGCTTGCGGGAAGACGCGGCGCGCGCGTTGCTGGAGGCGCGTACGGCGCGCGCGTTCAGCAGCATCGACGACCTGGCGCTGCGCGTCCCCGGCTTGCGCAAGGATGAGATCAACCGGCTGGCGGAGATCGGGGCGCTAAATGCCATCGAGCGGGGCCATCGGCGCGATGCTTTGTGGCAGGCGCAGCGGGCCATTCTGCCGGTGGGTCCGCTGCTCGGCCCGTTGGAAGACCGCGGGCAGGCGTCGCCGCTCGCCCCGATGACCGACGAGGAGCGATTGTCCACCGATTACAACGGCACGGGGATGACGATCGGCCGGCATCCCATGGCGTGGCGTCGCGCGGAGATGAACGCGCTGGGGGTGACGCGCGCCATCGACCTGGCGCGGATGCGCGATGGCTGCTTTGTGAAGGTGGCGGGGTCGGTGATTGTGCGGCAGCGGCCGGGGACGGCGAAGGGGTTCGTCTTTCTGAGCATGGAAGATGAGACGGGGGTGCTCAATGCGATCATCCACCCGGATACATTCGACCGGTACAAGTCCGCGGTACTGGGAGAGAGGTTTCTGTTTATTGAGGGGTCGCTGCAGAATCAGGATGGGGTGGTATCGGTGAAGGCGGGGAGGATTGCGGGGCTACCCACGGGAGCGGCGGCGGAGTCGCACGATTTTCATTGAGTTGAGGGGACTATGCCGGCTTACCGGCCGTCCGGATAGAGGTTTTCCCGGCTCAACGCCTCATCGGGAATCGGGGGCATCGGGGAAACTGTCCGCCCACTCTTCGAACTGATGAAACCATTCCCCGACACTCAAACGAGATGGCATCGCACTACCGGCCTTCTCGTTAACCAGTTGTTGAAGAAAGATCTCGATCGATACACCGCTGGCGCTAGCGAGCGAATGGAGGCGTTCCTCAAGCCGGGTTTCAGGTTCAGGCTCATGAGATGTTTCGCTTCCAGAATACCCTAGCTAGCGTACGCGCCTAGTGACCGCTACCAGGTCGCTGAACACTCCATACGCCGTCTGCTCCACCTGAGGATCGATCGACACCGTGCCGAAGGTGCCCATCAAATCGGTGTGGAAGAGGATCACGTTGGAAGTCCCCTGCGCCAGCGCCAGGATGTGGGACCGGTCGAGCACTTCGGCACGCACGCGCATCGACAGGCGCGACGCGGTGCGGCGGGCACGGCTGATAAGGCGCACGGTCTTGCCCTGGCGGGCGATTTCCTGGACGCGCGCCGGAGTCAGACGGCCGATGCCGCGCGTCGACACTTCGAGCGGGGTGGTGCGCGCGTCCATCAGGACGTTGGCCAGCGCGGCGGTTTTGGCGGCGGAGTCCCAGCCTTCGATGTCGTAGGAGCCGTCGGCTTCGGTTATCCCCATGGTGCGGGCCTCCGCCAGGCCTTCTTCGAAACTTCCGCCTTGCTCCATGGTCTGAATCACCACCTTCGACGTGGAGTTGAGCGCGCCGGTGAATCCCAGCACCTGGACGGCGGGCATGGTGTGCTCCCACAGATTGAAGACCGGGGCGCCATCCATGACGGCCGATTCGAAACGGAAGCCCACGCCGGCGCGGGCGGCTTCGTCGCGCAGGGCGGCATAGGCGTGAGCGATGGGTCCTTTGTTGGCCGTCACCACGTGCATGCCGCGGTGAAACGCGGCGCGGATATGGGCAATGGCGGGCTCGCCGGTGGCGGGGTCGAGCGTGGTCAATTCGACGGCGGCGTCGGCGCGGGCGGCATAGAGGAAGGCTTCCACCGATTCCATGCGTGGGCCGAACGGCGGATCGGCCGGCAGACCGGCGGGATCGACCGCGGTGCCATGGTGCAAGGTGTGGATGCCGGTGATGGTGAACGGATAGCCGCGGCGTTTGGCGCGGATGAGGCGCACCAGTTCGCGAGCCACGTTGCCGTATCCGATGAGGGCGAGCTTCACGGCAAGATTGTACACCGCGAGCCAACTATAGCGTTATTCTAAGGGAACTATGCTTGCACTCACCCGCCGGAAGTTCTGTATCGTGGCATCCTCGCTGCTGGTTCGCGCCGGACGCGGCGCATCGGCTGCTGCCGACCACGCCATCCTGTTAACCGCCGCGCAGGCCGCCAAACTACGGCAGGCGGTGCAGCACGACGAAGCGTTCCGTGCGACTGCATCCACGGTGGCGAAGGCCGTGGATGCGGCCCTGCACGCCGGACCCTGGAGTGTCACCAGCCATCGCCCCGAGAACGTCTCGGCCGGCCCCAACGATTATTACAGCGAAGGCCCCTACTGGTGGCCCGACCCCAAGAATCCCGGCGGACCCTACATCCGCAAGGACGGCGAGCGCAATCCCGGCCGCTTCCTCGGAAACCGCAACGACCTGGGCGCCCTGTCGACGGCGGTGCTGGCGCTGGGCATGGGTGCTTATCTGATCGGCGACGGCCGCTGCGCCGGCCATGCGGCCGCGATTCTCTCCACCTGGTTTCTCGATCCCAAGACGCGGATGAATCCGAATCTGCAATTCGGGCAGGCGGTGCGCGGCGTCAACACCGGACGCGGCACCGGCATCATAGACACGGTGTCGCTGATTCACGTGGCGCAGGGGATCCGGCTGCTGGAACTGGCGGGCGGGCTGGACGGCAAACTGGGCGACGGCCTGCGCCGTTGGTTCGCGGATTATCTGCAGTGGCTGAACAGCAGCCAATATGGCCTGGACGAGAAGAAGTCGGGCAACAACCATGCCACCTGGTGGACCGCGCAGGCGGCCGCGTACGCCAGTTTGACGGGCGACCAGGCGGCGCTCGATATGGCCTGGGACCACTATCGCAGCTACCTGGTGCCCACGGAGATCAAGCCCGACGGCAGTTGTCCCCGTGAAGAGGCGCGCACCAATTCGCTGGGCTATTCCACCATGAACCTGGACGCCTTTTCGGTAGTGTGCCGGATCGCCGAAGTGCATGGCGCGAACCTCTGGACATACCGGACGCCGGCCGGTGTGGGAGTGGCGACGGCGTTCGCCTACCTGATCCCGTACGTCGAGCACTCCGACCGGTGGCGCAAGCAACAGATTTCGAAATTCAGCGCCGACGGCGCCATTTTCCCGGGCCTGGCGGGCTTGGGGCTGGCCGACAAGGATCTCCTGGAGTCGTATCGCGGGCTGCCGCGGTCGCCATCGCCGTGGGTGCAATTCGTCGACCTGGTCGTGCGCGCCGGCACGTAGCGATTACGGAATGCGCGTATGCTGCCCGGTGGACGACACGACCCACACCCCGTCGACCGAGCGCTCAGTCTGGGTGATGTGCAGATCGGGCGATTTGAGTTCCCAGGTAGAGCGGATTCCGTCCCTGGGCAGAAAGCGCCAGATGTTCCCCTCCCACGCGAACCAATTGCTGTACACCTGGAGCGGGACGTCTTCCACGTCGACGACCACCGTCATGGTATACAATCGGGCCTGCTCGGAGTAGCCGAACACGTCGGCTTCCTTGACCTTCTTGCCGTTGATTTCCCCGGTTTGCAGGCACGAAACATAGTACTTGTCGAGCGTCCATTGACACTCGAAGGTGAGCTCCATGTCGGACGTATTGGCGCGGAGGTTGCTAGCCAGCCGACGCGACGTGCTCTTCCACTTCCCGATTAGGTCGCCGAGTTTGGCAACCTCCTTCGGAGGCTCGCTGAGCCCATTCCTGGAACGGCAGGCCGGAGCTCCCAAGCTGACAGCGACCACCACCAAGATACCGATCCCGCGTCGCTCGAAGCTGTGTTCCGCTGGCATCGAATCACCACACTAGCATAGACAGACGGGACCGGCGATCATAGATCATCAATTGCCTCAACAGCGGGGGCGTGATAATAATGGAGACTCCAATGAAGAAGTGGGTTTTCCTGATCGCCTGTGTGGCCGCGGCCGATACGTATCCGCGTCAGGTGGGCGTGGACGCCCAGCACTACGTCTTCCGCGTCACCCTCAGCGACGAGTCGGACGAGATTTCGGGCGAAGCTACCGCAGACCTGTTATTCACTAAGGATGGCGTCTCCGAAGTCGCGCTGGACCTGGCAGCCGGGATGACGGTGACCCGGGTGACCGGCGCCGGCGGCGAAACGCTGCAGTCGGCGCATCGCGGCGATCGGCTGGTGGTGCAACTGCCTGCGCCCTCCAAGACGGGCGAGCACGGCAACTTCACGGTCGCCTACCACGGCACGCCGGCGATCTTCCGGCCCGCGGCGGGACTGGTCATAGGGCTGGACAAGTTCAAGGAGCGCACGTTTTTCAGTCTCAATTGGCCCGACCGGGCGCGGCAGTGGCTGCCCCTCATCGACCACCCGTACGATAAGGCGACCAGCGAATTCCTGATTACCGCGCCGTCGCGCTATCAGGTGGTAGCTAACGGGCTGCTGGTGGAGGAGACCGACCTGGGCGACGGACGCAGGCTCACGCACTGGAAACAATCGGTGCCCATCGCGTCGTGGCTCAACGCCATCGGCGTCGACCAGTTCGCTACCCATTTTGCCGGCACGGTGCGGGGCATTCCGCTCGAAACGTGGGTCCACCACCAGGACCGCGATAACGGCATCGCCAGCTTTGAGGGACCCGCGCGGCAGGCCCTCGAGTTCTATATCGATCACATTGGGCCGTTTCCGTATGAGAAGCTAGCCAACGTGGAGTCGCCGGGATTGGGCGGAGGCACGGAACACGCCAGCGCCATTTTCTACGGAGAGAACTCCGTGCAGAACCGGCCCGCCACCGCCCTGGTGGCGCACGAGATCGCCCACCAGTGGTTTGGCGATTCGGTCACCGAAAAGGACTGGGACGACGTCTGGTTGAGCGAGGGCTTCGCCACCTATTTCACGCTGCTCTGCACCGAACACTACGAAGGACGCGAGGCCCTGGTAGCCGGCCTGAAGCGCAGCCGCGACACCGTGTTCCGCACGGAGAAGCAGTTACCCAACGAGGCGGTCATCCACGACAACCTGACCGACACCGGCAAGGTATTGAATCAGCTGGTATACCAGAAGGGCGCCTGGGCGCTGCACATGCTGCGCGGGCAGATCGGGACGGAGCGGTTCTGGACCGGCATTCGCGAATACTATCGCCGATTCCGCGACCGCAATGCGTCCACCGACGATTTGCGCAAAGTCATGGAGGAAGCCGCCGGAACCGATTTGGAGTGGTTCTTCACCCAGTGGCTGCGCCGCGCGGGGTCGCCGGTGCTGGACGGCTGGTGGCACTACAATGCCGCTATCAAGAAGGTGGAAATCTCGCTCGGGCAGACGCAGCCGGGCGAGGCCTACCGGCTGCCCATGGAAGTGAGCGTGGGCGCCAAAATCGAGCGGATCGAGCTCACTGCCCGCCAGCAGAAGTTCGAATTATCCGCCGCCGAGGAGCCCGCCGCCGTCACGCTCGATCCGAATACCTGGCTGCTCATGGATGCGCATTTTGTGAAAAGGTGATCTCCGTCATGCGAACCTGTTTCATTCTTCTGCTTCTCGCCGCTCCGGTGGCCGCGCAGCCGGTATTCACCGACGTCTTTCCGCCCGAGGAGTATGCGGCGCGCCGGGCGCGCGTGATGGATAAGATCGGTGACGCCGTAGCGGTGATGCAGGGCACCACCGAGCGTCCTGGAGAACAGCCGTTGCGGCAGAGCAATCAGTTCCACTACGTCACCGGCGTGGTGGAACCGCGCGCCATTCTGGTGATGGACGGGCGCAGCCGGAAGTCCACGCTGTTTCTCAACCCGCGCAATGAGACACACGAAGCCCGCATGTTCGGCCCTGGACTGTTCCCAGGCGATGAGGCGGCGAAAGCTACCGGCATCGAGGCCGTGCTGGCGCGCGGTGAGTTCGCAGCCATGCTGGAGGGGTTTGCCAAGGACGGACTCACGCTCTACACGCCGTTTCGTCCGGAGGTGCTGGGGTCGGCATCTTCCGCCGATCCGAGGACGCTGGCGCGCAACACCAGGAGCGATCCGTGGGACGGGAGAATCTCCCGCGAAGAGGCATTTCTCGCCCACTTGAAGACGGCCGCTCCGCAATCGGAAATCAAGGATCTCGATCCCGTGCTGGACGGCCTGCGCGCCATCAAGAGCCCGCGCGAAATCGCCATCATTCGCGAGGCCACGCGGATTGCCGGCCTGGGAATCATGGAGGCCATGCGCGACGCGCGCCCCGGAATGCGCGAGTACGAGCTGCAGGCCGACTGCGAATACGTCTTCAAGAAAAACGGCGCCTACGGAGCGGCCTATTTCGCGCTCATCGCCACCGGGCAGAACACTTTTTATTCGCACTATCACAAGGACACCGCCGTGTTGCAAGATGGCGACCTGGTGCAGCTGGATTACGCGCCGGATTACAAAAATTACACCTCCGACGTGACGCGCGTGTTCCCGGCGAACGGCAAGTTCACGCCCCGCGAGCGCGAGTTCTACACCATCTACTTGCGGCTATACCAGGCGCTCATGACCTCCATCAAGGTCCACGTGGCGCCGCGCGACATCATCAAGGACGCCGTGGTGAAGATGGACGCCATCATGGCGTCGTACCACTTCACCGACGACCGCATCAAAGCCGCCGCCACGAAATTCGTGGACAACTATCGCAACAGCCGCGCCAACAGCCTGGGCCACACCGTGGGGATGGAAGTACACGACGTGAATCCGCCGGGCCCGACGCTGGAGCCGGGAGTGATCTTCACCATCGAGCCGGCCATGCAAATTCCCGAGGAGCATCTCGGCATCCGCCTGGAGGACATGCTGCTGATCACCGGGAAGGGCTATGAGAACCTGTCATCCTTCGTGCCCGAGGAAATCCCCGACATCGAAAAGCTGATGACGCACCACGGTCTGAGCGACGCGCAAATCAAGTTGCAGTAACACAGGACCCCCCTCCTTTCATTTCGGTATATTAAGGTGCTATTCTCTCAATTCTGGGAGGCTCGATGGCACTCACCTCAAGCCAGAGCGCACTGGCGCTCGAAGAGCAGTCCTTTATCGACCGTACGATTACGGCGTACACCGGGAAACCGGGGGCGCTTTTAGGCATCCTCGAACGCGTCCAGGAACACCATCCTCATAAGTACTTAGCTCCCGAGGTCCTGGAGTACGTCGCGGACCAGATGGATCTGCCGCTGGCGCAGATCTTCAGCGTGGCGACGTTTTACGCGCTGTTCAACCTGGAGCCGCAGGGCGATCACACCGTCTGCATCTGCCGCGGCACGGCGTGCCATACGCGCGGGTCGCGGAACCTGCTGCAACGGCTCCGCCTGGAACTGGGGCTGCCCGAAGAGAGCGAGGACGGCGCCGACAAGTTGTGCATCACCACCGCCGACGGGAAATATTCCTTGCGCACCGTGGCCTGCTTTGGCCAATGCGCGCTGGCGCCGGTGGTGGAAGTGGACCACGCAATTTTTGGCCACATGAACGAACAGACCCTGCACCGCGAAATTGAACACCTGGACGGGAGGAAAGCGTGACGCGCATCCTGGATATCGGTTCCTTCAGCACGGTCCGCGAATCCGGCATGGCCAAACTCCTGCCGGCGCGGCCGCGGGTGGGAGTAGGGATGGGAACGTGCGGCACCGGCAATGGCGCCGAAGGCGTGTACCACGCCTTCGCGGAGGCCATTCACAACGAGGGCCGCGACGTGAAACTGGCCTCCGTGGGCTGCTTCGGTTTCTGTGCGCAGGAGCCGCTGGTGAACGTGCGGCTGCCCGGCCGTCCGCTGGTGATTCTGCGCCGGGTACAGACCAGCGACGTGAATCCCATTCTCGACGACATCGCGCGCGGGACTCTGCCCGAAGACCTGGCGTTGTGCAAAATCGAGGAATGGGACCACCTCACCGCCCACGTCCTGTACGGCACGGGATTTCCCAAGATCCCCAACTGGACGGAGGTGCCGTTCTTCAAACCGCAGAAGAAGATCGTGCTGCGCAACTGCGGCATCATCAGTCCCGACGATATCGAAGAGTACATCGCCGTCGGGGGATATCAGTCCTTATATAAGGTGCTGATCGACGCCAATCCGGAAATGGTGGTGGAGCAGATCAAAGCGGCCAAATTGCGCGGACGCGGCGGCGCGGGATTCCTTACCGGTCTGAAATGGGAGTTTCTGCGCAAGGCGGTGGCCGACAGGAAGTACATCATCTGCAACGCAGATGAGGGCGATCCGGGCGCTTACATGAATCGCAACGAGATCGAAAGCGATCCGCACGCGCTGCTCGAAGGCATGATCATCGGCGGGTACGTGATGGGAGCGACGGACGGGATTATCTACGTCCGCGCCGAATATCCGCTGGCGGTCCATCGTCTGACCCGGGCCATCGATCAGGCGCGGCAATCCGGCATCCTGGGCGAGAACATCATGGGGCGCGGATTCCGCTTCGACATTCAACTGGTGGAAGGCGCCGGCGCGTTCGTCTGCGGGGAAGAGACGGCGCTCATCGCGTCGCTCGAAGGTTTCGCAGGCCGGCCGCGGCCGCGCCCGCCGTTCCCGGCGCAAAAAGGGCTGTACGGCATGCCCACCAACATCAACAACGTGGAGACCTGGTACAACATCGCGCCCATCGTGGCCAAGGGTCCGGCGTGGTTCAGCGAAACCGGAAGCACCAAGAGCGCGGGCACCAAGGTGTTCTCGCTGGTGGGCAAGGTGACCAAAACGGGGCTGGTGGAAATGCCGCTGGGGACGCCTCTCAAGACGTTCATCTACGACGTCGGCGAAGGCGGGGCGGATGGCAAGCCGGTGAAATCGGTGCAGACCGGCGGTCCGTCGGGCGGCTGTATCCCGCAGGAGATGTTCGAAACGCCGGTGGATTACGAGACACTGGCGCAACTCGGCTCCATCATGGGGTCTGGCGGCATGGTGGTGATGGATGAAGACAACTGCATGGTAGACGTGGCGCGATACTTCATCGAATTCACGCATTCCGAATCTTGCGGCAAGTGCATTCCGTGCCGCGTGGGGCTGGACACCTCGCTGCGGATCCTGAACTCCTTCACGCGGGGCAAAGCGAACGAGGAGGATCTGGAACGGCTGGATGAAATGGGCCGCATGATCCGCGACACCTCATTATGCGGGTTGGGGCAGACGGCGCCGAACCCGCTGCTGACCACCATGCGCCACTTCCGTCACGAGTTCGAGGACCACATCCGCGCCAAGCGGTGCCGCGCCGGCGTCTGCGAGGAACTGGCGCTGTCGCCGTGCGAGAACAGTTGTCCGCTGCACATGAACATTCCGCGTTTCCTGCAGCTCTATAAAGAGGACCGCATCGAAGAGGCGTTTGAAGCCGTGGTGCTGGACAATCCGCTGCCGGCGTCGACGGGGCGGGTCTGCCAGCATCCCTGCGACAACCGCTGCCGGCGCCGGTCGGTGGACAGCGCGGTCAACATGCGCGACGTCCACCGCTTCATCGCCGATGCCATCTACCAATCGGAGCGCTTCGATGCGCTGGCGGCGCGGATCGCCGCGCGCAAACTGGAAGCCACCGGCCGAAAAGTGGGAATTGTGGGCGCCGGTCCCACGGGTCTGGCGGCGGCGTTCTATCTGGCGCTGCTGGGCCATGAGGTGACAGTCTACGATCCCAATCCGGAACCGGGCGGCATGCTGCGCTACGCCATTCCCGATTACCGGCTGCCCAAGGACGTGGTGCGGCGGGAAATCGAATTGATCCGGCGGCTGGGCGTGAATTTCCTCTGCGGCGTTTCCGTGGGCACGGACCTCACCTTGAACGATCTGGACAACCAGTACAACGCCGTGTTCCTGGCAATCGGCACGTGGAAAGAAGCCTGGGTGTACCTGCCGGGGACGGAATTGAAGGGCGTGATGCCGGCGCTGCCGTTCCTGGAAGGCGTGGCCAAGGAACAGCCCGCGGCACTGGGCCGGCAGGTCGTGGTGATCGGCGGCGGCAATGCGGCCATCGATTCGGCACGGACGGCGCTGCGCATGGGCTCCGAAGTGACCGTCATCTATCGTCGTGAGAAGAAGGACATGCCGGCCATCCGCGAGGAGACCGATTCGGCGGCGGAAGAAGGCGTGAAGTTTGTGTTCCTGGCCACGCCGCACCGCATCGTCGGCGATGAGGCCGGAAACGTGAAGGCCATCGAAGTGGTTAAGACCAAGCTGGGCGAGTTCGATTCTTCCGGCCGCCGCCGTCCGGTGCCGACGGGAGAAATCCGGCGCATCCAGTGCGACACCGTGATCCTGGCCGTCGGTGAAGCTGTAGACCAGGACTTCGTGCGCGCGGCGGGCTTGCGCATCAAGGAAAACGGCACGCTCGAAGTGGACCGCTACACGCTCGAAACCACGCGCAGCAAATTCTACGCCGGCGGCGATCTCATCTCGGGCGCGTCCAACGTCTCCAACGCCATGGGGTACGGCAAGAAGGCGGCGCGGACCATCAACCAGCGGCTCATGGGATCGGGGCGATGGGACCGCCTCGCGGTGCAGTTCGCCTATAGCCAGGTGGCTCCGGCCGAGCCCAGCGGCAGCTCACGCCATCATGTCGAGGAGTTGCCCGCGGCGGAGCGCGCGGAAAGTTTCGCGGAAGCCGTAGTGGGGTTGGCGCCGGAAGAGGCCTGGGAGGAAGCGGCGAGGTGTTTGCGGTGCGATATCAAGGATCATCACTAGGATAAACATAATGCCTGACAAGATTTCGGTTCGCATCGACGGGGAGTACGTAGCGGCGCAGGAAGGGCAGACCATTCTGGAGGTGGCGCGGGCAGGCGGCAAGTATATCCCCACGCTGTGCTGGCTCGAGAATCTCACGGCGGTGGGCGCATGCCGGTTGTGCATCGTGGAAGTTGCGGGAATTGGACGGCTGCTGCCGGCCTGCACCACGCCCGTACAGGACGGCATGAACGTCACCACGCAATCGGAGAAGCTGGCGCACTACCGGCGCATCGCCATCGAATTTCTGTTCGCGGAGCGCAATCATACCTGCTCGGTATGCGTGTCCAACAACCACTGCGAACTGCAGGCCATGGCGCAACGACTGGGTGTGACCAGCGTGCGCTATCCCTACTCGTACCCCAAGCTGACGGTGGACAGCTCGCACGAACGCTACGTGCTCGACCACAACCGCTGCATCCTGTGCACCCGGTGCGTGCGGGTCTGCGCCGAAGTGGAGGGAGCCCGGGTGTGGGACGTGAGCTCGCGCGGCATCCGCTCCACGATTGTCTGCGACATGAACCGGCCATGGGGCAAGTCGCAGAGCTGCACCAGTTGCGGCAAATGCGTCCAGGTGTGTCCCACGGGCGCGATGGCGGAAAAAGGCTTCGCGGTGGAGGAAATGGTGAAGCAGGACCGGAATGTGCGGCGGCTGGCCGGACGGCGGGGAGGCCACGTATGAAGAAAGTGCGGCTGGCAACGGTATGGCTGGACGGCTGTGCGGGCTGCCACATGTCGCTGCTCGACATCGACGAAGTGATTCTCGCCGTGGCCAAGCGGGTGGACGTGGTCTACGGCCCGCTGGTCGACGCGCAGGAGTTTCCCAAGCAGGTGGACGTCACCCTGATCGAGGGCGCGGTGAGCTCGCAGCACGACCTGGAGCAGATCCGCACCATCCGCCAGCGAACCAAGCTCCTGGTGGAACTCGGCGACTGCGCTGTAACGGGAAACGTGCCGGCCATGCGCAATCCGCACCCCGCGCGCAAAATGCTGGAACGGATCTACGTGGAAGGCGCGCAGCCCAGCGCAGGCGTTCCCACCGACGGGGTCCCGGCGTTGCTGCGCCAGGCGGTCCCGGTGCATGAGGTGGTGAAGGTGGATCTGCATGTGCCGGGCTGTCCGCCGTCGGCCGGCAGCATCGCCTTCGTGCTCACGGAATTGCTGGAAGGGCGCACGCCCGATCTGGCGGCCAAGGTGAAATTTGGATAAGACCATGAAGAAGATCACCATCGATCCGGTGACCCGCATCGAGGGCCACGCCAAGATAGACATTTATCTGGACGGCGACGGGTATGTGGCCGACACGCAGTTCCACGTCACCCAGGTGCGCGGCTTCGAAAAGTTCACCGAAGGCCGGCCATTCTACGAGATGCCGTCCATCACGGCGCGCATTTGCGGTATCTGTCCGGTGAGCCATCTGCTGGCGTCGGCGAAAGCTTGCGACGCCATCATGGCGGTCGCCCCTCCGGAAGCGGGCGCCAAGCTTCGCGAATTGATCCATTGCGCCCAGTTCGCGCAATCGCACGCCTTGAGCTTCTTCCACCTGTCGGCGCCGGACCTGCTGCTGGGGTTCGACTCGGATCCCGCGCATCGCAACATTTTCGGCTTGATCGAGCAGGATCCCGAGATTGCCCGCATGGGCGTGCTACTGCGAAAATTCGGCCAGACGGTGATCGAAAGCCTGGCGAAGGAACGCGTGCATCCCTCGTGGATTGTCCCCGGAGGCGTAAACGCGCCGCTCACTACGGCCGTGCGCGACCGCATCCTGGCGGGACTTCCGGAGGCTCGCTCCATGGCGGCGCGGACCATGGACTTCTTCAAAGGCATCGTGGACAAATTTGCCGAAGAAACCGCGCACTTCGGGACGGCGCCCACGCTGTACGCCGGGTTGGTCGACGACGACGGCGGTCTGCAGTGGTACGACGGACGGCTGCAATTCAAGGACGCCGAGGGCGGCGTGCTGGCAACCGGCATCCGGGCGAAGGAGTACGCCTCCTACATCGGCGAGGCCTCGCAGCGGGATTCCTACCTCAAGGCGCCGTACTACAAGCCGTTGGGGTATCCGGCCGGCGTCTACCGCGTGGGTCCGCTGGCGCGGCTCAATGTGGCGGAACGCACCGCAACGCCCGCGGCCGATCGCGAACTGCAGGAATACCGGCAGCGATTCGGACGGATGGTCCATAGCGCGTTCCACTATCACTACGCGCGGCTGATCGAGCTGACGCATGCGCTGGAGAAGATGGAACGGCTGTTGGCCGATCCCGCGATTCTCGATACCCACGTACGTGCCCGAGCAGCCGTAAACTGCCTGGAAGGAGTGGGCATGATCGAAGCGCCGCGCGGCGTGCTGATCCACCACTACAAAGTGGATGAGAAGGGCGCCATCCGCTGGGCCAACCTGATTGTCGCTACCGGTCACAATGCGCTGGCCATCAATCGTAGCGTCGGCGAGGTGGCGCGGCACTTCGTGGATGGAAGCAAAATCCAGGAAGGCATGTTGAACCGCGTCTCGGCGGTGGTGCGGGCGTACGATCCGTGTTTGAGCTGCTCCACCCACGCCGATGGCACGCTCGCCATGGAGGCGCGGCTGATCGCGGCCGACGGGGTGGTCCTGGACCGGGTGAGATAGCGGACTCCGGCATCCGCTTTTGGGAGTAGAATAGGGTTGAAATTGAGGTTCGAGGCATGCTCAGCACGGTTCAACGCGAGATCCATCGCCGGCTGCTCACTGCCGGCTATCTGTTGTTCACGATCCTGACCATCCTGGTTCTATTCCTGGCGGTCTTCGCGATTCGCGCCACCTGAGGCGGGGTTTATCCGCCGTAGAGAATTGGGTGGGCGTCCTTCATCTCGTGCGCTTGCGCGCGCGCGGACTCGATCTGCACCAGCGGGCCCACGCCGATTCCGGGGCAGTAGTGCGCCGCCTTTTTCCATTCTCCCCAGACCTGAATCAGTTCCGGCCAATACGGAAAAGTGCGGCATTGAATGGGCTTGGCCGGATGGATGGAACAGCCGCCGTCGCGCAGGAAATGGCAGTTGGCCTTGCGCGGAACGCGCAGCCGCATTCGGTAGCGGGTGCGATACACGTACCGCTTCTCGAATTCCCGGGCGGTGATGGACAAGAACGCCGCCGCCCGGCTCACGTCGGATTCCGTCAGGTAGACGAAGCCCTTCTGTTCGCAGCACGCCGTGCACCCGGGTTGGCATTGAAAACGCAGACCCTCCGCCATGGGACTATCTTATGTCATCCGCTCCCGCGGGTTTCGCGGTACAGTGGTGCGACATGCGGCGTTTGGCTGTGATGGCTTTGCTGGCGGTGGCGCCGCTGGCAGGCCAATTTACCCTCTACACCTGTACGGTGACGTCCAAGGGCTATGTGGTGGGCGCTCCGTTGCCCCCCAGCGGGCTGTTTGTGAAAATCGGCGATGCCGCGTGGCGGCATGCGGGCTTCAACCATCCCTTTTTGTCGGCGCTCGATTACGATCCCGCCGATCCCACCACGCTCTACGTGGCCGCCGGCAACGGCCTCATCCGCATGCGGGACCACGGCGAACATTGGAAGATCCTCACCGGCAGCGACGTCACCGAACTGCTCGACGTCGCGGTGGATCGCAACGCCCCGGGTACCCTCTACTTCAGCTTCGTGGCGGGCATTCGCGCCACCCACGACGCGGGCGCCACCTGGCAGGATGCCGCGGCCGGATTGCATCGCAAGTACACGCCGGCCATTCGCGTGGATACGCGCCGCAGCGGCGTGCTGGTAGCGGGCAACGAGGAGGGCATCTTCCACAGCGAGGACGGCGGCCTTCACTGGCGCCTGGCGGGCGCGGCGGGACTGCAGGTGCTGCACCTGGAACAATCGCCGCACGATGCCTGCCGCTGGCTGGCGTCCACCGAGCAGGGCGGGCTCTTCGCGTCGACCGATTGCGGAGTGACCTTCGAAAGCGCCGGGAACCTGGGCGTGGGGCGCAACCTGTACGACATCGCCTTCGACCCCGCGTCCCCGGCGCGCATCGCCGTAGCCGGCTGGGGCGTCGGCGTCGCGACCTCCGAGGACGGCGGCAAGACGTGGCAAGCCCGGAATACCGGATTGCCCTCGGCCGCGGTGTGGAGCGTGGCCTTCGATCCGTCGACGCCCGGGCGCATGTATGCCAGCGTGCACGAGGAGGCGCTCTACGTGTCGCCGGATTACGGCCGCACCTGGCGGAAGGACGGGTTGGAGGGAAGCGCCGTATTCCGCATGCGCTTCGTGCCGGAGGTGCAGCGATGAGGGCCGCGTGGCTGTTCCTGGCCGCCGCCCTGCCGCTGGCGGGGCAGACTCCCAACTTCGAGCAGCGGGCGCACGCTATCATCGAGGCCTACGCGCATCCCAAGAGCGCCGGTCCGCTGGGATATGCCAACATTGCGGCCAAGCTGTCGCTGCATGAGGACGCGGCGCTGTGTTCGCGCCGCCTGGAGGAACTGCTGGCGGCCGGTCCCACCGGCGATATGTTCTGGATGTTCCCGGTGACCGCCGTGGCCTACACGGACCGCGGCCAACTCACCGATACGGCGCGGCGGGCGCTGCGGCAATCGTTCCGCACCTACATGCCGTACCGGGGCGACACCGAGAATCACTGGCTGACCTACTACACCTCCCTCTACCTGATGGCGCAACTGTGGCCGGGGGAGAGCGGCGACCAGTGGTACACAGGCAAGTCGTCGGAGGAGAATCTGCGCGAAGCGGCGGGGTGGATCGAGGATTGGGTGAAGCTCACTACGCGCCGCGGGCAGGGCGAGTACGACAGCCCCAATTACATGGGGCTCTACTTCCTGTCCATGTCATACCTGGCCGCGTGGTCCAAGGATCCGGCGATGCAAAAGCGCGCCGCCATGATGCTGGACTACCTGACCGCCGACTACGCCGCCGAAACGCTGGACGGAATTTACGTCGGCGCCCACTCGCGCATCTACGACCGAGAGGTGCTGCAGAAGTGGGCCGCGCCGTCCAGCGATTTCGGCTGGGCGCTGTTCGGCCTGGGCCATCCGCTGGACCCGCCGGCGAGTTACATCCTGTTCTATCTGCTGGCCAGCCATTATGAGCCGCCCGAAATCCTGCAGCGCATCGCGACTGACCGGTCGCAGCCGTATACCCACTACGAGCGGAAACGGACGCGCAATCGCTGGCGCTTCTTCGATGAGTTGCACGGCGCCGTGTACAAAACCACCTATGTGCGCCGCGAGTACGCCGTCAGCTCCGACCAGGGCGGCACGCTGCAGCCCATCCAGGAACACTCATGGGACGTCACCTGGGCCGTCCCGGATGCGCGCGGCGTCGAGAACACACTATTCACTGTGAATCCGCACTCGTCGCTGCGCGAACTGCAGACCTACTTCTCGTTTCCGGCCGACATCGGAATCTCCGGCGTGGTGAGTTCCAAGAAGAGCTACGATTCGCCCGACAAGTTTGTGGGCGGATCGCCCTACGAGCAGATTTTCCAGGACCAGGACACCGTGGTGGCGCTCTACGACATCGCGCCGGGCGCGCGTTTCCCGCACATCAATGGGTTCTTTTCGAAGGACCTGGCGGAAGTGCGCGAGGACCCGTCCGGGTGGATTTTTGCGCGCGGTGGGGAGGCACTAATCGCCTGCCGTCCGCTTCAGCCGTACACCTGGAAGCCCATCGACGGCGGCGGCAAACGCTTGTTCAGTCCCTATTTGAAAAACGGCATGGTGGTGCAAGTCGCCGCGCGATCGGAGTTCGCCGGCCTGGAGGCATTCCGCCAGGCAATCTTGAGCCTGCACCTGGAATTCTCCATGGACGGAGCGCCGCGCGTACGGTTCCAGTCGCTACGCGGGCGGATGCTGGAATTCACTTATGGAGCCGTTCCGCAGGTGGACGCGACGCCGCTCGATTACGACCACCGGCCGTTATTCGGCGGACCGTTTGTGGAGGCTGGAGTCGATTCGGAGCAACTGCTCCTCAAGTATCGGGAGATGAGGCGGACGCTGGACTTCCGGACGTTGACGGTGACTGACCGGAGATAGACGGATTCGGTTCAGGTTTCCGCCGCGCCGCCTATCGAACGTCCGTCCGCTCCCAACACGGGAAATGCCAAGCTAGACCGGAAATACCAGGGTAAGCCTCTATTCCGGTTTCCTTTTGGCGGTAGCCTTAACCAGACGAATGTCCTTTATGGCCGCTCCCGTAACGGCGATGAACATAATCAGCAGCGCGAGGCCATACGAACACCATAAGCCTCCGTTACTCAATACCTGCTTTTCCATGATTCCTCCGAGCGGACTATTGCCGCTCCGTGTTGACTTTGCACATCTCATGCCGAGTCCCCGGCGGGCGCCTGCCATCGGAACAAGAGGAAGTGACGCCCGCAAAGAGAGCACCGATAGGGTTGAAACAGCCAGTGAAACGCTTTCTCGATGGCATTTTGGACACCTACACTCCTAAAGTCAATGGACCGGCAATGGGGGCAGCGTGTTGAGAACAGACCCTCGGTGGTGCGCATCATTTCCCACCTCGCTGTGCGCCCTTCGCGGCCACGCAGGAGGGATTCCGGGTTGACGGTGCGGCCCAATGGGCGCGAGGGACGCTGCGGCTGGAGATACCGCGGCTCACCCCCCGCGCCGCGGTGGGCTGTTCCGGTGTCCCCAGACCTGGTTGCGAGAATCCGACTCGCTCTCTCGCGCGCGAAACCTGGCGCTGGCGCCGCTTCAGGATCATCTTATTCATCCGCGCCCCCTTTATCGGCCGCCGCACGGCTTCTACGCGTCCAACTCTTCCGGGATCGAGCTGATCATGGCCTCAGTGGTGAGCATGAGAGAGGCGATGGATGCCGCATTCTGCAGGGCGGTGCGAGTCACTTTGGTGGGGTCGATCACGCCGGCCTTCACGAGGTCTTCGTATTGTTCCGTGGCAGCGTTAAATCCGTAGTTCGAGCTGGCGTGGGCCCTGATGTTCTCGACCACGACGGCGCCCTCGGTGCCACAATTCAGCACAATCTGTCGGACCGGCTCCTCGCATGCGCGCCGCACGATGGTGACTCCGAACTGCTCGTCGCCATCGAGCTTGAGGCTCTGTAGCGCGACTGAGGCTCGCAGCAATGCGACACCGCCGCCCGGCACGATGCCTTCCTCGACCGCGGCGCGAGTGGCGTGCAGAGCGTCCTCGACGCGGGCCTTCTTCTCTTTCATTTCAGTCTCGGTCGCGGCGCCGACTTTGATGATGGATACGCCACCGGCCAGTTTGGCCAGACGCTCCTGCAGTTTCTCGCGGTCGTAGTCCGAGGTGGTCTCTTCGATCTGCGCACGCAGTTGCTTGATCCGACCTTCGATGCTCTGCTGCGATCCAGCACCGTCGATGATGGTGGTAATTTCTTTATCCACGGTGACGCGCTTGGCGCGGCCCAAATCTTCCAGTTTGACGCCCTCCAGCTTGATGCCGGTCTCTTCCATGATGGCTTTGCCGCCAGTCAGGATCGCAATATCTTCCAGCATTGCTTTGCGGCGGTCGCCGAAGCCGGGAGCTTTCACGGCGCAGGCACTCAGAGTGCCGCGGAGTTTGTTGACGACCAGCGTGGCCAGGGCTTCGCCGTCCACATCTTCGGCGATGACCAGTAGCGGCTTACCTGCGCGCGCAATTTGCTCAAGCAGGGGCAGCAGATCCTTCATATGGCTGATCTTTTTATCGTAAATGAGGATGTAGGGCTCTTCGAAGGCGCACTCCATCCGCTCGGCGTCGGTCACCAGGTAAGGCGACAGGTAACCGCGGTCGAATTGCATCCCGTCCACCGTCTGCAGCTCGGTAGTCATGGTCTTGGACTCCTCGACCGTGATCACGCCGTCCTTGCCAACCTTCTTCATGGCTTCGGCAATAATGTTGCCAATAGTGGAGTCGCTATTGGCAGAGATGCTGCCTATCTGCGCGATCATGTCGCCGGAGACGGGCTTGGAGAGCTTCTTAACTTCCTCGACGGCCAGTGCGACGGCCTTATCGATGCCGCGCTTGACGGCCATCGGATTGGCCCCCGCGGTTACCGCTTTAACTCCCTCGCGATAAATTGCCTGTGCCAGAATCGTGGCTGTGGTAGTGCCGTCGCCAGCGACATCGGAGGTTTTCGACGCCACCTCGCGCACCATCTGTGCGCCCATGTTCTCAAGCGGATCCTGCAAATCGACCTCTTTGGCGACCGTTACGCCGTCCTTGGTGATGGTCGGGCCGCCGTACTTTTTCTCCAGAACGACGTTGCGCCCGCGAGGTCCGAGAGTCACTTTGACCGCGTCGGCGAGTTGGTTGACACCGCGAAGGATCGCTTGGCGGGACTGGTCGCTGTAAGTAATCTGTTTTGCCATGATGGTCTCCTTGTCTTCGATATGAATCAGCTTGGTTATTTGGTGGATTGGAGAGCGCCATCCAGAATGCCGAAGACGTCGTCCTCGCGCATGATGATGTACTCGGTGTCCACAACTTTCGTCTCGGTACCGGAGAACTTCCCAAAAAGGACGCGGTCGCCGACTTTGACGTCGAGGGCAACGAGACTGCCATCCTCGAGTCTCTTGCCACGGCCTACCGCCAAGACTTCACCCTCCTGCGGTTTCTCCTTGGCGGAATCGGGGATCACGATGCCGTTACGCATGGCTTCCTGTTCTTTGATCCGCTTCACCACGATGCGGTCGTATAAGGGCCGAATATTCATGTTCCAACCTCCATTTGAACTAAGTTGAGCTGCAATCCGAGAGCATTGGCGCGGATCGGATCCGCGTCAGTTTGCGACAGCCGGAACGGCGGCCGGAGCGTGGGCGAGCCATGCTACCGGGTGGCTCCAGAGGCTGCCATTGCGTTGGGCGATGTCGGCCCAGTTCACATCCTTGTTGAGGTGGAGAAACACCCCCAGGGTGCCCTGGTATGTGCCATGATCGAGCACAACCTGGTCCCCTTCACGAAAGGTACTGCCTTCTCTTCTTTCGTCTTTCATGTTCGTAACCTCCTGCATGCGGTAACTTCTCCGGCGCGGATCGAGAGGGCTTGAAGACTCAGGCATGGTGATCTGTTCTCATGTCGCGCCAGATCTGTAAGGCGAGAAATGGGGCGGCGCCAGCCACCAGGACGGCGCGCTGCCAGCCGCCAAAAAGATCGAATAAGGGCGCCATGGGGTTGTACAGCAAGGCAAGCGCTCCAGCGACGGCCGTAACGGCGTAGTGCCTCGCGAGGAGGGACCGCGCCATAACGACGATCGCGCCTGCGGCTACGAAGAACCTGGCCACCACATCGAACGGTGTGACACGGGACCATAGCCCGCCCAGAACCAGCAACCCCACAATGGGGACCCACCTTACGGCCATCTTGGCCGCGGATCTGCCCCGTCTCTCGGGCGCACTTGTCCATTCCTGCCACGCGATCCCGTCGGGCAGGTTAGACGGGGGTGGTTCCGGAACCTCTCGCAGGTCCGGTAGGGTATCTGTGGTGGACATGGATTGCCTCTGAGCGTGCTCCTCCGCTTACCGGTAAGCCGGCGTGCCGATCTCCTTACCAATTACCTCGCCGGAGATCACTATGTCCACGCGCCGATTCTGTTGCCGGCCGGCTGCGGTGTCATTAGTAGCCACAGGGTCGGCTTTGCCGAAGCCCTTCGACGTAACCGAACCGGCGGCCATCCCCTCTTGCGTCAGATAGTCGCGCACGGCGCCGCCGCGCTGCTCCGAAAGCCGTTGATTATAGTCGTCCCCGCCCACGCTGTCGGTGTATCCTTCCACATCCAGCCGTAAACCCGGGTGCCCGGAGACGATGCCGGCCACCTTGGCCAGTTTCTCGCGGGCGAGAGGCCGCAGGGAGAACTTGCCGGTATCGAAGAGGACATCCGACATGCTTACGATCAAGCCGCGCGCGGTGTCGCGAGTCTGTAGGACGGCGTTGAACTGGCTCAGCAGTTGAGCTCGCAGTTCCACCTTCTCTTTGGACGCGCGATCCAGGTCGGCCTGGGCGCCGGCACGTTGCGCGTCGTTTTCGCGTTTCAGACGGTCGGCCTCCGTTTGCGCGGCAGCTAACTGCGCGGCGCTGTCGCTCTTCAGTTGGTCCACTTGGGCCTGAGCGGCCGCCGTCCTGGCGTCATTCTGGCGCTTCAGGAGTTCGGCGTCGCTCTGTGCGGCAGCCATTTGTGCGGCATTGGCGCGATTTGCGCGCTCTGCTTCGGCTTGGGCGCCGGCACGTTGCGCATCGTTTTCGCGTTTCAGACGGTCGGCCTCCGTCTGCGCGGCAGCCATCTGCGCGGCATTGGCGCGACTTGCGCGTTCCGCGTCGGCCTGCACGGCGGCCAACTTCGCGGCGTTTTCGCGCCTCACGCTGTCCGCTTCCGACTGCGCTGCCAGCTGTGCCGCCTCGGCTTCCCTTGTCACACGAGCAGCGTCGTTCTGGGCCGCAATACGCCCGCTTTCAGCCATTGCCTCACGATCTACTCCAACCTGGCGCTCGCTAGCCAAGTCCGCTTCTGCGATCTTCTTTACAGTGATGATGCGGGCGTCCTCCGCCATTTGGACGGCTTCGCGCGCCACCGTTCCTATGGGCTTGCTTCCCGATTTGCCGATCAGATAGCCCTCGGCATTCTCCAAGCCCTGGACGGCCTTCCGGTAGGTCTCGGGAGCGTACTGCTCCGCGCCGGTCCAGCGAGCGATCTGGACGGCATTTCGCGCTTCGTAGAGTTCCAAAGGCACGTTGGAGCCAAGCCGCATGGGTTTGATTTCAGCGGGGTTCACGTTTAACGTGTATTGGCCGCGCTGCAGGAGCTCGAACCGGGCGTCTACCTGCTCTATCGTCCCCGCCGTGTCCGGCCTGACGAAATTCTCCATGACCACGACGTCGCTGGGTTGGGTGACGGCGAAATAAGGCTCGGCAGTCACAATCAGGCCAAACGACTGCAGGTCTGTGGTGGCATCCAGCTTGGTCTTATCTCCGTTCAAGAGCACTTCGCCAACATTGGTGGCGCGACCCTCCGGAGTGATAGCCCACATCACATAAGTCAGGTATTCGGGACCAAAACTGGTGGCGGGCCGCAGTTTCTCCATGCGCGCGTCGATTTTGATGACGCCCTGCCTGCTCTCCACCGTCGCCTCTCCGCGCGCTTCCGGCAATAGCGCGGTTCCGCGGAAACCGATCTTGGTGGATCCGCTGCGGTGGTTATAGTTGATCGCCTTCATGGTTCGGGCTACTACGGTAACCCGGTAGATCGGCATAGAGCCGGTCTGGGTGCGGGCCGCAGTGCCGGGGGATTGCTGGACGGGGCTCGGAGCTTGCGCCGACTGCGCCGCCGCGAGTCCACATGTCGTCAGGAACGTGATGATGAGTTTCATTGATGTCCTTACGCAACTTGCTAGTGCACTGCTGGCACCACCATGGGGCGTGCGCCGCCGGACGAAGCAGGAAGCGTGCAGGCAAAGGGGTTGTCAGGAAATAGCGATGCCTGGGTTAAGCACCGCGGGTGCCCGCAAAGACGCGGAAGCTACGGCACGTGCACGTTCTGTTACGGGAGGTGCAGGGTCTGCATCGGAGCGTGCCATTTGTGCTTGCGATGCAGGCTGCGCTTTACGCCGATTGGATGCGTTGGGTAACGGGGATTACCAGGTCGGCCCGTTGAACGGCCCTCGGAGTGCTTTGTATCTGGCGCATTTCCGTTAACGACAGCAGAAAGGCCAGCATCGACTCGGCTCCTTGGTTTTCGTTGCTGCGGTCCGGGTGCAATCCATCGCGGCAACCTCCGGTCTGGGGGCAGTAGACTTGCTCTCCGAGGTCGTTCCACCCGAGGAACCAGTCGAAGGCGCGTTGCGCCTGTTCGTACCACCACGGGTCGGACGTAGCGCGGTAGGCTTCCAGGCAAGCTGAAATGGTGGCGTGCGCCTCCAGGGGCTGTTGATCGAAGTCCGCGCGCGCGCCGTTACGGCGATAAAATCCGTTGCTGCCAATGGGCCTCAGTTGTCCGTGCTGCGAAGTCTGCACGCCCACCAGCCAGCGTAGCGCCTCGATGCCCCGTTCGTACACCTTGCTTTGACCGGCGGCGCGTCCGCTGACAATCAGGGCATGGGCCAGTTTGGCGTTATCATAGGCCAGCCCGTCTTCAAACCAGGCCCAGCCGGGTTCGGCGACTTTGTCGAAGAGAGCCATCAAGCGGCCGGTCAGCTCTTCGCGGAGGTCCGTGGCCAGGCGGTCACCCTTTTTCCGGCGTAGATATTCGTGAATGCCCATCAGGCTGAACGCCCAAGCGCGCGGCGCAGTGAACTCCAGAACCGCCGGTAGAGCCTGCGCGAGAAGCCGTTCCGCCTTCGTCTGCGAACTCCAGTGCGGCGAGCGGCCCACCGCCGTGCCCAACGCCCAAATGGCCCGGCCGTGGCAATCTTCGGATCCCCGCTCGTCGAGCCAATGGCGATCACTACTGAGGAAATTGTGAAAACGCCCGGTCTTGAGAGTGAAGGCGTAGTCCAGGAACGACGCGTAGGTTGTGGCCAGCGCACCGACGCGCTTGGGAGCCTCTTCCATCTGGCTGAGGTGGACCGCCAGTATGAGCGCGCGGGCGTTGTCGTCGGTGCAGTAGCCTTCCGAATGGTTGGGCGCCGTGAAATTCGCGTGTTGGAAAATGCCCATCGAATCGGTCATGTGGTACAGATGGTCCAGATTCAACTCGGGCGATTCATGTGGGCGATGGCGGGAACCGTTCACCGCGACAGATTCGCGTGGCGTCACGGGTGCCCGCCGCGCCGCCTGGAAGGAGCCCATGTAGAGTTCCGCCGTGTTGCTCCAGACCATGGCACGGCCCAACTTATAGGCGCGATCGCTCATGGCCTTCCGGCGTGTCTCATCGCGCAATAACCCGCTCACCTCAAGCGCTATCGCCCCAGGATCCGCGAAAGGAACCAGGACGCCCCGCTGGTCCCGCAGTAATTCAGCGGCATGCCAATATGGTGTCGAGATTACGGCTTTTCCCGCGCCGAAGGCATAGGCCAAGGTTCCCGACGTGATCTGGGCTTCGCCCAGGTAAGGAGTAATGTACAGATCCGCCGCTCCAATAAACTCGGTCAGTTCCTCCAGATCCACAAAGCGGTTGTGAAAGACGACGTGTTTATCGAGTTCATTGTTGCGGACAATGGCCTCGAGGCCAAGGCGGTAACTTTCGCCTCGTGTCCGCAGTTCGTGGGGGTGCGTGGCGCCGAGCACGATATAGACGAGGTCGGGAAACTCCGCAACGACATCCGGGAGCGCATGGAGCACATGTTCGATTCCTTTGTTCGGCGACAGCAGCCCGAAGGTCAGCAATACCTTCTTCCCATCCACTGCGAACCGGCGCTTGTAGAAATCCGGGGCGACGAATGGTACGTCGGGTATGCCATGCGGGATGAGATCGATTTTGCCCGGCGGCGCGTGGTATACATCCTGCAAAATCCTTCGTCCGCGCTCCGTCATGACAACCAGGCGGGAGGACCGCTCGATCAATTCCCGCATCACACGATGCTGGTCGGGGTTCGGTTTCAGGAGGACGGTGTGGAGCGTGGTGACGACCGGCACGTTCAGGGCGCGCAGCAGAGTCAACAGGTGGCTGCCGGCCGGTCCGCCGAAGATTCCGAACTCGTGCTGCAGCGAGACCGCGTCGACGTTGGCGGAGTTCAGGAATTCGGCTGCGCGGCGGTAAGAACCGAGGTCCTGCTCCTCAATTTCGAGGCGAACGACGTCCGGATACCGATAGGCGCCCGCAACATCGTTGACCGCCGCCGCGAAGCATCGGCTCTCGGGCTGGCGCGCAGCCACGGCTCCCAGGAGGTCGGACGTAAACGTCGCGATGCCGCACTTGCGCGGAAGGTAGTTGCCGAGAAACGCGATGGTTCGAACGCCGGAAGCGCTTCCAGGAATTGGATTACGCAGCATTGACGAGAGCCTCGCTAACTTCGTCCGGCTCCTGTCCCTCGCGGTCGGCGGCTTCCTGGCACCGGATACAGCGAGTCGCCCACGGCACCGCGGCGAGGCGCTTGGGGCTGATCGCTTCTTCGCATTCGATGCAGGCTCCGAAGTCGCCGCTGTGAATCCGTCGCAACGCGGCCTTCACCTGGCGCAGCAGGGCGGAGTCGCGGTCTACGTTCCGGATGGCCAGATCGCGTTCCGTCGCATACTGAATTTCGTCCATTTGATCGGCGCTCTTCTCGATCGTGATGCCGTCCCG
>Ga0181529_10001448_pt1 | contig 30479 bp, 23 predicted proteins | sample PEATcosm2014_Bin_36_FD_119763 | JGI IMG/M metagenome (GOLD analysis project Ga0181529, IMG submission 119763) | Peatland microbial communities from MTU Mesocosm Facility, Houghton, MI, USA - PEATcosm2014_Bin10_30_metaG | ecosystem: Environmental > Terrestrial > Soil > Wetlands > Peat | place... | reverse complement strand
TAAGACTACAGTTGTAGATTGCGAGATCGGAGGGAGCAGAGGCCTTCAGGCCTCTGAAATTGATACCAAAATGTTGGGCCTTTAGGCCCGGGCCTTTGCCAATCTCAGCCGAAATCCAGATATGCAACTGTAGTACTAATATGATAGATATGACGGTAAAAGGAGTTGATATGTATGTGGCGGCCGGCCGCGACAAGCATGGCGCCGCGGATCGAACGCCAGCCCCGCAACCGCTGAATCCGCCTCGGCAAAACGCCATGCCCGACGTACTCCATGGGAACGATCTAATTCGCCAGCACCGCCCGGTAGCGGACCTTGTTCTTCTTCACCTTCTCGATGGCCGTGTTGGCCTTGGCCATGGGGAAGGACTCGATCTGCGCCTTCACCCCGTGGCGCGCCGCCACATCCAGCATCTCGCGCAGCCGCCAGGGACTGCCGGTCGGGTTGCCGGTTAGCGAGCGAATCCCGGTAATCAGCGGAAAGGCGTGAACCGCGATCGGCGATGGCGGAACGCCCACAAAACACAGCGTTCCAGTGGGCCGAAGCGACTGAACGTAAACGCTCCAGTCCTGATCCGCGTTGATGGTGCTCAAGATGAAGTCCAGCGTCCCGGCCGTCTCTTTCAAAGCCTTGGACTCGCGACTGTTCACGAAGTGATGCGCGCCCAGCCCTCGCGCCTCCTCTTCCTTGGCCGCCGAGGTCGAAAACGCCGTCACCTCCGCCCCGAAGACCCGCGCGAACTGTATGGCGATATGTCCCAGCCCTCCAATGCCCACAATGCCCACTCGCGAGGAGGGGTTGACGCCGTGGGTGCGCAGCGGATTGTAGACCGTGATCCCGCCGCACAAAAGCGGCGCGACCGATTCGCTCTCCAAGGCGTCGGGGATTGGAATCGCAAAACGAACATTGGCGCGGACCCGGTCCGCATAGCCGCCGTGGCGATGGACGCAGGTGCCCTCCGCCGCCGCGCAAAGATTCTCCATTCCCCGGCTGCACCACTCGCACACGCCGCAGGAGTTCGACTGCCAACCCAGCCCCACCCGCTGCCCAACCGCAAGCGAATGCGCCTCCGAGCCGACCGCCGTTACCGCGCCAACGATCTCGTGACCGGGTATGAACGGATACTGGCTGATGCCCCAGTCGTTCGATATCAGATGAATATCGCTATGGCAGATGCCGCAATGCGTGATGCCGATCTCCACCTGCTGTGGACCCAGCTCTCCCGGATCGTAACGAAATGGCAATAGTTCGGCTCCCGCCGCGTGAGCTGCAAGTCCCTGTATTTGTTTCATGGTCGTTCCGATGTCCTCACTCGTCTGGCAATCGATTGGCTCAATGGTAATAGAAGACCTTCACTTGCGGATGGGCATCGATGTTACCCAGCCGAATTCAGTTTAAACCTCCACCCGCCTCGATGCGTACATTTAAAATCTGAAATCCGCTCAGTACACCGCCCGCCGCCGCATCGCCCGCCTCCAGCGCAGACTCGCCATTCAGCCGCGCGTCCTGCGCCGCGCGCAGCGGTTCCAGCGCATTGGCCACCGAAAGCGGCAGACTCGAAAGCGTTTGTCCGGCCACGCCCGCCTGGGTATCCGGCGTAAGCAGGCTGACATAGATGCGGTCTTCCCGGTGTTGCCGCCCCGCTTCTGCCATCACCGTCTCCACGTCGACTGGGCGATTGGAAGTTCGCGGCTGGTTCAAGGTCCGGTCCAGTGTGCCCGCGTCCGAGACCAGCATCCTAAGGTTGCCCGCCGCCAGCCGCGACGGCAGCGTCACCGGAATCCGCACATTGCGCGGCGCCTCGCGCCAGGGGCGAATCGTGGCCTCCACAGTCAATGTGTCGCCCGCATGGACGATATTCCCGGTGACCAGCCGCGCCGTCTCCAACTCCACTCCCACACGCCGCGGTATCTCCTCCACCGCGATCTCGATTCCCCGCACCGCTCCGTGACGGCTCCCATTGGAATAGAGTTGCGCAAAGCTCTGGCCGATCTGCACCGCCGCTTCCATCGGCGCCGGCAACGACCCGCCCGCGGATGACCATTGGTCCAGCCGCGACAACGGGTATCCCTCCAGGTCGATGCTGCCCGTGACGTGGTAGCTGGTCTCGGCCGTTCTGCCGTTGTTTTGAAGCAGAGCCTCGAACAGCGTTACCATCACCGCCTGCGGCGTAATCGAAGCCACATCCAATACCTCGACGTTCAGCTTTCTCTCCCGCTGCCCCTCGCCGTCCTGCTCGTGCAGGGCAATGTGTACCGGAATCATCCGCGCCTTTTGCCCCAGCACTCCGCGGATGGCCGCGTCGCGGTCCTCGGTGAAGGCCCCGATCGTCTCCCCCGTATTGACGATCTTGAAGGCGTCCAGCGGCGAGGCCAGGGTGTCCAAAACCTCCGCCGTGGTCATCGGCAAGGACACCGGTCCGGCCTGCAACACCGGGTGGCCGCAGGCCAGCAGTTGTTTGGGGTCGATGTAGGTCACCGTGCAGGTGGCGGCGATCTCCAGGTCGCCGCGCACCAGTTGCATACTCACCGCCGATCCGGGCTCCACGCTCGCCGCTGCCGTTGCCGAAGGCTCGCCGCCGCCGCCGGATTCGGCGCCAGACGACGAGGCTCCCCCCACACCGCCGGCGGCAACCGTCTCCAGACCCGTCCCGGCCATCTTTTCCCGCCAAAGCCGAATCGCCTCCGCATCGAATCCGCTCATCACCAACGGCGTATCCATGGCCTGCAAATTCATCCCGCCCGGCAACCCCGAAGCTACGGTCTCCGGCTTTGGCTCCCCACCGCTCACCCCGGCAGCCGGATCCTGGCCGATGGAGGCCGCCTGCGTCGCCGCGATCGGCAAGTCGCGCACCTCCAGCATCTGCTCGATCGGAGTTATGCCGGCAATAGGCTCCTTGCTGAAAAGGCCGATGCGATAGGAGAGCGATCCCAGCAGACGGTTCCCGATGTAGACCGGGCTTCCGCTCATGCCCGCCACCACTCCCGTATACTCCGGTTTGGCGCCGTGCAACCGTACCAGAATCATGTCGTGGCCCGGTCCGCGCGCCCCCCGCAATACGCCCAGAATCTCCACCTCCATCGCCTCCGGCTGGGTCCCCGTGAAGACCGTCCACGCCGTCGCCGTCATGCCGCGGCGCACCTCCCTCAAGGGAAAGAATCCGCCCCCGGAGGGTGGCGGACCGGCCGCGGTCGGGACCGCCTCTGCCGCGGGGCCGGCGCCGGGGCCGCTCTGTGTGCAAGACGAAACGGGGAAGAGAAAAAGGATTGAAGCGATGCCCAGCGGTACAGCCAGCGCAACCGAGCGTCTCCAATCTCTATGGCTGGTTTTCTTCAGGCGGGTATCCACATTCATAAGAATACAGCCTTTGCCGCCGCATCCGGACGCCCGCCTGTGCCTGCCTCCTTCCCCCGGCGATGCAAGACGGTTACCGCTGTAATCGATTGTGCCGCGGGATGGACCCTCGGCCAGCTCTGTAAGTTGGAAACCGCTCCCTATCTTTTTGCCGTTGCGGCAACGCTTCCTCAGGCAAACAAGATGCACATCGGCGAGGCCGCCGCGTAGCTCTTTCCCTCCCGGGAAAGTGCGCCGGTCTCGCGGTTGCGGGCAATGACGGCGATCGCGTTCGAGTCCTGGTTGGCCACCAGCATCCAGCGCTCCGTTGGGTCCAGAACGAAGTTGCGCGGCGTCTTTCCCCCGCAACCGCTCCGCCCCATGGGAGTCAGTTCGCCGGTCCTGGCGTCGGCCCGGAAGCTATAGAGAAAATCGTTGTCGCGATTGGCAAAGTAAACGAATCTTCCGTCGCGCGTGATAACTGCATCGCAGGCGCGCGTCGGTCCGCGGTAGCCCTCCGGCAGAAGTTCGATACGAGCGACCGGAGAAAGGCTGCCGTCCGTGCCGCTCCACTCCAGCACATCCACGGTGGAGTCCAGCTCATTCACCGAATAGGCGGTGTGGCCATTCGGATGGAAGCGAAGCGTCCGCGGTCCTGAACCCGCTTTCGCCTTGTAACTCCCCGCCTGAGTCAGCGCCGCCGTCCGGGCGTTGAGCCTGTGGATGTGGATCGCATCGCCGCCCAGATCGTTGATGTAGGCGAAGCGATTGTCCGGGGAGAAGGAAGCGAAGTGCGCGTGGGCGCTCCGCTGCCGGTCGGCGTTCGGACCGTGACCGCTGTAATGCTCCGACCAGACCGTCTCGCTCAACTTGCCCGCGGCCACCAGGTAACTGGCCGCGCTGCCGCCCCCGTAATCGGCGGCAAGAAGCACACGCCCGGTGCTATCGAGGGCAACGTGACAGGTGCCTGGGCCGGCCGCGTTTTGCATCGAAAGCTCCTTGAGCTTACCCTTCGATACGCTGTAGCTGACCACTCCCCCGGTCGGCTTGCCCTGGAACGAATCCACCTCGGAGGCGGCGAATAGAAACTTGCGATCCGGCGAATAAGCGATCCAGTCCACGTTGGCGAGCTTGGCGGCTACCCCCGCCGGGACCAGTTCGCCGCGCGCCGAATCCCAGTCATAAGCCAGGATTCCCTCCGACTTTCCCGACGCGATGAATACCCTTTGCTTTGGCGATGCGGCAAAACTGGTTGATCGAGCGGCGGCGATCGTCGCGGCGGAAGCGGTCGTCAGAAATTCCCGGCGAGACAGTTTTTTCATGGCAGATAGATTCTCGCCGATCGAGCGCCGTTCATGCCATTGCCTCGGATTCTTGGACAATCGCTCTCAACGCGGAACCCCGATCTCGATTCCCGCCTCTCGCAACTGCGCCAGAAGCCTGCGCGCCGCGTTGGCCATTGTCTCGATCCCCCGATTCCCGTCCGCCGCGCTCGGCTCCCTGGGTTCTTCTTTCGCGCGTCTGCCCGCCGTCCTCTTCAGCAGCGCCTCCCACTCCGCCAGCTCCTCGATCGTCCCTTCGAAGGGAACGATCGCGTACACCACCTGGCATCTCATCGCCTCCGCCACGCGCCGCAGCGCCTTCATCGTGATCGTCCCCCGCATCTCGCTCTCTTCCAGGCGAAACAGCACCGACGGATTCACCTTCAGCTTGCGCGCCAGATCCCTGGCCGAATATCCAACCGCGCGCCGAACCCTGCGCAGATACTCCGGCGCGCCGAACTTCTGCTTGCCCGCCACTTGAAACAGCCGCAATTCCTTGTCCAGCCTCCTCCGCTCCCCCACCCGCTCCGACTCCCGCATCCTTCCCCCTCCCGGAATAATCCCCGCCCATCTCCTTTCATGGTAGGAAATGGACGCGAATTGATGCGCAAATTGGCCTGTTTTCGAGAGATTGTGCGCAAATCGGAAGACCTGCGCGTCGAGATTCGCCTCATTCCCGCTGCCTGCAAGTCGTCGATCGCGCAAAACGGCGTCCGGCCCGCTCTTTCGTAGACCCGCGCGTCGTCGGATATCGGACCGTCCCGACCATCCCCGTTCCCTCAAACCGCCGGCGCGGGGGAAACTTCGCGCGACGATTCGCCTGATCCCTGACCCCTGATCCCTGATCCCTGCTCTTGATCTTTGTATTGGAGTTGGTAGAGCTTCCAGTAAAGCCCACGCTGGGCCAGCAATTGCTGATGGCTGCCCATCTCCCGCAACTGCCCCTTGTGCATCACTAAAATGGTCTCCGCCCGCTGCACCGTCGAGAGCCGGTGCGCAATCAGCACGCTGGTCCGCCCCTCGACCATTCGCTCCAGCGCCCCCCGGATGCGCAGTTCCGTATCGGTGTCCACGCTGGAGGTGGCCTCGTCCAGAATCAAAATGCGCGGGTTCCAGGCCAGCGCGCGGGCAAAGTTGATGAGCTGCTTCTGCCCCGTGGAGAGCGAGTTGCCCCGCTCCCTCACCGGCTCGTCGAATTTGCCCGGCAGGCTTGCGATGAAGTCCAGCACGTTCACATCGCGCGCCGCCTGCCGCAGGTCTTCGTCGGTCAGGCTTTCGTTGCCCAGCCGGATGTTTTCCGCGATGGTGCCGGAGAAGAGAAACGGGTCCTGCAAGACCACGGCAAAGTGTTGGCGCAGCGCGGTCAGATCGTGTTCGCGCAGGTCCACTCCGTCCAGCAGGATTTGGCCCGCGGTCACGTCGTAGAAGCGCATCATCAGGCTGGTCAGCGTAGTCTTGCCCGCGCCGGTGTGGCCGACAATGGCCACCGTCTGTCCCGGTTCGACGGTGAAGGAAACGTCCTTCAAAATCCACTCCACCTGCGCTGGGGCCAGAGGCGCCTGCGGCGCGTCCGGAGTCGTCTCATAGGCCTGTCGGATAGCCTTCCGCTCTTCCTCGCTCAGTTTTTGATAGGTGAACCAGACGTGGCGGAACTCGATCCGGTTGCTTCCATCGCCCAGGCGCGGATGCGCAGGATTGACGATCTCCGACGGCGTGTCGAGCAGCTTGAAAATGCGTTCGCAGGCGGCCATCGCCGCTTGCAGAATGTTGTATTTGTCGCTCAAGTCCTGAATCGGACGCCAGAAGCGCTGCGAGTACTGGATGAACATGGCCAGCACCCCGATGGTGACCGCCCCGTGCCCGATCACGCTGAATCCCCCCCGCCAGATCACCAGTGCAATGGCCACCGCCGACAGCAACTCCACCGCCGGATAATAAAGCGCATAAGCGAAGATCGTGTCTTTGAAGGCGATCATGTGCTGCCGATTCACGTCTTCAAAATCCTTGAAAGCGCGCCCTTCCCGATTGAAAAGCTGCACCACCCCCATCCCCGATATATGTTCCTGGGTAAAGCTATTGATGCGGGCGATGGCGGCGCGGACGCGGCGATAGCTCTCGCGGACGCTGTCGCGGAAGAGGCGAGTGACGACCAGGATCAACGGCAGCACGGCGAATGCGATCAGAGCCAGCTTCCAGTTGATGGTCAGCATGACGACGGACATGATGGAGAGGTTGAAGAAGTCGTCCACGATGGCCAGGACCCCGGCGGTGAACATCTCGTTGATGGCATCCACGTCCGAGGTGAGGCGAGTGACCAGGCGGCCGACGGCATGGGTATCGAAGAAGCCGATGTGCATCCGCTGCATATGGCGAAAGATGTCGCGGCGCAGATCGAACATCAGCTTCTGGCCGGTCCACTGCATGAGATACGTCTGTATGAATTCGAAGAAATAAGAGAAGAGAAGCGCCCCCATCCAGATACCGGCCAGACGCGCGATGCCTTGGAAGGGATCGGCTGGTAGGGTGCGGGTGAACCAGTTGGCGGCCGTGCTCGGCTTCCCGGTAAGATAGCGGTCGATGGCCACTTTGACCAGGTACGGACCGGTGACATCGCCGAGGGATTTGAGCGAGACGGCTAGCGTCGAGACAGTGGCCTGAATCCAGTAGGGGCGGAGATAATGGCCGAGCCGCCGAACGAGCCGGGAGTCGTAAGCCTTGCCGGAAGGGGCATCGTCCGCTCGCCGCGGGTCCGGGCTGGCGGCCGCGCTCTGAGCTTCGGGCTGTTGTGGCTTGCTCTGCTCTTTGTCCGCCATGAGTTTGGGGGATTCCTCCGTTATTGTACGGGCGGGCATTCGGGCGGAAGCCAGTTGCCTATCGGCGCCCCTGGATGGTCTTCAGGTTCCCGCCGGCCTTTTTGGCCGCGCGCTTGGCGGCAATGGCGTGCATCTCTTTGCCCATGCTGGACTGGTTGATTCCGAGTTGCAAAGCCAACTGGATGAGATTGCCGGTACACCAGTAGAGGGCCAGGCCGGAGGCGAAGTGCATCAAGGTGAATCCCATGACGACCGGCATCATGAAGGCCATCATGCGGCGCTGGTTGGGGTCGACGCCCGGCTGAGGCGTAATGATCTGCGTCAAAAACATACTGACGATGATGATGCCCGGCAGTATGTAGAAGGGGTCTGCGATGGAGAGGTCATGCAGCCAGAACCAGTGGGCCTGACGCAGCTCGACGGCGTTGTACAGCACCCGATAATAAGCGAAGAACAGCGGCATCTGCACCAGCATGGGCAGGCAACTGCCGTACATATTGACGCCCTCGTCCTTGTAGAGCTGCATCATTTCGGCATTCATCTCTGCCCGCTTGGGATCGGTGGCCTTGAGATGGGCATAGCGTTTCTTGAGGGCCTCGACCTTGGGTTGAATGCGCATCATCTTCAGCGAGGACTTCATCATCATGAAGCGCGTGGGCAGCATGAGCAGATTGAAGATCACTGTGACGATGATGATGGCCCAGCCCCAGTTGTAGGCCCCGGCGCCTAGATGCTCGTGCAGGTAGCGCAAGGCCAGGTAGAGGGGTTTGGCGATGATGCCCCAAAAGCCGAACTGGATGAGCGGTTCGAGCGATTGGCCGTTCGGTTTGCCGTCGGCATCCGTGGCTTGGACGGTCTTGAGCACGTCCAGTTGCTTCGGCCCGGCGAAGAGGCGCAGGCGGGTGACGCCGCTCTGATCGCCCATGGCCAGGCCAAGCACGTGGGCCGGGGTTTTCTGGCTTTTGGGGTCGTTCAGGTCTGTTGGCAGGTCGATGGTGTTGTGCAGCGTAACCAGCGTGGCCCGCTCCGGCGCCTCCGGCAGGAAGGCCGAGGCGAAGTAGAGATCGGCGATGGCCGCGTACTGGTAGGGCAGGTCGAAGGTGGCGTTGCCGCTCACTCCCGGCTGCGTCCAGAACAGGAATCCGCCCGATGCGGCCGTCTGCGAACTCTGCTTGCCGTCCAGCGACCAGGCGAAGAGAGAACTTGCCGAGGTGCGCACCGATGGGCCGCTGCGTTTGCCGGAGGCGCTGGGGAGGAACTCCTCCATGTCGCCGAGTCCGCAAGGCCACTGAACCAGCGCGCGCACCGGAGCGCCGTTGCGCGTGACCTCGGTCTCCACTGCAATCACATAGCTTGAGTCGAAGCGAACGGTCTTCACCGCGTCCAGGCCGTTGGCCGCGTAATGGAAGGCGAGCGCGCTGGTCTGTGGGACGTAGGCTTGGCCGGTGGCCGAGGGCGGCGCTCCGACGGCGGAAAGCTGATAAAGCGCCTGATTCAATTGCGCGGCGATGGCCGGATCGTAGGTAAACAGCGAAAGCGGGAAGCCGAAGCGCGCCGCGGTCTGTTGCTGCACCATATCCAGCGGCTTGCCGGCGGTATCGTTGTACTTCTTCAGAAACCAGTGCTTGATCTGCGCGCCGCGATTGGTGAAGACGATTTTGTACTGCTCGTTTTCGATCGTGGTCTCGGTCTCGATTGCGGCCGCGACCTGCGCCGCCTGCGCGGGGGCCGACGGAGTTTGCCCCGGCGCTGAAATGGACTGCGCAGCCCCAGATTCGGGTGGGATCGCTTGGCCCGCCATCGGCCCTACCGCAGGTAACTGCTGGGTTTGGGCGGTGGGCGCATTGGGCGCCGGTTTGGGCGCAAAGAAGTACTGGTAGCCCAGCAGAACGGCCAGCGCTACCGCGGTAAAACCCAGCATGGAGCGCATATCGCCGCCGTTGCCGCTGCCGCCTGGGCCTTGCGTCTGAAGATTGGGATTGCGAATCTCTGCCAATGGATATTCCTGTCGTGAACCGCCTGGGAACAGGCGCTGGGAGCGGCAAGCCGTCAAACCGCCGCTGCTTCTATGGTAATTGTTTGTGGGGAAGAGGCCGCCCAGCGCCAGCTGGCAACACGCAGGCGTACGATTTGCGCGGCACCGGATCGAGGCCTCCGCGTCCGAAAGGGTTGCAGCGCAAGACTCTCCAGGATGCCAGCAAAACGCCGCGCAGGGGCCCATGGGTGGCGATGGCGATGGAGGCGTACTCCGAGCAGGTGGGCAGATAACGGCAGCCGTTGCCGGGATTGAGCGAATGCAGCGCGGGCGAGATCCAGCGGCGATAGAAGTCGAGCAAGGCGAGGAGCATTCGTGTCATAGCGCGTGTCCGGCTGGCGGCGGGGGAGTCGGCTTTGCGTTGCGGGCCGCCTCGACGCCGGCTTGCATCAGAATACGCACAATCTCCGCCTCAAGTTTCGCAAATTCCAAAGTGAGCACCGCGCGGCGCGGATGCAGGATCAGATCGCACCCCCCCGGTAGCAACTCCACATGGCGGCGTAGCGCCTCTCTCATGCGCCGCTTAATACGGTTGCGTTCATGGGCTTTGCCCAACACCTTACCCGCGGTAAGCCCCACGCGCGGACCCGGCGGCAGCTCGGCGCCGGGATAAGCCGACTGCTGCGGGGCCAGGAACCAACTCATCGACGAGGATTGCCGCTTGCGGCCAGCCGCGTAAGCGCGCTGATAGTCGGAGTGCCTGCACAGCCGCGCGCCGCTCAGCGATTCGAGCGGGGACCGGCGCGAAAACTGGTTTACGGACTGGGGTTGGGATGAGCGCGAACCCGGTCCATGCACGGCTACAGGTTTGTACGAAGCGATCATTGCACTGCCGAATGGAGCGTTAGCCGGAATGGACGCGCGGCCAGCGCGCTCGCGGGCCAAAACCGCACAGACCTACGGCGGGCGAAGTTAGTCGCGGAAGCCGGCACTGACTGAAACGCGCTTGCGGCCAATGGCGCGGCGGCGGCTCAAAACGGCTGCTCCGCTCTTGGTCTTCATCCGCGCGCGGAATCCGTGGGTCTTCACCCGCTTGCGGCGATTGGGTTGAAATGTGCGCTTGGGCATCGAAAGGCGCTCCTGTTTCCTTGAGAAAAATTGAGCCTTACCGGCAAGATTTAAGTGTATATCAGGTTGAGCGGGTAATCCAGTCCGGCGAACGAATCCAGTCGAGGCCAGCCAGTGGAGAGGTCTCGCCGAATGACAGCTAAATCTGATGGTGGCCACGCCAAAGGGCGGAAAACCGGCTCGGAAGAGATTTTTTCATAAAGATTGCAACAGAGGGAGCTGTGACACGGCCATTGGCTGGTATATTGAATTTTAGGGCTTCTCCGCCTCCGGGGTGAGTTGTACCCCAAGAGAAAAAATGCACACAAATAATGTGACCTCCGTCACGGCGGGCGCATCCAAAAAGAAAATCTAGCAGGGAAGCACGCATGGCGCAGATATTCGATCGCAGCTCCAATGCCCTCGCAAGGATGAGTATTGTTCTGACGGGGATAATGGTCATTGCACTGGGGGTTATGCTGGATGGATTGCAGCGTTCGCCTTGGGTGACCAGGCAGGGGCAGCGTCCCGACCAACCAGTGCCTTTCAGCCACAAGCATCATGTGCAAGGGCTGGGCATACAGTGTCAGTACTGTCACGTGACGGTGGAGAAATCGAACTACGCAGGCATTCCGCCGACCAAGACCTGCATGAACTGTCATGCGCAACTCTGGACCAATGCGCAAATGCTGGAGCCGGTGCGCGCAAGCTGGGCCAGCGGACAATCGCTGGTGTGGATCAAGGTTCACGACCTTCCCGATTTCGTTTACTTCAACCATGAGATACATGTGAACAAGGGTCTGGGCTGCGCAACTTGCCACGGGCGAGTCGATCGGATGCCGCTGATGTACGCCCAGAACACATTGCAGATGGAGTGGTGTCTGGATTGCCATCGCAATCCCGCGAAGAACCTCCGACCAACCGCAGAGACATATAACATGGCGTGGGAGAAGCCTGCAACGGACCGCCCGGTTTGGTGCGCGGTGAGGAAAGAGAAGAGTGGCGTGCCGACCTCCGAAAGCGTGAACTGTGCAACCGACGAGCCGGGGATTGAGGTTGCATCTCTCGATCCGCCCGCCATCGGCGCTCCAGACGGAGCGCCCAGTGCCGCGATTCCATTGAAGTTCGAGAAGTTCACCAGCCAGGATGAGTTAGGAGCATTCCTCGTGAATCACTATAAGATTCGCACTCCGAAAGAGCTGACTAGCTGCGAGGTCTGCCATCGATGAAAGATAAAATGAGTGGGCACGAGGGGAACGGACCAGCGAAGGCGGGGAGGATCGTGGAAAACGAGTCGGGCAAGCCTGCCGGAACCATGACTCTGGCCGCTGTGCGCCAGGAGTTCGAGTTGGCCAAAGGCAAGCGTTACTGGCGTTCCGTAGACGAGTTGGCCAATACGCCCGAATTTCAGGCAGCGGTAGAGCGGGAGTTTCCCGCTGCGGCGCAAGAGTGGGTCGATCCCGTTTCACGGCGCGGCTTCATGAAACTGATGGGCGCCTCCCTGGCGCTGGCTGGCCTTGCCGGATGCACAAAGCAGCCCGACGAGCCGATTTATCCCTACGTAAAGGCGCCCGAAGACCTGATTCTGGGCAAGCCTATGTACTTTGCCACGGCACACCCCTTTGTCGCTGGCGCGGTTCCGCTCCTGGTAAAGAGCGACCAGTTCAGGCCCATCAAGATCGACGGCAACCCGGAGCATCCTTATAACTTGGGATCGTCGGACCCATTTACCCAGGCGACGCTCCTCGACCTATACGATCCGGACCGCTCCCAGCGCGTGACCTATCGCGGCGAGAACCGCGAGTGGGCGGAGTTTGCACAGGAGTTTCGGACCAAGGTGGCGGACTCGAAGGACGGAACAGGCATTTACTTCCTTAGCTCGACAATCACGTCGCCGACCCTGGCTCGGCAGTGGAAGGAAGTGCAGGCGGCTTATCCCAAGGCTAAACTGGTGCAGTACGATCCGGCGATTGCCGGAACCGCGCTGGAGAATGGCCAGAACGTTCAATATTCTTTGGCCGAGGCCGATGTTATCGTCTCGCTCGATGCGGATTTCCTCTCCGGCGCGGGCTTTCCCGGCTTTCATAAGTTGCTCCGCGAGTACGCTGAACGGCGTAAGTCTCCAGAGACGTTGAACCGTCTGTACTCGATTGAGTGTACGCCCACGACGACGGGCTTGAAGGCTGAGCATCGGCTGGGCTTGAGGGCCAGCGAGATTCCGGCTTTCGCCGCGGAGTTAGCCAAGTCTGTCGGAGTTACTGGCGTTGAGGCTCCTGCCTATAGCTGGAACGATGAACAAAATAAGTTTCTGGCGGCGTTGACAAAAGACTTGAAGGCTCATGCGGGCAAGTGCTTGGTGATTCCTGGACTATATCAGGATGTTTCCGTAGTAGCTCTGGCTGCGGCGATAAACAATGCGCTGGGGAATTCCAAGTCGGCCGCCTTTGCATCCGTTCCTGCCGATCTGCCGCAAGAGTCCGGTCAGACTGCCGACTTGAAGGCGCTGGTAGACGATCTGAATGCGGGCAAGGTGGATTGGCTGGTGATTCTGAATGCCAATCCAATCTATTCGGCACCCGTCGATCTTGAGTTCCCATCTGCCTTGGAGAAGGCCAAGACGGTTGCGCACCTCGGCTCCCACGTAGATGAGACGGGGCAGATTTCGCACTGGCACATTCCGGCGGCGCACTATCTGGAGTCGTGGTCGGATGCGCGCACTTATGACGGCACCGTTTCGATTGTGCAGCCGATGATCGATCCGCTGTACGGCGGCAAAACGGCCCATGACGTTTTCCAGGCGTTGCTGAATGAGCCTTTATTGAGTGCCTATCAGGCTGTGCGCGAAACATGGAAGCCGGTTTTCAAGGGTGACTTCGAGACGGGCTGGCGGAAAGCGCTGCATCGGGGGTGGGTTGATGGGACTGCGTACCCTGTGCTCCCGAGGGCGGCGATCGAATCGTTGGGTGCGGTTCCCGCACCATTGTCGAAAGACTCGCTAGAGATTATCTTCCGGCCTGATCCGAATATCTATGACGGTCGCTGGTCGAATGTCGGTTGGCTACAGGAGTTGCCCAAGCCGGTTACGAACCTGAGTTGGGACAATGCGGCGCTGGTATCGGGCGCGACGCTCACCAAGTTGGGGCTCGAAGAAGACGATATTGTTGAGTTATCCGTGGATGGCCGCAATGTGAAGGCTCCTGTAATTGTGGCGCCGGGGCATCCAGATAACTCAGTCACCGTGCACTTGGGCTATGGCCGCTCTTTTGCCGGCCGAGTCGGTTCGGGCGCGGGCTTCAATGCTTACCTGATTCGCACCGCGGCTTCCCCGTTTCACGCCAACGGATCGATTAAGAAGGTGGAGGGCAAGTGGGGCGTGGCGGTGACCAAGAGTCACTACCAGGACCACCGTCCTAAGTTGTTCGGCGGCCAGGGCGGCGGCAACAACTCGCTCGAAGCCGACGAGGCTATCGGCGAGCGCGGCATCATCCGCTACGCAACCCTCGAAGAGTTCAAGAACGACCCCGGCTTTGCCAACGAAGGCGAGACCCACACAAAGACGAACAAGGACAACTCCCTCTTCCCCAACTGGGAGTACAAGGACAATGCCTGGGGAATGTCCATCGACATGAACAGTTGCACGGGCTGCAACGCCTGCATCGTAAGCTGTTATGCCGAAAACAACATCGCCGTGGTGGGCAAGCAGCAGGTTCGCATCGGGCGCAATATGCAGTGGCTGCGCATCGACACTTATTTTGAAGGCGATCTGTCCGCTCCCCGCGCCCACTTCCAGCCCATGGCCTGCCAGCACTGCGAGAACGCTCCGTGCGAACAAGTCTGCCCGGTGGGTGCCACGGTGCATACGCCCGAAGGCCTGAACGCCATGGTTTACAACCGCTGTGTGGGCACACGGTACTGCTCGAACAACTGCCCTTACAAGGTCCGGCGCTTCAACTTTCTGCTTTATTCCGACTTTGAAACGGAGAGCCTGAAACTGCTGCGCAATCCCGACGTTTCGGTGCGGTCGCGCGGCGTGATGGAGAAATGCAGTTATTGCATCCAGCGCATCTCGGCGGCAAAGATCGAGGCGGACAAGGAGAACCGGGCGATCCGCGACGGCGAGATAGTCACCGCTTGCCAGCAGGCTTGCCCCGCTTCGGCGATAACTTTCGGCAACATTAACGACAAGCGGAGCAAAGTTGCGAGATTGCAGGCGGACGGGCGCAGTTATCAGGTGCTCGCCGATCAGAATACGCGCCCCAGGACCAAGTATGTGGCCGCGGTGTTGAATTTGAACTCCGAACTTCAGGAAGCGCCGGTGGAACACACGCCGGCCAAGGGTTGAGAGGCTCGTAGGCACCATGACGCCCACCGAATTGAACGACAACCCGAAGCTCGACCCCGCGACTGGCGAATACCGGGTAGTAGCGCCTGGGCAAACCTTCCGCTCGGTCACCGAGAAGATTGCGGGACTGGTGCTGACGCCGCACACGCCAATGGGCTGGTTTGCTATATTCAGCGCGGGCGGCGCCGGGGCTACGGCGCTGTTGGTGGCCGTGACCTGGCTGTTCCTCAAGGGCGTGGGCATCTGGGCTATTACCCAGCCGGTGGCGTGGGGCTTTGCGATTATCAACTTCGTTTGGTGGATCGGCATCGGACACGCGGGTACGCTGATCTCCGCCATTCTGCTCCTGTTCAAACAACAATGGCGCAACTCCATCAGCCGCTTTGCGGAAGCCATGACCATCTTCGCTGTAGTCTGCGCGGGTATGTTCCCCCTCATTCACGTGGGCCGTCCTTGGCTGGCTTACTGGATGCTGCCGATTCCGCTGACCATGAACGTGTGGCCGCAATTCCGTTCGCCCCTCTTGTGGGACGTCTTCGCGGTCTCCACCTATGCAACCATCTCAGTGGTCTTTTGGTACATAGGCATGGTTCCGGATCTGGGCACCTTGCGCGATCGCTCGAAGTCCAAGCTCGGGCAGTGTTTCTACGGTCTGTTTGCGCTTGGCTGGCGAGGATCGGCGCGCCACTGGATGCGCTACGAGACCGCTGCCTTGCTGCTCTCCGGGTTGGCAACGCCGCTGGTGCTCAGCGTGCATACGGTCATCAGCTTCGACTTCGCCGTGGCTGTGCTGCCAGGCTGGCATACGACCATCTTCCCGCCCTACTTTGTGGCCGGCGCCATTTATTCCGGCTTTGCCATGGTGCTTACGTTGGCGATTCCGTTGCGCAAGTTCTACCACCTGGAGCGCCTGGTGACCGAGCGCCATATCGATAACATGGGAAAGGTGATGCTCGCGACGGGGTTCATTGTGGCCTACGGCTACGGCATGGAAGTCTTCATGGCCTGGTACTCGGCTTCGCACTGGGAAGCGTTCATGATGTGGAATCGTATGTTCGGCCCGATGGGATGGGCTTACTGGGTGCTGATTGCCTGCAACCTGGCGATCCCGCTGACGACCCTGTGGTCGAGAAAGCTGCGCACGTCGATCGCGTATATGTTCTTCCTCTCCATCGTAGTCAACACGGGGATGTGGTTTGAACGCTTCGTGATTATTGTCACCAGCCTCTACCGCGACTTTCTGCCTTCGGCGTGGGGCACGTATCGCGCCACAAAGTGGGATTACATGACCTTTGTCGGTACGCTGGGCCTGTTCACGTTCCTGTTCCTGCTATTCGTGCGCTTTCTGCCCATGATTCCGATGAACGAGATGCGCATTTTGCTGCCTGGGGCGAAGATCGCGCCCAAGGCGAAAGCGGAGGCTGGAGACTGATGCCCGCACGTGAAGGAATCTACGGCCTGCTGGCCGAATTCGACACTCCGGGCGACCTGGTGAGGGCCGCCCGGCGTGCGCGCCTGGACGGCTGGCGGCGGTTGGATTGCTACACGCCTTACCCGGTGGAGGAGGCGGCCGAGGCCATCGGCTTCCATCGCAACAAGGTGCCGCTGATCACGCTGGTGGGCGGCCTGATGGGGCTGACGGCGATGTTTCTGATGGAGACGTGGATCTCGGTGTGGGCGTACCCCTTGAATATCGGCGGACGCCCTTTGTACTCGTGGCCCGCGTTCATTGTGCCCGCCTACGAGTGGACGATTCTGTTTGCGGGACTTTCGGCGGGATTCGGAATGCTGGCGCTGAACGGACTGCCGGCGCTCTATCATCCGCTGTTCAACGCACCCAACTTCCGCGACGGAGCGACCGCCGACAAGTTCTTCCTGTGCCTTGAGGCGCTGGACCCCAAGTTCGATCTGGCCGAATCCAGAGCCTATCTGGAAGGCTTTCAGCCGCTCTCGGTGGTGGAGGTGGATTACTGATGCAGGTATGCCGCCTCAATCCGCGACTTAGGCCTTCCATCTTCGCAACGGGAACGAACCGAGCAAGTGGGGAACGGAGAGTCGCGCTTTCGTACAAAGTGTGCGGTCGAACTGCGATCGTCTTCGGTATGACTGCGCTTGCGCTCGCTTCCGGTTGCCGCCAGGATATGCAGAACCAGCCGAAGCTGATTCCGCAGCGGGAATCCGATATCTTCGCCGACCTGCGCGGGGCGCGGCCGCAGGTGGCGAACACCGTGGCGCGCGGCCAGTTGCGCGATAACAGTTACTTTTACACCGGAGTCGTTCAGGGCGAGAACGGGTACCGCGAAGAGAGAAACCTTATGCCATTCCCGGTAACTCTGGAGGTTTTGAAACGCGGGCAGGAGCGATTCAACATATACTGCTCCCCGTGTCATTCGCGGGTAGGCAACGGGCTGGGCGAGATTGTGGAGAGGGGTTACAAGCCTGCCGCCAATTTTCACGATCAGGTGCGGCTGGCGCAGCCAATCTCGCATTACTTCTACGTGATGACTCATGGCTACGGAGCGATGCCCGATTACTCCGCACAACTTGCGCCGGCGGACCGCTGGGCGGTTGCAGCCTATATACGCGCCTTGCAGTTGAGTCAGTCGGCCACGGCGGAGGACGTTCCCGCGGGCGTCAAGGTTGAAGAGTTGAAAGAGATTGCAAAAAGAAGCGGACATTCGGAATTCGCCGATCCATGGACCCTGCCGATTACGGCCGTTCAGACTTACCCGCATGACGCAAGCCAGGGAACGCCGGCGCTCGCTCCGGCCAATCCGCCCGACCTGAAAATCACGATTCCTCGAAGCGCGCCGGCCCCAGCGGACGGAAAGTAAGGACTTACGGAATGGATTACGAGACGTACGCCAACACGCTTCCCGCCGAGTTAGGCGCACCGGCTTTTGTGGACGTCTGGAAGACGCGAGCGCTGGCGGTCGGGTTCGCCTCTTCGGTTGTCGCCGCGGGCTTGGCCCTTGCCGACCGCTCCATCGACCATCTTCTGCGCGCCTGGCTGCTTGGCTTGGTTCTCACCTTCGGCTGGTCGGTGGGCGGCCTGGCATTGTTGATGGTGCAGTATTGTTCCGGCGGCAAGTGGGGCCTGCTGCTGCGCCGGCCTTTGGAGGCGACAAGCCGAACGCTGCCGCTGGTCTTCGCCTACTGGCTGGTAATTGCGTTCAACCTGAAGAAACTCTATCTCTGGGCCGCGGTGAACGATGTGAGCGCGGCGCTGAAATCTGGATGGATCGACGAGGTTCAAGCCCATGCTATCGCTTTCAAGCGACCCATGCTGAACCCCGCGGCGTTTGTCGCAACCGGCTTGGTTTGCTTTGCCGTCTGGGGTTATTACACGTGGAGGCTCAACGATCTGGGACTCAAGCGAGACGCGGCTTCCCCCTCCTCCACGCCCAAATGGATCAAGCGATTTGAAAACATCAGCGGTCCCGGCATCGTCGTGTATGCGATCACGATGACCGCGGCGGTCATCTATTGGGTCATGTCGCTCGATCCGACCTGGTACTCGTCGGTTTACGGGCTGCTGTTTCTTGTAGGACAGGGATTTTCGGTGCTTGCGTTCTCGATCATCGTTGCGGTATCGCTGTCGAAGGCCGAACCATTCCATACGATTCTGCGCCAAACCGAGCAGCACGACCTGGGCAAACTCGCTTTTGCTTTCGTCATGCTGAACATTTATCTCGCCTTCTCTCAGTTTCTCATCGTCTGGTCGGGGAACCTGCCGGAGGAGATACCGTGGTACCTCGATCGCTTCCAGGGGGGCTGGGGCGCGGTTGCAACTCTGGACTTCATCTTCCACTGGCTGATTCCCTTCTCGCTGCTGCTGTCCAGGGATTTGAAGCGCAACAAGAAGCGGCTGGTCGGAGTTTGTCAATGGATGGTCTTCGCCAAGGCTTTCGATCTTTTCTGGCTGATCGAGCCTAACTTCAAGGATGCCGCGCGCAATTTGCATTTCAGTTGGGGAATGCTCGAATACGCTGCTGTGCCGGTGGCCATGACGGCCTTCTGGATTGCCTATTACTGCACTCGCCTCAAGGCGCGGCCGCTGGTGCAGACCAACGATCCGCACTTGGCGGAGATACTGGAGCCGGATCATGTCCACGCATAAGAACTCCGATCCGAAGAATCGCGCGCGGGCAATAGTCGACGCGTCGAAGGGTTATGAAGCGTCCGACGTCCACGTATCGGGCATCGTGGTCTTCATAGCGTCCATGGCGGTCTTTGTCGTTGTCGTGGCGCTTGCGGCATACGGTATAGGCAAGGCTCTTAACTGGCATATCGCCAAGGAAGACGGGACGAAGAATAAGTGGGCCGCGCCTGTGGATGTGCGTCCCCTGGGCAATCTGCCGACAAATCCGGAGTTGGAGAGCAAGCTGGGCGGGTTCACGCAGCGCTTTCCAGCACCGCGGCTGCAGAACGACGACGGTTTGCAGGATTTGGCCGATCTTCATGCGCGCGAAGACTTGCTTCTGGATCACTACAGTTGGGCGAACCGAGCGCAGGGCAAGGTGAGGATTCCCATCGATCGAGCGATGGAGTTAGTCGCTGCGCGTGGATTGCCGGCGGCGCCGGCCGTGGAGCGGGCACCGCTATTGACCGGAGACTCGGAACCGGAGGTGGCCGCGCCGCTGACCAATGGATTTGTGCGCACCGGCTATGAACAGGAACAGGCTATCGCGGCCGGGCGCGCGGAACCTCATAAGTGAAGAGTTCGGTTCGGCAGTAGAAGGGATGCGCATATCGTGCAGTGGGCAGGCGCAATCCGGATAAGTGGGCGCGAAGCGGTCTTGGCCGTCGCGGCGATTGCAGGTCTGTGCGCATCTTCGCTTTGTCCCTCCATGCCTGCGCAGGTCTCCGGGTACGGCGAGAAGCAGATGGATTCGGCGAGCGACAAACCTCCGTCGATTTTAAACGCAGTGGGCATCGCCCAGAAATTGAACGGACAGTTGCCGCTTGCACTTGCATTCACGGACGACGCGGGCAGGCAGGTGCAGTTAGCCGACTATTTTGGCAAGCGCCCGGCTATTCTGGCGCTGGTTTACTATCAATGCCCGATGCTTTGCTCGGAGGAACTGAATGGCCTGACGGGCGCCCTGGAGATGGTGGATGAAATTCCGGGAAGGGACTTCAACGTAATCGTCGTCAGCATAGATCCCAGCGAGGGAACTGAACTGGCCGCTGCCAAGAAACGCAGTTATCTCAAACGCTACGGCCATCCGGAGACGGCGGCGGGGTGGCACTTTCTTACCGGGACGCAGGCGAATATCGACGCGCTGACCCGGGCGGTCGGTTTCGGCTATGTCAAGATTCCGGGGCCTGACGGCAAGCTCAACCAGTTCGCCCACGCCAGTTCGATTCAAATCGTAACTCCGGAAGGCAAGCTGGCGCAGTATTACATGGGTGTGGAGTATTCTCCAAAGGATCTCCGCCTGGGGCTAGCGGAGGCCTCGGCCAACCGCATCGGCTCGCCGGTGGATAACATCATGACTTACTGTTACCACTACGATCCGGCGACCAACAAGCATTCGCTGATCGTGGCGCGGGCGGTGCAGTTGGGAGGGCTTGTCACGATGCTTTCGCTGGGAGGATTCATGCTGGCGATGTTTCGCAGGGACGTCCGGCGGGACAGACCGCCAGGAACTGGAAAAGCGGGAATGGAAACGAAGGTGAACGGATAACGAAATGGATCATATCAGTCCGACAATCTGGCAGTTTCTCGTCAAGTGGATGACGAACTTCGCGCTGTTTCCGCCGGAGGCGTCCCGCATCGCGCCTCAGATGGACGCGCTGTTTTTTTTCATGGTTCTGGTGAGCCTGATCGGGCTAACTATAGTAATTCTCCTTGTGACCAGCTTCTCGATTCTTTACAGCAGGAAGCGGCACCCGGTGGCGGTTCAGGTGGAGGGTTCGACGCTTCTCGAAGCTACATGGACGATCATCCCGCTGGGTCTGTTTCTAATCATGTTCGTATGGGGCGCGCTGATTTACTTCAGAGTTTTCACGCCGCCGGCCAACGCCATGAACATTTACGTAGTGGGCAAGCAATGGATGTGGAAGGCCGAGCATCCGGGCGGGCAGCATGAGATCAATTCGCTGCACGTGCCGACGGGCCGCGCGGTGCAACTCACTCTGATCTCGCAGGATGTGTTTCATAGCTTTTCGATCCCCGCCTTTAGGGTTAAACGCGAGGCGATTCCGGGCCGCTATACGACGGTGTGGTTCGAGGCCACCCAGCCCGGCACCTATCACTTGTTTTGCACTCAGTATTGCGGCACGAATCACTCGCAGATGATCGGCGACGTAGTGGTTCTGACGCCGGAGGAGTACAAGAAGTGGCTAGCCGAATCGACCAGCGGAGTTTCGCTGGCTCAGAACGGCGAACGTCTGTTTGCCAGCCTCAGTTGCGCGGCCTGCCACAACGCGCGGCCCGATGCGAGGGGTCCTTCTCTGGCCAATGTGTACGGCTCGAAGCTGGCGCTCGCTACCGGGCAATCGATAACCGCCGACGGCGCCTACCTGCGCGAGTCGATCCTGAATCCATCGCAGCACATAACTCAGGGTTATGCGCCGATCATGCCGACTTACCAGGGGCAGATCAGCGAGGAGGGAGTAATCGCGCTGGTTGAATACATCAAGAATCTCGATTCCGACTACCGCATACAGCAGACGCTTAACACGACCGATCTGCCGCCGGAGAGCGAAGGCAAGACGGGGCCCGCCGGACTGGGACACGGCGGCCAAGAATCGCCCGTGCAAGCTCCAGCCGCGCAAGGAATGGTGAAGCCATGAACGAGACGATCGTCAACCTTCCCGATCAGTCGACGGCCAGGATACCCAGGGACAACTACCTGACCAGAGAGAACGGCTTGCTGAGCTGGCTGCTTACCGGCGACCACAAGCGGATCGCTATTCTTTATCTGGTCTCGATCACCTTCTTCTTTTTCATCGGCGGCGCGCTGGCGGGACTTATCCGGCTGGAATTGCTCACGCCGCAGAGCGACCTGATGGCCACCGACACCTATAACAAGGTGTTCACCATGCATGGCGTGGTGATGATCTTTCTGTTTCTGGTGCCGTCGGTGCCGGCCACGCTGGGCAACTTCTTTCTGCCGATGATGATCGGAGCCAAGGATCTGGCGCTGCCAAAGATCAACTTGCTGAGTTGGTATCTGTACGTGATCGGCGGCATCCTGGTTCTTTACACCATGGTTGCGGGAGGCGTGGACACGGGCTGGACCTTTACCACGCCGCTCTCGACTCACTATGTGAACACCAATGTTCTGAGCACGGGGCTGGCCGTCTTTATCGCCGGTTTCAGTTCCATCTTCACCGGCCTTAACTTCATAGTCACCATCCATAAGATGCGCGCGCCGGGGATGACCTGGTTCCGAATGCCACTGTTCGTCTGGGCCCACTATGCGGCCAGCATTCTCATGGTTCTGGGAACGCCGGTGCTGGCCATTACGATCGTGCTGGTGGCTCTGGAACGCACCATCGGCATCGGAGTCTTCGACCCGGCCAAGGGCGGCGATCCGATCCTGTTCCAGCATCTTTTCTGGTTCTACTCCCACCCGGCCGTCTATATCATGATTCTGCCCGGCATGGGCGTCATCAACGAAGTGATCTCGACCTTCAGCCGCAAGCGGGTTTTCGGTTACACGGCGGTAGCTTTCTCCTCAGTGGCCATCGCCGTCTTCGGCTTCTTCGTTTGGGCGCATCATATGTTCATCATGGGAATCTCAAACTACGCGGTGCTGGTGTTTTCCCTGCTGACCATGCTGGTCGCGGTGCCCTCGGCGATCAAGATATTCAACTGGTCGTTCACGCTCTACAAGGGTTCCATCACCTTTGAAACGCCGATGCTCTACGCCTTCGGCTTCATGGGCTTGTTCACCATCGGCGGGATGACCGGGGTATTCCTGGGAGCTTCGGGCACGGACATTCACTTGACCGAGACTTATTTCATCGTGGCGCACTTCCACTTTGTCATGGTAGGCGGAATGTTGATGGCATTTCTGGCCGGCATTCACTTCTGGTGGCCGAAGATGACCGGACGAATGTATCCTGAGAAGATATCGCAACTCGCGGCCGTGGTTACGTTCATCGGTTTCAACCTGACCTTCTTTCCGCAGTTCGTTCTGGGGGTTCTTGGTATGCCGCGGCGTTACGCATCCTATCCCCCAGAGTTTCAGATATGGAACGTATTCTCGACCGCGGGGGCGACGATTCTGGGAGTGGGTTACCTGCTTCCGGTACTCTATCTGACCTGGTCGCTGCGGTATGGGGAGATAGCGGGAAACAATCCGTGGCAGGCTACAGGCCTGGAGTGGCAGACGCAGTCGCCGCCCTTGACGGAGAACTTCGTCGAACCGCCTATCATGGATCACGAAGCCTACGATTACGAATGGCTGGAGAGGCAGCGCGAGAAAGAGGTGGCCAGTGCCGGATAGTCCCACGATTGCCCAAGACGGAGTTGCAGCGAGTCACCAAGATCACCCGAGTTATCTGCGCCATCACTTCAATTCCACGGCGCAGCAGGCGGATGCGGCGAACTTTGCCATGTGGCTGTTTCTGCTGACTGAAATCATGTTCTTCGGGGGGCTGTTCACCGCCTATCTGCTCTATCGCAACTGGTATTACCCGGCGTTCGTAGCCGGTTCGCACCAGTTGGACGTTCGCTGGGGCACTCTGAACACGCTGGTGCTGATCGTTTCCAGTTTCACCATGGCCATGGGCGTGTGGTGCGCGGAGACGCGGCGCAGGAAGGGACTGGTGCTATCGCTGAGTCTTACTTTTCTCCTGGGCCTGGTCTTTCTGGGCATCAAGACCGTCGAGTACTCGGAGAAGATCGAGAAGCATCACGTTCCCGGTTTCCACTATAGCCTCCATACCTTTGTCGATCCCGCGTCCGATCCCGATATTTTCAGGGAGTATCACGACAAGCCGCTGCCCTTGGATATGGCGCGGCACACGGAGATCTACTTCTCGCTGTACTTCGCCATGACCGGAATGCACGCTTTGCACATGATTGTCGGCATCGGAATACTGGGATACATGATCTTCCGCGCCCGGGCCGGAGACTACACCGCGGGACACGTGACGTTCGTCGAGAACTTCGGGCTTTACTGGCATTTCATCGACATCGTCTGGATATATCTCTTCGCGCTGCTCTATCTCATCAGCAGACATTGACCGGCGGAAAGCAAAGGACAATCCACATGAGCGAAGCAAAGGAACACACGCATCCTATCGTCGGCCCCAAGGTCTATGTGGTCATTCTCTTCGCGCTGCTGGCGGGCACAGCGCTCACGGTGTGGGCATCGTTTGTGGACTTGGGCGTATGGCATCCGACTCCCAACCTTCCCATCTCCTGGAATCCGATCGTGGCGCTCGCCATCGCCACCACCAAGGCTGTGCTGGTGGTGTTGTACTTCATGCACGTGAAATACAGCACCAAGCTGACCAAACTCTCGATCGGCGCGGCCATCTTCATGTTCGTATCGCTGATCGGCATGACGCTGGCCGATTACATCAGCCGGGCATGGGGAAGCTGGTAGAGGGCCGGCCGGGTCGGCGGCAGTCTTGCCAGATACGCAGTGGCGCATTGGGGCGCGATTATTTTACGCAACTGTCTCAAATCTGGACTATACTTAGGCCGAATTCATTCCCGGAAATTGCGTGTTTCGCACGAACGATTGAAAAGGTTCTTGCCATATCCCCCCACGAAGATGGAGAGAGGGGAGGCCGGAATCGGATTCCGGACGTGTGTTCATGGCTTTTTTTCAGCGGATTTCCCTCGCTACTGCCAGCGGCGGCAATGACCCGTTGCGAGTTCTTTTTCGTCAACGCGGGGGGCATGGGCGAGACAATTGCGTGGCGTTTGGAGTGCTGGCGCTCGGACTGGCTTTGGCGGGCCAACCGGCTTGGGCGCAGCGGGCAGCGGCCTCAGCGGGCTTGCAGGCCACGCCGATGCGCTGGAATGCGTCGCCGCGGGTGGCGCAGGCGCGACGGTTTCTAGCGCAGCGGGGCATGACGGCTGAAAGTGGAGCGTGGAATCGCGCTGGAGCGCACGGCGGCAAGAGTGCTGCGAAAGCGCGCTCGCTGGCGACCGCTTCTTCATCGGCAAATTGGACGGCGCTTGGCCCAGCGGCCGTCCAAACCCAGAACTACGGACTGGTGACCGGGCGGGTAACGGCGCTGGCAGCGGCGGATGCGGCAGGCAACTGTCTTTACGTGGGGACGACCGGGGGCGGGGTGTGGCTGGCGAACAACGCGGGCACCGCGAACGCTTCTTCCATCGCCTTCACGCCGCTGACCGATACCGTGGCGGCTCTGGACGATATGGCGGATGCATCGATCAGCATCGGCGCGCTCACCGTGCAGCCTGCAACAGTGACGACGTGCGGATCGACGGGCACAATCTTGGCAGGTACGGGCGACCCCAACGACGCGCTCGATTCTTATTACGGGGCTGGGATTCTGCGCTCCACCGACGGCGGAAACACCTGGAGCCTGATCCGGTTTACGGCGGACCAGCGGTGGGGATTCCGTGGGGAAGGCTTCGCGGGCTTCGCATGGAGCACGGTAAATCCACAAGTGGTTGTCGCGGCCGTCTCCCAGGCATACAAAGGGACGCTGGTGAATGCGGTGCTGCCGCGACAGAGCTATGAGGGACTTTATTACTCGGCGGACGCCGGGGCGACTTGGAATCTTGCCACCATCGCCGACGGCGCGGGCAACGACGTGCAGGGGCCGAACGATGTCTTCGATCTGCCGGACGGCAATGCGGCAACCTCTGTTGTGTGGAACCCGGCGCGGCAGTTGTTTATCGCGGCGGTGCGCTTTCACGGGTATTACCAATCTTCGGACGGGATGACGTTTACGCGGATGGTATCGCAGCCGGGGAATGGATTGACAGCGCAGAATTGTCCTTCCAATGCTTCTCTCGGCGAAGTTATCGAGGATGCCTGCCCCATCTTCCGCGGAACGCTGGCGGTGAATCCGCAGACCGGAGACACCTTTGCTTGGACTGTGGATTTTTCCAATCAGGATCAGGGGCTTTGGCAGGATACGTGCGCGATCGGCGGCGGCGCTTGCACAACCAATGGCATTGCATTCCCCACACAGTTGAACACGGCGGCGCTGGAGGCGAATACCGGCAACGGGCCTGCAACCATCGTCGATGGCGATTACACTCTGGCGCTGGCGGCCTTTCCTTTGGGCGCTGAAGCGGGGCAGGATACCATCCTCGCGGCCGGAGGCGACGACCTATGGCGGTGCAGCCTGGCCGAGGGCTGCGTCTGGCGCAACACCACCAACGCCACCACCTGCATGAGTGCGCAGGTGGCCCCGTACCAGCACACGCTGGCTTGGAGCGCGGGCGATCCGCTGGAAGTTTTTTTAGGCAACGACGGAGGGCTGTGGCGCACCGAGGACGGCTTCGGCTACACCGACACCACCGACCCGGTCTGCTCGGCGAACGACACAACCCACTATCAGAATTTGAACGGAAGTCTGGGTTCGCTGGCTGAAGTGGTAAGTATGTCGCAAACCGGCGCCACGCCGTATACGCTGATGACCGGACTGGGCGTGAACGGCACGGCGGGTGTGAAAGGCGGTAGCGAGCCGTCCGGCGCGTGGCCTCAGATTCTGGGTGGCTACGGCGGGCCAGTGGCCATCGACCCCTTCAACGACACGAATTGGTACGTGAACAATGAGGCCGGAGTTTCCATCTATCTGTGCGCGCAGGCGGGCGCGTGTACTCCCGCCGATTTCGGCACGACGCCGGCGGTGGACGATTCGGACGTGGGCGGGGATGGGTACACAATGACGCTACCGGCACCAATTCTGGTGGACCCGCTTGATTCGTCGCAACTGCTGATCGGAACCTGCCGGCTATGGCGCGGGCCGGCCAGCGGGATCGGCTGGAGCAAGAAGAGCAATGCGGTCAGTCCGGTCCTCGACGATCCGGCTTCGACCGGCCCCTGCAGCGGCGATTCGGTCATTCGCTCCCTGGCGGCGCTGCCCCTTCCCGCCTCGACCGCGCTGCCCGGCGGCGGAGAAGCGGTCTATGTAGGAATGTTCGGTACGCTTGATGTGGGCGGGAACTCGGCCGGCCACCTGTGGAGCGCGACCTACAATGCCGGTGCGTCGATCTGGTCGGCATGGACCGACCTGGCGCTGCTTCCGGTCGCCAACGACGCGAATCCTCTGAATTGCCACGGCTTCGACATCTCCAGCATCTTTATCGACCCGCACGACACGACCGGGCAGACGGTTTACGTGACGGTCGAGGGCAATCAAACCGTAACGATAAACGACAAATGCCCGAGCAGCAACGTAGTCACGCTCTACGGGCTGACTAACGGCGGAACGTCCTGGGCCAACCTCGATTCCAATCTTCCGCCGGCTCCGGCCAACAGCGTGGCGGTGGACCCGGAGGATGCGAATACGGTTTACGTGGCTACCGACGCGGGGGTCTGGTCGACGCGGACGATTGACGACTGCGCAAGCGCGGCTGCCGACTGCTGGTCGGCCTTCGGCAGCGGCCTGCCGATGGCTCCGGTGGTCCAACTAAGCGCCAGCCCACCGACGGCAATGACGCATTCTCTGGTGGCAGCGACATACGGACGCGGCGTTTGGCAGGCGCCGCTGTGGGGGCAGGCATCGCAGTTTGCCACCGCAACGGCAAGCCCCAACCCGCTGATCTTCGCCAATCCGGTTGCGCAGAACGCAAGCGCGACGCTGCCGGTGACCGTAACGAACGCCGGCAGCCCCGACAGCGCCGACGACGGCGCGCTGATCGTCACCGCAATCTCCATCAGCACTGACAGCGCCGACTTCAGCGCCTCCGACGGCGGAAGTTGCATTGGCGCGACTCTACAGCCTGGGCAAAATTGTACCGTTCAGGTAACCTTCACGCCCTCGACGCTGGGCGAGTTTTTAGGGAAGTTGACCGTCTCCGGCAATCTAGCGGGCGGGTCGCTGACCGTTCCACTGAGCGGGACGGGAGTGGCTTGCGCGGGCATCTGCCTGAGCACGTCGGCCATCAACTTCAACGTGGGCACGGCGTACAACGGCGTGATTGTGGGGAATCCCTCCGCGCAGTTTCCACTAACCATCGACAACGGCACCGCGGCGGCGGTTTCCTATAACGCAGCGATGGTCGGCCCATTTTCAATTGCGAGCAACGCTTGCCCCGGTTCCGTGCCGACGGGCACCGCCTGCCAGATGGAATTGATCTTCACTCCGTCGCAGGCGGGCGCGGCGACCGGAACCTTGAACCTGAGCCTGCAAGTGGGATCGCAAACCGAGACGCAGAGCGTGAGCCTGAGCGGGACCGGACTGGCCCCCGCCACCGATACCCTCTCCGCCACTTCTTTGAACTTCCCCGATACCATCGACGGGACATCTTCGACGACAAACTGCACCTCGCCGACGGCTGCGAATCCCTACTGCACCATCACGCTGACCAATACCGGCAGTGTGCCGCTGACTTGCATCGTGGCTTGGGCGGGGGGAATCGCCGCGCCTCCGCCCAACTGCAACCCGCAGTCGTCGAGCGGGGAGTTCGCGGAGTCGGACAACTGTCATGGCCAGTTGGCGGCAAACTCAAGCTGCGCCATTGCGGTGGCATTTACTCCCAACGCAGTCGGTCCGCAAAACGGCACATTGACAATCTACGACTCGCAGCGCACTCAGACGGTGGCACTTTCCGGAACCGGCCTTGAATCGCCGGCCTTCGGGGTCAGCCCAACGAGCTTGACCTTTTCCACGCAGAATGAGGGCACGGCCAGTCCGCCGCAAACGCTGACTATTACCAATAGCGGCGGAGCGCCGATGGCCAATGTGGGATTCGAGATAACCGGGACTGGAGCAAGCAGTTTTTCATGCGGCACGACCGTTTGCAGCGCCACTACCTGCGGAGCGACGCTGGCCAGCCGAAGCAGTTGCACCGTGCAGATGACTTTCGCTCCACTGGTCGCGGGCACAATCGCCGCCAATCTGACGATCACCTCCTCGACGCTGGGAGTTGGCGCGTACACCGTGCCCTTGAACGGCAGCGGGACGGCCGTGGCCGGACTCAATGTGACTCCCGCGCAATTGACCTTCGGGTCGCAACAATCGCCGGTATTTGTAGGCCAGTCCAGCCTGCTGATGGTGACCGTCTCCAATAACGGAAGCGCCACGGCAAACGCGCTCACGTTCGCGCTCAGCGGATCGCAAACCTTCGCTATCTCGCCAACGCAAAACAACTGCGGTTCAAGCCTCGCCGCCGGGACAAGCTGCTACGTGGGCGTGATTTTTACTCCCACCACGTACGGTGCGGCGACGGGCACACTGACCGTATCGTCCGGCTCGCTTACGGGCAGCGTCGCGTTAAGCGGCATGGGAGCCGTTACGGCGGCGATTAACGTGACGCCCGCGACGATTCCAGCCTTCGCTATCACCGGCGTGGGCGGAACCAGCCCCCCGGTCACCGTCACGGTCACCAACCCCGGCAGCACACAGGCGCTCGACAGCCTCGCGGTGACGGTTACGGGCGGCTTTTCTCTGGTCAGCAACAACTGCGGAAGCGCGCAGCAGCCGGGTACGCTCGGCGCCGGGGCGAGTTGCACGGTCAGCGTAGCTTTTCAACCCCTCGGCACGGGGACGCAGACTGGCAGCTTGACGGTTTCCAGCAGCACCGTGCCGACCGGCGGTGCAGCGGCGCTGAGCGCGAATTTGCCGCTTTCCGGCGTGGGCTTCAACTTCGCGCTTTGCTTCGGCAATGGGTCGCCGCCATGCGTAACCTCGTCCAGCCAAACCGTCTCCAGTGGGATGACTGCCAGCCTGGCGCTGGCGATTGTCCCAGCGAGCGGTTTAAGCGGCGCGTTCACCTATAACTTGCAGTGCGGCACGGGGCTTCCATCGAACACGGTTTGCAGTTTTCCCGGAGCAACCAACAACGCTGTCACTATCAACGGCAGCAATACCGACAGCGTAACGGTTCAGATCGCAACTGGGAGCGTCTCCTCGGCGCGGTGGGCTGCGCCGGACCTTTGGGGTATGCTGCCGGTTGCCTGCGGTTTGGTTCTTCTGCCCTTTGGATGCAAGCGGCAGCGGTGGACCTTGCTGCTGGTTGCGCTAGCGGCAATCCTGACCGGCGGCGTGTGCAGTTGCGCGGGATCTGGCGGTGGAACCGGAGGCGGAAGCGGGGGCGGCGGAGGGGGTACAACCGCGGCGGGAACCTATACGATGCCGATCTCTGTGACTTCGACCGGAGTCACGCAGACCGTGAACCTGACGCTTACCGTGGACTGACCGCCTGCGGTGTGGCCAAGGGCCTTAGACTGTTAGGCTGAGATTGTCTGGTGTGAAGCGCCGCCCGTGCAATCCTGACGGTTCGATCGGGTTCACGTTCCGTGGCAAAGCGCTGGGTAAGCCATTCCCCGGCGGGCTAACTCTAACTTCGGGCCTGGCTGCCAGTGTCCGCAACGAATGGCTTTCAGTCTGGGTCGAAATTGGGGAAGAGCAGAGGAATGACCGCCAAAGTTACCGTGGAAGTTGTAGAGCGCGTGGCCGAATTGGGCCAT
>Ga0181529_10001441_pt1 | contig 30563 bp, 25 predicted proteins | sample PEATcosm2014_Bin_36_FD_119763 | JGI IMG/M metagenome (GOLD analysis project Ga0181529, IMG submission 119763) | Peatland microbial communities from MTU Mesocosm Facility, Houghton, MI, USA - PEATcosm2014_Bin10_30_metaG | ecosystem: Environmental > Terrestrial > Soil > Wetlands > Peat | place... | reverse complement strand
GGCATATGAAAGAATGGAAACCAATTCTTGAATCCGCCGGGACTGTCCGGCACTCAATAAGGTCAGGGTGAATGGGATGATACTCGAAGAGGCTAATGAGGTCCTCAAGATTGCTTGTCGGGAAGTGCGCGGGGGAAATCACCTGGCAACGTATTCGGCGGAGTTGCCGGGATTAGCCGGCTGGGTCTCCTGCCATCCGCTGCAACCCTCTCCACGCGGCGGGGATGTCTATTACATGTCAGCTTGCAGTCAGGGGGTGATGGCTCGGGTGGTGCTCGCGGATGTGTCCGGCCATGGGGGCGCCGTCAGCGTTGCCGCCCGCCGTCTGCGCGATGCGCTGCGGCAGCATGTGGAGCAATGGGACCAATCCACCTTGGTCCGAGAGCTGAACGACAACTTTCTGAATGCCGCACAAAGCACTCGCTTTGCGACAGCCTTCCTGGCCAGCTTCTATTCCAACTCCGGAGAGCTACTATTTACGAACGCCGGCCATGTGCCTCCGCTGTGGTATCGCGCTGCTGCGCGAGAGTGGAGCCTCTTGCTCGACTCAACCCCGCTCAGCAAAGAGATTGTCGACCTTCCGCTGGGTCTCATTGCTGGAACTTCCTATACCCAGACAGCGATCCAACTGGAACCCGGAGATCTCCTGCTGTTATATACGGACGGAGTCAGCGAGGCCTACGATGAAACCGGCTCGCAACTGGGGCTGGAGCGTTTGCTCTCCATCGCCCGGCGTTTGCCCACGGAATCCGCAGTGGCAGCCGGTAAAGGCCTACTGGCGGCCGTCGCTCGGTTTCGCGGGACGGGGCCCGCCACGGATGACGAGACCGTGTTGGCCTTGGAGCGGCACGCCGCCTGGATGTGATCATGGGTGACACACCGCGGCGCCTCGAAATCAAGTTCTCCGTGCCGAGCGACCCCCGATATCTATGTGTGGTTCGTGGCGCCATCGGCCCTCTTGCCGCCGTGATCGGCTGGGATGAATCCGAATGCCGGAAGATCGTTCTGGCGGTCGACGAGTGCCTCACCAATGTCATTCGACACGCCTATCACAACCGTACTAACGGTTTAATGGAGTTGGAATGCCGCGAGAGCGCGGACGGGCTGGAAATTACGTTGCTGGACAAAGGCGATGCGCCGGACAGATCGAAGATATGTGCGCGCGAAATTGGCTGCGACCAGCCGGGTGGCCTGGGGACTCACATCATCAAGAACGTGATGGACAGGGTTTCCTACGAAGAATCGCCCGAGGGGAATCGTTTTGTGGCGAGCAAACAACTGAGGAAAACAACGTGAAGATCTTAGTTCGTGACGTGGGAGCGGCTAAGGTTGTGGAAGTGGATGGAGAAGTGGATCTCGGCACATCTCCGGACCTGCGCCACACTCTTTTCGAAGTCTTGCCTACCGTGGGAGCGTTGGCACTGAATCTGGGAGCGATCCGGTACATCGACAGCTCCGGAATCGCCACCCTCATCGAAGTCCTGAAGCGCTCGCAGCATCTGAAGAAGCAGTTCGTGCTGTTCGGGCTGAGCCCCGCGGTTCAAGAGGTGTTTCGGCTCACCCACGTGATTCGGATCTTTCAGGTCTTTCAAACCGAGCAAGAGGCATTAGGGACGTCGTAATGCAGTGGGTGGCAGACGTGGGCGCCGTAACCGGGCGGAGCATTGCGTACGTGGGCGGCCTGACCGAAATCTCCGCCAAATCCCTCCGATTACTGTTCCTGTCACCCCTGAAACGCAGCCGCATGCTGCAGCGGGCAATCCATGAGGCGATGGCCGCCGGGGTGGGCGCCGTCCCTATCCTGTCGTTGATCAGCTTCTTTGTCGGGGTCATCATCGCTTTGCAGGGCGCCTATGAGTTGCAGAGGTTGGGGGCCATGCAGTTGGTGTCGAGCTTGGTGGCAATCGCTATCACCAGGGAACTGGGTCCGCTGATGACCGCTATCGTCGTGATTGGAAGGTCCGGCTCGGCTTTTGCCGCCGAGATCGGTACCATGCGAGTGACAGAGGAACTGGATGCGCTGGAGACCATGGCGCTCGATCCCGTCGCTTTTTTGGTTGTGCCCAAATTCCTGGCGATGGCAGTGATGCTGCCCTGCCTGGCTATCTGGGCAGACCTGATGGGGATTTTGGGTGGCAGCCTGTTTGGAGTGGCCGGAGGCGGTTACACCTTTGGCGGTTACATGCTCGCGACGCGCGATGCCCTGCTCCTGCGCGACATCAGCAGCGGTGTCGTCAAGAGCCTGGTCTTCGGAATTGTGATCACTGCAGTGGGCTGCCACGAAGGCTTCGCAACTGTATCCGGAGCCGAAGAGGTTGGCCGCTCCGCCACGTCGGCCGTCGTAATCTCAATTCTGCTGGTTGTCCTGATCGACGTGATCTTCACAGCCCTGTTCTATCTGGCGCGGGGAGGCAACTAGAGAGTATGGCGGATTCCGGCTCCCAGGATACGATTATCTCGGCACGCGATCTGCGGGTACGCTTTGAGGATCGGGAAGTTCTGCATGGCCTCACGTTCGACGTGCGGCGCGGCGAGACGCTGGTGGTGATCGGCGGCTCCGGGTCTGGCAAGAGCACCATGCTCCGAACTCTGGTAGGCCTCGGGAAGCTTTCGTCCGGCCAGGTGCGCGTCAATGGAGTCGACATCTCCGCGGCGAGCACTCGCGAGATGGACGCCATCCGCAAGCGGATCGGCTTGGCTTTCCAGGGCGGCGCGCTGATCGGCTCACTATCCGTAGGCGAGAACATTGCGCTCCCTCTGCTGGAGCACACTTCGCTCGAACGCAGCACCATCGAAGTAATGGTACGGATCAAACTGGAGCAGGTCGGGCTGAGCGGATTCGAGGATTACACCCCTTCGCAGCTCAGCGGAGGCATGAGAAAACGCGCGGCCTTCGCCCGCGCGCTTGCGCTCGATCCGGAGATCCTGTTCTTCGACGAGCCTTCCGCGGGTCTGGACCCGATAACCGCGGCCGGAATCGACGATCTGATTCTCAGCCTGAAAAAAGCCTACGGGCTAACGATGGTGGTGGTGACGCACGAACTGGTCAGCGCGTTCCTGATTGCCGACCGAATCGTTCTGATCGATCGCGGCAATATTGCGGTCATGGGGCCAGTCGAGGAAGTGAGGAGCAGCCGGCAGCCCAGAGTCCGCCAGTTTCTAGACCGCATTGCGGATTCCCCGCAGGACGGCGATGTAGACCACCTGCGAATCTACTTGGAAGGGATCAGGTAAAGCGATGGACGCAGTGCGGGAGCGAACTCTGGTAGGGCTGTTTGTCCTGATTGCGGGAGGTCTGTTTCTAGGGACGATGGTTGTGATCTCGGGCGGGCTGGGAACCGCCACTGTGTCATATCGAACCTACTTCAAATTCGCGGGAGGAGTGCAGCCAGGCGCGCCCGTGCGGTACGGCGGCATGATGGTAGGGAAGGTCCAGAAGGTTCACGTGAGCCCGGCTAACTCCACACGAATCGAAATCGACCTCACGGTAAGTCGGGATGCGCCTCTGAAAACAGATAGCGTAGCCAAGATATCGACGCTGGGCCCGTTGACAGACAACTACATCGAGATCTCCACCGGCAGCGAACACGCCGCCCTTGCAGCGCCTGGTTCGGCGTTGCTATCGGAGGAGGCATTTGGTTTGCCTCAGTTGGGAGACGCCGCCCAGGCCATGATGCCCGACGTGCAGAGAGCGCTGCAGAAACTGAACCAGAATCTGGACGGCCTGCAGGTCACACTGTCGCGCGCCAACGATTTGCTCAACGACCGGAACCGCGCAAACGTCGCTGGTTCGTTGAATGGTCTCGAACACATGGTTGCCGAAGTCCGGCCCAAAGCGAACCAGTCGCTGGACAACCTGAACGGCATGCTGACCGACGCACGTCCCAAGGTTGCCGCCAGCCTCAGCAGTGTGCAGGACTTGACTACCCGGGTCGGACCGCTACTGGATTCCCTCAACACCACCACCGCCCGCGCCAACGACACCCTGGGACATCTGGATTCCACGTTGATGGAGAACCGGCCGGACGTTCGGGCGGTGGTGACTGGCTTGAGGGATACACTGGCGAAGTCCACCCGATTGCTCGACGCATTGAACCAGACATTGGATCAGAATTCCGGCAACATCGACGAGTTATTGGATAACCTTCGCATGACCACCGAGAATCTCCGGACTCTGACCGACACCCTGATGCACTCTCCGGCGACGCTGATCCGCGGCGTGAATGTGCCAGACCGCAAGCCTGGGGAGATTGGAAAATGAGGGGCGGGAAAGTCGAGGACCGGAATATGCGTTCCATGATTTGGATTTGCCTGGCGGTAGGCGGATGTCTGGCGGACACAGCGTGCGTCTCGAAAAAACCGGTTCACTACTACACCCTGGGCGCGGCGGCGTCGCCGGCGAATCAGGGTAGGCCGGATGGTCTCATTCTCCTGGTGGGTAACATCACGGCGCCGGAGGCTCTGCAGGACAGCCGGATTCGGTATCGAGCCGGATCGAACCAGGCGGGCGCGTACGAGTATCATCGCTGGACGGAGCGGCCCGGGTCAATGGTCCGCGACGCGCTGGTACGCGCGCTACGGGATTCGGGGAAGTATCAGCGCGTGCTGGAGGCGGGCAGCTCGACCAACGGCGATTACCTGTTGCGCGGTAAGCTCGACGAGTTCGACGAAGTAGATGACGCCTCCATTCAGACAAAAATCTCGCTGCATGTCGAACTGGTAGACCGCAAAACTAACCAGAATGTCTGGGATCACACAGTGGAGCGGGAGGAGCCGGTCAGCGGCAAGAGCATCACAGATGTGGTGCAAGCGCTCGACCGGAACCTGCAACACGTGGTCAGTGAGATCGCTGGGGAGTTCGACAGCTTTCTGTCCACGCGGCGGTGAGCGACTCGCCGTGAGCAATTGAGATCAGTTGTGGAGGTCACACGTTCCGCTCCTGTCGCGCATCGTCTTGAGGTTTAGCCAGGCAGGGAGGCTGTCGGATGAGGGCCGCTCGGTACGAGAAGCAAGTTCCTGAGCGATGCAGCTAATTGGCTAAGGGTGGTAAAACACGCCCGACGCCACGGCTACGCGCGGGATGCTTTTCCTCGATAGGCCGGCAAGAAGATTTCGGCTACAAAAGTTTCTAGAGTGGTCGGAGTCGTGTTCGCTACCGAGCGCAGTTCTTGCATCTTCATGTGTCCCGAATTGAGCGCATCAGCCATCTCTAGCAACAGGTCTGTCATGTTGGACGACATCCCCGTCTGCATCAGCACGGGCTTCAACTGCGCCGCAGGTACGAGCTTATATACAAGGTCAGCCTTGCCAATCGCTGCGCCCACGATCTTCGCAACTTCCGCATAGGTGACGTCCCGAGGCCCTTGTAGTTCGTGCGCGCTTTTTCGCATGAAACCCAATTTCAATAGTGCTTTTGCTGCAAAGGCGCCGATATCGCGCGTTGCGATCATTGGCAGGGGCACGTCCTCCTTAACGGGGCCGGCCATACTTCCGATCGACTTAATCACACCGACCTGGGGCAGAAGGTTCTCCATGAAGTAGCCGGCTCGCAGGAAGAGGGCATTTAACCCGGGAGTTCCTTCGAGTTTCTTCTCAAGACTGTGCAGCCCGGCTACGGGACCCGTCCCATGCGATTTGTCCGCGCCGACGCTGCTCAGAACGACGGCATACTTTATCCCGTTCTTCTCGATCGCGGAGCGCAGGGCATCGCTCACGCCCTCTTCGTAGGCACGAACGTCCGGGGAAGCGATATTAGGAGGGATCATCGCGTAGACTGCCTTTGCGCCGACAAACGCGTTCGTGAGAGCGCGCGCATCCGTCGCATCAGCGATGAATGATTCTGCACCCTTCTGCGTGAATCGTTCCAGTCGCTTCGGGTCGCGCCCCACCACACGCACCTTCTCTCCCTCTGCTAGCAACCTCTCGGCCACCACGCTTCCAGTGTTCCCTGTGGCCCCTGTAATCACGTACATAGCTTCCTCCTCGCCGGTGGACTAAGGCAAACTTCTTCCTTCTTGTTGATGCCTGTCCGGCTTCCGTGGATTCAGTTTCGAGGGCCTCACCGCGAGGGGCTACAAAGCTGAACTCCACGCCGAAGGCGCCAAACTGATCGGCTACCACGGCGACGAGCGGCCCGAGCGTGCCGTTACCATCGGGCGCTCGCAATTTGGATCGTGCATCCAACGACATCGGATTCGCGGGCGGCACCAACGGGCCCGACGACTCTTCAGATCGAGATCGCTCACGAGCGGATCTCCAGTGGTGTGATTCCGTCTTCGTTCTTAACGGCTATATGAGCGTCATGCCGAGCCACAGGAAGTACTTGCAGTGGGGGAAATTCCGGCCCGTAATCCCGCCCCAGCGCCAAGCACAAAGCTCGGCGCCCCGGTCTCACGCAGTCTGGTTGATCAAGGCTGTTTGTCGAGTGCAGGTTTCTGCACCAGCGGTTTCAGGAGTGCCGAAGCAACACACGCGGAGACGAGGCCCGGGAGGACCTTATTGGGCGGGATCAGCGAATGGGAGGCTGCGTGGCCAAGGTTCGCCGGTGTAGACTGACTGGTGGTCAGCCGTAGGTCCTATCTGTAGGTAGCGACTCTTGTGACAGCAAAAGAAGAAGTGTGCCGATTGTGTGCTGAACGGCCGAGTTGTAGGGCAACATACAACCGCAGCGTTGGGAAACTCCGAGAATTACGCCCCCTGAAGTTCAAGCGAACGCTGATACGGGCGCCGGAGTTCTTCACTCCGTCAACCAAAGACAACACGAACGTTCTCAACATTTGACTCATGTGAATCGCGAACGATCTATCACGGACATCGCTGCGGTCTTGCCGGCGGACAATTTCGGCTGACATCCTGCGCGATTAGATCCGCACTCGCGGCCGGTTAATCCGAGAATTCTGACCCCCTTGCCAGCTGGTTCGAAGTTCCGGCACTGCCACCAGCATCGTTATCTCGAACGGCACAATGGAGCGGCGGGTGAACGTCACCAATAAAGTGGACGGCGCGGTGAGCGCAAAGAGCATCTCGAGTTCTCCGCAATCCCGGTGGAAGGATTAGCCGAGCACATTTTTGTGCTTAAGGGCGGCATGGGCAAAGAGCAAGCACCGAACGACTGCAGAGGCGCTGCCTGCTGCCCCTGAAACAGAGAAGCGCGTGATCATAGCCACCGGCAGTTACACTGGTGAACTTCTCGATGACGTTCGGGCGGCCTTCGAGCAAGGTGTTACCTTCTTCGACACCGCCGAAGCCTATGGCCCGTTCAAAAATGAGGAGCTGCTGGGCGAAGCCCTCGCCCCGATGCGAGATCAGGCCGTTATCGCGACTAAATTCGGCTTCAAGAACGGCGTGCCGTCGGAAGGCGTCGATAGCAGACCGGAGCGTATCCGCGAAGTCGCCGACGCGTCCCTCAAAAGGCTCAAGACAGACCGCATTGATCTGTTCTACCAGCACCGCGTCGATCCGAGTGTACCGATGGAGGACGTTGCTGGGACTGTCAAGGAACTGATCGCTCAAGGCAAGGTCCGGCACTTCGGACTGTCGGAAGCTGGCGTTGAATCGATCCGCCGCGCCCACGCGGTGCAGCCCGTCACCGCCTGCAACAAACACTGACGCTCACACATGTCCATGAAAACCGGGTAGTTGGCAAAGTATACGAGGTTTACACCGTTTACGTCCCGTTCGGGAATCAACCTGTAGTCTGTATCTACGGCCTTATCCGAAAGTTCTATGTACGCCGAGCCTGGAAGATAGAAATGACCTAGCTTGTCTGCTGTCTTAACGGCGACGTACGAATCCGGTGCAACCGGAACCTCACGAATGTTTCTGAGGCCGGGATTGGCAGGGCGGGATTTCTTCAGCCATTCGGCGCCACTGAATTGCTGGACAAAGATGTTGGACAAACGAACTGCCGGAACGCCCCTCGATGCCGCGTCTTCGATCGTGGTAAGGGCAGGTTGTGCCAGCCCCGCAGCATCCGCCGGAAGCAGAAATGTCACGCCGTCCAGCATGGATTCTCCGAAGCGGCCCCTGCCTGGCCGTATCGCGCCCTACCCGCAGATGGCTGCTACAGCCCGAGTCGGCCTTCCGCAGCTCGCACACTCATCGCTCGCGCTTCGCTGCCGAAAGAACAGTTTCCGATAATGAACATTAACGCTCGCGCGAAACGAGCGCGGTTCTGCCTCGACCAGGCCATTCGACGGTTTTCTCGTCCGAGTGACTCACGCTCGGCGTCCCACTCAGCGTTTCTCCCCAAGGGCGAGGGACTCGGTGCGGCGGGTGATATCTACTCTAAACCTGCGGCCTTTAGCATCGCGCGGAACTGGGACTCGGTGCGGATGTCGATGGCGTGCGCAACGATCTCGCCTTCCCGGTCGAAGACAAATGTCTCGGGGATGCCTTCGATGTCGAAGTCGGTGTTCACCTTACGGTCGCAGTCGAGCAGAATCGGAAAGGTGTAGTTCCTCTTGGCGAGGAACTTCAAGACGGTCTCGCGCTTTTCTTCCGAAACTGCCAATACCACCAGACCCTTGCCGCTGAACTCGCGATAGAGCTTTTCCATATCGGGCATTTCTTTGCGGCAGGAAAAGCACCAGGTGGCTCAGAAGTTCAGGAGCACCACCTTGGAGCGCAGAGCCGGAAGCGAATATCTCTTGCCATCCAATGCAGTGAGCGTGAACCCGGCCTCCTCATGGAGGCGTTCGCGCAGTTCGAGCAGGGCAAGGGCTGTGTCCAGAGCAGAATCCGTCATGTGCGGGCGGGCGTGCTCGTAGCGGATGAGGCCGGCGAGTTCGAGGTATATGCCGGCATCCGGTGGAGCGCCTGGAATCGCATCAGCGAACGTATCCGCGACGGCGGCGAGCGCCTGTTGCCCCAGGTCGCCTTCGGTAACCACGGCACATAATTCCCACGCGAGCGAGAACTTGCCGGGGCCAGCCGGCAGCGTGCGAATTTCGGAAGCCAATTCGATGAGAAGCCGCGCACGATCCGCATCGGTAGGAAGGCGGCTGAATTGGCTGAGTCGCAGGACTATCGCGAGACCGATTTCGGAAGACGCAGGGTCGATGCGGGGTTCAGTCGGCCCGGTGTTCGCCGCCGGTTCCGCCAGTTTCTGCGCCAACTCAGGGTGCCGGGCCTGCAACGCCTTCGCGGCGAGAGCACGGAATTGGTGGCCCAGCGGGGTGGGGAGTGTCGCGGACAGTTGATCGAAACGTGCAGCGGCCTGTTCGACCGTGCCCACTGCCGCGGCGGCGCACAGCGGGACCGCCATCCACAAGGATGCGCTCATAACGGGAGAACGCACGGCACCTCCGCCCTTACTCTACACCCCAGGGCGACCCGGTGGTTGCCGACTCAGGGAGCTGCCCGGTGAGAGGGCCAGTTGGTCCGTAAGAACTTCAGGAGCATTCGACTGGCCCCAAAGTGCTATTGGTTGTCTGACCAGGTTGGCATAGTCTTAAGATAGATCTCTGATTATGAGAGCTTATGGACGTATCTCAAGAAACGACATTGCGCGCGAAACAGGCGAGGGCCCGATGACGACCGCTGGTACAAATCGTAAACTTGCGGCGCAGACCATCGGACCGCGAGCACCAATCCTGCGTGGTCAGCCATACTGTAACTACAGTATGCTCAGCCAGTTCTGCGGGGCATATATACTCTAGATGGGCTTTCAGAAAAACCAAGGAGCGGCCCTAATGGCCAGTGATATCCCCGGGGACCAGAGGTAACCCATGCGCGCTGGGCGAAAACTCGACCTGGACCGCCGTCTGGAGGCTTATTTCTCCAACCTCCGCTCCTCGCCTCTGAAAGAGGCGCTGCAGCGTGGCGTGGGGAACTGGCAGATCTACGCAGCGGTTACCGGCTCGGCCATGGCGATGGTGACAAGCGCTTCGGCGTCGATTATCGGCAGTCGCATCGTGGACACCACGGTGGAGCGCGCCGCCAGTGTCCGGACTGCCAAACAGTATCCCGCGAGCTCTAAGAGCATGCCATTGATGCATGCCGTCCGGCTAGCCATGGCCAGGCAGGATGCCGGAGTGAAGTTCCTCAATGGCGCGGTCTTGAAAGCCAATGGCGCGGTCTTGAAAGCCGCTCTCGCAAGCCAGGCGCAGGCCCCGGTCATTTCGCCCGGCGGCGTGGTTCCTCTTTGCGGCACGGTGAGCATCATCCAGCCAGGCGAATGGGTATCGATTTTCGGGAACAACCTCGCCAGCGGGACCGTCATCTGGAACGACGACTTTCCCACTTCGCTGGGCGGCACCAAGGTGGAGATCGACGGTAAAGCTGCGTATCTCCAGTTTGTCAGTCCCGGGCAGATCAACTTGCAGGCGCCGGATGACACGGCGATGGGGCCGGTACCCGTAGTCGTGACCACCGCCGCCGGCACGGCAAGGGCGACCGTGACTTTGAGCCAGTTCTCGCCTTCGTTCGACCTGCTTGAAACAGGACACGTGGCTGGAATCATCCTCAGGCCGAACAGTTCCGGAGCTTACGGCGGCGGAAGCTACGATATTCTCGGCCCGACCGGGAATTCTCTTGGCTATCCCACGGTGGCTGCGCAGGTAGGCGACGTCGTGGAGCTCTTCGCCGTCGGGTTCGGGCCGACTACTCCCGCCGTCCCGGCCGGACAGGCGTTTTCCGGTGCTGCGAAAACGAACAACAAGGTCAGCCTTTACATTAATAATGTCGCCGTCAAAACGATATTCGTCGGACTGTCCAGCGCCGGTCTTTATCAGATCAACCTGGTCGTTCCATCCGGGCTTGGCCAGGGAGACGTTCCCATTCAGGCTAGTGTCGGCGGCATGTCAACCCAAGCGGGCGCGTTGTTTTCCCTGGCGTACCCGGCTACCAGCGGCGGTACAACCTGGGTCGGGGGCGGATCGGGGGGCGGATCGGGCGGTGGAGCGGGGTTCGGATCGGGCGGTGGAGGAGGTGGCGGGACAGGCGGTGGAGGAGGTGGCGGGACAGGTGGCGGAGCAGGCGGTGGGACGGGCGGCGGAGCAGGCGGCGGAACAGGTGGTGGAGCGGGCGGCGGATCGGGCGGCGGATCGGGCGGCGGATCGGGCGGCGGAACAGATGGTGGGACAGGCGGTGGAGCAGCCGGCGGATCGGGCGGCGGAACAGCGTTGCTTCGAACCCTACCTGGCGGGAAGCCGTACGAGCCCAGGCTGCGATTTACGTCAGCCACGAGTAATATGGAATTTGTTCGGGAGGGTTAGTGGAATGGTCTCCAGGCGGATGTTGCGGTTAATCGCGGCAGGCGGACTATCGCTTGCGACTTTTGGCCAAAGCACACCGAGGATGGCGCCCATACCGAGCGATCCGCTCGAACTGGTCAGCGGTCAGATCCAGCCCGTCGACACACCCGAGAGTCGCGATGCCATTCTTCTGCTTCTTGCCCGCGCGCGAGATAGTTACTCCTTGCGAAATGCGGGCAGCGCTTACGATCTCAAGGTCACCTTCACGGTGGATTCCGGCGGTCAAACGGAATATGACGGCACCTGGCAGATGGAGGATGTGTTCGATCCCCAACAGGGGCTCCACTGGACGGCGAAAGCCGCGGGCGGATTCACGACTAGTCGGATCTCCTCGAAAACGATGTTCTACGAAGACGGGACGGCGAGCACCATTCCACTCCGCTTGCATGAGGCGCGGGCAGCCTTGTTCGACCCCATTCCGTCCTCGGAGAACGCCGCCCGCGCCCAGATCCGAACGTCAACAGCGGTCCTACACGGCACGAAACTCACCTGCGTTTTGCTTTCTGCGCCGGGAAGCGCCGCAACTGCGACGCCCGGGAGAGGCTGGGTGGAAAGCGAGGAGTGTATCGATCCGGAATCCGGGCTTCTCCAGGTGCAGTCGCAGGTACCCGGGCGGTACTACGCTTACGATTACACGAACGGCCCAAAGCTTGGCGACTGTCTGTTGCCTCGAACGGTGATCGTGACCGAAGCCGGCAAAACCGTCTCGAAGATCTCCGTGGACAGCCTGGCGGAGCTTCACGCCGCCGATTCCGGCCTGTTTGCGCCCACTGAGCGGATGAAGGCGAGGGGGCCGGCAAGCGGGATCGCGAGCGCGCAAAAAATCTCGCGCTTTGTTGGACGGGTTCCGTTCCCGTCCGGCGCGATCGTCCGGCCAGTCTGTGTGTTTGGCCTCGTTACGCCCTCGGGACAACTCGTCGAGGCGCACTCGTTGCAGCCGTCAGATCCGAATAGCAAAGCGGCTGTCGAAGCTGCAAAACGGATGAGCTTCTTCACGCCGACACCAAGCGGAGCACGACATCGACAGCACTTTGTGTTTATCATCGAGATGTTTGTTTCTCCGCATTAGACAAAAGAGTTCCTCTGATTCCCGTGCAGAAGCAGGCGCCGGCCCCGCGTAAAGTTCTCCTGGTCGGATGGGATGCCGCGGACTGGAAGGCGATCCATCCGCTGATCGATGCCGGCAAAATGCCCAACGTCCAGCGCCTCGTCGAAAACGGCGCTACAGGGCAGATCTCGACGCTCCATCCGCCACTCTCGCCGATGCTGTGGACTTCCATCGCCACTGGAAAGCGTCCGTTCCAGCATGGCATCCTCGGCTTCTCCGAGCCGACGCCGGACGGGCGCGGTGTGCAGCCGGTTACCAACCTCTCGCGGAAATCGAAAGCGCTGTGGAACATTCTCCATCAGAACGATCTCCGCAGCGTGGTGATTGGCTGGTGGCCCAGCCATCCCGCCGAGCCGATCAACGGGGTGATGGTTTCCGACCATTACCACCGCGCCAGCGGGCCGCTCGACAAGGGCTGGCCGCTGCCGGCGAATGCGGTTCATCCGCCGGAACTGGCCGGGGCGCTCGCCAGTCTGCGCATGCATCCCGACCTTCTGGTGCCGCAGATGGTGGAGCCGTTTATCCCGCTGGCCAAGGACATCGATCAGGACAAGGACAACCGCTTGGCCCTGTTCCTGCGAACGCTCGCGGAATGCATGAGCATACATTCCGCCGCGACCTGGCTGTTGGACAACCAGCCGTGGGATTTCTTTGCGGTCTACTATGACGCGATCGATCACTTCTGCCACGGGTTCATGAAGTACCATCCGCCGCGGCAGTCCTGGGTCGGGGAACGCGACTTCGAGCTTTATCACAACGTGGTCTCGATGGCGTACCAGTTTCACGATGAGATGTTGGGGACTTTGCTCGAGAAAGCCGGCCAAGACTCGACCGTCATTCTCATATCGGATCATGGCTTCCATCCGGATCACCTGCGCGCCGCATCGATTCCCGACATCCCCGCCGGTCCTGCGATCGAGCACCGCGATTTTGGCATCCTCGCCATCGGCGGGCCAGGCATAAAGAAAGGCGAGTTGCTGCACGGGCCATCGGTGCTGGACGTCACGCCCACGATCCTGACACTTTACGGGCTGCCGGTAGGCGAGGATATGGACGGCAGGGTGCTTTCGCAGGCCTTCGTGAAAACGCCGAACATCGCATCGATTCCCAGTTGGGAAGAAGTTCCGGGTGCGGATGGACGCCATCCGCCGCATTTCCGGCTGGATCCGGTGGCGGCGCACGAAGCGCTGGAACAGATGATTGCGCTGGGGTATATCGAACGGCCGGATGAGAATCGCGAGGTAGCGGTGGACAAGACCATCCGCGAGCTGCGCTATAACCTCGGCGAAGCTTACCAGGACGACGACAGGCACATCGAAGCGCACCAGGTCTTCACCGAGCTCCATGTAGCCGATCCCGATGAGCAGCGATTCGCCGTGCGGCTGTTCGTTTCCTGCCAGGCGCTGGGACTCGACGAGGAGATGCGGCGCATTGTCGACGACTTGGATGGCCGCCGCCGGGCGCTGTTTGAAGAGGCGGAGACAAAGATCGAGGCGTTGCGCAAAGTCGCCGTCCAACGTGCCCACGAGAGGAAGGAAACTGAGGCGGATGAGGCTCAGACCGAAAAGGCCGGGACCGAACCCGAGTCGCTGCTTAGCGATGACGAGCGGCGCGAGCTCTCACGCTGGCGCAATCTGGCGCGCTATCACCCGCCCGTGACCGACTACCTGAAAGGGCAAGTATTGATAGCGGAGAAGCGCTACACTGAAGCGCTGGCCGCGCTCGAAAGGGTGGCGGAAACGCACCTGCTGCGGCCCGGCCTGTTGCTGCAGACCGCTGATCTGTATCTGCGCCTGGGCCGCTGGTGCGACGCACAACAGGTCTACGAGAAGGCGCTGGCGATAGATCCCGACAACGCGCATGCACATATCGGCGTGTGTCGTGTGGCTCTGCGGCGAAGGAAATTCAGCGTAGCCGCGCATTCGGCTCTCGATGCATTGCAGAGGATTTATGACTATCCGCTGGCCCATTTCCTGCTTGGGCAAGCGTTAGCGGGAATGAAGGAGTACGAGCGGGCGGCCGAGGCTTTCCGCGCAGCCATATCCTTCAACCCGAATTTTCCCGAAGCGCACGTTCGACTTGCCGCATTGTTGGAGAAGCGCCTCGGTGAGGCCGAATCCGCGCGCGAGCACCGTCGTGTTGCGCGCCGCATGAGAAGCCACAGCTCTGCGCGCCCGGTGCGCCCACCGGTGGCCGAACGAGTGGAAAACGCTGCCGTTTCCGCCCCATCCGATACGCCATTCACAGCCGAAACGGTGGAAGTGCCGCCGCTCGAGGAATCCCTCATCGTGGTGACCGGTTTGCCGCGCTCGGGCACCTCCATGCTGATGCAAATGCTGGCCGCCGGCGGCATGGGCGTCCTCTCGGACGGATTGCGCGGAGCGGATGAAGACAATCCGCGCGGTTATCTCGAATTTGCGCCGGTGAAGAACCTGCTGAAAGATTCGAAGTGGCTGTTCGAGGGACGCGGAAGGGTTATCAAGATTGTCGCTCCCCTACTGGCCGCTTTGCCGCCGGGTCTACCCTGTCGCGTGATCCTCAGCGAGCGCGATCTCGACGAGGTGATCGACTCGCAGGAGCGCATGCTGGTGCGCCGTAATCAGGCGCTGGCCGCGACGCCGGAACGCCGGCGGATGCTCAAAGAGGAGTATGTGCGCACGCTTGTCCGCGTGAAAGCGATGCTGACTCGGCGCGCGCTCACGCAGCTTTTGGTGATAGAACATGGCAACGCCATTGCCGATCGGCTCGTCACTGCTGAGAAACTAAACGCCTTTCTGGGCGGCGGACTTGACGTAGCGAAAATGGCGGCTGCGATCGACCCCACTCTCCATCGAAACCGCGCGGGCACTGCTGTTGCGCCCGCGGCGCCGCCGCTTCGTGGCGACCCCTGACTCGCGCTATAACCTGCCAGTCTATCGAAGGCATCATCGGCGATTCGTTGCCAACTTCCGCCTACACTCGCCGACAATGGTGGGAGAACCAGGCTACGCACACCGGATCGCGCCAGTGCCGGGCGTGGCCGAGCCGCCGGCATGCCTAGTCCGCTAGTCCGTAAGATAGAATTATGTCTTCTGGCGCCGGGCATGAACCGCCATGGTGGCCAACCCGGAATGCAATTTGATCCGGTGGGTCATTTCACGGCGGTGCTATGTCCCATACCATCCTCTCCGTCGGCGATGACGCTGCAGTTTGCGGCGCCCGAAACGAAGTCTTCCGTCGCGCGGGATTTGAGCTGATCGAAGCTCGCACCGGAACCGATGCGCTGGAACTTGCGTTAGAGAAGCAGCCCGCGCTCGTCGTCCTTGCCACTGAACTGCCCGGCATGGACGGCTTTGCTATCTTGGAACGGCTGAAGTCGGCTCCGCGGACGGCGTCCATTCCGGTGCTGTATCTCTCCGGCCGGGGCGAACTTAATCGCGACCACGCGGAACCGTTGCAGAGCGGGGCGGACGCGCACTTGCAGTTGCCGGTCGAGCCGGCGGTCCTGATCGCCGTGGTCACAGCGTTAATCCAGGCAGGTTCCGGCGGGAGCGAACGTAGGCGGGCCGAGGCGGCACTTCGAGCGCGCGAGGAAAGGTTTCGCTTGGCGTTGGATGCGGCGGGAATAGGCACGTTCGAATACTACCTTGCGACAGGTGAGTCTTCCTGGGACCGGCGAGCCAAAGCCGTATGGGGGCTGCCGCCCGATGCGCAGATTGCGTATCCGCAACTGCTCGAGAGGATCCATCCCGAAGACCGAACACGGATTCGCAAGAGCCTGGAAGAAGCCGCCAGGACCGAATCACAGGAGTTGTCCGGAGCCGAATATCGCGTCATCTGGCCGGACGGCGAAGTTCACTGGATCTTGGGCGCGAGCCGCACGTTCTTTGAAGGTGATGGTGAACAGCGGCATGCCGCCCGGATGATCGGTTTCCATCGGGACATCACTGAAAGCAAGCAGGCCGAGCAGGCCCTTCGCGCCAGCGAGGAGCGGCTGCGCCTGTTCGTCGATCATGCGCCGGTGGCCATTGCGATGTTAGACCGGCAGATGCGATACGCGGCAGTCAGCCGGAGATGGATGGCCGACTATGCCCTCGGCGAGCAGGATCTCATCGGTCGCAGTCACTACGACGTGTTTCCTGAAATACCAGAGCGGTGGAAAGAGATACACCGCCGCTGCCTGGCCGGCGCGGTGGAAAAATGCGACGAAGATCCCTTCCCTCGTGCCAATGGGGACTTGGACTGGATTCGTTGGGAGATCCATCCCTGGCACAACGCAAAAGGCGATATCGGGGGAATCATCATCTTCACTGAGCTGATCACCGGCCGCAAACGGGCGGAAGAGGCGCTGCGCGAGAGCGAGGAACGTTTCCGCGCGTTGGTAATGGCCAGTTCGGATGCGGTGTATCGCATGAATCCGGATTGGAGCGAGATGCGGCAACTCCGTGGCCGGGATTTTATCGCCGACACCGAAGCGCCAAGCCGCGCCTGGCTCCAGCGATACATTCACCCGGACGATCAGCCGCGGGTTATGGCGGCTATCGGCGAAGCGATCCAGGCAAAAAGCAACTTCGAACTGGAACACCGGGTGCTGCGCGCGGACGGCACCTTGGGTTGGACGTTCTCGCGCGCGGTCCCGCTGCGGGATGCGAACGGCGAAGTAGTCGAATGGCTCGGCGCCGCGAGCGATATCACGGAGCGCAAGCACGCCGAGGCGCGCCTTCGGGAAGCGCAAAAGCTGGAAAGCCTGGGATTGCTGGCTGGCGGCGTCGCCCACGACTTCAACAACCTGCTGGTTGGAGTGATCGGCAACGCCAGCCTGGCCCAGGAGATGCTTTCGCCCGGTCATCCCGCCGCCGAACTGCTGGACGGAGTCATCAAGACCGGCCAGCAGGCCGCTCACCTCACCAGGCAAATGCTGGCTTATTCGGGCAAGGGCAAGTTTCTGGTGGAGTGGTTGAATCTCTCGGCCCTCATCCCCGAAATGACCGGCCTCGTTCGCACATCCATTTCCAAGAAGATCACGCTGCACCTCGATCTGGACGAGCATCTGCCGTCTATCCACGCCGATCGCGGCCAGGTACAGCAGGTGTTTATGAACCTGGTGCTCAATGCGGCGGAAGCGATCGGCAGCCACGACGGCCTGATCACAATCAAGACCGGCGTCCAGGACGTGGACGAGCGGTATTGGCGGCTCCACACGGAGGCCGCGGCGCTGCCGCCCGGAAAACACGTTTGCCTTGAAGTGCGCGATACCGGCTGCGGCATGGATGATACCACCAGGGCCAGGATCTTCGACCCCTTCTTCTCCACCAAGTTCACTGGTCGAGGGCTGGGGCTCGCGGCCGTTGCCGGCATCCTGCGTGGTCACAAAGGCGCAATCGTTGTCAGCAGCGCGCCGGGCAAAGGGAGTTGCTTCACGGTGCTGTTCGCGGCGGCGGAGGGTCCGCCCGAGGAGCGGCCGGTCGCGGCTCGCAAGACGGCGCTCCGGGGCTCCGGAGTGGTCCTCGTGGTAGATGATGAAGAACTGGTGCGAAAGATGGTGAAAAAGGCCCTCGAAGGTTGCGGGTACACAGTTCTGCTGGCGGAGAGCGGATTGGTGGCCATCGACCTGCTCAAGAGACACACCGCCGGCGACATCGCGCTCGTAGTGCTGGATTTGAGTATGCCCCACATGACCGGAGAAGAAGCGCTTCCCGAACTCAGGAAGATCCGCCCCGAGGTCAAGGTCCTGGTGTCGAGCGGCTACAGCGAGTCGGAGACGATGACGCTGTTCAACGGCCAGCGGGTTTCAGGATTCATCCAGAAGCCGTACACCGGGGCGGGCCTCGCGGAGAAGGTGAAAGCCTGCCTCGAGTAGCTCGCGCGCGAGCGAATTTGTCCCGGCGCCCATAAGAACCGCCAGAGCAAACCCCAGAAGGTTTGGGCGAGTGAGCGATTAACGCCGGGCCGTCGTGCTATTGCCAAATCAAACCACATATTGGGGGTATAATCATCTTCGGTCCTCCACAGGATTTCGGCGGCCGCCGAGCTGTTTTTTTCCCGCGGTGCCGCAGATCTCGGGCTCGACGCATCTGACGGCCCCCCCCTGACGCGGTCCCGAAAGGCCATGGCGATAATGACGATCACGCGGAGTTGTACCCTGACCGGTTCCCTCATGGCTTGGCGGGCTCTTGCCGCTCCATGCACGGCACTGCTGTTTCTCTGCCTGCTGTTTTCCCGGGCGGCATTCGCGGCGACTCCCAGCTTCGCGGCGCCGTTGGCACTTCCGGCGCAACAAGCCCCGCTGGGGATTACCGCGGCCGACTTCAATGGCGATGGGTTCCAGGATATCGCCATCGCCAACGCCGCTTCGGCGACGGTCTCGGTCTACCTGGGTAGCGGCAGCGGCACGTTTTCACAGGCCGCCACTGTCACTCTACCCGTCGGATGCTCCGCTGCGTACATCGCCAGCGCAAAGTTCACCGGCGCCGCGCAACCCGATCTACTGGTAGTCTGTGCCATGGGCCAACTGCTGGTTCTGCCGAACACCGGACACGGAACCTTCGGCACACCGAGGTCCACCACATTGCCACTCGGCGCCTGGACCGGCAATCTGATGATTGGCCAAGTCCACCCGGCTATCGCGGATTTCAACGGCGACGGCAAGCTCGACCTCGTCATCCCCGGATATGGCGAGGACACGGTCGCCTGGTATCTCCTGTTGGGCAACGGCGACGGTACATTTCAGACTCCTTCCAGTCTCCCCTTCACGGGCATCATGCCGCTATCGGTCGTGGCGGGCGATTTCAACGGCGATGGCAAAGCCGACCTGGTAGCCGCCGCGTACGACAGCACTGGCACTCCGTGGCTCGAAGTCGCTCCAGGCAACGGCGACGGAACATTCCAGACTCCGGTGCTCACCAGGTTACCGGCGACCTCGGGGACCGTCCTGCTGGCCGCCGATGTCAACGGCGACGGCAAGCTCGACATCGTAGTTGCCGGCTCCTGTCTCTACCTCAACCTAACGGGCACCGGTGGCAGCGAGAACAACGCCGGCGTGACGGTGCTCCTTGGCGACGGTAGAGGCAATTTCACGATCAGTTTCGATACGACCGAGCCCAACTACGTGTCCGACGCCACGCTGGCCGGTGTTCTGGAAACGGGCAGGCTCGATCTGGTGGAGGCCACGATTGCCTTCTCCGCTGCCAGCACGACCCCCAGCGGCGCCGTCCAGATCCGGCCCAACAATGGCGACGGGACGTTCGGCAGCCCCATCATCCTGCCGACATCCACGTCGGCCGTTCCCACCGACGTCACCACGGCGGATTTCAATGGCGACGGCCGCCCCGACATCGTCACGGCCTCGTTGCCATTCCAGCCACTGAACCTGAACGTCTCGCTCAGCTCCAACTTCTCCCAGCTTCTCCAATCCGTCCTGGTGCAGTTGCCCAGCGGCGGCGCGGATGTTTTTCTCAATCTCACCCCCGAATACCCAACCATCACCGGCATCGGTGTCTCCGGCGGAGGAACCGCCATCGCCCAGAATACCTGGGTTTCGATCTATGGCATCGGTCTGGCGCCGGCCAGCCTCGGCCTGGGCGGCCTCACCTGGAGCAATGCGCCGTCTTTCAATTCCGTCCCCCCCCAGATGCCAACCGTATTGGACGGGGTCACCGTCACCATGAACGGCGAGCCGGCGTACATATACTTCGTAAGCGGCGCCCAGGTGAATGTCCTCACGCCGCTCGATTCCACGACCGGCCCGGTCGCGGTAACCGTGAACAACGGGACCGACACCAGCGCCGCGTTCACCGCGCACATGCAGGCGGTCTCGCCCGGCTTTCTGCGATTCGGCGATGGCCTCCACGTTGCCGCCCTGCACGCGGACTATAGCTACCTGGGGCCGGCCTCCATGTCCGTGCCCGGCTACACCTTCACTCCGGCCGTGCCTGGCGAAACCATCCTGTTATTCTGCGACGGGCTCGGCCTTCCCACCTCGCCGCTGACGGCCGGCTCTGCAGTGCAACAAGGCGAGCTGCCCACGCCCTGGCCCGGCATTAGCATCGGCGAGCTATCGGCGACGGTAAAGTATGCGGGACTGATCAGCCCGGGCCTGTATCAGCTCAACGTGGTGGTGCCGCTGTCGGCGGCGAACGGTGACAACGAAGTGTTCGCCACCTACGGAGGCGTCAATTCGCCAGCCGGCGCCATGATTCCGGTCTCGCACTAATCCGCAGCGAGTTGGCGCGGGCTCCAGGCCCGCCCAGCGCCGATTGTTCAATGGTCGCAGCCGTGGGGCAGGCGCTTTCGCCTGCCAACTGGGCGCAAGCCCGGCGGCTGCGGACCTAATCGCGCTTCGCCCTCGCCCGCAGCTCCACACCCATCCCCGCCGCCCGATACGCCTCCAGCAGCGCGCCCAGATGCGGCGGATACCGCGGCGGGACAAGCTTGTTGCCTTCCTCCATCTCGACCAGAATGCGGAAGCGCTCGAGCAGCATGCGGCTTTCGAATACGCCGCCTGAGTATGCTATCTCCACCGCTTCACCGGGCTTCCACAATTGCCCGCGCACGGCGGCGGCGAGTTGCGCCAGTTCCTGCGCGGCCTGGTTGACGATGTACTGCGCTACGGCATCGGCCTCGCCCGCCGCCTGGTCCACCAGCGGCGCCAGCGTGGCCACGCGGGAGCGCTCCCACTCCGGCGTGTAGAACCGGTGCAGCATCTGGTTCGAGTCGACCGATCCGGTGGCGTCGAGCAGCGCCGCCCGCAGCGCCGTTTCCGGGCCCCAGCCTTCCTCCATCCGCAACGCAGCTCGCGCCGCCTGGCGGACTATATCGAACGCACTGCCCTCGTCGCCGAATACGTAACCCCAGCCGCCCGCTCGCGCCGTGCGCCCCTCCGCGTTGCGGCCGAGCGCCATCGAGCCTGTCCCGGCGATCACGACCACTCCCAGCCCGCTCGCGGTTGCGCCGGCCAGCGCAACGGCCGCATCCGTGGTCACCCTCAGCCGCGCCGCGCGAATCAACCCGGAGAGAATCGAGTGCTTGCCTTCCGGCCCTCCGCTCATGCCGAAGCACGCCGATTCGAATTCCAAGCTCGCGGCATCGAGGCCCGCCTGCGCGGCGGCTCGGCCCACGCATTCGCGCACCGCGCGCTCCAACTTCGCACGCCCTTCCGCGCCGGCGGCATGGTTGCTCGGTCCGGCTTCGCCTTCGCCCAGCACGCGGCCGGTTTCGTCGCCAATCGCCGCAACGGTCCCCGATTGGCCGCCATCCACACCCAGAAAAAGTCTCATGGCAATCGATACAGTGTAGCGCTACCGGCGGTGCCCGCCACCTCCACACCCCACAAATCGCGATTGCGCCGCATGTCTTCCGACCAGGCTTCATCCTGGAAGCAGAGAATGTAGTCGATTCCGCGCCGCTTCAGCTCTTCCGCCGCAGCACGCCGGAAGCCGAGATAGGGCGCGCCATCGCTCGCGATCGGCCGATCCGCCAGTAGCTGCCATGCGCCATCGCCGGTGTCGCCCTCCAGCTCCAGCCGGATGCCGTACTGGTCCGTGGGACCCTCCAACACCACCTGGTCGGCCTCGCGCATACCGCCGAAATCCACTTGCACAAACATCCCAGGATGAATGGCTTGGCCGCTCCGCCAGAAAGTAACCGGTGAATTGTCGAAGGCGTCCTGAATGCTCCACGGATACGGGTGCGCGGTCAGCCGCCAGGTCGCCTCCCGCGGCAGCTCATGGCCACCGGATAAAATGCGCAGCTCGTTGATGCTCCAGACGTCGGTTCCGCTCGCCGTCTGATTTACCCGAATCGCCCGCAGCCGGCGAGCGGGGAATGTGAAACGCAGCCGCGCGTTTGGTTGATCTGTGCCGACCGCGGCGCTCTGAAAAATGCGCGCCGCCACTTGATTCGCCGCCGACTCATACTCCAACAGGATGCGGCGTGAGGTGTATGCGTCGGGAACCCCCTTGAATGTGAATACGGTCGACCCAGGCGGCGTAACCCGTTCGATTAGTTCACATGTGGGATACAAAGGCAAGTGATTCCTGTAATAACGTTCTGGATCGCGCAGGTGAAACGCATCCCGCCACGGCGTCAGTGTCAATCGCCAGGATCCGAGAGGCACAAGCTTCCCGACCATCGGCGGCCAGCAGAGCACGGCGTGCAACACCACCAACGCCAACGCCATTCCCGGCAGTGTGGTCAACGCCATGGCCATCGCCAGCGCCACGAAAGGCAGTGGCGGAATCAGGAATCGCGCCCCGATGTTGCTGAAGTAGTTCGCGCCAAACACCAAAGCCGCCAACCACAACTGTCGTCCCAACGGCTTGCGCAGCGCAGCCAGGCCCAGCGGCGCCAGGAGAAAAACCGGCCCCAGCACGCCGCCGAGCGTTCCTTGCACGGTTGCCGCGAGCGGTATCTGCCAGCGGCTAGCGAGATCGTAGAGCTGGAAGTATTTTTTGAAATCTTCTTCAAAATCAATAGTTATGTATGGATTTGGAAAGTAGCTATTGAAGAACGGCGCCAGCGGATTGTGCATCCACAGCCAATTCTTGAGCATCCACGGTGCCACCAGCAGAAACGCGCATGCGGCCACCACCGCGACCGGACGCGCGCGCCTGCTCTTCCAGGCGACGAAGCCAATCGCGTACGCCACGCCCAACCACCCGGTGTACTTCAGCGCGTAGCCGAAGCCAGCCAGGATCCCGATGGCCGGCAGCAGACGGGCAGTTCGCTCCTCGGCCCAACGCTCCAGCAGGCAGAACAGAATGAACGCGACAGCCGCCAAGGCGACATCGTTATAAGCGCTCGAGGCGTCCACGCCGACCATGGGGCTCAGCGCCAACAAAGCGGCGCCGCAGATACCCACCCAAGCCATGGCGTGGCGCACGCCCCAGATCCACATCTGCCAAACCAGCGCCACCAGGAATGCCAGGTGGACCAACGCCGCAGCCGAGTGTTTTCCGAAAGCGAAAGCGAACAGGAACAGCATCTCCATGCCTTGTGACAGACTGGCGTAGAGGTCGAAGGTGATGCGGTGAAACCCGTGCTCGCGCAGGTATCGCGCCGTCGTGCTGAGGTGATAAGTGGAACCGTCGGGGCTGACTTCGGGAGCGAGAGCCCTCAAGAAATAGATATAAAAATAGATGCCAACTATAACAAATAACAGGATGTTTTTAGCTGATGGCTTTGCCCGGTGCCGGGTCCGTTCGGCACGTCGCCAGCGATTCCACGGCCGGCAAGCTGCAATCGCCACCATACCCAGAATCGCGAAAGTGGCTGGATACACCAAGCCGCCGGCTGCCAGAAGGAACACCAGGAAACTCAGTGCGCCAGACCCCAGCACGAAGCGAACTGGCCAATCGCCGCACGCCTTGCCCAGCAGCAGTGTGCCCAGCGCCGTGGCTGTTGCCACGGTGAACAACGCGCCGAACAGAATTGCCGCCACCTGCATCGGTTACTCCACAAAGCCGGCGCGGGTAAGGACGAACCCCAGCCGTTCGCCGTCCGGTCCGACCGCGGTCCTGTCGGGATCGAGCGCCACTGTATTGATGCCGTCTGGGTGCAGCCACTCCCAGGGCGTCTCTTTTGTGTACTCCTGGCTGCCCGGCTTGACGTAGCGGACGCGATCGAGCTCCCTGCCGTTGAGGCGGATGGTCAGCTCCACCGGCCCGGTCTGGGCGAATGTCTGGTCGGGGAAGGTCAGATCCATCAGAAAGCGGAGGCGAGGCATGCGCGGCACATAGAACTGGAGCACCGGATGCTCATGCGTCCAGCGCCACGCCCCTTCGCTCCGATCGCGAAAGCCGCCCACGATGTACGCCCCCGCATTGGGGTCGCTCATGGCCACGAAGTACCCGAAGGGAAGCGACGACGGCAGGCTGAGCGAAGGGCGCTGCTCGGGCGGCGGGTACCACTCGAGCCGGCTCCCGCACCCCGCCGCCGTCAACGCCAATACGATCAAGATCGTCCGAAGCACGAAGAAAGATTGTAGCAGCGGCTGGCGCGGCGAAACCGCTGGGCATGCTTGCCCAGGCTGGCGGCGCCCTAGTCCACCTTGGTTACCAGGGCTTCCACCTCGAACTTCCGCTCCAGCACCGGATCGTCGATCGCCGACACCAGCGAGGGTTTGCCGGGAGACACCGTTGCATATACCGAAATCTTGATCTGCGATATCGTGGGCGGCAACGCCGGTACCGGCCCGTCCGCCTTATGTGAAGCAAGCATGCTCAGGTCGATAGTCGCGTTGATAGTCACCTTGTCCTGCACTTCGTGAAGCCCGGCATCGATGCTAACTCCCATGTCCTGGTAGGTGAACTGGGTGTTTACAAGCGCCCCACCGGTGCTCCCCGAAAACGATCCCGTGGTCACCGGCACGCGGTCTCCGACGCGGACTGAGCCGCGTCCGGTGGTGTCGATCAAGATCGTGTAACGGCGTCCGTTCTTGGCCGCCGCCTCGCTGCCATCTTTGATCCGAAACTCGACCTTATACGTAGCCGAAAGAGCAGCATCCTTACCCTGCTGCGCCGGCGCCGGCAATACCGCCAACCCTAGAAGAGCAGGGGCCAACACAATCACGAAATGTCTCACGCACGCCTCCTGGCTGGAAAGACGCTCCCCTGCCGGCCCGCGTGGAGCCTCATTTGGGCAATGCGGCGAACCGGGCGACCTGTCTGGGCTGGATCGCCGAGAACCGGCGGCAAAGACCGCCGACGCCACCGGTCGGCTCCGATCAAAACGTATAGAGCAGCGTGCCGGGCGCCGGTTCGGCGGGGGCGGCGCCGGCGGTTACGGCGGCTTCGCCTTCTGGGCTGACTGCTTCGGCGTTGATCACGCGGTAGAAGATGCCGGTATCGCCCAGGTAGACTTCCAGCTCGGAGGGCCGCGGCAAGGTGCCCTGGATCAGCGATTCCGAGAGCGGATCTTCGATGTACTTTTGTAGCGCGCGGCGCAGCGGGCGTGCGCCGTAGCTGCGGTCGCCGCAGGTCTTCTCGAGGATATACCGGGCGGCCTCCGGCGTCAGGTGGAGTTTCACCTGCTTGGCCACCAGGTTCTGATTCACCTGATCGACCATCAGGTCGATGATCTTGATCAGGTCGGCGTCGGTGAGCGAGCTGAACAGAATCACTTCATCGAGGCGGTTGAGAAATTCGGGGTTGAACGCTTTCTTCACCTCGGCGCGCACCATGTCCTCGACTTTGGTCGGCATGCCTTCGCCTGCGGGAGCGGAAAAGCCCAGGTTGCCACGCTTTTCGAGGAAGCGGGCGCCCAGGTTGGAGGTCATGATGATGATGGTGTTCTTGAAATCGACCTGGTTGCCGAGACCGTCGGTCAACTGGCCGTCTTCGAACACCTGCAGCAGGATGTTGTAGATATCCGGGTGCGCCTTCTCGATCTCATCGAGCAGAATGATGGAGTACGGATTGCGCTTCACGCGCTCGGTGAGCTGGCCGCCCTCTTCGTAGCCGACATATCCGGGAGGCGAGCCGATGAGTTTCGAAACCGAGTGCTTCTCCATGTACTCGGACATGTCGAAGCGCACCAAGCTTTTTTCGCTGCCGAACAGGAAAGCAGCCAGCGCACGCGCCACTTCGGTCTTACCGACGCCGGTGGGCCCGAGAAAAAGGAACGAGCCGGCCGGGCGGCTGCTGGCTTTCAAACCGGCGCGCGAGCGGCGGATGGCGCGGGCCAGCGCGGAGATGGCTTTTTCCTGGCTGATGATGCGCTTGTGCAACTCCTCCTCGATGCGCAGCAGCTTGGCAATTTCCTCTTCCTTGATAGAGGTCATGGGGACGCCGGTCCAGCGCGCCACCACGTCTTCGATATCGTCCTTGGTGACGCAGCCGGTGGAGGAATCGTCGAGATTGTATTTCTCGCGGAGCTGCCGCATATTCTCGCGCTCCTTGCGTTCCTCGTCGGAATAGAAGCGCGCCTTCTCGAATTCGTGATTGGCGATGGCGTTCTCCATCCGGTGGACGATGAACTTGATGCGCTTCTGGATGTCGGCCAGCTCGGCGGGGAGGGTGGTCTGGCGCAGTTTGACGCGGGCGCCGGCTTCGTCGATCAGGTCGATGGCCTTGTCGGGCAGGTAGCGGTCGGGAATATAGCGGCTGGAGGTGTAGACCGCGGTTTCCACTGCATCGTCGGTATAGGCCACGGCGTGGAATTTTTCGTAGCGGTCCTTGATGCCGAAGAGGATCTTCACCGCATCGGCTTCCGTGGGCGGAGGGACCTTGACCGCCTGGAAGCGGCGCTCCAGCGAGCGATCCTTCTCGATGGACTTGCGGAACTCGGCCGGGGTGGTGGCGCCGATGCACTGAATTTCGCCGCGGGAGAGAGCCGGTTTGAGAATATTGGCCGCGTCGAGCGAGCCTTCAGCCGAGCCCGCGCCCACCAGGGTGTGCAGCTCATCGATGAAGATGATGGCGTTCTGATTCTCCATCAGCTCCTTCATGATGGTCTTGAGGCGTTCCTCGAACTGGCCGCGGTACTTGGTGCCGGCGACGATGAGGGACAGATCGAGCGCCAGGATCCGCTTGTCGGCGAGGAAGGAGGGGACGTCGCCTTCGGCGATGCGCTGCGCCAGCCCTTCCACGATGGCCGTCTTGCCAACGCCGGGTTCGCCGATCAGCACCGGGTTGTTTTTGGTGCGGCGGCAGAGGATCTGCACCACGCGCTCCAGCTCATAATCGCGGCCGATCAGCGGATCGAGCGTGTTGTCCATGGCGGCCTGCGTGAGGTCGCGGCTGAATTCCGAGAGCAGCGAGCTTTCCTTGGGCCGGGTGGGAGCTTTCTCGCTCTGCGAGCGTTGCAGTTCCTCGCGGATGGTGGTGAGGCGCAAGCCGCGCTCGTGGAGGATCTCGGCGGCGAAGCATTTCTCCTCGCGCAACAGGCCGAGCAGCAGGTGCTCGGTGCCGATGTGCTTGTGGTTGAGGCGTTCGGCTTCCTCGGCCCCGTAGGCGAGCACACGCTTGCATTCGTGGCTGAGTGGCAGATCGACCGAGGTGGATACCTTTTCCCGCGGCGCGGTATGCCCCTCAATCTGCTTGCGGATCGACTCCACCGCGGCGTGCGAACGCAGAAAGCGGTTCGCCAGCGCCTTATCCTCGCGCAGCAGGCCCAGCAGCAGGTGCTCCGTCTCGATATAAGGACTGCCGAACTGGCTGGCCTCATAGCGGGCGAAGAAGATCACCCGTCTCGCCTTCTCCGTGTATCGCTCAAACATAGGATTTGCGAAGCCCCCTATTCTTAAAGATAACCTGACCCGGCTTCCGGATGCGTCCCAATACCGTTGTCTGGTACTAGGCCGCCTTTGTCCAGAGTAACGATCCGGTCACAGCGCCGCGCAAAGGCCTGATTATGGGTAACTAGAACCGAGGTCAACCGGTGCGAACGGTGCAGGCCGGCCAGCAGGTCGAAGATCATTTCGCCGGTCCGGAAGTCCAGATTGCCGGTAGGCTCATCGGCCAGCAAAACGGAGGGTCTGGCGACCAAGGCCCGCGCCAGCACCACCCGTTGCTGCTCTCCCCCCGATAGTTCACCCGCGCGATGCGATGCCCGCGCGTGAAGTCCGACCTCATCCAACCTCGCCACAGATTCCGCGGCAGCGGCCGAATGCGCCATGCCCCGGATCAGCAACGGCATCATCACATTTTCCAGCGCCGTGAACTCGGGCAGGAGATAGTGAATTTGCCAGACGAAACCAATCTCCCGGTTGCGAAAATCCGCGCGATCCGCCTCCGTGAGCCCGGAAATCTCCCTCTCTCCGTAGTGTATCGTACCCTCCGAAGGACTGTCCAGACCGCCCAGAAGGTGCAGCAGGGTGGACTTCCCCGCCCCGGATTCGCCGACCAAGGCGAGCATTTCGCCACGTTCCACGTCGATGTCGAGACCTTCAAAAACCACCAGGGCGGCTTCGCCGGAACGGTATCGCTTGGCCAGGTTGCGCGCGCGAATGTACGGCTCGCTCATTCACCCGTAGGTTAGCTCACTTCAGCGGGTGGCCGTGGCGCAGGCAGTCGTGTGTCGCAGGGTCGAGATTCCGTGAGACGTTTCGTGCCTTCAGCCCACATTCGTTTGTTCCGCAAAGAACACCGGCGACAAGATCGCCGGCGTTACCGCGCCGCGCTTCTTGGTAACGCCGGCGATCTTGTCGCCGGTGTTCTTTCGTCTGTATAGCTCTTTCGTCTGTATAGCTTATGTACGGGCGTCGCCGCCTCCCGCACTGGGCCCCCGAAAACTCCATCGTCTTCGTCACCTGGCGGCTCGCTGGCTCGAAACCGCCGCCCGCTCCGGCCAGCGGCCCGCGATGGTTAGGCCAGCCACGGATTGCCGCGGTTTTCGCCCAAGCCCTGACTTACGGAGAAAGCGTTCGCCGCGCGTACGATCTTTGCGGATGGGTCGTCATGCCCAACCACGTCCACGTCGTGATGCAGCCCATCCGACCCCTGCCGGAGATCATGCGATGGCTGAAGGCCGCCACGGCCAACCGCGCCAATGCCTTGCTGGGCAGAACGGGGGAAGCGTTCTGGCGGAGGGAATACTACGACCGGTGGATACGATCCGAGAGGGAGCTCGCATCAGCGATTGCGTATGTTGAGGATAACCCGGTCAGGAGCGGCCTGGCGGCGTGCTCCGAAGAGTGGCCGTGGTCCAGCGCGTACCAGGCGCAAGGCACCGGCGGCAAAGACCGCCAGCGTTACCAGGGCCACGCCTAACCGATCCGGTAGATGGTCATACCGGAGAGCAACTTGGGGTAGAAGTCGGTGGATTTCTGGGGCATCACGCCGCCCGAAAAACACGTGTCGGCGACCTGCTGGATGGAAGTGGGCCGCAGCAGAAATGCGATCTGCGCGCGCCCACCTTGGGCTTCGGTGACGGCAGCCTCGAGGCCGCGGATGTAGCGCAGGTTCTTCTCGTCGCGGACGGCTTCTTCGCCGATACCGAGCGCTTTCGCAAGCAGGCGCTCGTGCAGCACTCTCACGTCGAGTTCACCGGGTCCGTGGCGCGATTCGAGCAGGAAGAGGCGGGTGCCGATGGCTGCGCCGATGACAGTTGGGCCGTCGGCTCGCTCCAAGGCGCTCCGCAGCCTTTCGAGTGAGCCGATCTCGCCGACGCTGAAATCGTCAGCGGCGCGGTTCAGGAAGTCCTCCGGCAATTGGCTGCGATCAATGCCATTGACGAGCCGGTGCGTGGCCAGGATCTTCAACCCCGGCGAGTACATGTTCACGAACGTCATCATGACGCGGTCAGCGCCGGCGAGCTGCGGGTTCTCATTGCGAAAGGCCAAGGCCGTCTCGTAGCGGTGATGGCCGTCGGCGATCAACAGCTTCTTATCGGCCATCAGCTCCCGAATGCGCGCCGCGTCGGCGATGCGCCACATGCGGTGGCAGGCGCCGTACTCGTCGGAGACTTCAGCGAGCGGGGCGGCCTGGGCGGCTTCGTCGAGCAGGCCATCGATTTCGCCGGCGCGGTCGGGATAGAGCATGAAGATCTGGCCAAAGTGGGCATGGGTGTGGCGCAGCAGCTCCAGGCGATCCTTCTTGGGACCGGCCAAGGTCTGCTCATGGCGGTGCACGATGCCGGCGGAGTAATCTTCCACCGCGCCGAGCGCGATGAATCCCTTGCGAGTCAGGCGCTCGGCGGTATCGGGAACGGTGAAGTCCTGGAAGTAGGGGAAGATGGCGGGTTCGGCGTCGCGCTCCAGGATGCCGCGAGCGATCCAGTCGTTCAAGTGAGCCGTGGCGCGCGTGTAAACGTTGTCGGTCACGGTATCCCACCCGTCACTCTTGCCGAGGATGAGCCGCACCAAGTTGTACGGGCTGAGCGAGAGGTAGCGCTCCCGCATGACGGACGAGATCTTGTCATACGGCTGCGTCACCAGATTGGCGATCGGGCCGGCTTGTGCGGTGTACCGCAGGGCTTGGAAAGGATAAATTTTGGCCAAGCCCCAGGATAGCAATTACGGTTTGGGCGTTACCACCGGCAGGTCGGGTTCGCGTCCCACCTGGCCAGTCATGGCCTGCTCGATAGTCACATCGTAATCGTCCAGGATTTTTCCCAGCGCCTGGTCCATGCTGGTGCGGGCGTCCTGAAGCTGGGAAAGGGCGTCGACTTCCGAGAGCCGGCGCGTGGTGTCGTCGCGCTGGGCGATCATCACGTCGAGAGTGGTCGCGGTGCCAAGCTCGTACTTACGGCGCGTGCCGGCCAGCGTCTCGTCGGCGAGCTTGCGG
>Ga0181529_10001440_pt1 | contig 30578 bp, 23 predicted proteins | sample PEATcosm2014_Bin_36_FD_119763 | JGI IMG/M metagenome (GOLD analysis project Ga0181529, IMG submission 119763) | Peatland microbial communities from MTU Mesocosm Facility, Houghton, MI, USA - PEATcosm2014_Bin10_30_metaG | ecosystem: Environmental > Terrestrial > Soil > Wetlands > Peat | place... | reverse complement strand
CCCCCTCCCCCCCCCCCCCCCCCCCTATTTACCGTGAAACTGTGAGACTGTGAAGAGTCGGCCCTATCCCATATTTATTTTTCCAACGCCACCCCGGGTTGCATTCTTTTTCGCGCTTTTGCCTGTGAAACCGTGACCCCGTTTCTAACTTGCTTAAAAATCAAATATCTACACAAACCTCCCTCACGGAAACACGCGAACTGTGAACCCTTGCACAGGCCTGTAACCGGCGTCACAGCGCGGCCTCTTTCGCCGCTCGTAGGCTCTTGAACTGAGTTTGGGAGGATTTCTCATGCACGGAATTGCCGCGGAAAACACCATTACCGTTCAGAATCTTTTAGCCGCTTTTGAGGGCGAGTCGAACGCGCACGCCAAGTACACAGCCTTTGCCGTCAAGGCCGACACCGACGGATTCAATGGCGCCGCCAGCCTTTTTCGCGCCGCCGCGCGCGCTGAGCAGATTCACGCCGCCAACCACGCCCGCGTCATCAAGCAGTTGGGCGGAAATGCAGCGTGCGTGATTCATCCGGCAGAGGTCAAGACCACCCTCGAAAACCTGAAGACCGCCCTGAACGGTGAGAAGTACGAGGTTGACACCATGTATCCCGGCTTCCTGGAAGAGGCCACGGAGCGCAAGAACACAGCCGCCATCCGCACCTTCCATGGAGCCTTGGAGGCTGAGAAGACCCACGCGCGGCTCTACGCCGAGGCCATTGCCCTGCTCGTTGCCGGAACCAAGGATTCCTGGATTGGCGAGGCCCGCGACTTCTACGTCTGCCCGGTCTGCGGCTACACCTCGGAGACCGAAGAGGAGCAAGAGCGCTGCCCGGTCTGCAATTGCCCGTGGGAGAAGTTCGAGATTATCCGCTAAGAGCTGCTTATAAAACAAGAAACGTAAACATTCGCGTGTGCCCCAACTCTCCAAGCCGAGATTTGGGGCACACGTTTATGGTTTACTGTTCGTCGGCGTAGATTTTGACTTCCAGCGCGCCGCCCTCTACCTGCCGGGCGCGAAACATGCCGGGGGTATTGAAGCTGAAGGCGGTTTGCCCGTCGGGAGTGATGGCGATGACGCCGCCATCCCCGTGCAGAGCCTCCAGTTCCTTGTGAATCACCTGGTCGGCGGCCTGCTGCAATCCCATGCCCTTGAACGCCACCAGGTTGCAGATCTCCCGCGCCACGCCCAGCCGGATGAAGTACTCACCCGAGCCGGTCGCCGAAACAGCGCACGACTGATTGGATGCGTAGGTGCCCGCGCCGATGATCGGCGAGTCGCCCACACGGCCCGGCATCTTGCCCTGCAATCCCCCCGTCGAGGTCCCCGCTGCGATGTTGCCTGCCCGGTCCAGCGCCACCACACCCACCGTGCCATGCACGTGCGAATCAGCCGACTCGTCGATCTGGGCCACTGGCGCGGTCGGCCCCGGAGGCGGCAGCGGCGCTCCAGCCGGACGCGGCGGCACGGGGCGGCCCTCCTTCTTCAGATGCTTGACCAGCGATTGCCAGCGCGCTTCAGTGAAGAAGAAGCTGGGGTCCACCTGCTCCAGGCCAACCTGAGCGCCAAAAGCGTCAGCGCCCGGGCCGATCAGCATCACATACGGCGACTTCTCCATCACCGCCCGCGCCAGGCTGATGGGATGCCGCGTGCGCGTGACCCCGGCCACCGCACCGGCCATCAGATTCGAGCCGTCCATGATGGCCGAATCCAGTTCATTCTTGCCCTCGGCGGTAAAGACCGCGCCGTGGCCCGCATTGAAGAGCGGGTCGTCTTCGAGAACATGGATCGCGGCCTCGACGGCATCCAGCGCCGAGCCACCCCGGTCGAGTACCTTGGCTCCGGCCGCCTCGGCCTGGGTCAGTCCGGCGCGATAATCCACGTCGCCCTTGGGTCCCAGCGCGCTCCGTTCGATGACTCCCGCGCCCCCATGCACCACGATGGCCCAGTGCCGGGCCGCTTCTACGGTTTGTCCAGCTTGCCCAGCCGTCTGCGGAGTCTGGCCAGCGGCGGCCAGCGCCGCAACCGCCAGAACTCCGGCAAAGACGCAACAAATCCTTCTCATATGCAATTTCTCCCGAAAAACTTCTCGCCGATAACCTTGCATCACTCTATCGGAAAGGTCAACTCCGCGCCCGCCTCCGCATTGAGGCCCAAGGAGTCGAAGATCTTCGGCCTTCCCCTCATCCCTCGGGCGTTCGCTGCGTCCTTCGGCTATTTTTTGGCCCCGATCAGCCGGATGCGCGCTGTGAAGGCTCGGCCCTCAAACTCGCTGAAAGTCCCATACTGAGGCGAATCGATGCTGTTGTTCACAACAAGAGGGTTCCTGCTGCTGGTCACATTTTCGATGACGCCACGAAGTCCGAAATACGACCCGCGAAAGTGAAAGCGCCACTCCAGCCCAGGACTTAAAGACAGGAAACTGGGAAAACGCTGCGATCCCGCTTCGCCCACCACCTGGTAGCCGGCGTTGACGGATGTAAACGGAAAGCCTGAATGCCAGTCGAGGCTGTAAACAAAGTCCCAGCGCTTTCTGAACCCCGGCGCAGGGAAAGGCAGCCATCCCCAGGAGAGCACGCGATTCGGCGTGTCCCAAGCCAGAGGGCCGCTTTGCTGCGGGCCGAGCATCGAGAGAGTGGGCAGATAATCGATTGCGGCATTGGTGTGAGCGGAGGAGTGCGTATAAGCGGCAAAGACGGTGTAGCCGCCGGCAAACGTCCGCCGCGCTTCGATCTCGGCTAAATTGTCATGATCCTGCCTGCAGTTCGTCAGCGCATAATTTCCGGAGACCGCGGCCGGCCCGCTCTGATTGACGTAAGCAAATTCATCGGAGACGCGCTTCCGGAGAAGGTTCGCCTGAACATAAAGGGAACCAGGGAGCCTCTCTTCCACGCCGACGCTCCAGTTCAGCGCCCGCGCCTCATGCAGTGATCCGTCGTTGGCTGAAAAAGTCGTCTCCTGCGACGGGCCCTCCGGGGTAACTCCGTCGGCCGCAAAGTATGTATCGTAGCGGATCCCGGCCAGTGCTCGCGTCAGGTACTCCAGTTGCGTGTGCTCGTAATAGAGCCCGATGCCCACGGACAATTTTGTTCTGCCTTCAGCTCCTGAGGGCAGGTAGATGGCGGCCAGACGCGGTGAAACGAGTGGTCTGCGAAGGATCTCGTCCCAGTCGAAACGCAAGCCTGGCTCGATGAGCAGGCCGCTGTGCGGCGTCCAACGGTCCTGCAGGTATCCGCCAGCTTCGAAATTATGTCCGCTAAAAGGCGTGTTTGCGGGGAAATCGCTGCGCCGCAGCAGTGTGCCATCTTCGCGCAAATAGCTGACTGGAGCGCGTGCGATGGTTTCGTCGAAACCGATGTGGTTCAGATCGACGCCGGCCTTCCAATTGTGCAGCCCAGCCCAGTGCCGCGGCGGCAGATACAGCGCCGCATTCCCCTCGATGCGCTGCGAATGGCTGACCAGATTCTCAAAGTAGCTGCCTAGAGAAAGCTCGGGCGTGATTTGGAAAGGACTGTCTCCATGCGGTTCGTAGCCGTCGCGGAAACGCACGACGCCCAGCCCGAGGTCCAGCAATGCCCCATTGTGAAAGCTCTGCTGATCGCGCAGATACGGCAGCCATGCGATGGTGTCGCGCTTTGTGGTGCTCTGCTCGGGAACCAGCGTCGAGATGCCGTCGTAGGGGGAATGATAATCGTTCACCAGCAGGCCGCCCGACACAATGTTGGCAGGCCTCGCATTCACCTGGAATTTGATCAGGTTGCTTCCTCGGACCAGGTGATCGGTGTCGGCCCCGGAAGGAAGCCCCTGAATATAGATGTTGTCGAACTCTGTTTCCACTCCGTCGAAGAACCAGGCGCGGTTGCGCTCCAGCGGTCCGGAAAAGGTGATCCGGGGAACAAATTTGTCAAAGCGAATTCCATTGATGTCGTGGAAAGAGGGAAGAAAGTCCGTGGCATTGATGCGGAATCTGTTGTCGCCCATTCCGGTGAAGAACGCCATGACACCGCCGGTACTTCTGCCAAACTCCACCGGGTAGCGAGTCGGCTCTTCGTCGATTGAGCGAACCGCGTCGGCGCTTACCCGCATGGCAAGAACCCCGCTGACAGGAGAGCGAATGTCGAATCCATCCAGCATATCCAGAGTCGCCCACGTCTCCGAGCCGGCTACGTGCACTTGGCCGGTCGCATCCTGAACCACTCCGGGATAGAACGGCAGCAGATTGCGGATGTCGCGGGAGGTCGTGTAGGGCAGATTGATGATCTCCGGCAGATTCATCGTGCGCTGATCGGAGGTCTGTTCCGTATCGATGCCGGGGACCGAGGCCGTTACGCTGACCTGCTCCAGTACCATCTGTTCGTGGTTCAGCACAACCCGGAGGTCTCGGGCCAGCGGATCAGCCTGATTCGACACCGTCTCATAAAAACCGGGCTTTTCGATGCGGAGGCGGTAAGGTTCGGTCCCCTGGAGAAAATAGGTGATCTGTCCGGCGTAATTGGTCGCCAGGCGAATCTCAGTGCGTCCTGACTCCTGAAGGACCACCTGGGCATCTGATACAGCCACGCCATTCTCGTCCACAACCGTGAGGAGAACCGGGCCGTTGGCCGCCGCTGTCTGCCCGGCGGCAGAAACGAGGCAGCCAAGGAGAAATAGCCCGGAAATGACTCCACCCGCACGTTTAAGACACCGCATGGGCTCACCGCAGACAGCCTCTTCATTGTAGGCGCAAGACGGTGGCGAGTCTGTTTTTTACCGAATTGAGGAGCCCCCAAATAAGGATTTCCGCAGACCAGCGAAAGCGCTATGATGTGGCAGGAGAATGACCATGTCTCTATACGTTTTTCTCTGTCAGGATTGCAATAAGGAGTTCACCCAGACTCTCCACATCGCGGACTTCGAAAAGGGTGGCGTAGCGTGCCCACACTGCGGCAGCAAGCGGGTAACCCATGTGGTAACCCCGTTCTCCGCCGTTACCTCCAAGAAGAGTTAGGTTGCGCATCCGCCACCAATCACTTCGAGATTTCCGGATCAGGGCGGATAACCCTGATCTGAAAGAATGCGATCCGCCTCTGCCCCTGTCTTCCGCGTAAATGCCTTATGCACCTTGCGTGTGCCCTCTTCAATCTCCTTGTGTGGGCCCATCCATCGCTCGAGCGCGCTGGCAACAGTGACATTCTTGACCCGCACGGCAGCGGCTCTCGCAACCGCTTCAGCCGTTCTCGCCGTCCATAGTCACCCCTATGAAAGACATTCCTATGTTGTTATGTAGAATCAATAGTTTATATGTTCTTTCAATCTTTAATTTTCAGCATAATTGAATAAAAAGCACTGAAATCCGGGATCAGTTCAGCATTTTTTCAGCAGAAAGGAACGCCCAGCCTCAACGAGCCGTGCGGAATGAAACCGCCAACTGCCAGGCAAGAAGTTCGGTGTATACCCGAAGTGCTTCAGCACGTTAAGAACTGGACGCATCTGAGCCTTCGTACTGGATAAGTGCTTGCAGTCATCGATATGTTCTAGCACCTTCAGGCAGTTGGCTTCCTGAACATATCTGCTGTCAACGAAGCGGGAGTTAAAATGCCACAGCGCACGGCCCTGGCCAGTGTGCGATCCCACCCTTCGCTTGAAAAAGACGAAAGGTGGGGCACCCGGCCTCTGATCAAAACAATCTGGTCGGGGTTCGTGGTCTCCCACTCATCCACGATAAAACTGTGGATGAATGGGGCACACAGCTTCCTGGTTATTTCATGACTGGGCCACCTGCCCAATGACAGCACAAGCTACTGCGTATCGGCTTCGTCAGACTTCGCCTGAGGCGTCGATACCGGCAGATTCATTCCATGTTCCGGATCGTACTGATGCCGGACCATCCACTCCTTGAACTTCGCCGCCGATTCCTCTACCACCGAGCCTTTGTGCTTGTGATAGGCCACAGCCTCTTTCAAATCGATCTTCAGTTCGCAGGTCTTGCCCGTCACGGGCTGCAAAAGCTCCAGCGTCTTGCCCTGCTTCTTCCAGCGCGCCATATAAGTTTCATATCCGATTGAATTCATCAGGCGGCTCTCGCAGCGATAGCTATAGTCGAAGGCGCGCGGCTCTCCGTTTTCGTAGAGATTCGCCCGGCCCTCCCCATCCACCAGCTCGAGAGAACTGTCGTAATAATGCGAAACCCCATTGTGCGAGAAAATGTGCACCCGCAACGGGAAATCGGCAGGGTTGCGGCCGCCTGCCAGCACGACAGTGGAAATCAACAAGCAAGATGCCAACCCGCTCAAACAAAGAAATACAATGCGACGCATGATCGTTCCTCCTGAAATTGGCCGATGGCCGGTTGTGAAGCCCTGGAAATGGAAGCTGCTAAACTATGCGACCCAAACACCATCGATTCCTCTCTTTATGGCTTATTGCTGGAGGCGGCGTCAATGATGCCTTTGAAGACGTCGCCAAGATTGACGTCGGGGGCTCCGGGCTTCTTGACCGGAGGTTTCCAGTCGGTCTGCGCGACGGTCAGACGGACGGAATCAATGTCTGAATCGCCCAGCAGCACATCGGTGGTGTCCTTCCCGTACTTATGCAGAATCTCCGTGTTGGGAAGGTTGATTCCCATAAAGCCAGGAGTGGCGGCGGGGTTGGTCTTGCCGTCAGCAGCGTCCGCTGTCGTCAGCGTGTAGGTGATGCCGCCGGGAAGATATTCAAAGTGGAAGCTGCCGTCGTCACGGATGGCGGCGATGAGATGGAGCGCGGGGTTGCTCTTGCTGGTGAGGTTGACCTGGCCGACGTTAAGCGTATGAGCGTCGGCCTTGGCGTAGACGTGGCCGGTAATGTTGTGTAGCGAGTGGGCCGGGATGGTGATTTCAGCTCCGGAACATTCCTTGCCCGCGCTCACCGTGATGGGCTTCGCGCCGGTGCGGTTGAAGGTATTGCCGGAATACACGACGAGCTTGATGCCGCTGCCGCCGTCGCCGATGTTGTTGGCGGTGATGCCAATGGAAGGCGCGATCATTGTGGCGCGCAAAGCGTAGTCTCCGGCAACAAGGCCGGTGATGCGGAAGTGGCCGAGGTCGTCGCTTTTGGCGATCTGAACCGCGCCGCTCATGGCGAGCGCCTGGTTCATCGTAACGGACGCCTCCTCTATGGCGCCGCCGGGTGTGCCGGGCTTAATGGCGGAAAGAGTCCAACCAGCGGCGGGAGTGCCGTCGTCGAAGAGGATGCGGCCGCTGATCGCCGCTCCGCGCTCCAGACGAAGCTCGGCGTGGGCGGAGTCGGCGCCCGTCACCGTGACGGTAGGAATCTGCGCAATGCGGGCGCGGATTGCCGGATCGGTACTGGCGAAGTCCTCGTCAGAGAACTGGTCGAAGGGATCGATGTAACCGGCGTAGATAGCGTGGACGTAGTAAGTGCCGGGTTTGACGCCGGCAAATTTGAACTCCCCATTGAGGCCGACGGTGGAGGCGTTCATCATGTCAAGAGCCTGGGTCATCCCCTTTGTGGCCGCGTCAATCGCCTGCTTCTTGTCATCGGCGAGCGGCTTGGCCGGCTGGGCGGGCGGTTTGGCCGGTTCAGTGAGCGGTTTGGCCGGGGGCTCTGTCTCGCAACACTTTCCCACTATTTTCTGCAAATTGTCTGTAAGACGCTTCAAGAACTCTTCGCCGCTGTGGTCAGCCGCAGTGGACTTGAGCAGAACCTTGGCGAAGCGAGCGGGGGCGTTCGTGTCGGCGCAGAAGACGTGACCGGTTACGGTGCTGCCAACGACATACGGCGTCTGCTGCGCGTTGGAAGCTATGGAAAAGCTCAACGTCAGAAGCAATGTGACGGCAGCCGCTAGCACGGCCTGTTTGACTTTCAATATCGTCATCTCAGTTCTCCATCCATCGTAAATCCACGGATTTCACTGTTGAGCGGGAAACAGGCGGAAATCCATCTCCGTAATTTCGCGCAGAGTTCATTGCGGCGGGAGCTATTTCTCGTTGAGAGGCTCAACAAGAAGCAGAACCTCTACCTTGTAGTTATTGACGTCATCGGCCATCGAATAGACGGTGACTTGTTTGCCGATGGGTACTGTCGGAGAGATGGTGTAACGGTGAGAACTGAGCGAAGAGTTCGCGCTCGGCCGCTCCGAGGACCCAAATTCCGAATACCCTTCCTGCGAAATGCGCAGGGTGAGAGAAACAAGGTCTCGCACCTTTCGGATGCTCTGGATATCAACATCGGTGTTGCCATTGATGTATTGAGCCGGGGCCGCGACGGCTGAGTTCTCTTTCTTGACGGGAATACGGCTGTCGTCGCGAATCTGCGGATCGGCTTGTTGCGCGGAAGCAGATACGGTGTAGGTCTTTTGCGTGGTGATCTTGTCGCCATGGATTCTTTTGAACGTAACCGTGAGCTGGAGCGGCTCAAAGGTTGGCTGCGCTGCTTCTCCTGAATGGGTGGCGTGGTGAGCCGTAGCGGAGTTGATCTCCGCTTTCTGCGTCGGTGCTTGCTGCGCGCAAAGCAGGGGGGTGGCGAGCAGGAGGGTGGCGAAAATAAGTCGTGTTGTTGGCATGGGGTTCTCCTAATTCAAGGCAGCGATCTGGATGGGAGCTATCGAAATGGGCTTCACATGGATGGGTTCGTCCGTAAGAGGCTGGTTGCGAATGAGCGCGATGGTCACTGGCGCAGCGGAGGCCATTGAAGCAAGGCGGCCAGAGCTGGATTGAGCCAGAGGATGCGACACTTCGGACTGCGTGGCGGCTGGCCGGGCATGGGAGGCGAGAGTGTACCGCGCGGGAGTTGCGGGAGCCGGAGCGGACTGGGGAAAATGTTGAGCGACGGCGGGAGGATGGAGCACGGCGACGGTTGGCCGCGCGGATCTGAAAACCAGCGGAATGGCTACGACAGCTATGAGCGCGGCGGCGGCGGCCAGCGCCCAAAGCGGACGCCAACCCCATCTGCGCGGACGGCCGGCGGCGGCCACGGAGGCTAATATTCTCTGCTCCAGTCCGGGCCGCGGCTCAAGGGACGTATAGCTGGCCAGCGCGGCGTCAATCAGGGTGTCCAAATTGTCCAGCCGGCCATTTTCATGGTTCATGGCTTACTCCTTTCCGCAAGCTCCTGCCTGAGCTTCTGCCGCGCGGTGTGAATCCGGCGCCGGACGGTGCCCTCGGGCAGACGAAGAATTTTGGCGACCTCGACCAGTTTCAACTCCCCCAGCGCGGCCAGGGCCAGAGGCTGGCGCAACTTCTCCGGCAGCGCGTCGATGCGGGCGTGGAGCCAGACTTCCAGTTGGCGGTCCATTGCGGATTGCTCGGGGCTGGCTTCTGGGGAGCTGATAGCAGAATGCATTTCCGGGGAAAGCTCCTGCTCCAGCGCTCGGGGCTTGCGCCGCCGAACGGCCAGCCTCCAGGCAACCCGCGCCAGATAGCCCTGCTCGTCTTCGATCTCTTCCCACCTGTCCCCTCGAAAAATCTGGAGAAATGTCTCCTGGGCCGCGTCTTCGGCGTCCTGCGGGTTGCGCGCCACAGCCAAGGCGATGCGATAGACGAAACGCGAATGCCGTTCGACGAACGCAGCAAACGAAGCTGCCCGGCGCGCACCCCCGCCCGCGCCTTCAGGCACCGGCGCTCTCGGAGTCACGCTGAAGATCGCGTTTGGCATTACTACAAGTAAAGAGCACGAAAGTGGGGAAATGTTCGCCGCGGAGTGAATTTTTCTGCCGATGGAGGCCGTGGGGCGAGTGTGATTCAATGGAATAGATGGCAATTCCACGGAGATTGACGGTGCGCGGGCGCTGGAAGGCGGTTACGCGGAAGGTGCGTGAGTTGGCGATGGTGGGCAGGGCGCTGACCCACACCGGGCACCCGGTATTGGCGCAGATTGTGCCGGCGCGCTTCTGCAATTTGTCGTGCGGCTACTGCAATGAGTACGACAAGGTCTCTGAGCCGGTGCCGCTGGACGAGATGTACCGGCGCATCGACCACCTGGGACGGCTGGGGACGGCGATGATCGGCATCTCCGGCGGCGAGCCGCTGACGCATCCGCAACTGGACGAGATTATCAAGCGCATCCGGCAGACCGGGGCGATTGCCGGGATGATTACCAACGGCTATCTGCTGAATGTTGACCGGATCGACCGGCTGAACCGGGCCGGGCTGGACCACATGCAGATCTCTATCGACAATCTGGAGCCGGACGATGTGTCGATGAAGAGCTTGAAGGTGTTGGACAAAAAGCTGGAGATGCTGAGCCAGTACGCCGAATTTCACGTGAATATCAATTCCGTGGTCGGCGGGGGCTTCAAGAATCCCAACGATGCGGCGGTGATTGGCAAGCGGGCGCTGGGGCTGGGCTTTGAATCGACGATTGGGATCATCCACGACGGCAGCGGGCAACTGAAGCCGCTGCTGGAGGACGAGGCCAAGGTCTACTTCGAGATGACCCGCAGGAGGAAGACCAACTACTCGCGCTTCGACAAATTCCAGGAGGCGATTGCGCAGGGGCGGCCGAACGACTGGCGCTGCCGTGCGGGATCGCGTTATTTGTATATTTGCGAGGACGGGCTGGTGCACTACTGCTCGCAACAGCGCGGGTTTCCGGGTGTGCCGCTGGCCGAGTACACCACCGCGGACGTGAAGCGGGAGTTCCTGACGGCCAAAAGCTGCTCGCCCAATTGCACCATCGGCTGCGTCCACAGGATCAGCTACATCGACCACTGGCGCGCGCCGCAAACCAGCATGGTTTCGCCGGGTGAGCAGGGGGCCGAGGCGCCGAAGCTGGTGCAGATTCAGACCGGGGAGTGAGGGTTGTGGTTATCCCACCCATTCCGCAGAAAAACGCGGAATGGATGGGGCACGGAAGTTTATAGCAAAAGCTAAAATGCTCTTGAACAAAGATCGATTCAGTAGACGGAAACGGCGCATCCCAGAGCGGGATGCGCCGTTTTGATTCTTAGAGCGTTGCGGGGGTTACTTGCCGGCTGGCTTCTTTGCCGGCGCTTTGGCGGGTGTCTTCGCTGGCGCCTTGGCCGAAGCAGTGTCGGCGATGGCTTGGTCGATGAGCTGGAAGAGTTTGCTGCGGTCAACGACCTCGACGAAGGGCGCGCCCTTGGAGCTGGCTGTGACCACCCAGATAGTGGGAGTGTGCTCAATGCCGATGCGCTGGCCGAGGGCGTAGTCGGCCTTGACCTGTTCGGCCAGCTTGCCTTGCGGGTCGACGGCGAAGGGCAGGGCGATGTGGTGGCTGGCGGCAAACTTCTCAGTGAACTGGTGCAGGCTGTCCGGGCTGACGATGGAGGCCTGATTGGCGAAGACCTGGTCACGGTACTCGTTGCCCAGGGCTTTGCTTCGGATGTCGAACCAGCGGCCGTTGACCGCGGCGTTAAAGCTCCAGTTGTGCATGGGCAGCGGGAAGTCGTGGCGCACCAAAGGAATCTTGTACTTGGCCGCAGCCTCGTTCAGCAAAGGGTTGGCGCGGCCGCAGTCCGGACATTCCATGTCTTCAAACTCGACCAGGGCCACGCGGGCGCCGGCGGGCGGCTTGAGGGCGGCGGGGTCATGCACCTGAGTTCCGGGGGACGGAGGGGCAAACTGGGCATGGGCGCCGGCGGCGGCGGCGACGACGAGTATGGCAACGGCAAGACTCAGAAAAAGGCTGGTCGGCCGGCGAAGAGTGGGGCAGCGATGGGCATCAGCGAAAAAATGAGACATAGCGATTAGAAAGCTCCCTATGGGTCATTGTAACGGGAAAAAACCGGGGAAGTTAAGGGACTATTGGCGATTGCGGCGACGGGCGGCCATCCACCGGCGCCATTTGTAGTCGGCGAAGAGGGAGGCGGCGACGACGAGGACGGCGAGGATGCCAAGGAGAATCTTCATAGTGTCTTCAGGATCGCACGAGTTGGGCCACGATGTTCCCGGCTTTGCTCAGGACGGGCTGGGTATCTCTCCCTACTGTTCGAAAATGAACACTGCCGTGCTGGAAACGGTCACCCCAAGGCCTTGCCCTCCCCGGATCGCTTATTTAAGTGGTTTGTTTTCAATGCGAAATTGGAAGTGCGTTATGGCACGGCAAGTGCAATGATTCCTGGCATATGGACATCGCACGCCCAGACTTGATGCAAAAGGTGAAGCGCCGGCGTTGGATTCTAGCCGGCGTGGTGGTGGTGGTGGTTGCGCTTGCGCTGCTTGGGCTGTCGCGGCTCAAGCCGGCTGCGCCCACTGTGGATCGCTCGACGATTTGGCCGGATACGGTCAAAAGAGGGCCCATGATCCGGCAAGTGCGCGGGTCAACTGGAACCCTGGTGCCGCGCGAGGACAAGCTCAGGCTGATTCCTGCCGAGACCGAGGCCACGGTCACACGGATTCTGGTGCTGCCGGGCGCGCAGGTTCAGGCCGGCACGGTCCTCATGGACCTGGCCAATCCGCAGCTTGAGCAGGAGGCCATGAACGCCGGTCTGGCGCTGAAGGCCGCCGAGAGCGAGTACCACAACACCCAAATAAAACTCCAGAACGACCTGATGACCCAGAGGGCAGGCGCTGCCACCGTCGGTTCGGACTATCGGCAGGCACAATTGCAGGCGCAGACCGACAAGGCGCTCTACGATCTGGGCGTCATCTCCGGACTGACCTACAAGGCTTCGCGGGGCAAGGCCGACGAGTTGACGACGCGCAACAAGATCGAGGACGAGCGCATGACGATGAACGAAAAAGTCATCGTTTCGCAATTGGCCGTGGAGCAAACGAAGGTGGATCAGGCGCGCGCTCTCTATCAGCTCAAGCAACAGCAGTTGGCCGCGCTGCACGTGACCGCGGGGATCAGCGGCGTGTTGGTGGACCTGCCGCATCAGGTGGGCGAGCACGTGGCTCCAGGCATCACATTGGCCAAGGTTGTGCAGCCGGACCAGTTGAAGGCCTCGCTGAAGATTGCCGAGACCCAGGCACGCGACATTCAGATCGGCCAAGCAGCCTCCATCGATACGCACAACGGCGTGATTCCGGGCCGCGTGCAGCGCATCGACCCGGCTGTGCAGAACGGAACGGTCACGGTTGACGTAGAACTTACCGGGCCTCTTCCGCAGGGGGCCCGGCCCGACCTGAGCGTGGACGGGACGATCGATCTGGAGCGCATGACGGATGTTCTTTATGTGGGCCGGCCTGCGCTGGGCAACGAGAACTCCACGCTGAGCCTGTTCAAAGTGGATGCCGATGGCAAGGGAGCTACGCGCGTTCCGGTGAAGGTGGGCCGCGCATCGGTGAACAGCATTCAGGTGATTGAAGGTTTGAAGGAAGGCGACACGGTGATTCTCTCCGATATGTCGCGCTGGGACAACGTGGACCGCATCCGGCTGGAGTAGGCGCTACGCGCAGGGAATAGGGATCAGAGACGCACACTGACAAGGGGGATTGAATGGCATCGAACGATACGCTGATTGAAATTGAGGACCTGACCAAGGTTTTCTACACCGACGAAGTGGAGACGCACGCGCTCTCCGGCATTCACCTGACGATCTCGCGGGGCGAGTATTTGGCCATGTCCGGCCCGTCGGGCTGCGGCAAGTCCACGCTGCTCTCCATCCTGGGGCTTCTGGATACGCCCACCGGAGGCAAGTACCTGCTCAACGGCAACCCAGTTGAGAACCTGAGCTTCGGCGACCGCTCGCGCATTCGAAACCAGGAGATCGGCTTCATCTTCCAGAGCTTCAATCTTATCGGCGATCTTACGGTCGAGGAGAATGTCGAGTTACCCCTGACTTATCGCGCGGGAATGACCTCGGCGGAGCGCAAGAAGCGCGTAAAGGAAGCGCTGGAGCGGGTGAACATGGCGCATCGCATGAGGCACTATCCGGCGCAACTCTCCGGCGGGCAGCAGCAACGCGTGGCCGTGGCGCGCGCCCTGGCCGGTTCGCCGTCGATTCTGCTGGCCGACGAGCCCACCGGCAACCTGGACTCGAAGAATGGTGAAGCGGTGATGCATCTGCTCGCCGATCTGCACCGCGAGGGCTCGACCATCTGCATGGTGACGCACGATCCGCGCTTCGCCAAGCACGCGCAGCGCGAGGTGCATCTCTTCGACGGGAAAGTGGTCTCGGAGCAGGAGCTTAAAAAGCTCGAAGAGGAAGTGGAGGCCTGACGTGTTATTTCGGAGCCTATGGATGGACATTCGCTACGCGCAGCGGCAGTTGCGCAAGTCGCCAGGATTTACGCTGACGGCGGTGCTGACGCTGGCCCTGGGCATTGGCGCCAACAGCACAATTTTCAGTTGGATCGATTCGACTCTGTTCGATCCGATCCCCGGCGTTGCACGGACCAGAAACATGGTCACGCTGCAGCGAGGTGAAAGAAGCGAGCATCCAACTCCGCCGTTCTCATACGCGGACTTTGTGGATCTGCGCAATAACGCCAAGAGCTTCAGCGGCCTGCTGGCCTATCACGACGATTACATGGCGATTACGGGAGGAGCACGGCCGGAGCGCGTCTATGGCGTGCTGGCCTCGGCGAACTACTTTGAAGTGCTGGGCGTGAAGCCGGTGCTGGGCGGGACACTTATTTCGACCATGACCAACGAACGCGCGGGCGCGCCGGTGGTTGTGCTTGGCTATGACCTTTGGCAAAGCCGTTTTGGCGGCGATCCGCAGATCGTTGGCAAAACGACGCAGATTAATCACCACACTTACACCATTGCCGGCGTAGCGCCGCGCGGCTTTCAGGGATGCAAAAGCGGGCTTCGCGCCGAGTTGTTTCTCCCTCTCGGCATGGATTCACAGGTTTGGGGTGACACGACACGCATTAACGAGCGCGGTACTTCGTGGCTGCAGTTGCTGGGCGTGATGCGTCCAGGCGTGAACGCGCACCAGGCTGAGAATGAACTGAACCTGTTGATGGACCGCATCGTCGGGGGCTTCCCGGAGTCGCATCAGGGAGCGAACCGAATCTCTACAGACCCGCTGTGGCGCTCTCCCTTTGGGGCCAATGTCTACCTGGCCGGGTCCCTGCCGATTCTGATGGCTCTGGCCGCGGTGTTGCTGCTGCTTGCCTGCGCCAATGTTGCGAATCTTCTGTTGGTGCGCACCGTTTCGCGCCGCCGCGAGTATGCCATTCGCCTCTCCATGGGAGCCAGCCGCTGGAGACTGGTTCGCCAGCTCATGGTGGAAAATCTACTTGTCGCCCTGGCCGGCTGCGGAGTTGCGCTGGCCGCCACCTTCTGGACGGCCAACACAATCAGCTCCTTTTTACCTGCCATCACGCTTCCGCTCAGCATCCATGGGCGGGTCAATGGCGTGGTGACGGTAGCCACGATTCTCATTTCCGTCCTGACGGCCGTGATTTCCGGAGTTGTTCCAGCTCTGCGCGCTTCCGCGCTGTCTCCCGTAACTACGCTGAAGGATGAAGCTCTCAGCACATCCGGCGGGCTGCACAAGTCGCGCCTTACGTCGGGTCTGGTGGTCGTGCAGGTTGCGCTTTCGCTGGTGCTGCTGACGTGCGCGGGGCTGTTTGTCCGCAGCCTTGCGAACGCACGGAGCATCAATCCCGGCTTCGACGCAAACCATGTCTATTTGGCCTCGTATGACTTGAGCACCACGGAGTACACCTCAGCCCAGGAACTGGAGTTCAACCGTCAGCTCCTGGTGCGCGTGCGGTCGATTCCCGGCGTTCAGTCGGCGACTCTGGCGGATTTCTCACCCCTGAGCTTCACGATTCATTCCGACGGCATCCTGCCGGAAGGTTACGTTCCCCGTCCGCATGAATCGATTGAAGCCGATCGGGGGCTGGTGGAAACCGACTACCTGCAAACCCTGCGCACGCCGCTGCTGGAGGGGCGCGACTTCACCGCGGACGACAAGCCCGATACGCAACGCGTGGCCATTGTCAATCGAGCTTTGGTAGACCGCTATTGGCCAGGGCAGACGGCGCTCGGAAAGCGCATTCAGGTTTTCGACCGGTGGTACACCGTGGTGGGAGTGACGGCGAATGGAAAGTACCGCCGTCTCACCTACGATCCGGCGCCCCTGGTGCTGTATCCACTGGCGCAGCGCCAGGAAGACCTGTTGACTCTGCATGTGCGCGTCAAGGGAGACCCAATGGCCTACTCTTCGTCCATCGACGAAGCGGTTCACAACCTCAATCCCGACCTGCCGCTCTTCAATGTCACTACGCTCCAGCGCAATATGCAGATGGGCAACGTCTTTGAGCGAATCGTCGTGGACTTCGCCGGCGCATTCGGCCTGCTTTCTATCCTTCTTGCGGCGGTCGGCATCTATGGCGTGGTCGCATACACCACGCGCCAACGCACCCACGAGATTGGCATTCGCATGGCGCTTGGAGCGGAGCGCAAGGACGTGTTTCTTCAGATCCTTCGCCAGGGCCTGCGGCTCACGCTCGCCGGACTGGCCGTTGGCCTTGCTGCCGCGCTTTTTGCGACCCGTTTTCTGCGCGGTTTGTTGTTTGGGGTCGGAGCCATTGACTGGCTGACCTTTGCCACGGTTGCGATTCTGCTTTGCCTGGTGGCGCTTACGGCATGTTATCTGCCAGCGCGCCGCGCGGCTTCTATAGAACCCATGCAGGCGCTTAGAGCCGAATAGGCGAGAAGGCCGGAAGAGCCAACGGAGAAGAACCACGATGAATCAATTGTTTCAGGATATTCGCTACGCGTTGCGTCAGTTGCGCAAGTCGCCGGGATTCACACTGACCGCGGTCATCACGCTGGCGCTGGGCATCGGCGCCAATACCGCGATCTTCACTCTGATCCAGGGCATCCTGCTGCGCTCACTACCAGTTACTGACCCCGCGCGCCTCTACCGCATCGGCGACACGGACGATTGCTGCGTAGATGGCGGCTTTCCGGGCGACGCGTCCAGCACCGGGGATTTCTCCATCTTTTCTTATGACCTCTATCTACACCTGAAAAACTCGGCGCCGGAATTCGAGCAACTGGCTGCGGTGCAAGCCGGTCGATGGCCATGGAGTGTGCGCCGCGGCAATGCATTGCCCAAGTCTCTGCGCGGCGAATTCGTCTCCGGCAATTACTTTCCTACGCTGGGCCTGGGCGCCTATGCCGGGCGCGTGTTCAGCGACAACGACGATACTCCCGCCGCGCCGCCCACAACGGTGCTCAGCTACCAGGCGTGGCAGGGCGAATACGCTGGTGATCCGTCGATCATCGGTTCCACGATCTTTATTCAGGCGCGGCCCTTCACCGTCATTGGCATTGCGCCCCCCGGCTTTTTCGGGGACCGCGTATCGGATTCTCCGCCCGATTTCTGGATGCCTCTTCAGACCGAACCTTATGTACGGGGCCCAAGCGCCATCCTCCATCATCAGGAGTCCAACTGGCTTTACCCGTTAGGCAGGGTGCGCGCCGGAACAAACATCAGCGCTTTGCAGACGAAGCTTACCGTTGCATTGCGCCAGTGGCTTTATACGCGCCCACTGCTCACCGCCAACGGAGGCGCGAGCATTATTCCCAAGCAGCATGTTGTGGTTACGCCCGGCAGCGGCGGCATCCAGAACTTGCAACTGGAGACAGGCAGGGGTCTGAAGATGCTGATGATCCTCTCCTGCGTCGTGCTGCTCATCGCCTGCGCCAACATAGCCAACCTGCTGCTGGCGCGTGCTACAACGCGGCGTGCGAGCATTGCGCTGCGCATGGCTCTGGGCGCGGGCCGTCGCCGCGTCATCCGCCAGATTCTCACCGAGAGCGTGCTTTTGAGTTGCCTGGGCGGATTGGCTGGATTGGTTGTCGCGTATGCCGGCTCGCACACCATTCTCGCGCTCGCCTTCCCAGACGCCAGACATTTGCCCATCGAGTCTGGCCCTTCACTGCCCGTGCTTGGCTTTGCGTTCCTGATCTCCCTGCTTACGGGTGTGCTGTTCGGCGCGGGGCCGGCGTGGTTGTCGTCGCACGCACAACCGGCCGAGTCGCTGCGCGGCGTCAACCGCTCCACGCGCGACCGCTCTTCGCTGCCGCAGAAATCTTTGGTCGTGTTCCAGGCCGCGCTGTCTCTGGTTCTGCTCGCCGGAGCCATCCTGATGACCAAATCGCTGGCCAACCTGGAGCATCAGAAGTTGGGCGTCGCTACTTCCAATCGTTATGTGTTGCACTTCGATCCGGCCGGCGCCGGCTACACCATCGGCCGTCTGCCCGCGCTCTATCGCCAGATCGAAGATCGCTTTTCCGCGCTGCCGGGCGTGGCCAGCGTTAGCATGGCCCTCTATAGTCCTTTGGAAGGCGACAACTGGGGCGAGTGCGTCATCCAGCAGGGGCATCCCGCGCCGGGTCCCAACGACAATTGCGGTTCGACCTGGGATCGCGTCACTCCTCATTTTCTCGATTCCATCGGCGTGTCCATGGTGCGCGGCCGCGGCATTACTGAGCAAGACACGGCTACCTCGCCGCAGGTTGCCGTGGTCAACGAGGCTTTCGTTAAGCGCTTCTATCCCAAGCAGGACCCGGTGGGTCAGCACTTCGGCATTGATCTCCCGCAGTACTCGGGCAGTTGGGAGATTGTGGGCGTCTTCCACGATTTCAAGATGAACAATCCGCGCGACCCAGCGCGTCCTGTATATCTGCGACCGCTTTCTCAGCAGTTTCCCGGCTTCAAAGAAGACATGCTGATCTCGGGCGAGGCGCAATCGATGTTTGCCAACGCCATGATTCTCGACTTCAACACGCCGCAGCAGAGTGTGGATGCGCTGATTCGACGCACACTGGCCGGCATCGACCCAAATCTCACCGTGATGGATCTCCGTTCTTTCGATGCGCAGGTAGCCGGAAACTTTAACCAGGAGCGCCTGATCGCGCGGCTCACCAGCCTCTTCGGAATTCTTGCGTTGATTCTTGCCTCGGTCGGCCTTTATGGCGTGATGTCCTACTTTGTCGCCCGCCGCACCAGCGAGATTGGCATCCGCATGGCCCTCGGCGCTACCCGCGCCAGCGTGGTGGCCATGGTGTTGCGCGGCGCGCTGTGGCAGATACTTATCGGCCTTGGCCTCGGCATCCCAGCCGCGCTTCTTGCCGGTCATCTGATGGCCAGCCAGCTCTATGAAGTGAGCGGGAGCGACCCGCTTGCCCTGGCCGGCGCAACCCTGGTGCTTGGCCTCTGCGCAGCCGTTGCGGGCTTCATCCCCGCGCGGCGCGCTGCTTCCATTGAACCCATGCAGGCATTGCGCACGGAATAGGAAGGACTTGAAGATGCAGACATTCATTCAAGACATTCGCTACGCGCTGCGGCAGTTGCGCAAGTCGCCGGGATTTACGCTGACCGTGATCGTCACGCTGGCCCTGGGGCTGGGCGCTAACGCGGCGGTCTTCACGCTCTTCGACCAGGTGCTGCTGCGCATGCTGCCGGTGGAGCGGCCCAAAGAGCTGGTGCGCTTCGAGTGGACTGGAGCGTTCTCCGGTTCGATGAGCAGCTTTGGCGGCGACTCGAAGAACTACTTCTCTTATCCCATGTACAAGGACCTGCGTGATCAAAACCAGGTCTTCGCGGGTATGTTGGCCGCCGACAAGGCCAACGTGGGCGTCAGTTGGCACAACCAGGCAGAGAACAAGGAAGCCGAGGTAGTAACTGGCAACTATTTTCAATTGCTCGGCCTCCAACCGATCCTTGGCCGCTTGCTGACTCCGCAGGACGACACCGCCAAGAACGCCAACCCGGTGGTGGTGCTCAGCTATGGCTACTGGAAGACGCGCTTCGCCTCATCGCGCGATGTTGTAGGCCAGACAGTACTCATCAACGGCCACACCTTCACCATCCTTGGTGTTGCGCCGGAGAACTTCGATTCGGCCATCGGCGGATATAAGCCGGGTTTGTTCATCCCCATCAGCATGGAAGAGGTTGCGCTGCCGTGGAGAGCGCCGATGGACGACCTGAACAATCACAAGTCTGTCTGGCTCACGCTAGTGGCGCGGCTCAAGCCGGGCATGACCATTCCGAAGGCGGAAGCAAGCCTGGGGCCGCTGTGGCACTCGCTCCGGGCGTATGAATTGACGTTCTACAAATCGGCTTCGGAGCGATTCAAGAAACATTTCCTCGATGAGTCGCGCCTCCAGGTAAAAGACGATTCCACTGGCTTTTCACCTGGCCGCATGGACTTGCAGACGCCGCTAATCATCCTGATGAGCATGGCTGGCCTGTTGGTTGCGATGTGCGCCATCAACGTGGCCACGCTGCTGCTGTTGCGCGCCGCCGGCCGCTCGCGCGAAATGTCGATGCGCTATGCACTCGGCGCAAAACGCAGCCGCATCGTATCGCAGTTGCTGGTCGAAGGCGGATTACTGGGATTGGCAGGAGCGGCCGCGGGTCTTGCGCTTGCACCCGTGGTGGCTACAACGCTGGTGCGCCTGATGACCAACGCCGACCCCGGCGAAGAGCCATATTCAGCGGCTATCGATGCGCGCGTGCTGCTGTTCATGTTGGGGATTTCTCTCGTCGTGAGTCTGCTGTTCAGCATCGCTCCAGTGCTTCACTTCCTGCGTCCCGATCTGGCCCAGACGTTGCGCCAGAATGCCGGGACCGCGTCGAAGAATTCGCAGCGCTTTCGCAAAGTGGCCGTGGGCGCGCAGATTGCGCTCAGTGTTCTCCTGCTGGGAGGCGCGGGGTTGTTCGTGCGCACCCTCGACAATCTCCGCCATCAATCTGTCGGCTTCGACACCGGCCATCTGGCCACCTTCAGGCTCGATCCCACCAGCTCTGGCTACGGCGAAGACCGCACTCCGCAGATTGTGGCCCGCGCGCTCGAAGCTCTGCGCCGCATTCCCGGCGTCGCATCTGTCTCTGCCACCAACGATCCTGAAATGAGCGAGGATTCGGATAGCTCCAACTTCGCCGTGCAGGGCTACAAGCCGACGGAAGACGAACGAATGAACTTCGAAGAGCCATGGATTGCGTCTGGCTACTTCAGCACATTAAAGCAGCCGATCCTTGTAGGCCGTGAGTTTACTTCAGCGGATGCGCAGGGACAGCCCAAAGTGGCCGTGGTGAATCTGGCCTTTGCGCGGCGATTCTATGGCTCAGCGGAAAACGCCATGGGTCGCATGATCGGTGAAGGGGATAAGCCCGACACAACCATCGTCGGCGTGACGGGAGATATCAAGCACCAGAATCTGCGCACCGACATTGGCCCGGCGGTCTACAGGCCCTATTTGCAATTGCAGCATCCCGGCGGGGTGCAGATCTACGCGCGAACAGCGCAGAGGCCGGAGGCGGTTGAAGCGTCAATCCGGCAAGCGATGCACCAACTCGACCCCACGCTGGTTGTCGATGGCCTGCGCACGATGGAAGCACAAATAGACCGCAGTGCCTCGGATGAGCGCGCACTGGCCACCCTCGCCATCGGCTTTTCCGCGCTGGCTATGTTGCTGGCCGCCGTTGGCCTCTATGGAGTGCTGGCTTACTCCACCGAGCAGCGCACCCGCGAAATTGGAGTGCGCCTGGCCTTGGGCGCGCAGCGCTCGGGAGTGATGGTGCTGGTGGTGCGCGAGATGGCCATCATCGCGGCCATCGCCACCGCCGTCGCGCTGCCGTCTGTTGTTGCCCTGGCCCGGCTCTTCCGCAGTCAACTCTACGGCGTCACCACCTTCGACCCGCTCACTTTGGCTGGAGCGGCGCTTCTGACCGCGGTGATGGTCACGCTGGCCGCGGCCCTGCCCGCGCGCCGCGCCGCGACCGTCGAACCCATGCAGGCTTTGAGGACAGAATAACTACAACCGCAAAGCCCGCCATCAAGACTGGAGTTACTCGTTATCATGATTGAACTGAAAAATGTAGAACGCAGTTACAAGACCGGACCTACCGAAGCCTGGGTGCTGCGCCGCATTGGACTTACCATCAACGAAGGCGAGTTTGTCACTGTGATGGGGCCTTCGGGAGCTGGGAAATCGTCGCTGCTCAACGTGCTGGCGCTGCTGGACGACGGCTGGAAGGGCGAGTACTGGTTCGGCGAAACGCCGGCGCACAAACTGAACCGCAAGCAGCGCGCCGACCTGGCTCGCGAGCGCGTCGGCATGGTCTTCCAGAGTTATCACCTGCTGGATGATCTTACCGTTGCCGAGAATATCGACCTTCCGCTCTCCTACAAGAACCTGCCCTCCAAAGTTAGGCAGGGGATGGTGGCCGACATCCTCGATCGTTTCAAGATTGTTGCCAAGAAGGATCTGTATCCCTCGCAGCTCTCCGGCGGACAGCAACAATTGGTGGGCATTGCGCGCGCCGTGGTCCACGCACCCGCGCTGCTGCTGGCCGACGAACCCACCGGCAACCTGCACTCCACCCAGGCTCGCGAAATCATGAATCTCTTTTGTGAACTCAACCGCGCCGGCACGACCATTGTGCAAGTGACACATTCGGAGGAGAACGCGCACTACGGAAAACGCATCATCGAGCTGCGCGACGGCTGGATGACGCACGATGAAACGCTTGATGCAAAAGCAATGGAGGTCATTGCCAAGTGAAATTTATGGAGACAAATCCGGTCAAAGGCATTCAGATTCTGACAGCGGCGAAGAAATTTCTGGCTCAACGGAGTCATCGCGCAATCTATCTAGCTGTAATACTGCTTTTGCAGGCAAACCTGTCTTTGTCCGCCGAGCCAGCGACCGCAACGGCTTCCGTTGAAACGCCCGCAAGCGCGCAGGCAGCTCGAAGCAACATTCCCTTTGACCAATTGCTGCGCCCTTCGCACAATCCTATCAACGCCTATCGCGGCCATGCCGTGCCTCCACCCAGCATGGCCAACTCCGCTCGCCTGGATTCGCTGGTGCGCGACGGCAAGCTCTATCTGTCATTGCGCGACGCCATCGACCTGGCGCTTGAGAACAATCTTGATATGGTAATCGCGCGCTATAACCTACCCATCGCGCAGATGGACGTTCAGCGCACCAAGGCGGGCGGCTCGGTGCGCGGCGTCAACACCGGCGTGGTGTCAGGCACACCCGGCGGCGGAGCGGGCGGCAGCGGAGCAGGCACCGGTGCAGGCGGCACATCAAGCGGCGCGGGCGGTGCGGGCGCAGGCGCCTCCGGCATTGTTTCTAGCACGCTGGGAACCGGAACCTCGGTCTCGGGTTACGATCCGATCCTCGGCGCCAACATTTATACCGATCATTCCTCCCAGCAGTTGACCAACCTTCAGGTGGAGGGCGTTCCCATTTACAAGAACAACACCTCATTGGCCAACATCACTTACAACCAATCCTTTGCCACGGGCAGCAGTCTGCAGGTGGTGTGGAACAATAACCGCCTGACTTCCAATGGTATCTACGATTACTTCAGTCCGTCCTATTCCTCGTCGATGGAAGTGGTTGTTCAGCAGCCTCTGCTGGCTGGGTTCGGCTTCGGGCCAAACCTGCGCTTTTTGCGCATCGCCCGCACCAATCAGAAGATCTCCGACATCGCCTTCCGCGCGCAGACCATTGCCACTGTAACCCAGATTTGCGATCTGTACTGGGACCTGGTGAGCGCCTATGATAATGAGCAAGTGGGCGAGCGTTCGGTGGTCTTCGCCACTGAGACGCTGAATACCAGCCGCAAGCAACTCGAGCTACAGGCGATTCCGGAGATGGATGTACTCAAGGCGGAGGGCGAACTGGCCGTCCGCGAGCAGGATCTAACTGTGGCGCGCACCAATCTCGAATTGCAAGAGCTTTACATGAAGAACGCCATCACGCGCACTCTCGATGATCCGACCCTGGAGGAGATGCCCGTGGTGCCCACCGATCACATTGCCAGCCAGATTGATCCGATTACCGAGCCGGTGCAGGATATGATTGCCGCAGCTCTCAAGAACCGCACCGAGTTGCTGGAGTCGAGCCTGGATTTGCAAAACCGCGAACTAAGCCGCAAGACCGCCCGCAATGCCTTGCTGCCTTCACTCAATCTTTATGGCGCCTATGTCGGCACGGGAGCGGCCGGGACGAAGAATCCCTCATATACAGGCATGGAAACCTCAAACCTTCCGGATAGCTACGGCGGCGCCCTGAAAAGCGCGCTGGATAACACCGCGCCTGAGTATCGTATCGGTTTCCAGTTGAGCGTTCCTCTGCGCAACCGCATCGCCAAGGCGGACCAGGCACGCACTGAGCTGGAATACCGGCAGTCGCAGGTTTATCTTGAGGAGTCGAAGAAGCGGATTCGGATCGAGGTGCGCAACGCGCGCTATGCTTTGGAACAAGGGGCCAGCCGCGTGGAGGCGGCCCGCAAGGCCCGCGACCTGGCGCAACGTACGATGGATATCATGCAGAAGGAACAGAAGCTGGGCGCGGGATCGAATCAGCAAACTCTGGCGGCCGAGCACGATCTGGCCCTGGCCGAGTCGGCGCTGGTGACCGCCGAGACCGCTTACGAGAAGGCGCGCATCGAGGTTCGGCGCGCCACTGGCAGTGTGCTCGAAGGGTACGGTATCTCGATTTCTGACGCCCAAGCTGGCACAGTGGAGGTGAATCATCTCCAATAAAGAAGAGCCAATCCGAGTTTTGGTTGCCGACGATCAGCCGCACATCCTGGAGGCTGTCGAGCTATTGCTCCGCCCGCAGGGCATCGAAGTGGACTGTGTGCGCTCGCCCCAGTTGCTGTTGGAGGCGCTGAGCGACCGCGACTACGATGTGCTGCTCATCGACCTCAATTACACGCGCGACACCACCTCCGGCCAGGAGGGTCTTGACCTGCTGGCCCGCATCCAGGAGTTCGACGCGCGCCTGCCGGTGATTGTGATGACCGCGTGGGGCAACATCAACCTTGCTGTCGAGTCAATCAAGCGCGGCGCCCGCGATTTTATTCAGAAGCCGTGGGAGAACGACCGCCTGCTCTCGCTGATCCGCGTTCACGCCGAGTTGCGCCAGGCTCTGCGCCGCGCGCGGCAACTCGAGCTGGAAAACCGTTTGCTTCGCGCCGAGGGGATGCCGGAGTTTGTGGCCAGCGCGCCCGCGATGCGGCCGGTGCTGGAGCTGATTGCGCAGGTGGGGCCTTCAGACGCCAACGTGCTGATCACCGGCGAACACGGGACAGGAAAAGAAATCGTTGCCAAGCTGCTTCATGCCGCCTCGCCCCGCGCTCGCATGCCGCTGGTAGCCGTGAACGCGGGCGGACTGCCAGAAGGCACTTTCGAGAGCGAGATCTTCGGCCATGTCAAAGGCGCTTTTACCGATGCGCGCAACGACCGCATCGGGCGGTTCGAGCTGGCCAACGGCGGAACACTGTTTCTGGACGAGATTGCCAATGTTCCGCTGCGCCAGCAGGCCAAGCTGTTGCGCGTGCTGGAGACCGGCGAGCTGGAGCGCGTAGGCTCGTCGCAAACCCGGCGCGTGGATGTGCGGATTCTCTCAGCGACCAACGCCCTGATCGCCGAGGAGGCCAAGGCTGGCAACTTCCGCGAGGACCTGCTCTTTCGCCTCAACACAGTCGAGATTCACCTGCCCGCGTTGCGCGACCGGCGCGAAGACATTCCGCTTTTGGCGCAGCACTTTCTGGGCCGCACCCGCGCTCGCTATCGCAAGCAAGTCAACGGCTTTTCGCCGGCCGCCATGCAGCAGATGATGCAGTATGACTGGCCGGGCAATGTGCGCGAATTAGAGCACACGGTGGAGCGCGCAGTCCTGCTCTGCCGCGGCGAAGAGATTGAGCCGGCCGACCTGGGCATCGCCGCCGCGCGCTCGTCCACACCGTCGTTTGAAAACATGAGCATCGACGAAGTCGAGGCCCTGCTCATCCGCAAGGTGATGCGCCGCTGCGACGGGAACATCTCGCAGGCCGCGGAGTCTCTCGGACTGAGCCGCGCCGCGCTCTATCGCCGCATCGAAAAATATGGGCTATGAGAAAGGTGTGCGCCGCCGCCGCTCGGCCATTCGCCGGGCGTGGCTGTTCTGCCTGTTGCTGGCGCTGCCCGCGCTGGTTTTCGCCGGCCTTCTTTTTTACTGGCAACAAGTCTCTCTCGCGCCGGCTTTGCTGCTGAGCGGCTGCCTGTTGCTTTACCTCGCGCTGGTGGCAGCCGCGCTGATTGAAGGCATGATCCGCCCCTTGCAGACGCTTTCGAATGTTGTTGCGTCGCTGCGCGAGGGCGATTACTCTTTCCGCGCGCGCGGGGCCGGCCTGCGCGAAGATGAAAATCGGGATGCGTTCGGCGAGCTGGCGTGGGAGGTGAACGCGCTCGCCGACCTGCTGCAAAAGCAGAGGGTCCGGTCGCTGGAAGCCACGGCTCTGCTGGCGCGCATTCTGGAAGTGATGCACTCGCCCTTGTTTGCCTTCGACCGCGACGACCGGCTGCAATTGGTCAACGACGCCGGCGCGCGATTACTGGGGATGCCTCATGCCCGTTGCTTTGGCCGAAGCGCGCACGAACTGGGCCTGGACGGCCTGCTGGCCGCGCCTGACCAGACGACGCACTCTTTCGGCGCGAAACCCTCGCGCTGGCTGCTACGCAAGGCGGCCTTTCGCCAGGATGGCGCGCCCCACACGATGCTGCTTCTGGCCGACGTCAGCCTCCCGCTCCAGGAAGAGGAACAAATGGCCTGGAAGCGGCTGATTCGCGTTCTCGGCCACGAGCTATCGAACTCGCTGGCCCCCATCAAGTCCATCGCCGGCAGCTTGCTGGCGCGCGTAGACAATCTGGGAGACAATGCCGCGCTGAGCGATTTCCGCCGCGGCTTGGGAGTAATCGAGAGCCGCGCCGATGCGCTGCATCGCTTTGTGCAATCGTATCGGCAACTCGCCCAGTTGCCCCCGCCGCAACTCAGGCCGGTTGCGCTGGGGCCGTTGCTGGAGCGGGTTGTGCATTTGGAGCAGCGCCTGCCGGTTCAGCTTGATCCCGGCCCGGCGATTACGCTTCACGCCGATCCCGACCAGTTGGAGCAGATGTTCATCAACCTGCTGGCCAACGCCGTGGACGCATCGCTGGCCAATGGAGCGCAATTGGTGCGCGCAAGCTGGCGGCTGGCCGGCGAGTCCGTACTGGTCATGATCGAAGACCGCGGCCTGGGCATCGCCAATGCAGAGAATCTTTTTGTGCCGTTCTATACCACCAAACCGGCGGGAAGCGGAGTGGGCTTGGCACTGGCCCAGCAGATCGCCCGCGCGCACGGAGGCGAGATCAGCCTCGTCAACCGCGACGACGGCGAAGGCGCGCGCGCCATGGTGCGGCTGCCCGTCGCGCAATCGTGAAGAATTTTCACGCCAAATGGAATGTTATGGCTTCCCAGGTCTCAAAATCGAGACCTGGAGCACCCGCGATATATGCTGGGGATGAGAAAAATTAGCCCCCGGAGGCGCCTTGTGAGCATAAGTCGAACTCAACGAGCTTTGGAACTATTTTCACAGAACTATAACTGCGCCCAGTCTGTTTTTGCCGCTTGCGCCACCAGCCAAGACATCAATGAAGCGCAGCGGCTGGCGCTGGCTGCGCCCTTCGGTGGAGGCGTCGCGCGGCAGGGAGAGATCTGCGGGACGCTTACTGGAGCGCTGCTGGCCCTGGGAGAGGCAGGCGGAGAAGCCATGGCTGTCGATCCCATCGCCGGCCGCAACGCTCTCTACGAGCGGGTGCGGCACCTGACAGAGGCTTTCCGTGAGGCGCACGGCTCGATCCTCTGCCGTGAGCTGACTGGCTGCGCTCTCGACACCGAAGTGGGGCAGCGCTCCTACAAGGAGCGTGGGCTGCACCAAAGTCTGTGCTGTGATCTGGTTGCCTTTGCTGTAGGTCTGGTGGAGGAATCAATGACTGCTGCTTCTCCACTGAAGTGATTGTGGTTTCCATGCGTCAACCAAAAGAGAGGCGAACTTCTTATGAGTTCGCCTCTCTTTTAGTCCCTTGTAATATCGGCATTCCCTCAGGGGCTAAAGCCCACGATCATTATGCTGCATTTGCGGCACGACTAAAGTCGTGCCCTGACACAATCCAGACTTGTGCAGAGGTTTCCTTATGCTCAGCGCTATTTCTGAGCTGTCTGGACTGGCTTCAGCGCTACGGTTGTGGGCGGATTGACCTGATAGTTGAGATAGTCAGTCAGGTCGTTGATGTCTTGTTGCGTGCCTGTCATGGGCGGCATGAAGCGGCGGTAGGGCGAGTCGGGCTTGTAGTCGTGCAGCATGGTAATGAAGCTGGTGATGTTGGCTCGGTCGCGGCCGGCGAGCAAAGTTTTCAGAGGACGATAGCCGCCCAGCGTGTGGCAGGAGCCGCACTCGCCGCGGTAGATCGCCTCGCCGCGCGAGTAACTCGAATTCGAGTTATTCCAGACCCAGTTGGAGTGGGCCAGGTAGCCCTCCTGGTTGATGCGATTCACATAGGGAACGCGGACGCCATTCGAGAACATCCAGCGGCCGATGACGTAAGGCTTGCGCAGCATTTCGCGAGAGTATTCGCCTGCACCTGTGGCGATGAGCGCCAGCAGCAGGATGGCAATGGCGTGCGAGAGATTGAAGTCTCGCGGATTGCGATAGGCGAGGAAGTAAGCGACGCCCACGATGGTGGCCGAGGTAACGATGATGAGCAGAGCGATGCGCGTGATGATCGAGAAGGTTCCGGAGCCGATGGTGTCAATGCCCAGGGTGAGCAAGGCCTGCTGCGAGGCCGGAACCATCCAGAGGTACCAGACGAGCAGGAAGGGTGTGGCCACAAAGGAGGGCACCAGCCACTTGACGCTCCACTGGACCAGGCTGGTTTTCAGCTCGGGCTGCTTGTCGCCGTCGATGCGGCTGGCGGTGATGAGCGCCCAGATGCCGGCCAACGCGCAGCACACGCAGGTGCGCAGAAAGAGGCTGGGCCAGTACGTGGGGTTGAAGAAGGCATACCAGAATTTGCTGGCCTCGTGGCCCGTTCCCGCCACGCCGAGCCATGTGCCACCCGGTGTGAGCATGAAGGTGAGAATGCCGTTGATGATGATGAGCGTGAAAGCGGAAGCGCCAGCATAAACCCAGCCGACGGTTAGGTGCAGCTTGGGGTCGATCTTGTCCCAAGTAGAGTAGTAAACCGCAATGGTGGTCAGCTCGACGAGGAAGAAGACCCACTCCATGGCCCAGCCAAAGACGAAGTTATGAATGAGGGTGCTGGTGGCTTCAGGATGCGTGAGGCCGATGGCGAACCAGATGCCCACGCCGCTGACGGTGCCAAATACGGCGGTAAGAACAAGGAAAAACTTCGAGTAGCTGGCCAGTTGCTTGAGCCAATCGGTGCGGAGCTGGCCTTCGGGCATACGCATGGCCTTGCGTTCAGCCATCGGCAGATAAAGCCCACCGCCGACGGCAAACTGCGAGATCATGACGTGGAAGATGGCGATGATGCCGATCACCCAGCCCGAGCCGAGAATTGGAATGTCCCAGAATGGATAGTTCATGGTTGCTCTCGCCTCTTATCGAATGGTCCAATAACCGATGACGGTGGTGGCCAGCAGCGCGAAGACCGCCAACAGGCCGAAGTAATTTGCGGCGCGGGCGCGCTGTCCGGATTCCTTGTTCTTGTCGTAGAAAGGAATCAGAAGCCAGAGCGCGATGCCGAGCGTAAAGAGCAGAATGCCCGCAATCTCGCCCGCCTCGCCGGGCAGCACGCTGCCCAGCATCTTGAGCATCTCGAAGGGGCTCATGAAATACCACTCGGGATGAATGCCCAGGGGCGCGGGCGCCAGCGGATCAAATGGTTTTCCGAGACTCCAGGGAAAAACCGAAGCCAGCAGCGCGAGAATGTTGAGCGAGATGAGCCACATGGCCAGGTCCTTGCGCAGGAAGTTGGGCACGAAAGGCATGGTCTTGCGCTCGCTGGCGGGTTTGGCTTCTTCGCTGGGCGGGGCGGCGTTGCCGTGGCGCTGGACCAGCCAAAGATGGAAGCCGAGCAGGGGAAGAAAGATTGCAGGGAGCACCACAACATGGAGCGCAAAGAAGCGCTGGACGGTGAACTCGCTTACATCCGGTCCGCCGCGCAGCATATTGGCGACCGCCGAGCCCACCCAGGGAATCGCCGCCGGAATCTGCAATCCGACCTTGGTGGCGAAGTAACTCAACTCATCCATCGGCAGCAGGTAGCCGGAGAAGCCGAAGACCGAGGCGATGCCCAGCAGGGCCATGCCGCTGAGCCAGCCGAACTCGCGCGGCTTGCGGTAAGCCTTCATGAAGAAGACTGAGAACATGTGCACCAGGATGGAGAAGATCATCAGGCTGGCGCTCCAGGCGTGCGCCGAGCGGATGAGCCAACCGAAGTGCATCACAAAGGTGATCTGGCGGACCGACTCGTAGGCATCGGCGCCGGGCCGGTAGTAGACCAGCAGCAAGACGCCGGTGAAGCACTGGACCATGAAAAGGAAGAGCGAGATGCCACCCCAGTAGTACCAGAAGGATTGGGAGTGGACGGGGACGGTCTTGTGGCGCGCAAAGGCGGCCAACTCGCTAAGGCCCAGGCGCTCATCAACCCAATCGTAAATTGCCTTTGAAGTCATGCCTTTTTGTCCTCTTACGTCTGGCGTGCGCGTTGCGCTACGCACGGGAGACTTCCACGCCGGTGTCGTTGACGGCCACCTTGAAGAGCTTGAGCGGCTTGGGCGGCGGGCCGCTGACGTTGGCGCCGGTATACGGGTTATAGACGCCGCCGTGGCAGGCGCAATGAATACGGTCGGCCTGCGGCTCATACTGCACCGTGCAGCCGAGGTG
>Ga0181529_10001439_pt1 | contig 30582 bp, 24 predicted proteins | sample PEATcosm2014_Bin_36_FD_119763 | JGI IMG/M metagenome (GOLD analysis project Ga0181529, IMG submission 119763) | Peatland microbial communities from MTU Mesocosm Facility, Houghton, MI, USA - PEATcosm2014_Bin10_30_metaG | ecosystem: Environmental > Terrestrial > Soil > Wetlands > Peat | place... | reverse complement strand
GTCGACGGCGGTCAAGGTGAGCGGGGTGGTGGAGTTGCACGACGGAAAGTACCTAGTCACCGATGGAACCACGCACGTTACCTCACAGTTACAGGGATATCAACTGGAACAGTATGTCGGCAAGAAAGTGGAAATTACAGGGTCGCTAATTCCCGACGCCAAACCCGTAGCGCCCGCCACCCAGGTAGTCCAGGCGGCCAATATCAAACTGGTGGCAGCGGGGGCTGCTGGAACGGCGGGAGGGGCGGCCGCCGCGACGTCGCACGTAGCCCTGATCGCGATTATCGGCGGAGTGGCCGTGGGAGCGACGGTGGTCGGCCTGGCCGCGGTCGGGTCCTTCAGCGGAACTGCTTCCACCAGCGGCAAATAACCGTGGCTGTGTGAAGCAGGCACGTCCGGCAATCGAGCTTTCCGTCAGCGTGGATCGGCCTCCCCGCGCCGGTCCACGCAATCCGTTGGAAACGGAGGGACACGCTCGCCTGGGCGTGGTGCTGGCGGCGTTGTTCGCCTTTGCGATTCTGACCCTCTGGGTGCCTGCCAATTGGCCCGTGGCAGTCTTTCAGGTGGGAATCTTCGGTTTGTGTGCGGTCTGCCTGTGGCGGAGTCCGATGGAGCGCGTTGCCTATCCGGCGATTCCGCTGGCAGTCGCCGTCCTCTGGGGCCTTGTTCAGGCAGCCATGCCGCTGACTGCCTATGCCTTCGCCACCAAGACTGCCGTCGTCCAATGGACCACCCTCCTGGCAGTGTTTCTCGTCGGAGCCTGCCTCTTCCGCGATGCCTCGGCGGCGCGCCGGTTCCGCACGGCGATGACCTGGTTCGGTTTCCTGGTTTCCGTATGGGCCACTCTACAGACATTCACCTCCGGCGGCCGAGTGCTTTGGCTATTTCCCACTGGATACAGCAGTTACGTGATGGGCCCGATCGTCAACCGGAACCACTACGCGGTCTTCATCGAAGTAGTTCTCCCCATGGCTCTCTACAGAGCGCTACGCAGCCGGCAGCACTCCCTGCTGTATTCCGGAATGGCGGCAGCGATGTACGCGTCGGTAATTGCGTCGGCTTCCCGCGCCGGCACGGTGCTGGCGACCGCTGAGATCCTGGCCGTGGCGGGTCTGATGGCGGCACGCGGCTTCAGTAGCGGACGCGCCATCGGCGCCACGCTGTTGCGCGGCGCGATCCTGTTTGCCGCGTTCACGGCGGTGGTGGGGTGGGAACACCTCTGGGACCGCTTCTGGCAGCCGGATCCCATGGGTGTGCGCCGGGAGTTCGCCGTATCCTCGCTGCACATGATCGGCGATCATCCCTATACCGGCACCGGACTGGGAACGTGGCCCATCGTCTATCCCCGCTATGCGGTGGTCGATCCGGGCACCTTTGCTAATCAGGCGCACGACGACTGGCTGCAGTTTACAGCCGAAGGCGGCATCCCATTCGGTATCCTGATGTTCACTCTGGCGATCTGGTCGGTGAGGCCGGCATGCCGCTCCGCCTGGGGTCTCGGGGTGGTGGCAGTATTCCTGCACGCCTTTGTGGACTATCCGTTCTCGCGCCCCGCGCTCGGTTCGGGGACGCTTCTCGTACTGGCGATGTTGGCCTCTTCCCGCGCGTCCGACCAGGTTTCCCGAGCGCCCGAGTACCACCGCCAGTAAGTGCGGAACAGGCGCGCCATCCCGTATTCGTATGTATGACAGAATTCCCCGCGCAGGGGTTGCCACTTACCCACATATGAGTCCGGCGCGGCACCAGATTCCGCTTGTGAGACCCCTCACAACCGCCCTAGTATGGAAGGAGGTCGCGCTGACATATGTCATCTGCAAGTAGGCCAGCTGAGATCGCCTTGCCGTGGTTTGCGCTCCGCGTCCGCAGCCGGGCCGAGCCGCTTGTAAGTAGAGCGCTCTTCGGAAAGGGATACGAGATATTCCTTCCCACCTACCGGGAATACCGCCGATATTCCGCGTGCGTCAAGAAGGTGGACACGGCGCTCTTTCCGGGCTACCTCTTCTGCCGCCTGGATACCAACCGCCGGATGCCGGTCCTCTCGACCAGCGGCGTCGAACACATCGTTTCGTGCGGAGGCGCGCCGCAGCCGATTGCGGACCGCGAAATCGCCGCCATCCGCGCCGTCGTGGACGCTCATCTGCCCACTCTTCCGTGTCCCTATTTGCCCACGGGCACTGCGGTGCGGATCGAATTCGGCCCGTTGGCCGGCATCGAAGGCATCGTGGTCGTGGAGAAAAGCGGAGAGCGCCTGATTCTCTCTGTCCACCTGCTACAGCGGTCGGTTGCGGTGGAGATGGAGCGCTCGTGGGTGCGTCCTCTGGTTTCGGGGCTACCGCCGTTGCCCGCGGACGCGAGCGGCTTGGTGCCGGCCTGAGTAACTACTCCAACTACGTGATACTACCATCAAATAATAAGCACTAACACGCATCACTAATGGAGAGAGTGTTATACATTTGTCAAACCATTGGCGAATTTTGTTGACAAGTGTATGAGACCTGCTTATCCTAAAACTTCTGAGTGTATTGTACGAGAAAAACTTGGGGACGGACTAAAGGTATTGGGCCGTCAGCCGATCTTTTCTGTAGTACACAATCTACTGAACTTCCCCTGATCCCAGTAAAAAAATGGCGGTAGCTTGTCCGCCGTCCTCTCAGGAGCCCAGGAGTTATGTACATGACCGTCGAATCACGGCGCAGTAAGATGGTGACATTTCGCGTTTCGGTTGAGGAATACCAATCGCTCGAAGCGGCCTGTACAGCCCGCCGCGTTCGCAGTATCAGTGAGTTGGCACGCTCCGCGGTCCAGCAGTGGATCCGGGAATCGGCCCCATCGAATCCCCTCGACAACGAACTGGAACAGGTGGAGAGACGGGTCCAGATATTGTCGAAGGAACTCGAGCGTCTTCAGTACCTCATCCAGCTTCAGAAAGTCATGCCCCTCGGTAAAACGACTCAATAGCAGGCACCTTATGCATTCTTTGCTCAAGATTCCGTTGTTCGCGGCACTGGCGTCCGCCCTTGCAGCCCCGGCCTGGGCCCAGCCCCAGGCGTCCCGGCCGGCGGTTGCGGAACTGGGGGCGAACCTTCCGGCTCAGGCGGTCGGCCCCAACGACCTGCTGGCCATCTCGGTCTACGACGCGCCGGAGCTGTCGCGCACGGTGCGAGTGGGCGCCGATGGATTCATCCGCCTACCCATGCTGCAGCAGCCGATCAAGGTTCAGGGGCTGCTTCCCTCGGCCCTGGAAACGGCCATCAGCGCGGCGCTCCGTGACGAGAAGATATTGGTGGATCCTTTCGTTACCGTGACGATCGCCGAGTATCACTCACGCCCCATCAGCGTGGCGGGCGCCGTCAAACAACCCATCGTCTTCCAGGCCGAAGGGCCCACCTCCTTGCTGGAAGCCATCGCGCGCGCGCAAGGGCTGCGGGACGATGCCGGCCGGGAAATCCTGGTGAGCCAGATGCAGCCGGGTCTCGACGATAAGCCTGTCATGATCACCCGCCGCATCCTGGTGCGCGGGCTGATCGACGACGCCGATCCGTCCCTCAACGTCAAGCTCACGGGCGGAGAGGAGATCCGCGTCCCGGAAATCGGGAGGGTGTATGTGGTGGGTAACGTGAAGAAGCCGGGTGCCTTTCCGGTGCAGGACGGATCCGACACCACGATTCTCCAAATGCTGGCTCTGGCCGAGGGCCTGGCGCCGTACTCCACCAAGGAAGCCTATATTTACCGGCGCGAGGGAACCGGCATCAAGAACGAAATCGTGGTACCGCTGGACAAAATCATGCACCGCAAAGCGCCGGATGTCCCTTTGACAGCCAACGACATTCTGTACATTCCCGACAGCAAAGGCAAGCGTCTTGGCATGCGGGCCCTCGAAGCCCTGGTGGGCTTCGGATCGGCCGGCGCCACGGCGCTGGTGATCTACCATTGACCAGACAATATCGAGTCCGCACCGCGCAACCCCAGGCCGATGGCGCCATTTCCGCCCTGGTGGACGGCCCCGGCATCGGCCGCGGCGGCATCTGCTACTACTTCGAGACTCAGGAAGACATGCGCCTCGCGCTCGAGCGCCTGAACCTGATGCTGACCGGAAATCTGGGCAGAATTCCCGGAAATCCACCTCCCAAACCGCGATGCGAGGGCGCCGTGCCGCACATGGCTCCAGCTCAACGCAAACCTGACCAGCCTCTCCGGCTCCCGGAAATCAACCAAAGAAGCCATGCCTGAACAAATACTTCGAGCCCTTCCCGCGCCCGCCGAAGCCTCCGCCAACGGCTACCTTCCCGCCGTTCCGGATCGCTATACGGTGTACCCGCCCTACAGCGTCTCCGAAAGCGATCCGGAGGATCAGGGCATCCCGCTATCGCATTACCTCTGGATCCTGGGGCGCAACAAATGGCGTATTCTGGCGTTCGTGGTGGTCTGCGTGGTGTCCACTGTGGTGGTTTCCTCGCGCCTCACTCCCATTTACGAGTCCATTGCCACCATCGACATCGACCGGCAGATGCCAGCCGGCGTCATCGGACAGGACGCTGCACGCATGGCGCCCAACGATGCCGACCAGTTTCTCGCCACGCAGGTGAAGATTATCCAATCGGATTCCGTGCTGCGCCCTGTCGCCGAGCGCTACAAGCTGCCGGTGGTCGAGGCGGCGCATCTGCCCGGAGAGACTTCTCTCCCCACCGCGCGCGCGCAGAACGCCCCGGTGACGTTGAAGAACCTCAAAGTCACGCGGCCCCCCAACACGTACCTCCTGCTGATCGCCTATCGCTCGCCCGATCCGGATCTCGCCGCCAACGTCGCCAACGGCGTGGCCAATAGCTATATCCTGCACACCTACAACATCCGCTTCAACGCGTCGGCGGGGCTCTCGGCCTTCATGGAGCGGCAGATGGAAGAACTGCGGGCGAAAATGGAGAATTCCTCAGCGGCACTGGCGCAATTCGAGAAGGATCTGAGCGTCATCAATCCCGAAGAGAAAACCAGCATCCTGTCCTCGCGTCTGCTGCAGCTGAACACCGAATTCACCAACGCCCAGTCGGAGCGCGTCAAGAAACAGGCCGCCTTCAATTCCGTCAAGAACGGATCGCTCGACGCGGCCCTGGCTTCGGCGCAAGGCGATCAACTCCGCCGCCTCTCCGACCGCCTGGATGAAGCCCGCGAGAAATTCGCCACCACCCAGGCCCAGTACGGCGCGAACCATCCGGAATACAAGAAAGCCAGTTCGCAACTCACCGAACTGGAGCGGCAACTGGAGAGCCTGAAGGCCAGCATCGGCCAGCGCGTCAGCCTGGATTACCAGGAAGCGGTCAACCGCGAGGCCATGCTCAAGAGCGCCGTAGCGGACACCAAGGCCGAATTCGACCACCTCAATGCCCGTTCCTTCCAATACAAAGCACTCAAGCAGGAAGCCGATAGCGACAAGGGCCTCTATGAAGAACTGGTACGCAAAATCAAGGAGGCCGGCATCAACTCGAGCTTTCAGAATAGCTCCATCCGGCTGGCCGACCCCGCGCGTCCGGCGATTAAACCGGTGTTTCCCGACTTGCGGCTGAATGCCCTTCTGGCATTCCTCTTTTGCACCCTGCTGGCGGTGGGCGCCGCCGTTCTGGCCGATACCATCGACACCACAGTGCGCGACCCCGAGCAGATCCAAAAGGGCCTGAAAACGGAAGTGCTGGGGTCGCTGCCCGTGGTGAAGCAGTGGCGCGGCCGTCTGGTGCCTGTGCCTATGGCCGCTAATGGCGCGTCTGCCGCCCTGGTTACGTCCAGCCGCCGTACCGAACAGGTTTCGGCCTTCGAGGAGGCGGTGCGCACGCTGCGCGACTCCATCCTGTTGTCCGACATGAGCCGCCGTCCGCGCAGCCTGCTGATCACGTCGGCCACGCCGCGCGAAGGCAAGACCACCACCGCCGTCCACCTGGCGGTCGCGCACAGCCTGCAGAAGAAGAAGACGCTGCTGATCGACGCCGATCTACGTCGCCCCGGTGTCCACACGCGCTTGGATCTGGGAAACGAGCGGGGCCTGTCCAACGTGATCAAAGGAGAAGCCCCGTGGCGGGACGTCCTGCAGAAGACCGAGCAACGGCCCGACCTGGACGTACTGTCGGCGGGCCCGGCGTCGCGCAATGCGGCCGACCAGGTCGGCGGCGTCCTGGAGAAACTCCTGGCGGAAGCCATTACGGAGTACGACCTGGTGATGATCGACGCGCCGCCGCTGTTGGGTTTCGCCGAACCGCTGCAGATCGCCGCCATCGCCGACGGGGTGGTGGTAGTCACGCTGGCGGGGCAGACCAACCGCAAGGCGGTGGGGAGCGTCCTGAGCAGTTTGAAGCGGCTGAAGGCCAACGTGATCGGCGTGGCGCTGAATGAAGTCCGCGAGGACATGAGCGATCGCTATTACTACTACGGGTATTACGGCAAATACTACTCGAAGTATTACAAGCCCACGAAAGCGTAGCGTCGGGAGAACCGGAGAAGAGATGCCTGCGAATGTAGCGGTGGTTGGCGACGGATACTGGGGCAAGAACCTGGTCCGCAACTTCCATGATTTGGGCGCGCTGCGCACGGTGTGCGATGGAAGTCCGCTAGTGGAAGCCTCGGTGCGCGAAAATTACCCGCAGCTCACGTTTTGCCGGGACTATGGCGACGTGCTGGCGGACGAGGCCATCCGCGCGGTGGTTTTGGCGACGCCGGCGGTGCTCCATTTCGATATGGCGAAACGGGCCCTGCAGGCAGGCAAGGACGTCTTCGTCGAGAAGCCGCTGGCGCTACGCGCCGCGGAGGGTTCCGCACTGGTCGAATTGGCTGCCAGGAACAGACGTGTCCTGATGGTGGGCCACATCTTGCAGTATCACCCGGCTGTCCGCAAGCTGAAGGAACTGGTGGATCGCGGGTCGCTCGGCCGCATCGAGTACATCTACTCCAACCGGCTCAACATGGGGAAGATCCGCACCGAGGAGAATATCCTGTGGAGTTTCGCACCGCACGACATCAGTGTGGTGTTGGGACTATTGGACGAGACGCCGGAGTCGGTCACCTGCGAAGGTGGCTACTATCTGAGCAACCGCGTGGCCGATGTCACGGTTAGCCAGTTTACCTTCGCCAGCGGGGTGCGCGCGCACATCTTCGTGAGCTGGCTGCACCCCTTTAAAGAGCAGCGCCTGGTGGTGGTGGGCTCGGAAAAGATGGCGGTGTTCGACGACACCGCGCGCGACAAACTGGTGCTCTATCCGCATCGCGTGGAGTGGAAGGATCGGATTCCGAATGCGGTGAAGGCCGATGCCGAGCCGGTATCCCTGGAGGGCTCCGAACCGCTGAGGAATGAGTGCCAACACTTTCTGGACTGCCTGGAGTCGCGACGCAGTCCGTTGACCGACGGCCGCGAGAGCCTGCGCGTCTTGTGGGTCCTGAACGCCTGCCAAGAGGCGCTTGAGGGCGGTAAGCCGGTAGCTCCGGGGAGCCAGCAGGAACTGCCGGAAGGGCCGTACTTCGTTCATCCGACAGCAGCGGTCGATGAACCGTGCCGCATTGGAGCGGGCACCAAAATCTGGCACTTCTCCCACGTCTTGAAAGGGGCTGTGATTGGGGAGCGGTGCGTTTTCGGGCAGAACTGTCAGATCTCGGAAAATGTGATCATCGGCAACAACGTCAAGGTTCAGAACAACGTCTCCATTTACACCGGTGCGGAAATCGAAGACGATGTGTTTCTGGGGCCGTCCTGCGTGCTCACCAACGTCACCAACCCCAGGTCGCAGGTGAACCGCCATTCGTTGTACGAAAAGACGATCTTCCGGCGCGGCGCGACGGTCGGCGCCAATGCGACCATTGTCTGCGGCATCGAGCTCGGCCGGTATTGCTTCATCGGCGCCGCGGCGGTGGTGGCAAAAAACGTCCCCGACTACGCCCTCATGGTGGGCAATCCGGCGCGACGTGTGGGCTGGATGAGCCGGCATGGCCATCGGCTACCGGAGCCCGATGCCGATGGGTACATGCGCTGTCCGGAAAGCGGATTCCGCTACCAAGAGACGCGGCCCGGCGTACTCCGCTGCCTCGATCTGGAGGAGGAACTGCCTCTGCCGAAGCAACTCAGCGTGGGCGCCAAGACCTACGACGAATTCAAGGCGCAACCGGCTCTGGCGAAAGCTCTGTCATGAAGGTCCCCCTCCTGGATTTGAAAACGCAGTACGCCACCATTCGTGAAGAGGTGCTTCGCGCGGTGGCTGAAGTTCTCGATTCGCAGGTCTGTATCGGCGGTCCGAAGGTGGCCGAACTGGAGCAGAAGGTGGCGGAACTCAGCGGCTGCCGGTTCGCGGTCGGAGTGTCCAGCGGGACGGACGCTCTGTTGTGCAGCCTGATGGCGTTGGGCCTGGCTCCGGGCGATGAGATCATCACCACTCCGTTCACCTTTTTCGCAACCGCCGGCTCCATCGTGCGTGCCGGCGGCACACCGGTCTTTGTCGACATCGACCCGCGCACGTATAACCTCGATCCGAAGTTGATCGAGAAGGCCGTGACCTCGCGGACTCGGGGAATTCTGCCTGTCCATTTATACGGGCAGATGTGCGACATGGATGCGATTCTGCAGATCGCCCGCAAGCATGGCATATTCGTCGTGGAGGACGCAGCCCAATCGATTGCGGCAACCTACCGCGGACGGAAGGCTGGAAGCATGGGGACCTGCGGCTGCTTCAGCTTCTTTCCCAGTAAGAACCTGGGCGGAGCCGGGGATGGCGGGATGATCGTGACCAACGATGAAGGGCTGCAGGAGAAGCTGTCCCGCCTTCGCAGCCACGGCGCCAAGCCCAAGTATTACCACCAGATGGTGGGCGGAAACTTCCGCCTGGACCCCATCCAGGCGGCCGTGTTGCTGGTCAAGCTGCCGCATCTGGAGGAGTGGTCCGAGGCACGCCGCCGGAACGCCGCCTATTACGACCACCGGTTCCGGAGCACTTCGATCGGGACACCTTATATTGGCCCGGATTGCCGGAGCATCTACAACCAGTACGTGATCCAGGTCGACAACCGCAAGGAAGTCATGAGCCATCTGAAAACGGCTGGGATCGGCACGGAAATCTACTACCCGGTGGCGCTGCATCTGCAGGAATGCTTCGCTTCGCTGGGCTACCGCCGGGGGGATTTGCCGCACGCCGAAGCAGCCGCCGAAACGGTGATGGCGCTGCCCATTTATCCCGAACTCACGGACGAGATGCGGGATTCGGTCGCCGCCGCCGTGCTGGAATCAGCCGCCCTCCTGTGCGGCGCCGGTTAGCCGGCGCGCCCGAACCCGCGCGAATACCTTCGAATCATGATCCGCAAACACCACAGCATCGCCCGAAATGCCGTTTTGAGCATTCTGGGACAGGTCGGCCCAGCCGTGGCGGCGGTATTTGCCTTACCGCTGCTGGCGCGGACGCTGGGCGTGGAGCGACTGGGCTTTCTATCGCTGGTCTGGATCGTGATCGGTTACTTTTCGCTGCTGGACTTCGGATTGGGCCTCGGCGTGACGAAGTCCGTCGCCGCAGTGCTGGGAACGGATGCGGAATGCCGCGTCCCGGAGATTTTCTGGACGGCGTGGATCACGCAAGGTTGTCTGGGGATAGCGGGCGGACTCCTCTTATGGAGCGTCTCTCCGCTACTTGCCGGAGAGATCCTGCACGTGCCACAGCTTCTGCAAGCGGAAACGGTGCGCGCTCTCCACTTATGCGCGGCGGCGCTGCCGGTGATCGTCATGACGCCATCGCTCATCGGCGTCCTGCAAGCCAAGCGGCGCTTCGATATCACGGTGCTGATTCAAACTCCGTTTGCCGTAGGGCAGTACGTCCTGCCCTATGTATGTGCGCGTCACGGAATGGACCTGGGGGGGCTGATCGGCGTGCTGCTGTTATCGCGGATCGTCTCTTTTCTGTTGTTGGGGTGGGCGGCGGCGGTGGTGACGCCGCGACTACTGCAGCGTCCGGTTTTCACGCGCGCGGAATTTCGCGCCCTAATCGGTTTCGGTGGCTGGGTGACGGCGGGCACGCTGATTGCGCCGGTGGTGCTGTATGCCGACCGGTTTCTCATCAGCCGGGTGTTGTCGTTATCGTTTGTAGCCTACTACTCGGTCCCGGCGGACGCCTTGATGCGCCTGCTGATTGCGCCGTCCTGCATCGTGAGCGTGCTGTTTCCGTCCTTCAGCCAGATGAGGGAGAAGGCCGAGGGAGACGCCGTCCGCGAGCTCGCCCATCGATCGATTCAAGCGATCCTCTATCTGATGGTGGTGCCTCTGGGAGCGGTGATGATCTGCGCTTCCGACCTGATGACTTTGTGGATGGGAGCTCCCTTCGCGGCGCAGGCATCCATCGTCCTGCGGATTCTGGTGGTCGGAACGCTGGCGAATTCGGTGGCCCGCGTGCCGTATGGGCTGCTGCAAGCTATTGGCCGGCCGGACCTGCCGAGTAAGCTGCAGTTCGTGGAGCTGCCGACGCAGTTGGTGTTGTCCCTGGTATTGACCGTGCGGTTCGGACTGTGCGGCGCTGCCGCTGCCTGGAGCCTCCGCTTGACGGCGGAGATGGCGATTCTGCTGTACCTAGCCCATCGCAACGGGGGGCTCTCGCTCGGTCATCTGCGGGCCGATCGGGCGTTGCCGGCCGGGGCGCTAATCCTGGCGCCCGCCGTCGTACTGGCGGCGATTGTGCCAGGTCTGCCGGCCATGGGCGCGCGACTGGCGGTGGAAGCATCCTGGCTGCTCTGGAGCTTCGCCATCCTGTACACGCGCGGGCTGACGCCGGCGGACAAACTGATGGTGTCGCGCGCTTGGGTGAGGGCATCGTGATGGGTATGATCCAACTGCTCAAGCAGTTTCTGGGATGGAGTTACGAAGTCCTTCGCGGAGCGAGGATGGTGTCCCGTTTTGGGAGACTCCAGTCCGCGGGGGTGGTGACCGTCGGGCGGCACTCCTATGGTGTGCCGGACGTTCATACGTTCCGCGGCAACCGATCGCAGCTCCATATCGGAGCGTTCACTTCGATCGCCGATGGGGTAACCATTCTGCTCGGCGGAAATCACCCGACGCGGTGGGTGTCGTCCTTTGCGCTGCGGGCCCGTCTCCATTTGCCGGGCGCTTATCACGATGGCATGCCCAGTTCCAAGGGCGACGTGGTGATCGGCTCCGACGTCTGGATCGGCCAGGGAGCGATGGTCCTCTCCGGGGTCACTATCGGAGACGGAGCCATCGTGGGCGCCGGCGCCGTGGTGGTTTCCGATATTCCGCCATATGCCATCGGTTTCGGTATACCGGCACGGGTGGCGGGATACCGCTTCGATCCGCCGACCGTCGCGGAGTTATTGGCTGCCGGTTGGTGGAATTGGCCCCTGAGCCGCATCGTGGCGGCGGTGGATTTGCTGTCCAGTGAACGGGTCGCGGAGTTCCTGCAACTAGCTCGCACGGAATCCGGGGTTACACTCCCATGACCAACGTTTGCACCGCTAAGCCGTCTGTCCGGTGGGCAGCGCCCCCGCTACGCAGCGCCAGGCGAAACATCGTTCCCTCCATCGTGATGTTGATCAGCATCGTCATGGGTCCGGCGATGATCATTCAGGTGGGAGGGCGCACGCCGGTGGTGCTTTGGGCGGACCTGATGGTGGTGGCGATGGCCGCCTATGCGGCATTGCGCTTCGCGCCCCGCCTGATGAACGAGGTCCGGCGGCTGCCGTGGATCTTCTGGATGTACTTCGCCTATCTGGTAGTCGCGACGGTCTATCTGGCGCTTTCGCGGGACTGGCTGATCGGCCTGGCGACCTGGAAGTTGCGGGTCATGCCGCCCTTGGCATTGTTCATCGCCTACACTTCGGTTCGCGACGCCGAATCGGCGCGGCGCATTGGCTGGGCCTTCGGACTCACCGGCGGCGTGACGGCGGTCCTCACCATCGCCAACTTCGTGACTATCTCCCGCGGCGGCGCGGGAGCGTTCAACAATGCCGTGGTGACTTCCAAGGACATGGCGCAAACCTCCTTCGGCACCAGTAATTATCTGGCAAGCATCCTGATTTTCTGTTTGCCCTGGTGCATCGTCACGTGGTCCAGATCGCGGTTGTGGGCCAGCGTCTTGTCGATCAGCAGCGCGGGAATCATACTGTGGGCGCTGCTGCTGACGCAGTCCCGGGGCGCGCTGATCAGCGTGGTCGCAGGCGTCCTGCTGTTCCTGATGGAACTGGTGCTGGCCCACAAGATCCGCTTGCGGACCGTGTTGTCCGTGCTCGGGGTGATCGCGTTTACGATCGTGACGGCCTACTGGATCTGGTCGATGGCGCCGTATTCGGTGGCATCGGAACTCGCCAAGCGCACCGACCTTCTGATCTCCGATTTCTCGGCTCACAACTGGGCAAACAATCGCACCGAGGTTTGGATGCCGGCGGTCGACTACATCGCGGCGCACCCCGTGATCGGGCTGGGGCTGGGAAACCAGGCATTGGCGGGAGATCTGCTGGGCAGGGTCGACACGGCTCATAACGTACTGCTGGAGGCGTGGCTGGAATTGGGGGCACTGGGCTTTCTGCTGCTCTTCGGATTCCTGTACCGGGGCTGGAAGACGTGGCATAGCGTGGCCTTCGGACAGCGACGTTGGGGAATCGGTCTGGGTCTGGCCGGGGTGCTCTCCTTCGAAGTGTCCATTCTGCACTGCATGGTGGAACCCAGTTTCTGGGGGGTGCAATTTGCCTACCTCTTCTGGATGGCGCTGGGAGTGGGACTGGCCCTCCTGCGCCTGCAGAATGAGGCGGCGCGAACTTTGGTAATCCGGGTGCCAAGCACGTGGACCTCTCGATAATTATCGTCACCTACAATTCCGCGCGGGATATCGTCCGCTGCCTGGAGTCGGTCGGGAGAACGGCCGCGCCTGGTACGACCGTGGTGGTGGTCGACAATCACTCCGCGGACCCGACTGTCGAATTGGTGCGCGAACGGTTCCCCGGGGTGAAATTGATTGTCCACACTGGCAACCTGGGCTTCGCCGGAGGGAACAACAGCGCGCTGCCCGAGACGTCCGGCCGGTATCTGCTTCTCCTTAACCCCGATACGGTGGTGCACGATGGGGCGATCTCCGAAATGGTCCGGTATCTGGAGGCGCACCCGGAGTGCGCGATCTGCGGGCCAGTGCTGGAGGACGGCGAAGGCCGGCTGGCGCCGCAGCTGCCGGCGCCCACGGTCGGAAACGTGGTCCTGACCTGCTGCGGAATGTCGCGGCTCGTCTCGCAGCGGACCGAGCGGCGCGCCCCGGCGGCGCTCTCGGGCGCCTGCATGTTGGTGCGGAGCAGTCTGATTGAGGAGATCGGTTTCCTGGACGAGGGCATGCATACCCACGAAGATGTGGATTTCTGCTGGCGCGCCCGGCAGCGCGGCCACCAACTGGCTTTGGTGGACGGCGCGCGGGTGACGCATTTTGTGGGACGCAGCGGGAACATCGGCTACGTCGTCCGGCGCTCCTACGAGAGCGCTTTCCGCTTTCATCGCAAGCACACCGCGGGCGCGGGACGCGGAATTGCGTATCTCGCGTTGACCCTGCAACTGCTGCTGCGTTACCTCAAATGGCGCCTCCACCCGCGGCCCTCTTCCGAAGCGGCGGCGCGCCGGGGCGCATTGGCGGGACTGATCCGGCGGCTGCCGGAATTGTGGCGCGGGGAACCCGGCGACGGCATGGCCGCGGCAACAAGAATGAAGCTCTGTCCATGAGGGTAGCCCTGATTTCCGATTTGGGTTCGGTCCATACGGTCCGCTGGGCGGAGGCGTTGGCGGCGCGCGGGCACGAGGTTCACCTGATCACGCTTCCGGGGCCGTCGACGGACCCGGAAGGCGTGGTGGCGCACCGACTGCGCTTCGGCAAGCCCTGGGGATATGTCTCTAACGTTCGGGAAGTGCGCCGGCTGTTGCGGCGCCTGCAACCGCAGATCGTCCATTATCATTACGCCAGCGGCTACGGGACGCTGGCGCGGCTGGTGGATCATCATCCGTACTTGCTGTCCGTCTGGGGCAGCGACGTGTTCGAGTTTCCGGACCGGACGCGCTGGCACCAGGCGATACTGGCCGCCAATCTGCAAGCGGCGGACTGGATTTGCTCCACCAGCCACGCCATGGCGCGGCGAGTGCAGGAGCTGTGTCCAGATGTCACGGGTCTCACGGTGACTCCCTTCGGCGTGGACCTGGACCGCTTTTGCCCTCGCGCCGGCAGCATGGCGACGGAGCTCGTCACGGTAGGAACCATCAAGCTGATGAAGCGGGAATACGGGGTGGATACCTTGATCCGGGCGTACGCCCGGTCGCGGCGATTGTTGGCGGGGGCGGGTCACCCGGTTCCCGAGATGCGCCTGGTGATCGGCGGAAGCGGGCCCGATCTCGGCCGGCTGCGGAGCCTGGCGGAGACGGAAGGAGTAGGCGCCGAAACCTCGTTTCTCGGAAACCTGCACCATGCGGAAGTGCCGCGGGTATTGCAGGGAATGGAGATCTTCGCGGCGCTCAGCCGCTGCGAGGAGAGCTTCGGCGTTTCGGTTCTGGAAGCCTCGGCTTGCGGGCTGCCGGTGGTGGTGTCGAACTCGCAGGGCCTGGCGGAGGTGGTGGATTCCGGGGTCACGGGGTTCGTGGTTCCGAAGGACGATCCCGAGCAGACGGCCGCGGCGCTCGCGCGGCTGATCCGCGAGCCGGAGTTGAGGGCGCGGCTGGGCTCCAACGGCCGCAACCGGATTCGGCAGCGGTACGACTGGACCCGCAATGTGCTGTTGATGGAAGACCTCTACCGAACCCTGTCGAAGGACGCGGAGATGAGCTTATGCCACTAGCCCATACGGTGCTGATCCTGGCGCCCCACACCGACGATGCCGAACTGGGCTGCGGCGGGACCGTCGCGCGGCTGGTGGAGGAAGGCGTGGCGGTCTGGGTGGCGGTGTTTTCGAGCGCCGAGGAATCGCTGCCCCCCGGAGTGGCGCCGGGCGCCCTGCTCGACGAGTTTCATCGCGCGATGTCGGCTTTGGCGGTTCCGGAATCGCGGCGGCGGGTTTTCGACTACAAGGTGCGGCGCCTGTCGGAACACCGGCAGAGCGTGCTGGACGCCCTGATTCAGCTGCGAACCGCCATCCGCCCCGACATGGTCCTGATGCCGTCGGGGAGCGATTTGCACCAGGATCACCAGGTGATTCATAACGAAGCGCGGCGGGCCTTCAAGGAAGTCACGTTGTGGGGGTACGAACTGCCGTGGAATCACAGCACCTTTTCCACGCAGGCGTTCGTGCGGCTGGAGCAGCGGCATCTGGACCTGAAATGGCGCGCCCTGGAGAACTACGTAACCCAGATCCGCATGGGGCGGAGCTATTTTACGCGGCGGTTCATCGACGGGCTGGCCTGCGTTCGCGGGGCGCAGATCAAGACATGCTACGCGGAAGCGTTCGACGTGGTGCGGGTGAGCATTTGAAGACGATAGCCATGGGTCGACCGCTGGTGGTGCTGGTCACGGGCGCGGGCGCGCCGGGAATCCGCGGCACCATCTATGCCTTGCGGCACAACTCCGACGGCGTTGCCGTGCGGATTGTGGGGACCGACATGAACCCGCATGCCGTCGGCCGGCATCTGGTCGATGTCTTTCATCGCGTCCCGGCGCCGGAGAGCGCGGACTACCTGGAGGAACTCGGCGGGGTATGCTCTCGCGAGCCGGTCGACGTGGTCCTTCCGCAAACCACCCGGGAAATCTCGGTTCTCTCGGCGGCTGCGGAGACGCTCGGCTCGCGGACGGGCGCCCGCGTCATCTGTTCTTCGGCACGGGCCATCGCCCGAGCCAATAACAAGTGTGCGGTGCTCGAAGTATTCCGGCGCATGGGACTGCCGCATCCGCAGTACGCGCTCACGGGCGGCGAGCGGGAATTCGTCGAGGCGGTGCGGTCGTTCGGTTATCCGAGCCGGCCGGTGGTGGTGAAGCCCCCCGTCTCGAACGGGATGCGCGGCTTTCGGGTGTTGACCGCGAGCCCGTGGAGCCTGGAACGATTCCTCAGCCAGAAGCCATCCGGAACCGACACCGACTTGGAGCATCTGCTGCCCATTCTGCGGAACGGCGACCACTGGCCGGAATTGCTGGTGACGGAATACCTGTCGGGGCCGGAATACTCCGTCGATGCCTTTGCGAGCGGACCCATTGCCATCGCCGTGCCGCGCCGGCGGGACGCCATCCGCAGCGGGATCAGCTTCGAAAATGCGATGGTCCCGCGGAACGATCTGGCGGAGTTCACTTTGGCCGCGGCCCGGGAAATCGGCCTGGAGTATGCCTTCGGATTTCAGTACAAAGAAGACGAATCGGGCGTCCCCAAGGTACTGGAGTGCAATCCGCGGGTGCAGGGCACCATGGTCGCCAGCGTGTTCGCGGGAGTGAATCCTGTCTGGCTGAGCATCAAGGCGTCGTGCCATTGGCCGATCCGTCCCGAGGAGACGCAGGCGCGGGAGGCCAGCTTCTTCCGGTATTGGGGCGGTTTGGGCGTGGTGGGAGATGCGGCTTTCGAAATTTGAGGAGAACGCATGCGCGTGTGGATCGTAAAGACCGGGGAGCCGTTGCCGGTCGACGGCGAGAACGTGCGGCTGGCGCGCTCGGGGCTGCTGGCCGACGCCATGTGCCGGCGCGGCTGGGACGTCACGTGGTGGACTTCCAGCTATCAGCAGATCCAGCGCAAACAGCGATGTGCCCAGCATACCGAACTGAAACTGAACTCCCATTGCCGGATCCGGGTAGTGCATGCCCCCGCCTATGCCAAGAACATCTCCGCCGGGCGGGTATGGGCCGAGTGGTGGCTGGCGCGGAATTTCGCGGGGCTGGCGGAGTCGGCGGAGACACCCGCGGTGATTCACTGCTCCATGCCGACGCTCGACCTGGCTCGCGCCGCAACCCGCTATGGCAGCCGCCACCGGGTGCCCGTGGCGCTCGATATCCGCGATTTGTGGCCGGATATTTTTGTCGAGCGGGTGCCGCGCGTGCTGCGGCCGCTGGCGCCGGTAGCGCTCAGCCGCTTCTACGGCAGCCTCCGCAAGTCCTGCGCCAGCGCCACGGCGATTTTGGGGATCACCCCCGAATTCGTGAAGTGGGGACTGCAGCATAGCGGGCGGCCGGCAGGCAGCCTGGATTGCGACTTCCCGCTGGCCTATCCGGAGCGGGCGCCAGCGCCGGAGGCCATCGCCGGCGCCAGGGAGTATTGGAAACGGCTGGGCGTGACGAAAGACCGCTTTACCGTCTGTTTCCTGGGCAATTTTGGGCAACTACATAGCGGCGAATTCGAGACGGTCGTCCGCACGGCGCGCTCCCTGAGCCCGGAGAGCCCCGTTCAGTTCGTGCTGTGCGGCGATGGGATGAATCTGGAGCGATACCGGGCGCTGGCGGCGGGGCTGCCGAATGTCCTGTTCCCCGGATGGGTGGGCTTTGCGGAGGCGTGGACGCTGATGCGCCTGTCGGGGGCCGGACTGATTCCCTACCAGAGCAGCCCGGATTTCATGATGTCGATTCCCAATAAGGCCATCGAATACTTCTCCGCCGGGCTGCCGGTGGTGTCCTCAATCCGAGGCAAGCTGGAAGGGCTGCTGCAACAGCAGGGATGCGGGCTGACCTATGCCAACCAGTCGGAGGAGTCGCTGGCCGGGGCGCTGGCCGAGTTGTCGGGAAACCGCGGCGGGCGCGAGCAGATGGGCCGGGCGGCCTTATCGTTGTACCGCACGAAGTTTGTCGCCGATACCGTCTACGGCAGCATGGCCGATCACATGGAGCGGATCGCCAGGGCGGGAAGGCGCGGGGGAGACGAATAGGCCGGATCATGGATCGCCTCGGAGAACCACAACGGCGCAGGGCGGAAGGCCCGCGCGGATACTACCAGAAGTTCGGCAAGCGGCTGCTGGACGTGACTTTGGGCGGGTTGGCGCTGCTGATGTTCGCTCCGGTGATCGGGGCCACGGCGCTGGCGGTGTGGATCAGCATGGGCCGGCCGATCCTGTTTCGCCAGGCGCGGCCGGGTCTGGGAGAGAGGATCTTCACCATGCTCAAGTTCCGCACCATGATCGAGACCTTTGACGACCGGGGCGAACTCCTTCCCGACGCCGCGCGGGTCACGCGCCTGGGCAGGCTGTTGCGCGCCACCAGCCTGGATGAATTGCCGGAATTGTGGCACGTCTTGAAAGGCGATATGAGTCTGGTCGGTCCGCGGCCGCAACTGGTTGAGTACTTGCCGTATTATTCTCCGGCGGAACACCGGCGCCATTCGGTGCGGCCGGGCATTACCGGATTTGCGCAAATCTCCGGCCGCAACGAGACCACTTGGCGGCGGCGTCTGCGGCAGGACGTGTTGTACGTCAATCGCTGCAGCCTCCGCCTGGATTGTTGGATCATCCTGCGCACGCTGACGGCGGTGCTGCGCGGCGACGGCGGATCGGGGGCGATTGAGAAGCTCGGGCGATTTCGGGGGACGGCGCAATCATGAAAACCGCGCCGGAGGTTCTGATTGTGGGCGCCGGAGGGCACGCCAAGGTGGTCATCGCGACCCTGCAGGCCGCCGGACGGACGGTCTGCGCGGTGGTGGATGACGACACGGCGCTGGCAGGCACCTCCATTCTGGGGGTTCGCATCGTGGGATGCGTGGACTCGGCCAAGGAATACCGCGAGAGCGAGGCGATCGTGGCCATCGGAGACAATCATACGCGGAGGGCGGTGGTAGACCGGTTGGGGCTCCGGTGGACTACCGCTATACACCCTTCGGCGGTGGTTCACCCCTCCGCGAAAGTGGGTCCCGGCACGGTGGTCTTCGCCGGCGCGGTGGTGCAACCGGGGGCTCGCATCGGCAGCCATGCGATCATGAATACCGCGGCCACCGTGGACCACGATTGCGTGGTGGGCGATTTTGTCCATCTGGCGCCCGGCACCCATCTGGGCGGCAACGTGACCATCGGAGAAGGTTCTTTTCATGGCGTGGGCGCGGTGGTGCTGCCCAATTTGAAGATCGGCGAATGGAGCGTGCTGGGCGGAGGGGCGGTTGCGGTGCGCAGCGTGCCGGCGGGCGAATCCGTGATCGGGATCCCGGCCCGTCCGCTTGGCCGAGTGCCTGGCCGGCCCAAGGTCGCCCGGGCGCCCGGCGTGGCGACTATGATCGGACCGGGCGATCCGCGCTGGCAGGCCGTTCTGCAGCGCACGGAACACGATTTCTACCACTTCCCGGAATACGTGAGCCTGTGCGCCCATTATGAGGATATCCAGGCACTGGCGTTCTATGCGGAGGCCGGGGGCGAGGTCTGTCTGATCCCGCTGTTGCTGCGCAAACTGCCGCCGGAGCTCGGAACTCCCTCCGCCTGGTGCGATCTGGTATCGCCTTATGGATACGCCAGCCCGCTGTTTTCCGGTGCGGACCGGCCCGAGCATATCGCCGGTTTTCTCGAGGCCTTCCGTCAGGCCGCCGATGAGCTGGGCGTGTGTTCGGTCACCTTGCGGCTGCATCCGCTCCTCGGGGACCAATTAAGCGAAGCGGTGCCGCTATCGCGGGTAGTGCTTCACGGGGAAACCGTGGCTGTCGATCTGCGCGAGACCGAAGAGGAGATGATGCGGCACACCCGCGGCGGGCACCGCAGCGACATCCGCCGGTTGCAGAAGCTGGACTTCACGCCCGTCATGGACGACTGGAGTTACTACCGGGATTTCGCCCGGATCTACCGCCAGACCATGTCCCGGTTGGGCGCCGATCCTTATTACTACTTCAATGAGAGCTACTTCACGGCGCTGCGATCGGCGCTAGGCGACTCGCTGCATCTGTGCTGCGTGTTGTCGCCGGATGGCAGCGTGGCGGCGGGCGCGCTGTTCACGGCGGTCAAAGGCATCCTGCAGTATCACTTGTCGGGGACCGACGAGCGGTTTCACCAGCTGGGCCCCACCAAACTGATGCTGCATTACGCGCGGCAATGGGGAAAGCGCCAGGGTTACTCGGTCCTGCACCTGGGCGGCGGCGCGGGGGCGCAAACCGACAGTCTGTTTCAATTCAAGGCGGGATTCTCTCCGTTGCGCCGGCCGTTCCGGACGTACCGCATGATCCCCAACGAGTCGCGGTATGCGGCGCTCACCTTGCGTCTGGGCCGCGACCTCGACCCGGCGGCCGACCTCGGCGCCGTTTTCTTCCCTCCGTATCGTCAAAAGGCGGCCACCAGTTGCGCCAGCGAATCATGACGCGCATCCTCCTCTCCGTGCCGCACATGGGCAGCCTGGAAAAGGACTACGTCGAACAGGCGTTTACCTCGAACTGGCTCTCCACGGTCGGTCCCAACCTGACGGCCTTCGAGCGGGAGTTTGCGGAACGGATGGGGGCGCCCTCGGTTGCGCTGGCCAGCGGGACGGCGGCCATTCATCTCGGTCTGCGGCTGCTCGGAGTGGGTCCGGGGGACCAGGTCTTCTGTCCGACGCTGACGTTCGCGGCCAGCTGCAATCCGGCGCGCTATCTGGGCGCCGAGCCGGTATTCCTGGACAGCGATCCGGCCAGCTGGAACCTGTCGCCGGACGTCCTGGAGGACGCTTTGCGGCAGGCCGCCCGGCGAAAGCGGCTGCCACGCGCGGTGGTGGTGGTCCATCTGTACGGACAATGCGCCGACATGGAGCCGATTCTGGCGCTGTGCGGACAGTATGAAGTGCCGGTGCTGGAAGACGCGGCCGAAGCCCTGGGTGCTACCTACCGGAACCGGCCGGCCGGAACCCTGGGGGCGGTGGGTGCGTTTTCCTTCAACGGCAACAAGATCATTACGACCTCGGGCGGCGGCATGCTGGTCTGCCGGAATTTGGCCTGGGCCGAAAAGGCGCGTTTCTGGGCGCAGCAGGCGCGCGATCCGGGACTCGCCTACCAGCACTCCGAGCTGGGCTACAACTACCGCATGAGCAATGTGCTGGCGGGAATCGGCCGCGGCCAACTGGCGGTGCTCGACCGGCGGGTGGAAGAGCGGCGCGCCATCGCCTTGCGCTATCGCGACGGCTTCGCGGATTTGCCTGGCGTGTCGCCGATGCCCCAGGCGGCTTACGGTCTCCACACCAACTGGCTGAGCTGCTTCCTGATCGACGAGAGCCGGTTCGGGTGCTCGCGAGACCGGCTGATCGCGATTCTCGACGAAGGCGGCGTGGAGTCCCGTCCGGTATGGAAACCGATGCATCTGCAGCCGCTGTATGCCGGATGCGCGCGCTACGGAGGCAGCGTGGCGGAGGATCTGTTTCGTCGCGGAATCTGCCTGCCAAGTTCGAGCAGCCTGTCTCCGGAAGAGCAGCTTTACGTGATCCACCAGGTGCGGGCCGCCAGCGGCGTCCGTCCTCCGGCGGAACCTGGTATTCCCGGGGTGGTCACCCCTAGAGAGTTGTTGCCGTCATGTCACGATTGGACGTCCCCCATGCCGTCCGCCACCTCACCCGCGACACGCGTTGGGTGAAGCGCGCGGTTCAGTTGGCGATTTTCGCCGCCGCCGGAGTCCTGGCGTTCCTCCTGCGGTTCGATCTCAGCCTGCCGGCTCATTACCGGCCCTATTTGCTGGCCGGCCTGGCGGTGTGGATTCCCGTCAAAATCCTGGTCTTTGGCGCATTCGGAATGGACCGCGGATGGTGGCGGTACACCTCCGTGCGCGATTTTACGCGTCTTGCCCCGGCCAACCTTGTGGGGTCGGCGCTGGGCTGTGTGGCCGTGTGGTGGTTGGCCCCCAAGGGGTTTCCGCGCTCCATATACGTCCTGGACTCGGTGCTGTGCTTCGGCCTGACCGCGGGAGTTCGGGTGATGGTGCGGCTGGCGTCGGAATTCTCCCGCTGGTCGAATCCGGGAGGGCGGACGCGGGCTCTGATCTACGGCGCGGGTGACGCGGGAGTCACGCTGCTGCGCGAGATCCATCAGAATCCCGCCCTGGCGTACGAAATCGCAGGCTTTATCGACGACGACCCGGCCAAGACCGGAAGCCTGATCTACCGAGTCAAGGTATTCGGCGACGGCGCGGCCCTGCCCGCCATCGCGGTGGCGCGGAATGTCCAGATGGTCCTGATCGCGCTGCCGTCGGCCAGCGGAGGAGAGATGGCCGCCATCCTCAGGCACTGCCACGAAGCCGGGGTTTCCTATAAGACCATGCCGGGACTGGCGGAAGTGATCGAATCGAGCGGCCTGGCGATGCAGATCCGCGACGTCGCCGTCGAGGATCTGCTGGGCCGCAACCCCGTACGGTTGGATGAAAGCCGCATTCGGGGATCGCTCGAAGGCAAGATGGTGATGGTCACCGGGGCGGCGGGATCGATCGGCGCCGAACTGTGCCGGCAGATCGCCCGCTTCCGCCCGACGGGGATCGTGGGGTTCGAAATCGCGGAGTCCCCGCTGTTTGAAATCGAGCGGGAGATGCGGGAAAGCTTTCCCAGGACGCCATTCTACGCCGAAATCGGGAGCATTCAGAATCGTGCCCGCCTGGACGAGGTGCTGGGCCAATACTCGCCGTCCATCCTGTACCACGCGGCGGCCTATAAGCACGTCCCCATGATGGAAAAGCACGTTTTCGAGGCCATCGAAAACAATGTTTTCGGGACCTATAACGTGGCGGTGGCGGCTTGCGAGCACGGTGTGGACGATTTCGTAATGATCTCGTCGGACAAAGCGGTGCGGCCGAGCAACGTGATGGGCGCCACCAAGCGCATCGCCGAACTGCTGCTGCTGGCGCTGCAAAATGGCCGCACCAAGTACGTCGCGGTGCGCTTCGGCAACGTGCTGGGATCGAACGGCAGCGTGATTCCCACGTTCAAGCGGCAGATTGCCGCCGGCGGCCCGGTGACGGTGACACATCCCGAAATGCGGCGGTTCTTTATGACCATTCCGGAGGCTTGCCAGCTGGTTCTGCAAGCCGGAGTGATCGGAAGGGGCGGCCAGATCTGCGTGCTGGACATGGGCGAACCAGTCAAGATCGTGGATCTGGCCAGAGATCTGATCCTCCTTTCGGGGCTGCGGCCCGAGGAAGACATCAAGATTGAATTCACCGGCATGCGGCCGGGCGAAAACCTCTACGAGGAACTCAGCAGCGCTCTCGAAGACACCGCGCCCACCGCCCACGAGAAGATCCGCACCTACGTCGGTAATGGCATGCCGGAAACCGACATGCTGACATGGCTGGAAGCGTTGCGCGAGATCTCGGAGACGCGCGATGTAGGCGCCCTGGTGGTGGCGCTCAAGGAAATCGTCCTCGACTACAGTCCCAGCAGTAATCTGTTGAAAAGAATCATCGAGCGTCGCGAACCACGGCCCGCCGTCCTGGTAAGTTGATCCGGTCCGGCCAGATAAAAAACCTCGAAACTTCTTGGGGAATGGCCGATATGTCACCTGAAGGTCCGACTGAGAGCGGGCGGCAGACGGCGCGTCGGCTCTACACCGCGGTGGCCAACCGATGATCTCGATTCGTAAACAGATGCAAGAGGCGGATCACTTCGCCCCTCGGTTCGAAGCCCTGCGCAATGCTCTTCTGGCGCTGACCGGAGCTCTCCCCAAAGCTGCCCTGCCAGCCAATCCAGGCCTGGCGCTCCACTGCAAGGCGACCCTCGAACAGTCCGCCTCGGCGCTGCAGTTCGAAGCGCCGGCCAAGGACCTGGACCAGGCGGGCAAGGTCGCCGTGGCCCAGCTCGATGCCATTTGCCGCTCCAACACTACGGCTTTTGAAGAGCGCGACAGCGCCCTCAAGGAAGTGGCCGCAACCGTCGCCGAAGTCATCAATGGATTCAAGGGCCACGGCGAGAAGCACAGCGGCGCGATGGAGAAATTCGCCATCGAATTCGACGCGTTGTCCCGTCTCGAAGATGTCAACGAACTGCGCCACCGCCTGCGCGAGGACGCTGCGCAGCTCAAAGCGTCGGTGCAGGAGATGCGCCGCGAAAGCGAGGAATCGGTCCGCCATTTCGAGTCGCAGATCACCTCCTTCCAGCAGCGCCTGGAACTGGCCCGCAAGGAGTCGGGTCTCGATCGCCTGACCGGCCTGGGCGGGCGCCGCGAAGCGGAACAGCAATTGCGACAGCTCTCCAAGCGCCCCGCTCCGGTCTGCATCCTGTTGTTCGATATCGAAGGGTTCCGCGAAATCAATCGCCTGAACGGCACACCCTTCGGCGACAAGCTCCTGCAAGCGCTGTCGCACACTCTCAGCGACTACTTTCCGGAAAACGACTGCCTCTTCCGCTGGGGCGCCGACGAGTTTCTGGCAATCGCCGAAGGCCGGCTGCCGGCGCGCCTGGATGGGTGCCGCCAGATCTGCCGCAAGTTCGCCAGCGACAGCCATTACAGCGTGAACGGAGGCGCCAAGCGCGTCAGCGCCAATGTGGCGTCGGGCGGCGCCGAATACCACCCTGGGGATTCCGTGGACGACCTGTACCGTCGCGCCCGCGCCAGCCTCGAGCAAAGCCGGGGGCGATAAGGTGGTGATGCTTCGCGATCTGGAACGAAGGCTTTCGGACCTGATTGCTTTCCAGTGCGTGCTGGTGGCCCTGCGGGGATCCTCGCTCGACGGATCCGAGGAAATGATCTGGCAGACCTTTCTGGCCGCCCTCGTCATGCAATACGGGTTCGCCGGCGCCTGGTATGGGAAGCGCGCCGCGGGCGGTCTGCGGCCGGTGATCGCGGTTCCCGTGAACGCGCCCGGAATGGCGGATCTGCCGGACGAACTGGCCGAGGACTGCGACCTGCTGCGCGCCGCCGAGATGTCGCTCCCCGTCTCGGTGGAAGGCTGCCTGGAGGGCATGGTAGTGGTGTCCGGCGGCGGCCAGGCGGAACCCGACCGCTCCGGCCAGATCGGCATCCTGACGGCGGAAGTGGCCGCCATGCTGGCAGAACGGCGGACGCGCCGCCGCCATGAAGAGGAACTGCGCCAGGCGAAACTCCAGGCCGACGCCGCCAACCATGCCAAGAGCCTTCTCCTGGCCAACATGAGCCACGAGATCCGCACGCCGATGACCGGCGTGATCGGCTTCACCAACCTACTGGCCGCCACCCTGCTCACCCCCGAACAGCAGGATTACGTGGAGCAGATCCGCTCCAGCGGCGAAGCCCTGCTCACGCTCATCAACGACATCCTGGATTTCTCCAAGATCGGCGCCGGGAAGCTGGCCCTGGAATGCCGGCCGCTCGACCTGCGGCTCACCATCGAACGGGCCATCGGCCTATTGGCGATGCAGGCGGCCGAGAAGCATCTCCGTCTGTCCGTCACTATCGATCCGTCCACGCCGCCCACCATCCTGGGAGACGTGGTGCGGCTGCGGCAGATCCTGGTCAATTTGCTGGGAAACGCCGTCAAATTCACGGACCGCGGCGAGGTTTCGCTGGCGGTCTCGGCGCACCCTCTGGCCGACGGACGGTACGAAGTGCTGTTTGTGGTCCGCGACACCGGCCCCGGCATTCCACCGGAGCACCAGGCGCGCATCTTCGACTCTTTCAGCCAGGTGGACGCCTCCATCAGCCGCAAGTTCGGCGGCACGGGGCTGGGTCTGGCCATCAGCAAATCCCTGGCCGAGCAGATGGGCGGTGGAATGGGCGTGGATAGCGAAGTCGGCTGCGGATCGACGTTCCATTTCACCATCCGGGCGACGGCCGTGGAGCAGGAACTCGCCGCCCCCCCGCGACGGACCGCCATTTCCGAAGCCCGCGCCGCCGATCTTCCCCCGCTCCGCCTGATGGTAGTGGACGACAACGCCGTCAATCGCAAACTGCTTTCCATGACTCTGGACCGCATGGGCATCCGCGCGGCGCTGGCCACCAACGGAGCCGAAGCGCTGGACAACCTCTCGCGCACCGCCTATGACGTGATTCTGATGGACGTCCAGATGCCCGTGATGGACGGGCTGGAGGCCACCCGCCGCATTCGCCGCAACTACCCGCCGGCCGCGCAGCCGCGCATCGTCGCCATGACCGCCGGAGCCTTCCCCGAAGACCGCGCACACTGCCTGGAAGCCGGCATGGACGACTATGTCTCCAAGCCGGTCAACGTCGAGGAACTGCTGCAGGCGCTGCGCCGGGCGTCGACTCCTCTAGCAGGATGCTGAAAAATCCGGTCGGGCAGTGATAGTTTTACTAGCCGCGCTGGATTCAGATCCAGAAACGCCTAAAATCACGTTTTTCTAAGTGCTTGAGGCTGCCCAACTTCGCCATTAGGCGATTTTGGGCACACCTCTCCCGCGACTTATGCGGGCTGAACTGCTGGTGTCAGCAGATTCCGCATCCGCACGAGGTTGTATGCCGCAGCCGTGAAGGTGAACACCCACCCGACCTTGAAGACGCCGCGGTGCCGGTTCTTCCGCAACATCCCGACCGTCTTCATCCACCCGAACACTTCCTCTATGCGTTTCCGTTTCCGTTGGCTGATCTCATAACCGGCGTGTCGCGTCGTCCGACCGTCGATCGCGCTGCCGCCGGACCGCTTCAGATTCTGTGCTACGTGCGGCGTCACGTTCATACCGCGCATCTCTTTCACGAAGTCTTTCGTGTCGTAACCTTTGTCGCCAGCCAGCGTAACCCGCGCGTTGCCTTCCAACCGCTCGGCCATTAGCATCGCCGCGTCCCGCTCCGCCGTCCCATTGCATTGCAGCAGTTCGGTGTCCACCACTAGTCCATTCCGGTTTTCGATGATGATGTTGCCGCAGTACGCCAGCTTGGCTTCATGCCCGCCGCTCTTCCGCGCCAATCGTGAATCCGGGTCCGTCGCAGATTCATGGGTGTCGTTGCTGCGCTTCTCGCCGTGGAAATTGACCGTTGGATTCCCGGGATCATCTTTCGGCTTCTGCTCGTCATCATCTTTTCGCTGAAAGCTCTTCTGCCCCGCCCATGCCTCTATCAACGTCCCATCTACGCTGAAGTGCTCGTCCGACAGAAGGTCGGCTGCGCGCGCTTGGTCCAGCACTTCGGCAAAGAACTTCTCTGCGATGTCGCCCGCCAGCAACCGGTCGCGGTTCTTGCTGTACACCGTGGGCACCCAGACCGACTCATCCATGTTCAGGCCAACAAACCAGCGGAACAGCAGGTTGTAGCCCAGTTGCTCCATCAAGAGCCGCTCGCTGCGAATGGTATACAGAACTTGCAGAAGCAAAGCCTTCAGCAGTTTCTCCGGCGCGATGGATGGCCGGCCTACTGACGAGTACATTTCATCAAAGGCGGGCGATAGCGACTTCAGGGCAACGTCCACCATGGGCCGCATTCGTCGCAACGGATGGTCCGTCGGTATCCGGTCCTCCGGCGAAAGGTAACTGAACATCGTGCTTTGTTGGGTGTCTTGGCCGCGCATAACCTTGAAACATTAAGACGCGGATCTGTTCGACTGCGTAACGGCCTTCAGAAAGCTTTTTTCAGCATCCTGCTAGGGGCGTAAGGAGACGCGAGAATTGTGGGGCGGACGCCCCCGTCCGCGCCGGACCGCCCGGTCCGGCTCTCAGTGCGTCCGAACAGGCCGGCCAGGGGGCCCGCCCCACAACGTCGCGCTCAGAGCCGCACGATGTGGTCGGCGCGGATGCCTTTGAGGGCGTTGCGCGTGTCCACGATGAGCGGGGCGCGCTTCACTAACGCGGCGTAGTCGAAGACGCGGTGATCGGTCACGATCACGGCGCAATCGGCCGAGGCGGCGGAATCTTCGGGCGCGGAGCGCAGGTCGAGGCCGTCGAGCGCGAGGCGCGGGACGTGCGGATCGCTATAAGAGAGCACCGCGCCGCGACGCAGCAGCAGCAGCATGACATCCAGCGCCGGGGATTCGCGCAGGTCGTCGATATCCTTCTTATACGCCACGCCCATGATGTGGATGCGCGAACCTTTCACCGGCTTGCCGCGGTCGTTGAGCGCATTCTGCACCTTGTCGACCACGAAGTGCGGCATCTGGCCGTTGATGTAGCCTGCCAGTTCGATGAAGCGGGCTTCGATGCCGGCCTGCTTGGTCTTCCAGGATAGATAGAACGGGTCGATCGGAATGCAGTGGCCGCCCAGTCCCGGACCGGGATAAAACGGCATGAAGCCGAAGGGCTTGGTGGCGGCGGCGTCGATGACTTCCCAGACGTTGATGCCGATGCGGTCGCACATGGTGGCGATTTCGTTCACCAGTCCGATATTGATCATGCGGAAGGTGTTCTCCAGCAGCTTGACCATTTCGGCCACCTGCGTGGAACTGACCGGCACGACGTGCTCGAGCGCCTGGGAGTAGAACAGGCGGCCCATCTCGGTGCAGGCCGCGGTGACGCCGCCCACCACCTTCGGAATGTTGTTGGTCTGGTACTTGGGATTGCCGGGGTCGACGCGCTCGGGCGAGAAACAGAGGAAGAAATCGCGGCCCACTTCCATCCCGGGCCGCGCCAGCATGGGCAGCACGACTTCATCGGTGGTTCCGGGGTAGGTAGTCGATTCGAGAATCACCAGCATGCCGGGGTGGAAATGGCGCGCAATTTCCTGGCAGGACGAGACGATGAAGCTCATGTCCGGGTCCTTGGTCTTGCGCAGCGGAGTGGGCACGCAGATGTTGATGGTGTCGAGATCGGCGACGGCGCCGAAATCAGTGGTGGCCCGCACGAGGCCGGCCTCCACCAGCGGTTGCAACGTGGCGCTGGGAATGTCGCCGATGTAGGAATCGCCCGCATTCACACGGCGCGCTTTCTCTTCGCTGATGTCGATACCCGTGACGTGAAATCCAGCCTTGGCAAATTCGACTGCCAGGGGAAGGCCGACGTATCCCAGTCCGACGACGCCGACGCGAGCGGTGCGGGTGCGGATTTTCTCTTCGAGAGCAATGGCCATGAATGGCCATTCTCTCACACGGCATCGGCGGGGGCTTTCGTGGCGCGGGGTATACTTGAAAACTCGTGGCCCTGCGCAGACCCAATCCCCCGCCCTGGCTGTTTGGCGTGCTGTGCCTGCCCATGGGGACTTTCTGGGGCTTCGTGACCACGGCTATGCCGTTTCTGCTGCGCAAGCAGGGCATTCCGGTGGACCAGATCGCGTCCATTTCGGCTCTCGCGGGGATCGCGCAGGTGGTCTACGTGCTGTGGTCGCCGCTGGTCGACATGGGATTGACGCGGCGCGCCTGGGTGCTGGTGCTTTCGGGCGTCAGCGCCGCAATGCTGTTTGCGGCGGTGGTGCTGCCGCTGCCGAAGCACCTGCCGCTGTATGGGGCGCTGCTGATTCTGGGCAATGCGGTGAACACTTCGTGTTCCATCGCCTCGGGCGGGCTGATGGCGGTGATGGTGCCCGACTCGTCGCATGGCAAAGCCGGCGGCTGGTACCAGGCGGGCAACCTGGGCGGCGGCGCCATCGCGGGCGGCGTTTGCCTGTGGCTCTCCGAGCGCGTCCCGGTTTGGGGCGTAGGAGCGGCGGCGGCGGCCATGGTGTTTCTGCCCTCGCTGGCGGTGCTGCTGGTGGACGAAGCGCCGCGCGACCTGACTCCCTCGCTGGCTCTGTTCACCACCATGTTTCACAGGCTCCGCGACCTGATGAAGCAGCGCAGCACGTGGATGGGTTTTCTGTTCTTTCTCTCGCCCATGGGCGCGGCGGCGGCGGCCGCGCTGTTCTCCGGGATCGGCGTTGACTACCACGCTTCGGCGCGCATGGTGATGTGGGTGACGGGTTTCGGCGGCGCGTTGTGCACCATCTTCGGCGCGGTGGCGGGCGGCTACCTCTGCGACCACATGAGCCGCTGGAACGCGTATCTCCTGAGCGCGGTGCTAAGCGCGGTCGTCACTGGCGTGATGCTGGCGACTCCGCTTTCGCCCATGGTGTTTGCTGTGGGCGCGTCGGCCTACCTGGTGATGTCGGGCTTCTGCTACGGGGCGTTCAATGCGCTGGCCCTGGAATTGACCGGCGGCGAACCGTGCACCGGCGGGGCGCGCTTCTCGCTGTTCTATGCCGCGGCCAACGGTCCGGTGGCGTATATGACATGGCTGGACGGCCAGGGCGACCGGCTCTGGGGCGTGCGCGGGCTGCTGGGAGTGGATACGGCGGGAAACGTGGTCGGGGTGGCCGGGCTGGTGCTGATTCTGTGGCTGATCTCGGGGCGGAGGCTGAAGGCCGCGATGGCTTCGCCCGGCGCGACATAAGCGCCGCGGGGCCGCTCCGCACGGCATGCCGGGCGGGCCATGACGCGCAACGACATATTGAATGCGGTGTGGGGGCACGAGGTGTTCGTGACGCCGCGGAGTATCGACCGGTGCGTGACCACGTTTCGGGCGAAGATCCTAGCCCCGGCCGCTACAGATCGGTCAGGTGCTCGATTTTGCCGGTGCTGTCGCCGATTTTCTCGGGATGGACGCCCATGCGATCCAGCAAGGTCATGTAGAGATTGGTCATGGGCGTGCCGCGGGCGTAGCGCACGTGACGGCCGGGCTCGAGACCGCCTCCGCGGCCGGCCAGAAGCACCGGCAGATTCACGTGAGAGTGGGCGTTGCCATCGGCGATGGCGCTGCCGTACACCACCATTACGCGGTCGAGCAGAGTGGCGTCGCCATCCGATGTGGCGGCCAGCTTCTGCAGGAAATAGGCGAACTGTTCGACGTGAAAGAGATTGATGCGCGTCACCTTGTCGATCATCTCGGGGTTGCCACGATGGTGGGTGAG
>Ga0181529_10001435_pt1 | contig 30656 bp, 22 predicted proteins | sample PEATcosm2014_Bin_36_FD_119763 | JGI IMG/M metagenome (GOLD analysis project Ga0181529, IMG submission 119763) | Peatland microbial communities from MTU Mesocosm Facility, Houghton, MI, USA - PEATcosm2014_Bin10_30_metaG | ecosystem: Environmental > Terrestrial > Soil > Wetlands > Peat | place... | reverse complement strand
TTGGCGGATAAATCGTTGGCGGTGGAGTTCAAAAACCCGTGGAATTTATTGGCCGAATTCAATTCCGACCTGACAACCACAAACACGCGCCTGCGCGAATTTTCTAAAAAATCTGAATGGCGGAGAGAGTGGGATTTGAACCCACGGTAGTGTTACCTACGCACGCTTTCCAGGCGTGTGCCTTAAACCACTCAGCCATCTCTCCACCGAAGCGTCAATGTGACCGACTGCGGCGCGCTTTTCAATTCAAAACGGTGACCGTGCGCAAGCGCCTTGCCGCCACTCCTTCTTTTTGGCAGCATTTCCCGAATGAAAAAAAATCAGTCCGCTGACTCATTGCGTCCTTTTTCCAGCATCCTGTTTGACGGTGACGAACGCGCTGCCGCCCGCGCCATGCTTTATCCCGTCGGTTTCAAGGCCGAGGATTTCAAGAAGCCGCTCATCGGCGTCGCCTCCACCTGGAGCGATGTCACGCCCTGCAACATGCACATTGACAAGCTCGCGCTCGAATCCGAAAAGGGCGTGAATGCCAGCGGCGGCAAGGCGATCATCTTTAACACCATCACCGTTTCCGACGGCATCTCGATGGGCACCGAAGGCATGAAGTATTCGCTCGTCTCGCGTGAAGTCATCGCCGACTCCATCGAAACCGTCGTGGGCTGCGCCGGCATGGACGGTTACGTGGCTATCGGCGGCTGCGACAAAAATATGCCCGGCTCGCTCATCGCCATCGCCCGCATGAACCGCCCCGCCGTCTTTGTCTATGGCGGCACGATTCTGCCCGGCTGCATCACCGGCGATCCGGCGCAGCGCAAGCTCGACGTCGTTTCCGTCTTCGAAGCCATCGGCGCACACGCGAATCAGAAAATTTCCGACGCAGAATTTCTCGCCGTCGAACAATGCGCCATTCCCGGTGCCGGTTCCTGCGGCGGCATGTATACCGCGAACACCATGGCCAGCGCCATTGAAGCGCTCGGCATGAGTTTGCCCAACAGTTCCGCGCAGAATGCCGTTTCGCCCGCCAAGCTCGCCGATTGCCGCGCCGCCGGTGCCGCCGTCGTGAAGATGCTTCAGCGCGGCATCAAGCCGCTGGACATTCTCACGAAGAAAGCTTTTGAGAACGCCATCACCGTGGTCATCGCGCTCGGCGGTTCCACGAATGCCGTGCTCCACCTCCTCGCCATCGCGCACGCCGCGAAGGTGAAGCTGACCATTGACGACTTCACCCGCATCGGCAAACGCGTGCCCGTGCTCGCGGATTTGAAACCTAGCGGAAAACATTTGATGAGCGAACTGATCGCCATCGGCGGCATCCGGCCGCTGATGAAAATGTTGCTCGACAAAAAGCTGCTCCACGGCGATTGCCTGACCGTCACCGGCGAAACCATGGCGCAGACGCTCGCCGGCGTGAAACCGTATCCGAACTACCAGACCATCATTCACGGCTTCGACAATCCGATCAAGAAAGACAGCCACCTCGTCATTCTGCGCGGCAATCTGGCCAGCGACGGCGCGGTCGCGAAGATTTCCGGCAAGGAAGGCTTGCACTTTGAAGGCAAAGCCATCGTGTTCAACGGCGAGGAAGCGGCGATGAAAGCCATTCTCAACGGCACCGTCAAAAAAGGCCACGTCATCGTCATCCGCTACGAAGGACCGAAGGGCGGACCCGGCATGAGGGAAATGCTTTCGCCCACGTCGGCCATCATGGGCAAGGGACTCGGCAAGGACGTGGCGCTCATCACCGACGGCCGGTTCTCCGGCGGCAGTCACGGCTTCGTGGTGGGACACATCACGCCGGAAGCCTACGTGGGCGGAACGATTGCGCTGGTGAAAAACGGCGACCCCATCCGCATTGACGCCGAAAAGCGGGAACTGACGCTCGCCATTCCCGCGAAGGAACTGGCCGCGCGCCGCAAGGCGTGGAAGAAGCCCGCACCCCGCTACACGCGTGGCGTGCTCGCGAAATATGCCGCCCACGTCACCAGCGCCTCGCTCGGCGCGGTGACGGATGATGATTTGAAGTTGTAATTAACCATCTGCCCAGATGACCATTTATCTTGATGTCTGTTGCTTGAATCGTCCATTCGACGATCAATCGCAGAATCGTGTGCGCCTCGAAGCGGAAGCTGTCTTGAGTATTTTGGAAATGGCCGATGCGCGGCAGTTGGAGATTATCGGCAGCGACATCATTGACGATGAACTTGCGGAAATGCCAGACCATGAAAGGCGCGAGAAAGTGGAATTGCTGCTTACGGTTGTCTCAACGCAAATCGCTTTGACGACCGGCATCGAACGGCGGGCGGTTGAATTGCAAAAGTGGGGACTCACGTCCTTGGACGCATTGCATCTGGCATCCGCCGAAAGCGCTCACGCAGATTATTTTTTGACCACCGACGACAACCTTCTACGAAAAGCCATCCGCCATCAGGCCGACCTCAAGGTTAAGGTTGAAAATCCCGCCAAATGGCTTATACAAAAGGCAACTGATGAAAGCTGAACTCCTCAATCCCGCTGAATTGCGAGCCGCCGGTTACAAGGCGCTCGCCGCCGCGCTTGGCCCGCTGGGCATGGCCAGATTTCTCCTCCAATTTGAACACGGCCACGGCGACTACACCCGCGAACGTCAGCAACGGCGACCTGACCACTCCGTCCAAGCCGTTGCCGAGCGCATCCGCACGCGGAAGAAAAAGCGGGCTTGATTCACGGCGTAACGAGCGCGTCGGAAAGTGCGGTGACGGATAAAGAATTGAATTTGTGAGGTTTTTTAGATGAACGAGGAATCAAAAGGACGGAAAGAAAAATTTGTTCCTATTGAATCGGAACAGTTCATCACGAAATATTCTGACAAGCGGTCTCGAAGGAAAAAGCTTTTTCAGAAGTTGGCACTTGCGCATTTCGACGTAGATTCTGCTTACAAAACCTGCGAGCTATTTCTTGAAAAGGTTGCCGCTGGCAAACTATCAGAGAAAACCGTTGAGGTTGGAATGGGCAATCCATTGTATTTGCCGCTGCTCGAAGCAATGATTATTTCGTATTCTCGCCCATTTATTGACAATGATGGTCTGGGCGTTTTGTCGAAACAATGGTCTGAATTTGAAGACAAAGAATTGAAGAAAACACACCATTTCATTCTCAATTATCGTAATGATCTAGTTGCTCACTCCGACCATACCGTGCGAAAAATTCAAATCTTTTCGGCGAATGCAAATTTTGGCCCGATGCGCAAAAAACAAAAAATGGAAGGCCCAGGTTTCGCGGTAAGCACATTTTGGATTCCTCTGGGGCGCGTAGGAACATTTCACCGGTTATTTGCAGTTCAGGGACAGCGCATGATTGCCGAAGTGATGAGAATGTTGGACGAGCTTTATGGTGAAATGGATCTTCCTGACAAGGCATTTGATTTGAGAGACGATGAAGGCTTGTAGAATCCCAACGGGATTCCATCAATCAGCCCAAGGCTGGTCCGAGCCGGACTGGCAATCCCCGGAGCGCGGCGTTCACGCCGCTTCATCATTCGCATTGAAAACGCATCCAAATTTGTCCACGGCTTACAACCTCGCACGTTGAAGCGACCTGAAGGTCGCGCTCCCAAATCCCACCTGTCTTCCATCCCTCAGCCCAGGGTTGGTCCCAGCCGGACTGGCGGGGAGCCGGGTCATCCGCCTCCGTCACACTCCGGCGCGGCAAGTCCGTCCAAAATCATTTCTAACCCCAACACGATTGCATCGCCTTCCGAAAGCGCCAGGGGACTGGCGCAGTCCACGACGCTTCGCGCGGGCTGGAATCATCGGAATTCGCGCCAGCGTCTTGGACTGCGGCGGCCCTCCGCCGCTTTTAATCGCCTTGAAATCACAAAACCCATTCATCGTGCAGGTCAATTGCGGCCCGGTTTTGCTGTTTTGGAGGGTTTTGAACCTATAACACCACAAAAATGGCCTCCATCTGGATTCCAAAACTCACTTTTAGTATTCCAAAACCGGGTTTTTGCGTCTCCAAACTGACTTTTGGTGTCGCCAAACACACTTTTTGCATCCAAGAAATGAGTTTTGGCATCCACAAACGCACTTTTGGTGTCCAAAAAGTGTCTTTTGGTGTTCCTAAACTCACATCTGGAGTCTCCAAACTGACTTTTTGGATTCAAATACATGCTCTTGGTGTTCACAAAGCCGTTTTTGGTATCCCAAAACTCCGTTTTTGTATCCAAAAATTGACTATTTGGATTCCAAAACATGCTTTTGGGATTCACAAAGTGTCTTTTTGGATGCCAAAACTCTGTTTTGGAACGCAAAAAATGCGTTTTGGAATGTCTAAACCCACTTTGGGATACCAAACTACAATTCTGGGATAGCCGGGGACTGTTCTCGAACTCCGAAAATGTGTCCCGGCATAGGTAAACTCCCTATATCTGGGTCACCCGCCTCCGTCAGAATTCGGCGCGGCAAGTCCGGCCAAAATCATTTCCAACCCCATGGGATTGCATCACCGTTCCGGGCAGGTAGGGCGGGCAGTCCCTTGCCCGCCGTCTCTTGCCAACCAGCGTATTCAGGTTCACCACGACGGCGCGCACGGAGTGTCGCGCCCTACCTTTCGCCACAGCGTCTTGGACTTCCAACTTCTACAGATACCGGCGAGACAAGGCGGTCTGCCCCTCCGCCGCTTTTCCATCCATTTGACCGGCGTGGCACGAGTCATCCGGCCAAAAAGCCATGATTCAGCCGTTTGTTGGTTAAAAACCTGCTTTTTGATCAAAACCACATTTTGTCGTTCGACAAAGTCATTCCGTAAAACCTTTGCAAAATATGGCATTTATAACTCCCTGCCAAAGGATGAATTTCATCGCATAGCCGAACAGGTGAGTCCAGACGAAGCTGACCAGGATGTTAAAACCATGCTCGATCAAATAGTCAAAGCTCTTACTCCTGCGTGAAGTAGCTCAAGTTTTCCAGTTCGATGGCGACGTTGACGTTGTTGACGATCACTTCTTCCGGCACGGAAAGCACGATCGGGGAGAAATTGAGGATGCCGGTGATGCCGGCCTGGACGAGCTGGTTCGCGACTTCCTGCGCGCTTGTTGCGGGGACGGCGAGTATGGCCATCTTGACGTGCTGGCTTTTGACCAGTTCCGCCAGTTCGTCCATGCGATGGATTGGCTGCTTGATTTCCGCGTCGCGCACACGGAGCGGGTCGGTGTCGAACGCGGCGGTGATTTCAAAGCCTTCCTTTTCAAACCCGCGATACAAAAGCAGCGCAAGTCCAAGATGTCCGACACCGACCAAAATCACCGGCTGCAAGCGCGACGTGCCGAGTTCCTCGGAAATCTTTTGAAAAAGTTCCGTGACATCGTATCCAAGGCCGCGCGTGCCGAACGTGCCGAAATAGGCGAGGTCTTTGCGGAGCTGCGTCGGCTTGACACCGGCGGCCTTGGCAAGCGCCTCGCTGGAAACGGTGCTGATGCCGTTCTCGTGCAGGCGCGCGAGGCAGCGCAGATAAATCGAAAGGCGATAAACCGTCTTGCGCGGGATTTCTGGGCGTCCGTTCTTCTTCAATGCGGTGGGAAATTAAACAAGCTGGCGGCATGTGGCAAGTATGCACCGATTATCTCCGTTTCGGATTTCAACTCATTGCATCAGCAGCCTGAAGAAACGATGATCCGAACCTTGCGTGCTGATTGTCTTGCTTATGTTTGTCGGGCTGGCAAACGGACCGTTTGTCTCCAGATCAATCCACGACACCAAATTGGACGATGCTTGGAGACGGTAGGTGACGGTCGGAAACATCGTAAAGTTGAATCCAAATCCATTTACGGCGGAAGCCAAGAGCTTTCGCGAAATCACAGTTTGATTTGGTGCATAGAATTCAAACGCCCCGATGTCCACGCCATCGCCGGCAGGACGGGGATAGTATCGCTGGTCAGTGTCAGGCGCTCCCGAACTGTCACCAAAATCAATCGCCGGACTGTTTGAGAATGGAGCCATGCAATAAGTCGGCCCGAAAGGCCCGGCATAAGAAATCAGCGGGCCGAGTTTTGGGTCGGTGAAATTATAGCTCGCGCCGCCGGACAAATTCGCCGTGCCGTCGGAACTGATGTTGAATCCGTCGTCGGTGATGACGCCGAATGAATTTCCGGTCGTGCCGCCATAGGCGATGATGGAATTGTGCAATCGCAATGTCCCGTTGGTGTTGGCGATTTGTGTTCCGGCGGCAATGCCGTTTGTGAAGCCCGAACCAGATGGCGAACTGCAACTGTTGCTGGCAATGGTGAGATTCATCGCAACAAATGTTGCGTTGGTATTATTGAAAACTCCGCCACCAATCGCATTTCCGTCAGTGCCTATGTTGCCTGCATACCCACCACCGTTGCCTCCGACAGCGGAGTTTAGCGCGATGGTGCAGTTCGTGGCTACAAATTGTGACGCATTAAATATCCCACCACCCAATCCTCTGAAGCCGATTGTGCCCTCAAACATATAAGGACTGACAGCTCCACCTTGAACATAATTGGAATAGATTGTGCAGCGGTTAAGCGTGGCCGTGCCTGAATTATAAATGGCTCCACCAAATCCATCTATCAAACCTGCAGCGTGAAAATCTATCGAAAGACCAGCGAATGTCTGGTTTCCAAAGAACGAGCTGTCTTTAACAGTCAGTGTAGCCGCAGAATAAACCGCTCCGCCGAATCCGGAGCCGCCTGAACCATGGTAGCCTGCGTCTCCGCCCTTCGCCGTATTTGAAAAAAACTGGCTCTGAATAATTGTCACGCTGCCGCCATTGGCTGCCAGCGCTCCGCCATAAGCCGGACTTGAAGTTTCCTCAGGCACTCCAATACTACCCAAGGCCTGATTCAATGTGAAAATGCTTTTGGTAATTATCAAGGAACCAGATGCTTGAAATGCAGCACCTCCCATTGTCAGACCAGTTGTTATGGTTCCTCCAATTCCGGGATAATTACACATGGCTTCAGAGAGATTGCTGCTTATAATACATCCTGAAATCGTCACGGATCCATTGGTGTTGTAAATCGCTCCACCCAAGCCTATGTTGGCGATCACAATATTGACATTATTGAAGCCTCCGCCAATTGCTGCATTATTTGAAATAGCAGTCTGGAATAATGATACCGCGCCTCCGTTGTTGAATATGGCACCGCCGCGTGCCAGGCCGCCATAAATCAGAGATTGCGCATTGTTGTTCGTCAACGTGCAGGAGACCAAAGTCACCGTGCTGCCGTCATTGTAAATCGCTCCGGCATCGGCAGGCGTTCCCGCCGAGCCGTTGGTGACAATGCAACTGCCATTGGCCAGAATCAGATTGGTCGCTGAAAAATTTGCACCGGGAGCGACGTAAAACAAACGGACGGCATTGCCGCCGCTGATGACCGCCGAGACATTCTGTGCGTCGAGGATGACATTGTTCGTGATGTTGATTGTGTTGCTGATTGTGATTGTGCCGCTGCAATTGATGCTGACCCATCCGCCAATTTGAATGGCCGCACGCAGGCTGGCCTCGGTCGGTGTGCTGACGACGTTGGTTGATCCGCTCAAGTTGGTGAGCACAAGCGCAACCACTGAACTCGTCGCACTGCCGAAATCGTTTGTGGCGACAATCTCGTAATTTCCGGCATTGGCCGGTTGGATGTTAGTCAAGTTCAACGAACTGTTTGTCGCACCCGACAGCGAGCCGTTGTTGAAGAACCACTGATACGACAGCGGAGCATCCCCGACAGCGTGTGAAGAAAAGCTCACCGTGCCTCCGGTTGAATTGGTGATGTTTTGCGGCTGAACATCAAAGGCCGGCAATTGTGCGAACGTGCCCGTCAGCGAATTGTTCGTGTTCATTGTGATGGACAGCGGATTTGCGTTTCCGTTTGTGCTGCCCGACCATGAGGTAAAAACCCAACCTGCAGCGGGCGTGGCCGTGGCTGTCACGATTGTGTTTGTCACATAAACCCCGCCGGTCGGACTTAAAGAAATTGTTCCCTGACCGTTTGTGGCCAGTGTCAGCGTGTAAGACGGAAATTGTTGGAAAGTCGCGGTGATGACTTTGTTGCCATCCATCGTGATGTTGAACGGATTGGCAGTGTCATTACTATCTCCCGACCAATTTGAAAAAAACCAGCTCGGGTCATTTGATATGGCGGTGAGTATTACAGTTGCCCCAGAAGGATAGCTGCTATTTGTGGGGGTTCGATTGACACTGCCTGAGCCGACCACATTTATGGTAAGGGTAAAGCCAACCGCCTCCATATTGCTTCCCAGAATTAGCAAAACAGCGGCAAATAACACTGAATAGATACGGGCTTTGCCTGACATATGTTCTTCTTCAGTAGGGACTGATTGATTATGCTGTTCAGCGCCATGGCTGTCAAGCGGATTCTAAGTTACAACACAGTTAAAAATCCTGCTCGCCAAACCGCGCAAAGTTTCTGATTATATGGCGGATATGTTCACTGGAACTTATACTGCAATTGTCACGCCCTTCCGAAGCGGCGAGATTGACGAGGACGCGCTCGAACGCCTGATCAAATTTCAGATCAAGGGCGGCGTGGACGGCATCGTGCCAGTCGGCACCACCGGCGAATCGCCCACGGTCAACTGTGAGGAACACATCCGCGTGATCGAACTTTCCGTGAAATTTGCAGCGGGCAAAGTCAAGGTGCTCGCCGGCACCGGTGCGAACGCGACGCGCGAGGCAATTGAACTGACGCAGGCCGCCGAAAAAGCCGGTGCGGATGGTTCGCTACAGGTTGCGCCCTATTACAACAAGCCGACGCAGGAAGGTTTGTATCAGCATTTCAAGGCCATCGGGCGCGCGACGAAGCTGCCCATCGTGCTTTACAGCATTCCGGGACGCTGCGGGATTGAAATCGGGATTGAAACCGTGAAACGGCTCGCGACGGATTGCAAAAGCATCGTCGGCATCAAGGAAGCCGGCGGAAGCTGCGACCGCGTCTCGCAATTGCGCGCGGCGCTTGGCGCGAAATTTGAAATCATGTCCGGTGATGATTCATTGACGCTGCCGTTCATGGCGGTCGGCGCCAACGGCGTCATCAGCGTGGCGTCCAATGTCATTCCGCGCGAAGTCTCGCAAATGGTGAAATTGTTCGCAGCGGGAAAATCCGCCGCCGCTTTGCGGCTGCACGAGAAATTTTATCCGTTGTTCAAGGATTTGTTCATCGAGACGAACCCGACGCCGGTAAAGGCCGCGCTGGCGATGATGAAAATCGTCGAGGAAGAATACCGCCTGCCGCTCGTGCCGATGAACCCGAAGAACTGGGACGCGCTGCGCACGACGATGAAGCGCTGCGGCGTCTTGGAATAAAATTTAGGAGAAAGCAGATAGAAGATGGAAGTTAGGAAAACAACCGAATCCGAACCCCATCTGCCATCTGCCAACTCCAATCTGCTATGATTAGAATAATCATCACTGGCGCGAAAGGCCGCATGGGACAGGCGCTCGTCTCGTGCGCGAAAAACTTTCGCGATTTGAAAATCGCCGCCACGATTGATCAAGGCGACGATCTGGCCGCCGTCATTTCCAAAGCTGACGCGGTGATTGATTTCAGCTCGCACGACGCGACCGCAGCAATCGCCGCGCTGTGCGCGAAAAACAAAAAGGCGGTTGTGATTGGAACAACCGGCCATTCCGAAAAGGAGAGATCTCAAATCTCAAATCTCAAATCCCAAATCCCTATGGTTTGGGCGTCCAATTTTTCCACCGGCGTCAACACGCTGTTCTGGCTCACGCGCAAGGCGGCGGAAATTCTGGGAACGGATTTCGACCTGGAAATCGTCGAGATGCACCATCGCCTGAAAAAAGACGCGCCCAGCGGCACGGCGAAATCATTGGCCGAAATTCTGGCCGCAGTCCGCAAACAACAGCTTGAAAAAGTCGCGCGGCATGGCCGCGTCGGCATTGTCGGCGAGCGCAAGGCGGCGGAAATTGGAATTCATTCCATTCGCGGCGGCGACGTGGTCGGCGATCACACCGTTATTTTTGCGAACAATGGAGAGCGCCTGGAACTCACGCACAAGGCGTCGAGCCGCGACACTTTTGCGAACGGCGCTCTGCGCGCCGCACTCTGGGTTGTGAAGCAGAAGGCCGGCCTTTACGACATGCGGGATGTTTTGGGGTTGAAATGAAGTCAGAAGTCAGAAGTCAGAAGTCAGAATTTCAGGAACTGGCTTTTGTCGCGCTTGGCTCGAACCTTGGTGATTCGCGAAAGATTGTTTTGGACGCGATGGCGCGGCTGGAAAATTTTTCTGACGAGCCGATTCTCAAATCCTCGCTGTGGCAAACGACGCCGGTGGATTGTCCGCCGGATTCACCCAAATTTGTGAATGCAGTTATCGGTTTGATTCCAAAACAAAATGAGACGCCGGAATCGCTGCTGATAAAATTGCGCGGACTGGAAAAAGAATCTGGCCGCGCGCCGAAAAAGGTCTTGAACGAGCCGCGTCCGCTGGATTTGGATCTGATCGCGTTTGGAAACGAAATTCGAAATTCGCCGGACTTGGTTTTGCCGCATCAGCGTGCGCACCTGCGGCGGTTTGTGCTTCAGCCTTTGAGTGAAATCGCGCCGGACTTGATTCTGCCGGATCAATCCAAGACAGTTTTGCAATTGCTTGCCGGATTTTCTTCGGACGAGATGCTCACAAGGTTTTAGGCAGCAGGCCGAAGATGCGCTGGTATTCGAGCATGACGTAGCGGTCGGTCATGCCTGCGAGGTAATCGCACACGGCGCGGTGCGGGCCGATTTTTGTGACGCGCTTGCGGGAGCTTTCGCCGATTTCCTTCGGGTGCGCCAGAAAGTATGTGAAAAGTTCTCCGAGCATTTTCACCGCGCGGCGGTTCGGCCGGTGCACGACGGGGTTGTAATAAAGATTTTTGTAGAGGTAGCGGCGCAATTCCTTGTTCAGCGCGCGGCGCTTGGGGCTGTAGGCGATGAGCGGCCTGGAATTCAGGCGCACGTCGGCGGCGGATTTCACGCCGGCTTTGGCGATGAGCCGCTCGCTGTTTTCGACCACGTCGTGAATCTGCATGTCAATGATGGTGCGGATGACGAAATAGCGGCGGCTTTCGTCGGGCAGATTGCCGAATTGTTTTTTAACCAGCTTCGCGGCGTGCGCCCAGACGCGGACGTTGGCGGCGAGTTTTTTTTCGGAAAGTAAATTGGAATCCAGGCCGTCGTCGAGGTCGTGGCTGTAGTAGGTGATTTCGTCGGCGAGGTTGGCGATCTGTGCCTCGAGCGAGGAATTTTTCGCGGCGAAACTGCCGCGCTGGCCGGGATGATCGTAGGCGGTGTGATGCTTGGCGAGGCCTTCGCGGACTTCCCAGGAAAGATTCAGGCCGGGGAAGCTGGGATATTTCTGCTCAAGCTGCTCGACGATGCGGAGACTGTGCTGGTTGTGCTCAAATCCGCCGCGGCCTTTCATCAAACGCGCGAGGACGGTTTCGCCCTTGTGGCCGAACGGCGAATGGCCGAGGTCATGCGCGAGCGCGATGGTTTCGGCAAGGTCGGTGTTCAGCTTCAGCGCGCTGGCGATGTTGCGCGCGATGGCGGCGACTTCAATCGTGTGCGTGAGCCGCGTGCGCAAATGGTCGCCGCTGCCGTTGAGAAAAACCTGCGTCTTGTATTCAAGCCGGCGGAACGCGCGCGAATGGATGACGCGGTCGCGGTCGCGCTGGTAATGCGTGCGCCATTCGGGCGGGGCCTCCGCGTGCTCGCGTCCGCGCGTGTCGCCGCTGAACTGCGCGTAGGGCGCGAGGATTTGGCGTTCGATTTGTTCCAGTTCCAGGCGGGTGCGGGGCATGGAATTTAATTCTTGAGCAGTTCTTGGACGGAAATTCCGCGCAACTCGAACAGGCGGCGGATGGTGTCCTCGATCAAATTGTTTGGACAGCTCGCGCCTGCGGTGATGCCGACGTTGATTTTGCCGGACGGCAGCCAGCCGCTCGTCTCCACTTCCTGCTTCTTGTGCTGGTCGTAATGGACGATGAGCTTGTCGGATTGCATCTTGGCGGCGTTCTTGATGAAATAAGTCGGCAGCTTGGCCTCGCCCATTTCCGCGAGGTGCGAGGTGTTGGAGGAATTGTAACCGCCGATGACGATGAGCAGGTTCATCGGCTCGACCAGAAGTTTTTGAAGCGCGTCCTGCCGGTCCTGCGTCGCTCCGCAAATGGTGTCGAAGAAGCGGAAATGTTTTTCAATCGCGGCCTCGCCGTATTTTTGGATCATCGCCTGTTTGAAGCGGCGCTGGACCTCCTCGGTTTCACCGCGAAGCATGGTTGTTTGGTTTGCCACGCCGACAGCTTGCAAATGCAAATCGGGGTCGAAGCCGGCGGAATACGCGCCTTCGAATTTTTTCAGGAATTCGTGTTTGTTGCCGCCGTGCAAAATGAAATTGCAGACATAATCCGTCTCGGCAAGGTTGAACACCACGAGATAATGACCGCTGCCGTAGGCGCGCGCCTGCGACGTGGTGGCCTTGGTTTCCTCATGCTTGGCCTTGCCGTGGATGATGCTGGTGACGTGCTCCTTCGAGTATTGGCGCACGCGCTTCCAGACGCTCATCACGTCGCCGCAGGTCGTGTCAATGAGCACGCAACCCTTGGCCTCGAGCTTTTTGCGGGTGCTGACCTCGGTGCCGAAGGCGGGAATGATGACGGCGTCGCCGGACTGCAACTGCTCAATTTCCTCGTCCGTGGGCTTGGGTGAAATGATCTGGATGCCCATGGCACGGATCTGGTCGTTGACTTCGGGGTTGTGGATGATTTCGCCGAGCAGATAAATCGGCGTGTGCGGCGCGACGTCGGAAAAGTATTTTCGCGCCGCGTAGGCGAGGTCAATCGCGCGCTCGACGCCGTAGCAGAAGCCGAATTCCTTCGCGAGCTTCACCGTCAGCCCGTCGGCGGAAAGCACGCCGCCGCCGGCGCGGATACGTTCGACAAGTTCGCTGCGATAATGCGACAACACTTGCGCCGACACCGCTTCCATGATGTCGGGGCGGCGGAGGTTGATTTTTTTTTGCGCTGCCGGAGATTCCGTTGACATGACGGGAGCAATTTAGCACGACGCGTGCCTGCGTCTAGCATTGAATCGCGACCGAAAGAATCACATTGGAATTGCATCTTCAAAAAATCATGGGATGATGTGTGCGAATCGGAGCGTAGCTCAGCCTGGCTAGAGCGCGTGGTTTGGGTCCACGAAGTCGCAGGTTCGAATCCTGTCGCTCCGACCATTTTTCTTTCAGCCGTCTTTTCAAACTTCTTCGCAAGTTATTCACAAAATCCCGCCGACTGAAAACTGGTGAAAATTTCTTCGCGTGGGCAAAAGGGAACAGAAAGACGGTTTTCACGGATGGCGGGGTTATTTTCCTTCCGCTTGAAACCATTGTGAACAAAGGGAGATTTCAGTTATTTCGGATGATTATCGCGGTTGGCATCGCCATTGCTAAAGGCAAGCGGGCCAATCATGGCCATGCAGGTTGCATGGCCATACACCGCTCGCGAGTGTCGGGTGGGGATTGAACTGCGCCGGGAAACCGGGCGCAAGATTGGCCCGGACAGGCGCAGCTCAAACAACAAGAAACAACTATGAAGAAAATTGACGCAATCATCAAACCATTCAAACTCGAAGAAGTGAAGGACGCCCTCAGCGAACTCGGCATCGAAGGCATGACCGTGAGCGAGGTCAAGGGGTTTGGCCGCCAGAAGGGCCACACCGAAATCTACCGCGGCAGCGAATACACCGTGGACTTCCTGCCGAAGATCAAGCTTGAAATCGTCGTGGCGGACGGCCAGGTGGACACCGCCGTTGGCGCGATCATCAAGGCCGCCAAGACCGGCAAGATCGGCGACGGAAAAGTTTTCGTCTCGCCCGTGGAAACTGCCATCCGCATCCGCACCGAAGAGAAAGGCGATTCGGCTGTTTAACAACCCAAACAACTTGAACCCCACTCAAATAAAAATCATGAAAAGAATCATTTTATCACTCGCTCTAGTTGGAATCACCGCATTGAGCGCCTGTGCGCAAACGGCCACAAACGCGCCGGCTGCGACGAACGCTCCCGTGGCCGCATGGACCACCAATGCGCCGACATCCGAACAGCGTCTTGAATCGGTCGAGGCGTATTTCGCAAATACCGACCCGACTCTGCCTTACAAAGACACCAATGGCAATTGGACGGTGAATTTTGGGCTTGGTGCATCCATCATTAACACCAACCTGATAAACAGCCAGGGCAACTATGTGTCTTATCCCGGCGCAGGTCACAACGCTTGGTTGCTGGCCAGCACGGCGCTGGTGCTGTTCATGACATTGCCCGGTCTGGCGCTGTTCTACGGCGGTCTCGTCCGCAAGAAGAACGTCCTCTCCGTGCTTGCCCAATGCTTCCTGATCACCGGTTTGACGACGATACTCTGGTATATTTGTAGTTATGGGATGATCTTCGGTGGCGATGGCACTGCTACCGGCCCGATGGGCATGACCAGTGACTGGGTAAAAGGAATCGTCGGCAATCCCAAAGTTTGCTGGATGTTTAATGGCGTCACTTCCGCGCCGAATCCGGGCTACTCTTATTGGGTGTCGGAAAACGTGTATTCCATGTTCCAGTTGATGTTCGCCATCATCACTCCGGCGCTCATCGTAGGTTCGATTGCCGAACGCATGAAGTTCAAGGCCATACTCGTGTTCATGACCTTGTGGATTCTGCTCGTGTATAACACCCAGGGTCACATGGTCTGGGGCGTCAATGGCATGATGAACGGCTGCTGGAACGCCAATGCCAAAATTCACGGCCTTGATTTCGCAGGCGGCACGGTCGTGCATATGACCTCCGGCTGGACTGGCTTGTTCCTGTGCATCATCCTCGGCAAACGTTTGGGCTTCCCGAAAGAACCCATGCCGCCGCATAGCATCGTGCTGACTTACATCGGTGCTTCCATGCTCTGGGTTGGCTGGTATGGATTCAACTCCGGCAGCGCGGTGGCCGGTGACATCATCTCGGCCAACGCCTTCACCACCACGACCCTTGCCACGGCGGTCGGCTCATTCGTGTGGCCGATGTGGGAGTGGATTGTCAAGGGCAAGCCGAGCGTGCTCGGCTTCTGCTCCGGCGCGGTGGCGGGCCTGGTGCTCATCACCCCGGCTTGCGGTTATGTGTTGCCTTCCGGCGCAATGTGGATTGGTATCGCCGCTGGCACCATCCCGTGGTTCTTCTGCTACAAGGTCAAGGGCTGGCTCGGCATGGATGACGCGCTGGATGCGTGGAGCGTTCACGGTATCGGCGGCATGACCGGTGCGATCATGACCGGCATGCTCGCTCGTAATGCGGCAAATCCGAACATGGCCACCAACCTTAGCAAGTATGTGACCGACAATTGGTTCCAACCGCAATTGATGGAACAGTTGAAGACCGTCGGCGTAACGCTCGTCTTGGTGCTCGTGGGCACAATCTTCTGCGCCTATGTTACCAAGGCACTCGTCGGCCTGCGTCCGACCGAGGAAGTCGAAATGGCTGGCCTCGACCTCGCTGAACACGGCGAAGAGGGCTACCACAGCTAAAATCAAGTTCGCTTGAAATTCACACGGCGGGCAACGCAAGTTGCCCGCCGTTTTTCTTTTTCCAATTCCTCAATTCCTTCTCATCGTCATCATCATACTCGAAATGAAAAATGAGAAGGACGACGACGATGAGAAGGAACGAAGATTAAACCACCTGCACCACCAGCGCCGTGGTGTTGTCGCGCCCTGAATTCTTCACCGAAATTTCCACCAGCGATTGCGCCGGGTTGGAAACCTCCCTTGATGACTGGGATTCGCGCAGCAGTTCGGCCAGCAGGCTGTCGGAAAGTCCCTCCACCAGGCCGTCCGTGCAGAGCAAAAAAGTGTCGCCGCGTTCGCAGGCGACTGCGCCGACCTGCGGCTCCACAAATTGGTTGCTCCCGCCGAGCGCCTTCTGCAACAGATTGCGGCGCGGATGCGTCCGCGCCTCGTATGCGCTGATTTTTCCGTTCCGAAGAAGCCAGCCCACATAAGTGTCGTCGTGCGTGATCTGCTGGATCGTTTTTTTCCGCTTCGGCAGCCGATAAATCCGGCTGTCGCCGATGTGTCCGAAATACATCCAGCCTGGCGTGAACCAGCACAGGCTCAACGTCGTCTGCATCCCCTCCGTCTCTTCGTAGCTGCCGCCGACGAAGGCGAGTGCGCGATGAATCCGGTCGAACAATTCCGCCAGCACGTCGGAAAATCCCGGCTGTAGTCCAAGCGCCGAATGCTGGAACGCGCGCGGCAGCAGCGTCGTGATTTTTTCCAGGGCGATGCTACTGGCAAATTCCCCCGCCTGCGCGCCGCCCATGCCGTCGCTCACGGCGAAAGCGAAATCCATTTTTTCCAGCGACGCACCGCCGAATTTTCCTAGGCGGAAAACTTCCTTCGCGTCAAATTGCAGCCCCAGGAATGAATCCTCGTTGTTCGTGCGAACCCTGCCCCGGTCCGTCCAGCCGGACCATTTCAACGAAGGCGGTTTCTTTTGGTGTATCATCGTATTTCATCCTCGTCCTCATCGTCATCCTCGCTTGATTATGTGGACGAGGATCACGACAAGACGGATTTGGTTTCGGGAAGGATGGTCGCGAACTCGAAATCAATCAAACAAAAGCGTCCGTCGGAAAAACGGTAGGTCACGTTGCGGATGTCGGGATCGTCATGCCGCACGCCGAATTCTTCCAGCTCGTCGAATAGATCCTTTCGCCGCAGATCATCTAGTTTTTCCACGCGGCTGCCGCAGTTCGTCGTGATAATGCTCACTTTTCCTGCGTCGGCTTCGAGCAGCCGGGGGACGAAATTGCAGCCGCGCGATTCGAGAAATTTCAAAATCCGCACTTCATTTTCAAACCGCTCCCTGGCGTTCGCGCCGTGATAGGCCTTGAACACCCGCCCGTCGAAACCCAGGCGGACGGTCGCGCGCAAAGTGTCTTTGACAGTCAGCATCTATGGCTCACTATCGCCCATCGTCGTCGCGTTGCAAAGCCGTTTGCCGTTCAATGAGTCGGGAAGCAGGTCTGCCTTGAAATAAAACAGCCGGAACAAACGCTCCCAACGCCTTTGTTCCAATGTTGATTTTAACCGCCATAGGACGTCGCATTCTCCGATTATTGATTTTGTATGCGGCGTCCTCCGGCTGCCGCGACGATTGGCGCGGCTTGCGCCGTGAACCCAACGATGGGGCGAGCGTCTTCGCGAGCCGCCTCGTCAGGAGCCTCGCCCCGCCAAATTTATTTTTCTTCTGCGGCAGAATCTTCCCTGTCCTCGCCGATGACGGGGGCGATGGCCTGGAGCTTGTCGCCGGTGTCCAAGTTGATGAGCTTCACGCCCTGCGTGTTGCGGCCGGCCTCGCGGATGCCGTTGACGGGGATGCGCACCATCTGGCCGCCCACGGTGATGAGCATGATCTCGTCCTGGTCGCGCACGGTGAGCGCGCCGACGACGGAGCCGGTCTTCTCGCCGACCTTCATGGTGACGCGGCCCTTGCCGCCGCGCGACTGCTTGCGCAGGCCGCTCTCGGCCTGGACCAGGTATTCCTCAAAGGCGGTGCGCTTGCCGATGCCGTTCTCGCCGGCCACCAAAAGCTGCGCGTCGGGGACAACCACGGCGAGCGCGACGACCTCGTCGCCCTTCTCCAGGGTGATGCCCTTGACACCGCCGGCGGCGCGGCCCATGGAGCGCACGTCGGATTCGCTGAATCGGATGCTCATGCCGTCCTTGGTGATGAGCACGACGTCGTCGCCCTCGTCGCCGCCTTCAACGCTGCCGCGCGTGGATTTGACCTCGATAAGCGCGTCGTCAGCATCAATGCCGATGGCGATGATGCCGCCCTTGCGGACGTTGGAAAATTCGTTGAGCGACGTTTTCTTCACGGTGCCCTGCTTCGTCGCGAAAAACAGTTCGCCGGATTGCTGCCAGGTGACGTCCTCCTTGTTTTCGTCCGTCTTGGAAAGGATGCGGATGAGCGCGGCGACCTTTTCTCCGGCCTTAAATTCCAAAAGGTTGGCGATGCTGCGGCCCTTGGCGGCGCGGCCCATGTCGGGGATTTCGTGGACGCGCTCGACATAAACGCGGCCGGTGTTGGTGAAGAACATGAGGTAGTCGTGCGTGCTGGCGCTGAACAAATGCTCGATGAAATCCTTGTCCTCGTCGGTGGCGGCCTCGCGCGTGGTCATGCCGATGACGCCCTTGCCACCCCGCCGCTGGGCGCGATACTGGCTGATGTTGGTGCGCTTGAGCAGTCCGTTGTGCGTAAGCGTGATGATGACGCCCTCGTTGACGATGAGGTCCTCAATGGCAATCTCGCCCTCGTCGGGGACGATCTGGCTCTTGCGCGGCGTGGCGTGCTTTTCCTTGATGACGTTCAGCTCGTTCTTGATGATGGTCATCACGCGCGATTCCTTGGCGAGGATGTCCATCAAATCCTTGATGCGCTCGATCAGCTCCTTGTATTCGCCCTCGACCTTGTCAATTTCCAGCGCGGTCAGTTGATACAGGCGCAGTTCGAGGATGGCGTCCACCTGCCGCTCGGTCAGCGCGTAGCGTCCGGCTTCGAGGCGCGATTCGCTGCGGATCAAAATGCCCCAGCGCTCGACCTGCTGCCTGGTCCATTCAAACGCGAGCAGCTTCACGCGGGCCTCCTCGCGCGTCTTGGATTTACGGATGATGGCGATGAACTCGTCGAGGTTCGCCAGCGCGACGAGATAGCCTTCGAGCAATTCGGCGCGCTCCTCGGCCTTCTTCAGTTCAAAGCGCGTGCGGCGCAGGATGACCTCGCGGCGATGCTCAATGTAGCACTGGATGATTTCCTTGAGGTTGAGCGTCTTCGGCTTGCCGTGGTCAATGGCGAGGGCGTTGACGCTGAACGAGACTTCGAGCTGCGTGTGCTGGTAAAGGTTGTTGATGACGACCTTGGGATTTGCGTCGCGCTTGAGTTCCATCACGAGCCGGGTGTTTTCGTCGGACTCGTTGCGCATCGCGGAGATTTCCGTGATGACTTTCTCGTTCACAAGCTCGGCGATCTTTTCCTCGAGCGCGGCGCGGTTGACGTTGAACGGAATTTCCGTGATGACGAGCTGCTCGCGGTTGCCCTTCAATTCCTCCGAGCCGACGCGCCCGCGCAACTTCACGCTGCCCTTGCCGGTCGTGAAATAATTTTTTATGCCTTCGACGCCGCAGATCATGCCGCCGGTCGGAAAGTCCGGGCCTTTGATGAATTTCATCAACTGCGCGATGGTGATCTCGGGATTGTCAATCTGTGCGCAGATGCCGTCAATGACTTCGCCGAGATTGTGCGGCGGCATGTTGGTCGCCATGCCGACGGCGATGCCCGTGCCGCCGTTGACGAGAAGGTTTGGGAACGCCGCCGGGAAAACCGTCGGCTCGGTCATGCGCTCGTCATAGTTCGGAACAAAGTCAACCGTCTCCCGGTCCATGTCCTGCATCAGCGCCGCACCGAGATGCGTCAACCGCGCCTCGGTATAACGCATCGCTGCGGGCGGATCGTCCTCGATGGAACCGAAATTTCCCTTGCCCTCGACAAGCCGTTCACGCATCGCCCACGGCTGCGCCATGTGGACGAGCGTCGGATAAATCACCGCTTCGCCGTGCGGATGGTAATTACCTGAGGTGTCGCCGCAGATTTTGGCGCACTTGTATGGCTTGCGTCCGGGGAACAACGACAACTCGTGCATCGCGTAAAGGATGCGGCGCTGCGAAGGCTTCAGTCCGTCGCGCACGTCGGGTAACGCGCGAGAAATGATGACGGACATCGAGTAGTCGAGGAACGAATTTTTGATTTCGTCCGCGACGTTGATCTTCGCGATCTTCTCGTTCGCGGCGAACATGGGAGTATTGCTCACCGGCAAATCGTTCGGGTCTTTGGGTTCGGCCATAAAAATCAGCAGCTAAAAATTAAACGTCCAGATTGCGCACGTTGAGCGCGTTGTCCTCGATGAACTGGCGGCGCGGCTCGACTTCCTCGCCCATGAGCCGCGAGAACATTTCCTCGGCCTCGACGGCGTCGGTGAGGTCAATCCGCAACAGCTTGCGCACGGTCGGATTCATCGTGGTTTCAAATAATTCCTTGGCGTCCATTTCGCCGAGACCCTTGAAGCGGGTCATCTGGATGCCCTTCTTGCCGACAGCTTTGACGCTGTTCAAGATTTCGGGGATTGAAAACAGCGGCGTCACGGTCGCGCGGTCGCCTTCGCCCTCGATCAGTTCATACAAGGGCTTGTCCTGCGCGGCGTAGTGATCCACGGCCAGGCCTTTCTTGGAGAGTTTGCCGAGCAAGTCGGCGATGACCTTGCTTTCGAGGTGCAAGTCCGCCTCGACGGCGCGGCGTGTCTGGTTTTTCGGTTTCTCGGATTTTTCCTTCGCCTCAGCGTCGCCGTAAAGGTCGGCATTCGCGTCCTTAAACTTCTGCACGTCGTCGAGGTCGTCGAAATAATGGACGGTCTCGTCGTTGCCCAGTCGGACTTTGATGAGGAACACCGGGAAAGTGCCGCGCTTGCTGCGCTTCTCGACATAATCGCCAAAATCGCCGCCCTGCCGCCGGATGAACGTCGCGTATTTGTCGAGCGATTCGAGCAGCGAGAGAATTTCTTCCAATTGTTTCGGCGCCAGCTCGCGCCCGTCCGCGAGATTTTTCAACCGCACTTCTTCCACGCCGTTTTGCAGCAGGATGCGATTGAGCTGCACGTCGTCGTCAATGTAATCGGTCTTCTTCTTGCGCGTGATGCTGTAAAGCGGCGGCTGCGCGATGTAAACGTAACCGTCCTTGATGAGCTTGGGCATTTGCCGGTAAAAAAACGTCAGCAGCAACGTGCGGATATGCGAGCCGTCCACGTCGGCGTCGGTCATGATGATAATTTTGTGGTAGCGCAGCTTGGTGATGTCGAATGCGCCTTCGCCTTCGCCGTCGCCAATGCCCGTGCCGATGGCCGTGATCATCGTGCGGATTTCGTTGTTCTGAAGAACCTTGTCCAGCCGCGCTTTCTCGACGTTAATCAATTTGCCGCGAATCGGAAGAATCGCCTGAAATTTTCTATCGCGTCCCTGCTTGGCCGAGCCGCCGGCGGAATCACCCTCGACGATATATAATTCCGTGTTCACCGGATCACGGTCGGAACAATCTGCCAGCTTGCCGGGAAGTCCGCCGCCGGTCAGTGCGGATTTGCGGACGGCTTCGCGAGCCTTGCGCGCCGCTTCGCGTGCGCGTGCGGCGTTAAGAGATTTTTCGATAATGCGTTTTGCAATCGGCGGATTCGCATCGAAATAACTCATCAACCCTTCGTAAGAAACCGAGCCGACAATTCGTTCCACTTCCGGCGAAAGCAATTTCACCTTGGTCTGCGATTCAAATTTCGGATCGCTGTGCTTGACCGAAATCACCGCCGTCAAACCTTCGCGCACGTCGTCGCCGGTGATTTGCGGGTCTTTTTCCTTTAACAGCTCGTTCGACTTTGAATATTGATTGATGGCGCGGGTCACGGCGCTGCGGAAACCGCTCAAATGCGTGCCGCCGTCGGGATTGTGAACCGTGTTGGTGTAGCAAAGCACCTGTTCGCTGTAGCTGTCGTTGTATTGCAGCACGACCTCGACGTGAACCTCAATTTCCTTGTCGTCCAGTTTCTCCTTCGTCTCCTTGTTGAACGAAATCGGCTTTGGATGCAACGGCTCCTTGCTTTTGTTGAGCTGCTTGACGAACTGTTCCACGCCGTCGCGGTAAAAAAAGACTTCCGGCTTCGCGTCCGGCTGGCGCTCGTCCAGAAAAGTGATTTCCAAACCCGAATTCAAAAACGCCAGTTCGCGCAACCGTTGCGAAATGATGGGCGCCTTGAATTCCACCGTGTCGCGGAAAATTTCCGGGTCGGGCTTGAAAGTGATGAGTGTGCCGGTGCTCTTTGCCTTGCCGATGACGTGAAGTTTCTGAACCGTCTTGCCGCGCTCGAATTCCATTTGATGAACCTCGCCGCCGCGCGAAACCTCCACCTCGAACCATTCTGAAACGGCGTTCACGCACTTCGCGCCGACGCCGTGCGTGCCGCCGGAAAATTTATATCCGCCCTGACCGTATTTGCCGCCGGAATGCAGTGTGGTCAAAACCATCTCGACGCCGGGAATTTTATATTGCGGATGGATGTCCACCGGAATGCCGCGTCCGTTGTCGCGGACGGAAAGCGAACCGTCCATGTGAATCGTCACTTCAATCTTGTCGCAATGACCGGCAAGATGTTCGTCCACGGAATTGTCCAAAACTTCCGACACGCAATGGTGCAGCGCGCGCTCGTCCGTCCCGCCAATATACATGCCAGGCTTTTTGCGGACGGCTTCGAGTCCCTCGAGCTTTCCGAGTTGCGCCGAGCCGTAATCGGCCTTGATGGCGCCGCCCGGAGGAGCATTTTTTTCTTCGTTCGAATCAGGATTTTTCGCCATAAATTGAGCCGCGCCAGCGTGATTAACTGATGTGCTGACAAGTTGTGAAAATATTAGGAAAAAGACACGTTTTGCACAATGTTTATTTGCGTAAAAATAAGGCGGAAAACACCATTAGTTGTGGCCTTAATCCTTGCCAAGCCGGACATATTGTGTTTGCCTGAATTGTCCTTCAGTTATGCTTTCGACTGAAATCCAATCTTGCTTTGCGGCCTGCGAACCGTAATTTTGGCCGGATGAATTTGATTAAAGATTGGCCCCCGCACCCAGATCAATTTGTCCGCCGCCATATCGGCCCGAACGCCGCCGAAACCAGCGCGATGCTGGCGCTGCTCGGCCACCAAAATCTGGATCAACTCATTGACGCCGCCGTCCCCAAAAAAATCCGCCTCGGGAAAAAGTTAAATCTTCCCGCCGCGCGCAGCGAACATGACGCGCTCACCGAACTGAAAAAATATGCCGGCGAGAACAAAGTGTTCCGGTCGTTCATCGGCCAGGGCTATTACGACACCATCACGCCACCCGTGATCCAGCGCAGCGTCCTCGAAAATCCCGGCTGGTATACGCAATACACGCCGTATCAAGCGGAGATTTCCCAAGGCCGGCTCGAAGCACTGCTCAATTTTCAGACGATGGTCACCGACCTCACCGCGCTCGACATCGCCAACGCCTCGATGCTCGACGAAGCCACCGCCGCCGCCGAAGCCATGACGATGTCGCTCCGGCTCAAAGATGGCCGCAACCATTTCTTCGTCTCCGAAAACTGCCACCCGCAAAACATCGAAGTGGTTCGTGCCCGTGCGAAGGCGCTGGGAATTGAAATCGTCGTCGGCAATCACGAAACCTTTTCGTTCACCGAAAAAGTCTTCGGTGCGCTCGTGCAATATCCCGACACGTTTGGCGCGATCCACGATTACTCCGGCTTCGCGGAAAAAGCCCATGCCGCCGGCGCAATGCTCACCGTCGCCACGGACTTGCTCGCGCTCACGCTCATCAAGCCACCGGGCGAATTTGGCGCGGACATCGCCATTGGCAGCGCCCAGCGCTTCGGCGTGCCGCTCGGCTACGGCGGACCGCACGCGGCCTTCTTCACCACGCGCGATGAGTTCAAGCGCCAGATGCCCGGTCGCATTGTCGGCGTCTCCAAAGATTCACGCGGCAAGCCCGCGCTGCGCCTCGCGCTCGGCACGCGCGAGCAGCACATCCGCCGCGAGAAAGCCACGAGCAACATCTGCACGGCGCAGGCGCTGCTTGCCAACATGGCGTCGCTTTACGCGTGTTATCATGGGCCGGAAGGATTGAAGAAAATTGCGGAGCGCGTCCATGGGCTGACACAAATTTTAGCCGCCGGGCTGACGAAACTCGGGCACAAGGTTTCCGCACAAAATTATTTTGACACGTTGCGCGTAGAACTCGCAGGCAAAGCCGCCGCCGACATTTTGAAGATCGCCGAAGCGCACCAGATAAACTTCCGCGCCATTGACGATAAGGCCATCGGCATTTCGCTCGACGAAACCACCAGCGCCAGCGAGGTCGCAACCATCTGGCGAATTTTTAATGGCGACAAAGCCGTGAATTTTTCGGTGGTCGAACTGGACGCCAATCGCCAATCGCCAATCGCCAATCGCCAATCCGCATTCCTCCAGCACTCCGTCTTCAACCGCTACCACAGCGAGACCGAGATGCTCCGTTACATCAAGCGGCTCGAATCGCGCGACCTCTCGCTCACGGCCTCGATGATCCCGCTTGGCTCCTGCACGATGAAACTGAACGCAGCGGCGGAAATGTTTCCCGTCTCGTGGCCGGAATTCGCGAAGATTCATCCGTTCGCGCCGCTCGCCCAGGCGCGTGGATACCAGATTCTTTTTCAATTGCTCGAAGACTGGCTCGCGGAAATCACCGGCTTCGCCGGAATTTCGTTGCAGCCGAATGCCGGCTCGCAGGGCGAATACGCCGGGCTGCTCGTCATCCGCGCCTATCACGAATCGCGCGGCGAGGCGCATCGCAACGTCTGTTTGATCCCCACTTCCGCGCACGGCACCAATCCCGCCAGCGCCGCGATGGCCGGAATGAAAATCGTCGCCGTCGCCTGCGACCCGAACGGCAACATTGACGTGGCGGATTTGAAATCCAAAGCCGAGGCGCACAAAAACGATCTTTCCTGCCTGATGATTACGTATCCATCCACGCACGGCGTGTTTGAGGAAACCATCCGCGAGATTGCGGAAATCATCCACGCCAATGGCGGCCAAGTTTACATGGACGGCGCGAACATGAACGCGCAAGTCGGCCTGACCTCGCCCGGTTTCATCGGTGCGGACGTGTGTCATCTGAATCTGCACAAGACATTTTGCATTCCGCACGGCGGCGGCGGACCGGGCGTCGGTCCGATTGGCGTGGCGAAACATCTGGTTCACTTTCTGCCGAGCCATCCGGTGTTCACCTCGCGGCTCAAGCAATCTCAAATTTCAAATTTGAAATCTCACATTGGTCCGGTGGCTGCCGCGCCATGGGGCAGCGCGAGCATCCTGCCGATTTCGTGGATGTATATCGCGATGATGGGCGCGAACGGTCTGACCGAAGCGACCAAGTTCGCCATCCTCAACGCGAATTACATCTCCAAGCGGCTCGAGAAGCATTTCCCAACGCTTTACCGCAACCACAACCTCGTCGCGCACGAGTGCATTTTGGATTTGCGCGCGTTCCACGCCACCACCGCCGAGGACGTGGCGAAACGGCTGATGGATTACGGCTTTCACGCGCCGACGCTCTCGTTTCCGGTCGCCGGCACGCTGATGGTGGAACCGACCGAAAGCGAATCGAAATATGAACTCGACCGTTTCTGCGACGCGATGATTTCCATTCACGCGGAAATGACCGCCGTGGAAACCGGTGCGGCGGACGCAAAGAACAATCTGCTCAAGAACGCTCCGCACACGGCGGACCAGATTGCCAGCGACAATTGGAACCGGCCCTATTCGCGTGAACAGGCGGCGTTTCCGGCGAAGGATTTGCACGAATACAAATTCTGGCCGCACGTCAGCCGCGTGGACAATGTCTTTGGCGACCGCAACCCGGTCTGCTCGTGCGCGGGGATGGAGAATTATTCGTAAAATGACAGCATGGCTTTTCGCATCCAACAACTGAGCGATTACGGCACATCCGATCCGATACTAGCGCGCTTGGCGGTGCAATTCGAGAAGTTGATGGAATTTCACAACATTTCAGAGAAGCAACACCGTGAAATTTTTCAGGTGATGCTGATGGATGTTGTGCCTAAAGTTGTTGTCTGTTCACGCATTAAAGAACATTTGATGAAAGAAATTCGCCGCCACCAAAAAAAAATAGATAGATGAAACTGGTCTGGAATTTCAGGCACAAGGACGAGCTTACACGCTTCCTTCGGTCGTAGATCTAAAACACCACATAGAAACTTTTCTCTATAACGCAAAATCAGCGCTTCGTGACTTCACAGTGGTTTTTCAAATTCTATTTTCTAAGGACTTCCAACATGAGGCGCGATACGGCAAGGTTCATAAATGGGCGGAGATGAAATTTTGCTCCAAAGATGCGTTTTCTAAAATGCTAACAGATAATCATTGCTTGCGTTTAGCAACTCTCACTCCTTTTTAGCCGCTTTCAATTCCAGATGCAAGTCGCGCAGTTGTTTCGGCGAAACGGTCGAAGGCGAATCCGTCATCAAGTCGGTGCCTTTCGCCGTCTTCGGGAAGGCAATGACGTCGCGGATGCTGGACGTGCCGCAGAGGATCGCGATCAGCCGGTCGAAGCCGAGGGCGATGCCGCCGTGCGGGGGTGCGCCGTATTTGAACGCGTCGAGCATGTAGCCGAAACGCAGTTTCGTTTCCTCCGGCGGAATGGCGAGCAGTTCCTCGAATATCGTTTTCTGCACATCCGGCTGATGAATACGAATCGAGCCGCCGCCGAGTTCCACGCCGTTCACCACGACGTCGTAATGCTGGCCGCGCACTTTCTTCGGGTCGGTTTTCAAAAGCGGAATGTCTTCCGTGACCGGCGCGGTGAAGGGATGATGGCTGGAATACCAGCGGTTCTGCTCGCGGTCAAAGCCAAGCAGCGGAAATTCGATGACCCAGAGAAAATTGAACTGGTCGGCGGGAATGACGAGCTTCCCCTGCCCTTTCAAAACGTCGGCGCAATACAAACGAATCTTGCCGAGGATTTCGCAGGCGTTGAGCCATTGGTCGGCGGCGAACAGAATCAGATCGCCTTCCTCGATTTTTAATTTCGTCGTCAGCGCCGCTTTTTCCGCTTCGCTGAAGAATTTCACGATGGGCGATTTCCATTCGCCGTTCTCGACCTTGATAAACGCGAGACCTTTCGCGCCAAAGCTCTTGGCGTATTCGGTCATCGTCTCGATCTGGCCTTGCGTCGCGCCAGCGAGTCCTTTGGCGTTGAGCGCTTTTACCACACCGCCGCTGGCGATGGTGCCGCTGAAAACTTTGAACGTGCTGGCGCGGAAATCTTCCGTCATGTCCACCAGCTCCATGCCGAAGCGCGTGTCGGGCTTGTCAATGCCGTAGCGGTTGAGCGCTTCCTCGAACGTGATGCGCTTGAACGGCGTTGGCACGTCAATGTTCAACGCCGTTTTCCAGACGCGCTTGAGCAAGCCTTCGATGAGCGCGTAAATATCTTCGCGGTCAATGAAGCTCATCTCGATGTCCACCTGCGTGAACTCCGGCTGGCGGTCGGCGCGCAAATCCTCGTCGCGATAGCAGCGGGCGAGCTGAAAATATTTTTCCACGCCGGCGACCATCAGGATTTGTTTGAACTGCTGGGGCGATTGCGGCAGCGCGTAAAACGTCCCCGGCTCGCGGCGGTTCGGCACGAGAAATTCCCGCGCGCCTTCGGGCGTGGACTTGAAGAGCGTGGGCGTTTCCACTTCAAGAAAACCTTGTTCGTCCATGTAGCTGCGCGTGGCGATGGCGACTTTGCTGCGCACTTTCAAGTTGCGCGCCATTTCGGGACGGCGCAAATCAAGGTAGCGATACTTCAGGCGCAATTCCTCGTTCACCTTGTTGGCGATTTCGGGATCGTCCACGGGAAACGGCAAAACTTCCGCCATGTTCAGCACTTCCAGGGCGGTCACGCCGACTTCAATTTCGCCGGTGGGAATCTTGGCGTTGTTGGTGCCGGCGGGACGCGCCCGCACTTTGCCGGTGATGCTGACGACGCATTCGCTGCGGAGCGCGGCGGCCTGCGCGAAGAGTTCCTTCGGCAAATCCGACGGATCAAACACCGTCTGCGTGCGGCCTTCGCGGTCGCGGATGTCAATGAAGATGAGGCCGCCGAGGTCGCGCCGGGAATGGACCCAGCCGGAGAGCGTGACGGTTTGCCCGATGTGTGCCGGGCGCAGTTCGTTGCAATGATGCGTGCGTTTCATGTAATTAGTGCGGATTGCGGAATTCGGATTGCGGAATTCGAAACCCAAAGCGAGTGTGGAGTCTGGCGGAGAAACCGCCGGATTTCAAAGTAAAAGAAGCCGGCGTGCGAACAAATCATTCCGGCAGCGCAATCCGCCAGGTGTTCGTCGGGTCGCCGGAGTTTTGCAACGCATCGTGCAGGCCGGAATTTGAAAGCTGCTGCACGCTGCCGTCGGCCAGGCCGACGTTGCCTTGATTGACGTGCATCGTTTCCGTCCAGCTCACCGGATGGCCGGGGACAAGCTTCAAAATGCCGTATTGCGGCGCGTCCTCGCCGGTGATGTTGCGGTCGCCGTCCAGCAACATTTGCGGATACGCATCGGCGGCGTCCAGCCCGACGAAGTAACTGAGGTTTTGATTGTTCAAATAGACAAAACTGCCCGCAACAGTCCGTGTGTCGGCGGGGCAGATCAAAATTTTCGGCGTGCTCAACTCGTTCGACATCACTTGAAAATGCCGGAACGTGTCCGCGCCCGCGAAGTATTCCATCGTTCCGCCTGCACTGGAGGAAACGGCCATCGGATATTTGTCGCCGTTGTCGCCCTCCCAAATGCGGAAGGCCAGCCCGGCCTGTTTCAGGTTGTTGACGCAACTGATTCGCTGCGCCTTTTTCTTTGCCGAAGCCAGCGCGGGCAGGAGCATCGCCGCCAGAAGCGCGATGACGGCGATGACGACAAGGAGCATGACAAGCGTGAATCCGCAGGCTTTTGATTTCATGGAAGGCATCATCGCGCCGTCCGGTTTTTATTTCAAGCAGTTATCTGCCGCCAGCGCCAACCGTGTTTGTCAGGCATGTTGACAATTTATGTTTGCAATAAAAATTGAAATTTCCTTTACCTTTTCCCGAAAGCTGTTTGGCTCTGTCAATCCAGTTGCACCAACCAATCATACCTTTATGAAAAAAACACAGTTCCTTCCCGTTCTGATTTTAGTCGGCCTGGTTGCCACGCTGACATTCGGCTGCAATAAGCACGGGCCGCCGTCCGCCGGGCGCAATCCCGGCCAGCAGACCGTCTCCTCTTTTGTCCCGGCGGAAAAAACGAGCTTCAACGAAGTCACGTCGCAGCTCGACGCGGGAGGCGAATTTTATCTGTATCTCGGAACGGCCCAATGGCTGGACGGGCTTTCCGGCAAGATCGGAAAATGGCGGGACGTTTTCAATTCCATGCCGGACATGAAGGACGAGGACCGCGCCAACATGAACAAGGCTTTCGATGTCGTCACCCGCTTGATCAAGGACAGCGGCATCGAGGATGTCAGCGGCGTGGGCTTGAGCTCCATCCAGATTGAAAAGGGATTATATCGCAACAAGGCCCTGCTGCATCATTATCCGGGCGGCGGCGACGGCTTCCTGTGGAAAATGTTGGGCAAGGAGCCGCACGATCTCACGGGTCTCGACTTGCTGCCCGCAAACACCGCGCTGGCGGTTTTTTCGGACATGGACGTGCCGCTGCTGTGGTCGGTCGCCAAAGACGAGGCCGCGCGGTCGGGATTCCCGCAGGCGCAGGAAATGTTGCAGAAACTGCCGGGGCAGTTCCAACTGCAGACACAGGTCAACTGGGATCAATTCTTGAAATCGCTCGGCGGCGAATTCGGATTTGTGCTCACGCTGGACGATGCCAAGACCGTCACCATTCCGCTGCCGACGAGGCAGCGCCTGCAAATCCCCGAACCCGGCCTCCTCATCGTCGTCAAGGTCAACGACGACACCATCTTCAACCGCATTGACGCCGAGCTGAAAAAAAATCCGCAGGTCATCGGCGTTGACAAAACCGATCTAAAAATGCGGACCATGCCCGTGCCGATCCCGCTGCCCCTGAATGTCCGCCCCACCGCCGCCAGCAGCGGCGGCTACCTGTTCATCGCCTCCTCCGATGCGCTGGTCGAGGAGGCGCTGGCCGTGAAGAGCGGCCAAAAGCCCGGCTTGAAATCCACGGACGAATTCAAGCGGCTTTCCCAAAATATTCCCGACCAGGGAAACCAGTTCACATTCATGAGCCAGCGGTTCGGAAAGACCTTGTTTGAAATTCAACAGCAGGCCGTGAGTTCATCCGCCATGAACGGCTCCTCGCCGGCGTCGGCCCAATGGATGCAGTCGCTCTTCGGCCAGCGCCAGGCCGCGTTCTCCTATTCCGTCGGCGCCAACACCCCGGACGGCTGCATGACCGTCGGCAACGGCAGCCAGAGCGCCTCCTGCCTCGTGCTCCTGCCCGCCGTCGCCGTCCCCGGAATGCTCGCGGCCATTGCCATCCCCAACTTCGTGAAAGCCCGCGCCACCTCGCAGCAAAACGCCTGCATCAACAACCTCCGCCAGCTCGACGCCGCCAAAAACGAATGGGCCTTGGAAAAAGGCAAAACCGCCACCGACATTCCGACCAGGGAAGACCTTCTGCCCTATCTCCGAAAATGGCCCGTCTGCCCGGACGGCGGCACTTACAGCCTCAACGCCGTCGGCGAACCCCCCACTTGCAGCGTTCCCGGACACAAACTGCCCTGACACCGCAGTTTGGATTATTGGCGGCATTATGTAGATGACAGCCAGTCGGGCAAAACTGGCAGGGCGGGCAGTCCTTGCCCGCCAAACGCGTGGGTTTGCAATTTTTCGGAGCGCGGATTGTCCCAATCCGCAGCGCGTCTCCTGGCGAATCGCTTTGAAATTATCCGGGCCGTCTCCAGCCACCCCAATCGCTGCGAGTTGCGACAACTCGCGCTCC
>Ga0181529_10001434_pt1 | contig 30668 bp, 29 predicted proteins | sample PEATcosm2014_Bin_36_FD_119763 | JGI IMG/M metagenome (GOLD analysis project Ga0181529, IMG submission 119763) | Peatland microbial communities from MTU Mesocosm Facility, Houghton, MI, USA - PEATcosm2014_Bin10_30_metaG | ecosystem: Environmental > Terrestrial > Soil > Wetlands > Peat | place... | reverse complement strand
CTTCGATATCGGCAAAGGAGAGCGTCAACGTCAATCCCCGCGCAGTCCACGAACGCGATCCGTACGGTTTCAGCCGAAAAAGCAGGAGGAGTCGGCCAGGCTCCCTCCCTCTTCAAGAAAGCCGGCGGCAAGAAGGCTGTCGGCCTTGCCGGACTCTTCTCGGAATTACTGGCTCAAGCCCAGAAAAGCTCGGGCATGAAGGGCGGCGATGGCGAGGCTGTGATCAGGTCGAAAACCAGGCTCGGGGCGGCGCAGGCAGCTCGGGGCGCCCCTGCATCCGACGGCGAGAAGGCGGCCGATCGGAAACCTACGAACCTTCAGGCCAAGGCTCCCCCCTCGAGGCGGGCGGAGGTTCTGGGGGCGCCCGCCGTCCCGAAGGAAGCGCGCCGCTCCGCGCAAGCCGCGCGCGACGATAAAGCGCATGAGCATAGTCCGAGTTCCGGGCAGGCGGTCCCGGCCGAGACGAAGGCCAAGGTCGCCAAGGCGACCGACGACGATCGCTCGGCCAGGACCAAAAGGGATGCGGCCCTCGACGAATCCGGTTCCATCCTCGCGTCAGGCTCGGGCCTGGCCGCGAGGGCACTATCCGCCGATGCGAGCGTCATGCGGGCGAAAGGCGCGCCTTCGGGCGGGCGCGAAGATCCTGCCGCAGGGCAAAAGGCCGAAAGGCTCTCGTCGGAGCCGAAATTGAGCGTTCGCGATCTCAGGCGATCGACAGATGCGAAGGGCGGAGCCGCATCGAAGCCTGCCCTCAAGCCCGAAGACCCTTCCGGAGGAAGCATTCAACAGTCGAAGTCCTCGAGCCATGAAACCGGTCGCGAGGTTTATCGCGAGCTGTCGCTCGGGGCGAGAGGAACTGGAGACTCGAGCATGCCTGCCTCGGCCGGGAAGGCGGACGCTGCCGGCGGCCGCGGACAGGACTTCGGGTCCATGCTGGCGGACCGCCTTCGCGATGCCTGGAACGGCGAGATCGTCCAAAGCGCCCGCATCGTCCTTAAGGATGGCGACGCCGGTACGATTCGATTGAGGCTGAAGCCGGAATCGCTGGGAAACGTCAAGATAGAGCTGAATCTATCCGAGAACAATATCAGCGGCAGGATCCTGGTAGAGTCCGACAAGGCGAAAAGCGCTTTCGAGCGGAATATGAACCAGTTGGCCGATGCTTTCAAACAGGGCGGCTTCGATTCCGCCAGCCTCGAAGTCGCAGTCGGCGGAGGCTCGGGCGGGGGATCCCCCAACGATTCGTCCAGGAAGGGGTCGCCGGAGCCATTCTTCTCGGAGCGTCTACGCGGCGCTGTCGGCTCGACGGCCGATCCCGCCGCCGCCGTTACGGCCTATTCGCGCCGAGGCGGCTCGATCGACATATATGCATAGGAGGACCCGGTGGACCTTAACATCAATACCGCGCTGAGCTCGCAAGACCTCGCCGCGACGAAGGCCGAGGTCGACACGTTCAACAAGTCGATCAAAAGCGCCAAGTCCGGATCGGCCAACCTCGGTCGCGACGATTTCCTCAAGCTGCTCATAACCCAGCTGCAGCACCAGGACCCTACCGCGCCCGTCGACGACAAGGATTTCATAGCCCAGATGGCGCAGTTTTCCTCTCTCGAGCAGATAACCAACATGAGCTCGAGCTTCCAGAGGCTTTCCGGACTCCTCGCCTCGGGCGAGGCCTCGCAAGTCCTGGGCAAGACGGTCGAGCTTCACGACGGGGACAATCTCGTTCGCGGCGTCGTGGACAAGGTGGTTCGCGGCGACAATCCCCTCGTCAGCGTAAACGGCGGCATTTACGACTTTTCCCAGGTAGAATCGGTTATAGGAAACTAGGAGGGCTAGTCCCATGATGCGTTCATTGTATTCCGGCGTCTCAGGCCTGCAGAATCACCAGATCCGGATGGATGTCCTCGGCAACAATATCGCCAACGTCAACACCACCGGCTTCAAGAAGGAGCGGGCGACTTTCCAGGACCTCCTTTACCAGCAGATGTCCGGAGCCTCCGCGCCCAATGGCGACGTCGGCGGCGTCAATCCGAAGGAAATCGGCCTGGGGATGTCGGTGGGCTCGATCGACACTATCCACACGCAGGGCGCGCTGCAGACTACGGGGGTAATGACCGACCTCGCCGTCCAGGGCAACGGCTTCTTCGTCCTCAAGAACGGAGATAGCACGCTATTTACGCGCGACGGAGCCCTAGGCCTGGATAGGAACGGCACGCTCGTCAATCCGGCGACCGGCTATCGCGTCCAGGGCTGGCTGGCCCAGGATGTCAACGGACAGCCCTTGCTCTCGACCTCGGGAGCGACCCAGGATATCGTCGTACCCATCGGTTCCAAGGATCCGGCCAAGGCGACCAGCCGCGTGGACATAGCATGCAACCTGGATAAGCGAACGATTGAGGTGCCGCCGAACTCTACGGCGGATACGGTAGAGCAGGGCACCTGGCGGGTCGAGGAGAAGATTTACGACTCTTTCGGCTCGCCGCATACCCTCCGCGTCGAATACCGCAAGGTCGTCGGCCAAGCCAACCAATGGCAGGGCACCGTGACCGTCGATCCCGACGCGCAGACCCCCGCGAACGCCGGCGTCGCACTCGGGGCCAACCCCCTGGCCGCCAACGGCAATACCTTCACCGTGGAATTCGACAACAGGGGCCTGCTCGCTCGGGTTCGGGATGGGCAAGGCAACGCGTCGCCGACGACCGGGGCACTGGACATGGGAGTCTCCTTCGACGTCCAGGGCGCCACGCCGGCCGCGGGAGGCGGGGCGACGAGGCAAACCTTCAGGATCAACCTCGGCACCGTGGGCTCGGCGACGAACACCGTAACGCAGATGGCGGAGCGATCGTCGACCAAGGCCTTCGACCAGGACGGCTATACGATGGGCTACTTGGATAGCTTCAAGATAGACCAGTCGGGCGTGGTCACCGCGGTCTACTCGAACGGCACGAACAGGAGCATAGGCCAGATAGCCTTGGGCAGCTTCACGAACCCGGGCGGCCTGGAAAAGGTAGGCGAGACGAATTTCGTCCAGTCCAACAATTCAGGGCAGGCCAATATCGGGCCGTCGGGCATCGCGGGCAAGGGCAAGATAATCGCGGGGACCCTCGAAATGTCCAATGTCGATCTCGCCGAGCAGATGACCGACATGATAGTGACCGAGCGGGGCTTCCAGGCGAACTCGAGGACGATCCAGACTTCCGACCAGATGCTCCAGGAGCTCCTGACGCTCAAGCGGTAAAGAAGGGCGGACGAGAATAGGACACGGAGAGCGCGGAGGCCCTCGGAGAGCGCGGAGGCGGAAGAAGAGCGATCGCGAGGCGCCCCATTTTTCCCGGTCCTATTCCTGCTCCGTGGCCTCCGTGTTTTCTTTTCGATCGACCGCCGTATGCCTATCTTAATGAGGGAAGCATGATCGAGCTCACCACGCTCTCCGGCAAGAAGTTCTGGGTCAACCCCCATCAAATCGAGACGATGGAGGCCAATCCCGACACGACCCTGGGCCTCGTGTTCGGAAAGAGGATGGTCGTGGCCGAGAAGCCGGCGGAAGTCATATCCCGAATCGTCGCTTACAGGCGATCGATCGCCGGTTTCGGCGAGGCGGACTGAAGCCGAAGGCGGGCGGGCCGCCATTCCGCTTTTCAGCCCGCGCTCTTGCGTGTATACTAATATGGTCGCCTGAGGCACCGATAATTTAAGGGGGGAGGTCAGCCATGTCGGATAACGTCGACGATCAGGAGATGAATTTCGCCGAGGGCGAGACCGAGACTTCCCAAGCTTCCAAGGCCAAGGGCGCGGGGCCGGGGATCGCGCGGATCCTCATGGTCGTCGGGATCGGGCTCGGCGCCGTCATATTCATCGTAACCATCGTCGTGATTACCGTCGGCATAGTGAACAAGCAAGGCAAGCCCGTGGTCGCGATCACAAAATCCGAGGATTATCAGGCGTCGACTCCGCTTTACCAGTACGTCGGCACGATCGGCGAGATCCGCACCAAGACGAGCGACCAGGAGCCGTATTCCGTGACCGTCAGGATCAATCTGGGCTTCGACCTGCAGGATAAGGATTCCCCGGTCGAGGTGAACGCGAGGATGCCGCAGATCAGGGACTTCCTCAGGAGGTATTTCACTTCCAAGATGGCGGATGACCTGACGCCCGACAAGGAACTCATCATACAGGACGAGATCAAGGAAAACCTCAATCGCATACTCAGCAAGCCCACGGTCAAGGAAGTCCTGTTCGATCGCCTCGACGTCATAAAAATGTAGGCCAGGATCGGGTAACGGTATGGAGGCGGCATGACCGAAGTCCTCTCTCAGGACGAGATAGACCAGCTCCTCACCGCCATCAACGCGGGAGAGACGGAGATCGAGAGCATAAAGCCGACCGCCGACAACCGCAAGATCAAAATATACGACTTCAAGCGCCCTGATAAGTTCTCGAAGGAGCAGATTCGTACCGTACAGAACATGCACGAAACCTTCGCGCGCCTGACTACGACCACGCTCTCGGCCTCGATGCGGGCGCTGGTCAACGTCCACGTCGCGTCCGTCGACCAGCTCACCTACGAGGAATTCATCCGGTCCATACCTACGCCCACGACCCTCGCGGTCGTCAGCATGGACCCTCTCAAGGGCCAGGCCATACTCGAGATCGACCCTTCCGTCACCTTCACTATCATCGATCGCCTCTTCGGCGGCTCCGGAGAGGGAGCCAAGCTCAACCGCGAGCTCACGGACATCGAGCACTCGGTGATGGAAGGAATCATCGTCAGGATCCTCGGGAACATGCGCGAGGCCTGGACTACCGTCATCGACCTTCGGCCCCGCCTCTCCCAAATCGAGACGAACCCTCAATTCGCCCAAATAGTGCCGCCCTCCGAGATGGTGGTTCTGGTCACGCTCGAGACCAAGGTCGGGGAAGTCGAGGGGATGATGAATTTCTGCATACCCTACATGACCATCGAGCCCATCGTCTCGAAGCTCTCCGCGCAATTTTGGTACAGCTCGGTGCGCAGGGGCGCGACGACGGAAAACCTGAATATCCTGAAGGAAAAGCTGTCCACGGTCGAGATACCCGTCATCGCCGAGGTCGGCCATATCAACATATCGGTCCGGGACGTCCTCGCCCTGCGCAAGGGAGACGTGATTCGGCTCCACTCCGTCCACGTCGGGGATCCGATGGCCCTCGACGTCGGAAACAAGAAGAAGTTCCTCTGTCGCCCCGGCGTGATAGGCAAGAAGATGGCGGTCCAGATCACGAAGAAGCTCGAGGACGTGGGCCAGGAAGAATTCGAGGAACTAGCCTCAGAAGGAGACGAGAATAATGAGTGATGGCGCCCTCTCCCAGGAAGAGATAGACTCCCTCCTCGCTGGCCTCGACGGCGGCTCCGGTTCCCCGGCGTCGACGGCGGCCTCGGGACGCCAGGGCTCGGCCCTATCGGCCCAGGACGCGCAAGCCTTCAAGGCGATACTCGAATCGACTCTGAGCGCCCAGTCCCAGAATCTCTCCATGATCACGGGGCTTCCCGTCACTATACAGAGTCCGACGGTCGACGGATCCACGAGGGACGGCTTCCTCCGGGACGTCCCCGAGGAAGTGCTTACCGTGTCGGTGCCCTTCGCCGGCTCGCTTCCCGGAGATCACTCCTTCGTGATGTCCAAGGCGATGGCGATCAGGATCGCCTCTCTCGCCAACAAGGACGAGACCCTGTCGGAACTCGACGATATGGCCGTTTCCGCGGTGCAGGAGTGCGTCTCCACTCTCGCGGGAACCCAGATAACCGTCGTATCCGAGAAGACCGGCAATCGCAACATCACCGCCGGAGTCGCGGAAGGGGCCTTCGGTCCCAAGGCCATGGCTAAGGTCCCGTCCGGAGACTTCCTGCGCGCCGTTTATCCCGTCCAGATCGGCGATGAGCAGGCCGATCGTCTCGTCGAATTGTTCGCCCTCGCATTCGTAAAGGATGTTCTCGCATCGGCCGGCGGAGGAATGCCGGGCGGGCAGCTGCCCGCGATGATGGGGGGGCAGATGGGAAGCCCCATGGGCATCTCGGGCATGCAGATGAGCCAGATGGGCCAGCAGATGGGCCAGATGGGGCAGCAAATGGGCCAGATGGGGCAGCAGATGGGCTCGGGCTATGGCCCGCCGATGGGAGGATTCGGCGGCATGAACCCGCCGAACGTCCAGCCCGTGCAATTCGCGAGCCTCCAAATGCAGCAGGCGAGCACCGAGTCGGGCAACATCGGCCTCATCATGGACGTCTTCATGGAGATGACGGTCGAGCTCGGTCGGACGCGCAAGCTGATAAAGGAAATCCTCGGAATGGGCGAGGGTACGATAATCGAGCTGGACAAGCTGGCCGGCGAGCCCGTGGACATCCTGGTCAATCACAAGCTTATCGCCAAGGGAGAAGTCGTGGTCATAGACGAGAATTTCGGCGTTCGCGTCACGGAAATCGTTTCGCCGATGGAGAGGATGGGCGATTTAGGTTAAAATTTTGTACTTCTATTAAATAACTATTGCGTTTAACCTCCCGATGCACTAAAATATAGGTTGAATTTCGGGAGGGGATCTTTGAAATGCATAGCGCTCGTCCTGTGCGCCGTCTTGGCGCTAGGGTCGGGGGCCGTCGCGGGGGCGCAGGGCAAGGATGCCGTTACGCCGCCCGCAGCCGGAAACGCCGTGGGGACGGCGGCTTCGGTGGATGAGACGACTCTCGCCTTAGGCGATGCGGCGGCGCCGGCCAAGGCCGCGAATAACGCGGCCGGTTCAACTACACTTGCTTATTTCCTCCGCATGGTCTTCGTGCTGGCTCTCGTGCTGGCCGCGATCTATGGCGTCTACCGTCTCATGAAACGCGTGTCGAGGCCCAAGGCGGTCGACGACGCGGCAGTCAAGGTGCTCGCTACCACGTCCCTGGGTTCCGGGAAGGCCTTGCATGTGATAGGCCTCGGCAGCAAGGTCTATCTGATAGGCGCGACCGACGCCTCGATCACCCTCGTGGCGGAAGTGGCGGACAAGGACTTCATCGACGGCCTGGCGCTCGAGGCTGCTCTCGCCCCCCAGGCTTCCAAGCCGGGCGTGGATTTCGGGGAAATGCTCGTGAACCTATTGGGCGTCCGTCATAGAGGCGGCGGCCGAGGCAAGGACGGGTCCAAGCAGCGCCGCGACGCGGACTTCCTGGCCGGGCAGCGCGAGCGGCTGCGGAAATTCTGAGGACGCCATGAGAGCACAAGGGAAATTCCTGCGGCTCGCGGCCCTCGTTCTGGCGCTCGCCGCCCTTTCGACGAGCGAGGCGAATGCCCAAGCGGTTCAGCCTTCCGCCTCCGCGACGAAATCGCCGAATTCGGCGATTTCGACCTTCACGCCGTCTCCCGCGGCATCGGCCGCCCGTTCGGGCTCGCCGGGTTCCGGCATCCGATCGACCTCGGGGCTCCCGACTTCGGTGCCCCTCGTTCCGCTCGTCGATTTGAGGGTAAGGAACCCCAGCACCGGGCAGGAGGTGGCATTTTCAGTCCAGCTCCTCCTCCTCCTGACGGCTCTCTCGCTTGCCCCGAGCATACTCATCCTCATAACGAGCTTCCTGCGAATCTCCATCGTCCTCGACTTCGTAAAGCGAGCGCTTTCGCTGCAGCAGATGCCTCCGAGTCAGGTGCTTATGGGCATTTCCCTATTCCTGACCGTCTTCATCATGTGGCCGACTTTTCAGACCGTCTACAACGATTCGCTCAAGCCCTTGTCCGACGGCAAGATAGGAGTCCAGCAGGCCTACTATGCGGCGGAAAAGCCCTTCCGCATCTTCATGTTCGATCAAATGAGGGCGCATCCAGAGAATATCCGTCTCTTCATGTCGATGCGGGGCCTGCCCAAGCCCAACACCCTGGCGGACGTCCCGACCTACGTCCTCGTGCCGGCCTTCATCCTCAACGAGCTTACCGTCGCGTTCAAGATAGGCATACTCCTCTACATTCCTTTCATCATCATCGATATGGTCGTATCCTCGATTCTCATGTCCATGGGCATGATCATGCTTCCGCCGGTCATGATATCGATGCCCTTCAAGCTGATCCTGTTCGTCCTCGTGGACGGATGGGGACTCCTCACGCAGCAGCTCGTGAGGTCTTTCTTCTGATGGGGGCGCCATGAGCATGGGCGATGCCGTTTCGATCATGAGGGGAGGGATCTTCGAGATCCTGCTTCTGTCCGCGCCCGTCCTCCTCGTCGCGATGGTGGTCGGACTCGTCGTCTCCATCTTCCAGGCGACTACCTCCATCCAGGAGCAGACCCTCACCTTCGTGCCCAAGATCGCCGCCATCATGCTCGTGCTGGCGCTTCTCGGCGGATGGATGTTCGGCAACCTCGGGCAATATACGCGGGACCTCTTCGCGCTGATCCCGCAAATGGCCAGGTGAGGCTCTGAATGGGATGGCCCTTCGCCGATTTCAACCTCTTCCTCCTCATCGCGGTGAGGATCGTCGCGATGATCGAGGTCGCTCCCCTGCTCTCGGGCCAAGGCGTTCCTCAGGTGGCGAAGGTAGGCCTGGCGGGATTCGCGGCGGCGATGGTCTTCCCTTCGGTAAAGGCATCCGGGTACGCCGTTCCGGACGACGGCATGGCCTTCGCCCTCCTCATCGTCGGCGAGGCGATGATCGGTCTCGTCATGGGCTTCTTCCTTTCTATCGTCTATTCGGCGTTTACGACCGCGGGTCAGTATTTCTCGCTCCAAATCGGCTTCGGGGCCTCGGAGACCTTCGATCCCCTGGCGGAAGTCGAGCTCCCCCTCATGGGGCAGTTCCTCAACATCATCGCGATGTTCATCTTCGTCTCGACCTCGGGCTTCCAGCGCCTCTTCCTCATCGGCGTGCAGGGCTCCTTCAAGGCCATGCGCGCGATCGACCTGGTGAACAGGCGGGACGACATCGTTCAATTCATTCTAAGGGCCACCGGCGCCCTTTTCCAGCAGGCCCTCGTCCTTTCCATGCCCGTGCTCGGCACCTTGTTCATCGTATCGGTCGCGATGGGACTCCTTTCCAAGGCCGCTCCCCAAATGAACCTCCTCACCGAGGGCTTTCCGGTTTCGCTGGCCGTGACCTTCTTCATAATGCTTTCCTCCCTTCCTTTCATGATGGAGGCCTTCTCGCACCTCGTCGACGCGAGCTTCGACGACCTTGGGATACTGGTAGGGGGCAAGCTGTGATCGAGCCCTATCCGCGGCTTCGCCCCGCGCCCTCGGTCGGCGACCCCGGGCGGATCGGCCTGCAATGGTTCGCCGCCGAGGACGAGGGGCGGACCGAAGAGCCTTCCGAAACCAAGCTCAGGAAGGCGCGGGAAGAGGGACGCGTAGCGAAGAGCCAAGAGCTGATAGGGGCGGTCGGCCTCCTGTTCCCGTCGGTCGCTCTCGTCCTGCTCGGACCTTATTTCGCCCGGACCATGCGCGAGATGCTGCTTTTCTACCTGGGCCTCGTGGGAAAGACCGATATTTCGACCGATTCGGGACCCGTCGTCGCGGCCTTCTTCTCGTATTTCGTCCGTCTCACCCTTCCCTTGGCCGGCGTCGCCGTCATCGGAGCGATATTCTCCAACGTGCTCCAGGTGGGCTTGGTCCTCTCGGTCAAGCCCATCACGCCCGACTTCTCCAAGATCGTTCCTCGATTCGGCCAGTACTTCAAGCGGACCATGTTTTCCCTGGAGGGAGTCTTCAATCTCGCGAAGTCGATCGCGAAGATACTCATCATAGCCTTCGTCGCGTACCTCACCATCCAGGGCGAGTTCGACAAGCTCAGGAGGCTCTTCGAAGGCCCGTTCTGGCCCATGATCGCGTTCGTATTCTCCCTGGCGATGCGCCTGATCATCGAGGTGGCTGTGGCGATGCTCATCCTCGCCGTGCCCGACTACCTCTTCCAGCGCAGGCAATACATGGAATCCCTCAAGATGTCCAAGGAGGAAGTGAAGGAAGAGCGGAAGATGCAAGAGGGGGATCCGCTGATCAAGAGCAGGCTCCGCGAGCGGATGCGCGAGCTGCTCGCTAGGAACATGGCGGCCAACGTGCCCAAGGCCGACGTGGTCATAACCAATCCGACCCATTACGCCGTGGCCCTCGAGTGGGATAGGGAGAGGATGCCCGCGCCGACGGTCAGCGCGAAGGGCGTCGATGAAGTCGCCCAGCGGATCAAGCGGATCGCGATCGAGAGCGGGGTCCCCCTGGTCGAGAACCGGCCCCTCGCGCGCGCGCTGTACGCGGACGTCGAGATAGGGGACGCGATCCCCGAGAAGTACTATCAGGCCATCGCGGCCGTTCTCGCCCACGTGCTCGGCGCTGAAGGCGAGGCGGCGAGCTTCGCCGACGCGGGCGCGGGAGCCTAGCGAAAAATGAACGCATCGGAGGTAGGCTGGCATGGCTGACACTCAGCGCCTCGTACGCAACAATCTCGTGGGCAATCCGTCCGACCTGGCCGTAGCCGTGAGCGCGGTGGCGGTCGTCCTCATGATAATCATACCGGTCCCCTCGGTGCTCCTGGACGCCCTCCTTGCCTTCAACCTTACCGGGGCCATCCTAATACTCCTCATCGTGCTCTTCACGAAAAAGGCGACGGAATTCTCGATTTTCCCGACGATGCTCCTCATCACGACGGTATTCGGCCTCGCCCTCAACATCTCGACGATGCGCCTCATACTTTCCATGGGCGCCAAATTCGACGTCAAGATGATACGGGCCTTCGCGTCCTTCGTCGTGGGCGCGGGCGGCGCCGACGGCCTGGTGATCGGCTTCATCATCTTCCTCGTCATCATCGCCGTGCAGGTGATGGTGATCACGAAAGGCGCGACGCGCATCGCCGAGGTCGCCGCCCGCTTCACCCTGGACGGACTGCCCGGCAAGCAGATGTCCATAGACGCGGAATACAATTCGGGGGCGATCACGGAGGAGGAGGCGATACGCCGAAAGGGCGAGGTCCAGCGCGAGGTCGACTTCTACGGCCAGATGGACGGCGCCTCAAAATTCATCTCGGGCAACGTCAAGGCGGGGATACTCATCACCGTCATCAACTTCGTCGGCGGCTTCGTGATAGGAATGGTCCTCCATCACGAGGACTTCAATACGGCGATCACGACCTACACGCTCCTCACGATAGGCGACGGCCTCATCTCCCAGATCCCGGCCCTCCTCGTCTCCGTGGCGACCGGCATCATAGTCACGAGGGCGAACTCGGAGGGAACCTTCGGCAACGACGTCACGAAGCAATTCTCGCAGAACGCGAGAGTCTACCTCGTCGGAGCCTCCGTCCTGGCGATAATGGCCGTCCTCCCCGGCTTCCCCTGGTACGTGCTCATCCCCATGGCGGCCATGCTCGCCCTCATCGGCGTCAGGCTGGCCCGAAAGCAGGTGGCCGACGCCGACCGGGCCAAGACGGCGGCCGCGGGCAAGAAGAAGGCCGATGTTCCCGCCGACCTCTCTCCCGTCGTTCCCCTCGATCCCATCAGTCTCGAGCTCGGCTACGGCCTCATCCCCCTGGTGGACAAGGACAAGGGCGCCGATCTTCTCGAGCGCATTACGCGCATACGCAAGGAGAGCGCTCTCGACATGGGGCTGGTGGTTCCGCGAATCAGGATCATCGACAACATGAGGCTGGAGCCGTCGGAGTATTGCTTCAAGATCCGCGGCGTCCAGGTCGGCCGCGGCATCATACGGCTGGGCTACTACCTGGCGATAAACCCGGGGGGAGTCACCGAGGACATACCCGGCGAGAAGACGCGGGACCCGACCTTCGGCCTGCCCGCCCTCTGGATAGCCGAGGAGCAGCGCGACAGGACCGAAAGGGCGGGCTATACCGTCGTCGACGCGCCCAGCATCGTCGCGACCCACCTTACCGACATAATCAAGAGACACGCCTCGGAGATACTCGGCAGGCAGGAGGTCCAGTCCATCCTCGACGCGCTCAAGAAGGATTATCCGGCCGTCGTCGAGGACACGACCAAGCGCCTGAGCCTGGGCGAGACGCAGAAGGTGCTGCAGGCCCTCCTGCGCGAGCAGGTGTCGGTCCGGAACATGGTGGTCATCCTCGAGACTCTCGCCGACTACGCCGGCGTGACCAAGGATCCGGTCTTCCTGGCCGAAAAATGCCGGCAGGCGCTCGGCAGGCAGATATGCCTGCAATACGCGGATCAGGATCGGACGCTTCGCGTGCTCACCATCGATTCCGCGCTCGAGCAAAAGATAATCGACAGCAGGGTCGATACCCCGGGCGGAGTCGTCGCCGCCCTCGAGCCCGCCGCCCAGCGGCAATGGATAAAGGCCCTCACGCGCGCCGTGTCGGCGGTACAGCAGAAGGGCTGGGTCCCCATCGTACTGTGCTCGGAGGGCGCCCGCGCCCTCGTAAAGGCCAGCACCGAGAGGGAGCTGCCCGACCTCGTCGTCCTCTCGGTCCCGGAGATAGTGGCCGACGCTCGAGTAGAGGCCGTCGGCGAGATAAAAGTGGAAGGTTAGGCGATGCAGTATTTCACCGAACTGGCTTCCTCGCACCGCGAGGCGCTCGACGTGATCAGGGCGAAGTACGGCGACTCGGCCCAGGTACTGTCGCACAAGACGGTAAGGATGGGAGGCTTCTTCGGGCTCTTCGCGAGGGAGGGCGTCGAGGTGACGGGCTACATCCGGCCCGAGCGCGCGGCCGAGGCGAAAAGCGCGCCCAAGCCTGACTTCGAGGAGGAGAAGCGCAAGATCCTCGCCCAGGCCAAGGCCGATCAGGCCCTCCAGCAGGTGCTCGCCGAGATAAAAGGGATCAGGGACAGGCTCGACGAAAGGCCCGCGGCGGCGACCGAGGCCGACGACCACGAGACGATACGCCGCATCGACGCCCTCCTCGCCCTCAACGATTTCTCCGAATCCTTCCGGAGGGAGGCTGTCGCCCGCCTCCGCCGCGACTTCTCGCTCGAGGCCCTGGGCGACGTCGAGGAAGTCGAGTCCGCCGCCCTGGAATGGGTGGGTGATTCGATCCGCCTGTGGCTCGGGCCGGAGGAACAGCCTTCCCAATGGACGACGCCCGATAGGAGAGGACCCAGGATCCTCGCCCTCGTCGGGCCGACGGGGGTGGGCAAGACCACGACGATAGCCAAGCTCGCGGCCATCCATGCCGTAGGCATCGGCGGGGGAAGGCCCCAATCGGTCAGGATGATCACCATCGACAACTACCGCATCGGCGCGCGCCAGCAGATCGAGACCTACGGAGACATCATGGGCGTCCCGGTCTCCTGCGTCGAGACGGCCGAGGACCTCCGCAAGACGATCGCGATGCATTCGGACGCGGACCTCGTCCTCGTCGATACCGTGGGCAAGAGTCCCAGGGACGCGGTACGACTCGCCGAGATGCAGCGCGTCCTCGCCGCCTGCGGGCCCAAGGCCGAGACCCATTTGGCGCTTTCCGCCACGACCAAGGCGAGCGACATGGTCCAGATAATGCGTCAGTTCGAGCCCTTCGACTACAAGGCCGTAGTCATCACCAAGCTCGACGAGACCAATAGGATCGGCAACGCCGTCTCCGCGCTCGCCGAGCGAGGGAAGAGCGTCTCCTATATCACGAACGGCCAGTCGGTGCCGCAGAACATCGAGCGCGCGCGCGTGACGCGCCTTTTGATGAACCTGGAAGGTTTTAGGGTCGACCGTCCGCGCCTCGAGGCGCGCTACGGCGAAGAACCGGAGGAATCCGAGGCCGAGCGGCCGCTCGACCGAGCAAGCGGGCCGCGCGGAGGCCCTCGAGAGGATTGGAGTTGAAAATGGAAGATCAGGCGCAAGCGCTTCGCGAGATCATGGGCAAAAGACCGCCGGCAAGCGAGAAGCGCGATGCCGCCTCGCCCGAGCGCGGGAAGAAGACGCGGATCATCGCCGTCGCCTCCGGCAAGGGGGGCGTCGGGAAGACGAACGTCTCGGTGAACCTGGCCATCGCCTACGCCAAAACGGGCAAGAAAGTGATCGTGATGGACGCCGATCTCGGGCTCGCGAACGTCAACGTCATGCTCAACATGATTCCCAAGTACAACCTTTACCACGTGATCCGCAAGCAAAAGACCATGCGCGAGATCATCCTGGACACGGAATACGGGATCCAGATCGTCGCCGGAGCCTCGGGCTTCTCGAAGATCGCCAACCTGACCGACGAGGAGAGGCGGAGCTTCATCGGCGAGCTGTATACCCTTTCCCAGGCCGACATCATCATCATAGACACGGCGGCCGGCGTTTCCGCCAACGTCCTCGGCTTCGTCGCCGCGGCCGACGACGCGATCATCGTGACCACTCCAGAGCCGACGGCGATCACCGACGCCTACGGCATAATCAAGATCATCGCCACCGAGATCGACAATCTCAATATCGGCCTCAAGCTGGTCGTGAACCGGGTGAGGACCGTCACGGAAGGCAGGCGCGTGGCCGAGAGGATCATCAATATCTCCAGCCAGTTCCTCAACCTCAAAGTCGAGTACCTCGGCTGCATATACGACGATCCCATCGTGCCCGCCTCGGTGCTGCGGCAGAAGCCCTTCATCGTGCAGGATCCCAGGTCCAAGGCGGCGATATCGGTCGCGCACCTGGTCGGCCGCATCGAAAAGACGGATTTCGCGGGCGATCCCGGGATCGGGCGTTTCATCAAGAAGCTGTTCGGCAAGGATTGAGCCCGCGGCGGCCTGGCCTCGCGCGTCTCGGGCGAAGGCCCGAACTTGACGAGGGTCGGGATTTCAGCCTAATCTTAGGCTCAAAAGGAGGGAGCGGAGACGGTGGACAAGGACCTGCGTGCCTCGCTCGTCGCCGCCTGCTCGGCGGCCGCGCTCTCCGCGCTGATCGGCCTTTTCGCCGGGGTCGGATTCGGCACTCTGATATTCCGCGCGCTCCTTTGCGCCATACTCATCGGCGTCGCGGTCTATGGCGGAATCCTCCTGCTTCGAAATCTGCTTCCCGGGATCCTGACCGAAGGCGACGAGGTCGAGGACTTCGACGCCTTGAGCGGCGGCGACGAAAAGGGCGCGAACATCGATATCGTCTTGCCGGGCGAGGCGGCGAGCTCGGCTTCCTTCGCAGGGCCCGAGGAGATTACGAGATACGCCGCCGAAGGTCGCTCGGGGGGGGGCTTCGATCGAGCCGGGCCCGGCGGCGGAAGGCCGGATCTCGACGAGACGGCGACGGAGCTGACGCCCGTGGACGAGACGAGCCTCCTCGATCCCGACGACGGCGAAGGCCGAGGCGCCGCCGCGATCCCCATCAATCCGGGCTACGACAGGGCTCTCCGTCCTTCCGCCGGCTTCGAAGACCTCGACGTCCTGCCCGATCTGGAAGGCTTCAGCGATGCCTTCACGGCATCCGAATTCTCGTCGGGGGGCTCGTCCGACGCGGTCGGCCCGATGAACCCGATGAAAGGCGGCAGTCAGGGCCTATCGGGATCGAAGGCCGGACCGGAAGGCCTCGACCCCGCCTCCCTAGCTCAAGCGGTGCGAACAATCCTCAAACGTGACCAGAAAGGGTAAGGAAAAATGACCGAGAACCCGCTTCAGCGGATGACGGAAGACGAACTCTGGTCCCTCTACAAGGCGAAGAAGGAGTCCGCTATCAGGGATGCCTTCATTCGGCAGTACGCTCCGCTCGTAAAGTACGTGGCCGGGAAGGTAGCGGCGAGCATGCCCAACACCGTGGAGTTCGAGGATCTCGTGGGCTTCGGGGTATTCGGCCTTCTCGATGCCATAGAGAAATTCGATCCCGATAAGAACGTCAAATTCAAGACCTACGCCGTCACGCGCATCCGCGGGGCGATCTTCGACGAGCTTCGCTCCATCGATTGGGTGCCTCGGTCCGTGCGCCAGAAGACCAAGGAGATCGAGGACGCCGTGGTGAGCCTCGAGTCCAAGCTCGGAAGGCCGGCCTCGGATCAGGAGATCGCCTCGTCGATGGGCGTCTCCGAGGACGAGTTCCTAAAGACCATGCTCAAGATCTCGAGCACTTCCGTCCTCTCCCTCAACGACGTCTGGTACTCGGGCGACGAGGCGGACAAGATCTCCATCGGCGAGAGCATCGAGTCGCCCTCGAGCATGAATCCCGACGCGACGGTCGAGAGGGAAGAGGTCAAGCGCGTCATCGTCCAGGCCATCAACGAGTTGCCGGAGAAGGAGAAGAAGGTTCTCGTGCTCTATTATTACGAGGACCTGACTCTCAAGGAGATCGGGCAAGTGCTCGAAGTGACCGAATCGCGCGTGAGCCAGCTGCATACGAAGGCCATCCTCCGCCTTCGCGCCAAGCTCACCAACCTGCGCAAGGGAATCCTATAAAGCCATGGCCGCGACTCTGGGCCTGCACGAGATAGCCGGGCTCATGCGGCGCTACCTGGATGAAGACGGCGCCAAGAAATCCCTCGTGGTCGAGGGACGTTCCGTGGAGGAGGCCCTCGCCGACGCCGCCGTGCAGCTCGGCGTGCCTTTGAAGAATCTCGAATTCGAAGTCATAGAGAAGGGAAACCCCGGAATCCTGGGCGCTGGGCGAAGGAATTGGCGGGTTCGCGCCTATCCGGTCGCGGCCAAACGCGAGGTTCAAATGCCCGCCGAGCGCGACACGGCCGAATACTTCGTCGATTCGGCTCCCGTCGTGGAGGAAAGGAACGTCGATGGAGAGTGCTTCGTCCGGCTCTCCCCCGACGGGGCCCTCCTCAAGGTAAGCGCGCCCCAGGGCAGGGGCAAGCGCGTCACCGAGCGCCAGGCCTACGACAAGCTCCTATCGAGGGCGGTGAGGGCCTACGACGAGGCCCTCGTAATGGAAGTGGTCAGGCAGGCCTCGAGCGATTACGTCCGAGTGGGAGACTACATCTCGAACCCCGCCAATGACGCGCTGATCACGGTGGAGGTCACCGACCAGGAGATGAAGGGCTTCGTCATCCTGACGCCGCCAGGACCGGGCGGATCCGATCTCTCCAAGGACGCCATCCTCGCATTCCTCCGCAACAACCGGGTTATCCACGGCGTATCGGAAGCGATCCTCCAGGAGCTCGAGGATAAGCCTCGCTACCGCGAGCCCGTCTTGGCCGCGGAGGGCTCCAGGCCGCAAAACGGCCGCGATTCCTACGTCCAGTACAATTTCGAGACCGACAAGAATAGGCATCAGCTCAAGGAGGCGGCCGACGGAAGGGTCAACTTCAAGGAGCTCGGCCTCATCCAGAACGTGGTCGCGGGGCAGCCTCTCGCCCGCAAGATTCCGCCGGAGCCCGGTCAGCCGGGGCGGACCGTCACCGGCAAAGTCATACCGGCCCGGAACGGCAAGGACATGCCGACGCCCTTGGGCCGCAACGTCCACATGGCCGACGATGGAGCCACCCTCATCGCGGATATAAACGGCCTCGTTACTTTCATCGGCGGCAAGATCAACGTCGAGGAGATCTTCACCGTCCCCGGGGACGTCGATCTCAAGACGGGGAACGTGATGTTCCTGGGGACGGTAATCGTGCAGGGCAACGTCGAGGACGGCTTCTCGGTCAAGGCATCGGGCAACATCGAGGTCCGAGGCTCGGTGGGCAAGTGCGAGATCATCGCCGAGGGCGATATAATCATCCACCAGGGCATAGCCGGCAAGGGCGGCGGCATCATGCAGGCCGGCAAGAACATCTGGAGCAAGTTCATCGAGAATACCACGGTCGAGGCGGGCGAGAACGTCATCGTCTCCGACGGCCTGATCAATACCACCATCGTCGCGAACAAGAAGATCATCTGCCAGGGGAAGAGGGCGGCGATCGTAGGCGGCAAGTACCGCGCCTGCGAGGAGATAAACGCGAAGACCCTCGGGTCTCCAGTGGGCGGGACCGAGACCATCCTCGAGGTGGGCTACGACCCGAAGAGCAAGGAGAAGATGGACGGCCTCCAGTCCCAGGCGCTGCAGATCAAGCGGCAGGCGGAGGAGCTCGACAAGAACATCGCGACGCTCAATGCGACCAAGAAGCAAAGGAAGGTCCTTCCCGAGGATAAGGAAGCCCTCCTCCAGGATTATATACTCCGCCGCGAGGAACTGGTCGCCGAGGTGCGCGGACTGGCCAAGGAAATCGAGGCGATCCAGGCCTATCTCAACGGACTCAAGACCAAGGGCAGGATCAGCGCATCGGGCCGCGTATACCCAGGCGTCAAGCTGGTAATCAAGGACGTACGAGAGGATATAAAGACCGAGCAGAAGGCCATTACCTTCTATCTCGAGAACCAGATGATACGAACGACTCGCTACGAAGAGCCCGAGGACGATATCCTCAAGAAGGGGCCGCCCGATGCCCATAAGGCCGATTGACCTCCAGACGCTCCTGATGCAGATGTCCCAGGTGGGGCGCGACCAGGCCATAGAGAAGGACGGTCCGGCCCTGCAGAGCGCCATGCAGGGGGCGGCGGCCCAGAAGAAGGAGATGGAGGCGAAGGAAGCGGTACGTCGACCCGAGGAGCCCAAGGATGGCGCCGGGGCCGTCAGGGAGCGCCCGGGCCGTTCCCGAGCCCAAGGGGGAAGGAACGCCCAGGACGGCGAGGAGGGCGCGGATGACGAGGACGGGGAAAGAACCCCGGAGGAGGTCGTGCGCGATCCCTCCCTCGGAAACCGCGTAGATCTTTCAGGATGAGCCCGATCGCCCAATTCTTCCTTTTGGCCTCGATCGAAGTGGCTGGGCTTTTTGCCGTCTGGTTCGTCATAAGGACGAAAGTCAGGCGATACCTGGAGCTCGATAGCCTTCTTGCCGGCGTGCGCGACGAGGCTCGGGCCCTCGTCATGGAGCTCAACGAGACCGCCGACCGCAACGTCTCCCTCGTCGAGGACAGGATGGTCGCCTTGCGAGAGCTGCTCGACGAAGCGGACCGGCGCATCATCGTCGGGAAGAGGGAGCTCGCTACGAGGGAAAACGAGCGCGAGATATACGCCAAGCTGAACAGGCGCCGACCGATAGTGCCCGAGCCGGCCGACGCGCTTTCCTCCGAGCCGGCGAGGCTCCCGCCGGCCGAAACGACCGTCCCGCGCGAGCCGGCCTCGCAGGAGTCCACGGCGCGCGAGCCGGCCTCGCGTGAACCGGAGATCAGGGTTCCCGGCCCCAGCGTCGTTCCCGGAAAGACGAAGCGCGAGGAAGCCCTCGACCTCCATAGGCGCGGTTTTTCGGCCGACCTCATCGCAGCCAGGACCGGGGCGACCGTCGCCGAGATCGAGCTCCTCGTCGGTATCGAGGAAAGGCGCTCCGCCGGTCGGGGAAGCGAGCCCTGATGCCTCCCGTCATCGGGATCGATTTCGGGACGACCAACTCCCTTTGCGCTTGGCTGGACGGCGACAGGCCGACCATCATCCCCAACGCCAGGGGCTCGAGGTATACGCCCAGCGTCGTCGCCGTGACGCCGCGCGGCGATGTCCTCGTGGGCGAATCGGCGAAGAACCAGGCATTCGTCAACCCGGATAATACCGTCGCGGGCGTGAAGCGCTTTCTCGGCTCGGCGAGCCGCTTGTCCATGGGAGGCAAATCGTGGCGGCCCGAGGAGATCGTCGCGATGGTCCTGGGCTCCCTGAAGCGGGACGCCGAGAGCTTCCTGGCGGCCTCGGTCGATCGGGCCGTAATCAGCGCGCCGGCCCATTTTTCGGACAGGGAGAGACGGGCCCTGGCCGAGGCCGGGAAGCTCGCGGGACTCGAGGTGCTGAGGATAGTGAACGAGCCCACCGCGGCGGCCATCGCGCGGGCTTGGGAATCCTCGTCGCGCGTAGAGGCCCGAGACGGGAAGGCCGGGCCGGAGAAATCCCTCGTCCTCGTCTACGATTACGGCGGCGGCACCTTCGACGTCTCGGTCTTGAAGCGCGAAGGCGGAAATTGGCGAGTGCTCGCATCGAGGGGCGATGGAAGGCTCGGCGGCGACGATCTCGATCGGGAATTGAGGAGACTGGCCGGCGCGCGCTTCAGGGCGGAGGGCCTGGATCCCGAAACCGATCGCTTTCTCGCTCAGCAGCTCGCCGAGGCCGCCGAAAGGGCCAAGATAGAGCTTTCGGAACGCCACGAAGCGTCCATCTCCCTCGCTTTCGCCTCGGTCGGCGGAAAGATACTCCATCCGACTCTCGAGCTCCGCCGTTCCGATCTCGAAGCCATAGCCGGGCCCTATGTCGAGAGAAGCCTCGCCCTCGTGGACAGGACCCTGCGCGACGCCGGGGTCGCGAGCGGGGACCTCGATTCCCTCGTGCTTTCGGGAGGCTCGAGCCGGATACCCCTAGTGCGCCGCAGGTTGCGCGAGCGGCTCGGCCGCGAGCCCGAGGGCGGGGTCAATCCCGAGGAGGTAGTCGCGCTGGGCGCGGCCGTCTGGGCCGCATTGGTCTCGGATTCGGGCGAGGCGGCCGAGAGGATAAGCGTCCGCGACGTCGTCTCGCGGAGTTATGGCGTAGAAGTGGACGGGGGAGTCTTCGTCCCCCTGATCGGAAAGAACAGCGCCGTGCCGTCGACTCGCAGCCGCGTGTTCACGACCGTCGCCGACGGCCAGGACTCGGTCGAGATACACGTGCTGCAGGGCGAAAGCGAGGCCGCGTCCGAAAACCTCTCGCTGGGACGCTTCCTCCTGGCGGGCTTGCGCCCGGCCAAGGCCGGGAGGGCGCGCGTGAAAGTCGCCTTCACCATCGACGAGTCGGATATGCTCCATGTGGCGGCGATGGATCAGGAGAGCGGCGCGGAGCAGGCTATCAGCATCGCCGATATCGGGAAAGGCCCCTCCGATGAAGGACGCGATGAGCTCGCGAGGAAGGCGGACCTGCTCGCGGAAAGGCTCGAAGAACTGCGGGAGGGCCTCGCCCTCGAGCACGGCCTCGAGAGCGAGCTCGACGACATTCGAGAGAGGCTTCGTCGGGCCATCGACTCGAAGGCCGGCGAGGGCGTGCTTCGGATGCTCAAGGCGGAGCTCGAGGGCCTCGTAGGCGAGCTCCTCGCCAGGCGCGTCGAGGCCCGTAATGAAGGAAACTTCGTTAACGAAGCGAGCTTCGTTAACGATGCCTGCGCCTTCGACGAGAGCGGGGCATGAGCGAAGGTCTCAGGCGCTCGGCCCTCGCGTCCCTCAGTCTGGGGCCCGGAGCGGGAGACGAGGAAATACGCACGGCCTATAGGCGCCTCGCCATGCGCTATCACCCGGACGCGTCGGGAGATCCTCGCAGCGCCAAAAGGTTCTCGCGAGTCGTGAGGGCCTACAGGCTGCTGGTGGCGAGCGGGGTCGAATCGCCGAGGCTGCGCGTCCCGCGGTATCGGAGCGTGGAGGAAGCGGGCAGCGATCTGTTCGCCCTGGGCCAGGTGCTCGCCGCCGATCCCGACGCGGGCGCGCGCGGAGCCGCGGCGCGGGCCCTCGGCTTGTCCGGGAGATCGGCCGCGTACATCTTCATCAGGCGCGCGCTTTACGATCACGTCGAGGACGTCGCCCTCGAGGCGGTGAGGGCGGCGGCGCTGATCGGCTCCAGGCAGGCCGAAGGCGAGGTCGCGGCCCTCTTCGCGCGAGCCGAGCCGAGTCTGCGGCTGCGCATTCTGGAGCTGGCCCTCGCCACCGGCGAGCGTCTGTTCCGCTCCACGCTGGAAGCGGCATCGAAGGCCGCCGATCCGCGGCTCAGGTCGATGGCGCAGAGGGGCCTCGAAGCGGAACGGGACCGATCCGACGCGCGATGATCGAAGCTAGGCCCGGGAAAGAAGATCGCGGACTATATCCTTGAACTTACGGCCGCGGTCGAATTCGTGGATGAACATGCCGAAGGACGCGCAGCCGGGGGAGAGGATCACGGTATCGCCCGGCTCGGCTCGGGACATCGCCTCGCCGACCGCGCTCGAGAGATCGTCGAAGGGCCCGGCCAGGGGCAGGCCGTCCTCCTCGAGCAGGGGCTCGAGCTTGTCCGTCCCGCTGCCGGCGAGGAGGATGACGAGCTTGGCCTTGGCGCAAGCCCGCCTGGCCGGCTCGAAATCGAGGTTCTTGTCCGCGCCGCCGGTGATGAGCACGAGCGGGCCGTCGAAGGAATCCACGGCGGCCGCGACGGCTTGGGGAATCGTCGCGGCGGAATCGTTGTACCACGCGATCCCGCCCTTTTCCGCGAAGCGCTCCAGGCGGTGCTCGACTCCGGCGAAGGTCGCCGCGGAAGACGAGACCTGCGCCGCGGAAAGGCCGTAGGCGCGGCAGGCTAGGGCCGCGGCGAGGAGGTTCTTTCGCTGGTGCCGGCCCGGAACCAGGAGGGCTCGTGGGAGTATCTCCTCGGCGGCGGCCTCCGGCTCCCTCGAGTAGAATCCCCGGGACGAGGGAGCCGGCTCGAGCCAGGCCCCGGGCAGGCCCATGAAGGCGTCGGCGTACCAGAGGACGGTGCCGCGAGTCTCGGAGGCGAAGGACCTTCCCCAAGGATCGTCCCGATTGCAGAGCGTATGGCAGGAACGATCCTGGTCGGCGTATATGAGCCGCTTGTCCGCTACGTATTCCTCCATCGACGAATAGCGGTTCATATGGTCGGGCATGATGCTCGTGAGCACCGCGATCCGAGGCTTGAGGATGCCCATCCCCTTCAGGTCGGCGAGCTGCCAGGACGAAAGCTCCAGGACGACCGGCGTGCGAGGACCGCAGCCTTCGAGGAAGGACAGGGGGGAGAGGGTGATGTTCCCGCCGAGGAAGGATGCGAGGCCTGAGGTCGAGAGTACGTGGTGGATCGCGCTCGAGACCGTCGACTTGCCCTTGGACCCCGTGACGGCGATGACGGGCGAAGGCGAGAGGCGCAGGAAAAGGGAGATGTCGGTCTCTATCGCCTTTGCGGCCAGCAGATAGGGAGAGTCCGGGCGCACGGCGGGGTTCTTGACGACGAGATCGGCCGAGCGGAAATCGTCGAGCTCGTGCCCGCCGAGCACGTAGCGGATCGGAAGTCCCTCGAGCGCGGCGATGCTGTCGGCGAGGGCGGACTCGTCCTTCATATCGGTGACGGTGACGATGGCCCCGCTTCGGGCCAGGAAGCGCGCGCTGGCCAGTCCGCCCCCGTTGAGGCCCAAGCCCATGACCGTGGCCTTGAGGCCTCGCAGATCCTCAGTTCGCGCTATCGTCGATCTCAAGGGCGTATTCCTTCATGTCCCGCTCGTTGAGGTACGAGCGCATGGAAATTCCCCTGAGGCTCTCCCTCCAGGAGGCGGGTACCCGTTTCCGCATCTCTACGAAGTCGGGCATCGTCTCCGAGAAGGCCTCGTCCTTCAGGGAATTCTGGATCCTCTCCATCTCCGGCGCCAGGAACGATATCGTCTGATGGAGAAGCGGCAAGATGCGCTTCCCGCGCTCCGGCCCCGGCGGGACGGCCTCGGCGCAGACGGTCTTATACTTGCAGAAAAGCGGGTAGAAGGGATAGGTCCGAACGCCCTCGGGCAGGAGAAGCTTCGAGAAGAATTTGGACAGGTCGCTGTCCATCCAGATCCCGTGGAGGAGATAGCCGCGGCCGGTCTCGCCTATCCAGGTATTGGAGACTAGCTGTCGAACCTTGAACGCGCGGGCCTTGCCGAGCTCCCGGATTACCGCCTCGAGCGGTATGAACTCGCTCTCGATGAACAGGTGCCTGGTCCTATAGGCGGGAGTGACGTCGTTGGTGCCCGGCTGGATGACCTCGCCCTGGAAGTGTCGGAACACGACGTCCATCTTGAGCAGGAAGAGGTAGATCGAGTCCTCCACCTCGTAAAGCCTGTAGAAGCGCGGCTTGAGGGACTCGGAGGGATCGAAGTAATAGGTCAGGCCCCGGAAGACGTCCGGCAGCAGATCGACGAGCTGCTGCGTCAAATCCCCGAGCGCGCGGGCGTAGGGAGCGCTCGGTACGTCGGAATGGACATCGTGGTGAATGGGGAAGCGCGGGACGATGAACTCCGAGCCGAGCTCGAGGAAGAGCTCCTCGCTGTGGTTGTACCTGATGGCGCGGGATACCGCCCCGGCCGATTCAGGGATGGCCGCGAGGATGGAGTTGATCTCGGTGTCCGGGTAAGCGACGCGGATCTCGTTGAGGAGCTCATCCATAATTCTTGGATTAGTATATCCCTTCCGTCGCGATGAGGCAAAAGGATACATGCGCAGCTCCCGCCATTCCCGGAACGGACTCCGATGACGCCGCGACGGGCGGGTCAGGAAGGGAAGCGGATCGCGGCGAGGACGGGTATGGTGAGCAGGGAGAGGATCGTGGAAACGAGGACGAGGGAACTCGCCGTCTCGGAGTCGCCCCCGTAGGCCTCGGCGAGGATCGCCGAGTTGGCCGCGACCGGCATCGCCGCGAGGATCACGGGAAGCGACAGGAGCAGCCACCCGAGGCCCATCGCCCGCAAGGCTCCGAAGAGCGCGAGGGGGAAGAGCGCGAGGCGATACAGCGAGGTCGCGTAGAGCCTCGCCTTTCCGATCGCCATTCGATAATCCATCCTGGCGATGATCGAGCCTATCAGGACCATCGACAGGGGAGTCGTCGTGTCGCCGAGGATGCCCAGCGCCCCTCCGAGGGCTTCGGGCAGGGCGATATTGCCGACGAAGAAGCCGAAGCCCAGGACCGACGCGACCGCGGCGGGCGTGACGAAGGACGATGCGCCGAGCCTGATCTTCCCTCCCGCCGCTTTCGCGAGCATGTAGGGACCCACGGAGAAGGCGAGGAGCTGGAACGGTATATTGGCGATCGACGCGGCGAAGATCGCGTCCTTGCCGAGTATGGCCTCGACGACGGGGAAGCCCATGAAGGCGCAGTTGGAGAATACCGCGCCGAAGGCGTGGGCGCCCCGCTCGGGGCCCTTCGAGCCTATGGCTCGGACGAAGATCCACGATAGGGCGAAGGCGAGGGCATAGGCGAGGAAGGAGACGCCGAGCATCCGGAAGGCCAGGTCGCGCAGCTCGGCAGTGAAGGGACGCTGCATCGATTCGATTATCAGGGCCGGCAGGATGAAGTTGACGAGGAGGCGCGAGATGCCCTTGCTCCCCGCGTCGTCGAGCATGCGGGCCTTGCCCGCGCCGAATCCGATGGCCATGAGGACGAAGAGGACGAGGGTCTGAACTACGGTGGGCGAGAGGCTCATCGCTTCGCGTCCACGGAGGCCAGGGCCTCGATGGCCGCTTTGTACGCGGAGAAGGCCCGCTCGTAGGCTTCCGCGCGCCGCGGCTCGAAGCGCCGCCTGATTCGCACGAGGGAGGCCGCCGACTCGCGGAGGGAAGCGGCGTCGCCGAGGCAGAGGGCGCAGGCGGCGGCGTCGCCCACCAGCTCGCAATCGCCGATCACGGGCGCCTCCACCGGAACGCCGAGGACGTCGGCCTTCAGCGCGCAGAGGAAATCGTCTCCGGCCGCCTGGCCGCTCACTCGGAGGAGGTCGAAGGGCATGCCGTCCCCTATGGCGAGGTCGGAGGCGAGCTTGAGGCCGTAGGCGAGGGATTCGCAGACGGCCCTCGCGATTTCGGGCCGACCCTGCTCCATGGAAAGGCCGACGAAGGCGGCGCGCCGAGCCGCGTCCCAGATCGGCGCGCGCTCGCCCGCGAGGTAAGGCAGGAACACGAGGCCGCGGGCGCCGGGAGGGGAAAGCCTCGCCTCCGCGAGGAGATCGGTCACGTCGGCGCGGCCCATGATCGGCGCCAGCCACTCGAAGGCGGCCCCCGCGGTCGAGACTCCGCCGGAGACGTTCCAGAGCCCGTCGACCGGGTGCGGAAGGGAGAGGAGGGCCCGGCTCGGAAAGGGTCTGTCCGCGCAGAGGTTGATTGCCTCGGAAGTGCCGGCTCGATCGCAGGCGATCCCGACCTCGACCGAGGCCGAGCCGACTATGGCCGCGAGGAAATCGGGAAAGCCTGTCACGACGGGGGCGCCCGGCGCGACGCCGAGCCTTTCCGCGGCTTCGTCCGCGAGTTTCCCTGCCTCGATGCCGGGCGCGGCGAAAGGCGGGAATCGTTCCTTGGGGAGGCCCAGCGCGTCGAGCGCGCCCTCGCTCCAGATATAGGGCTCGTAGCCGGGATGGGGCAGATAGGTGACGGCTACGCCGCATAGCTTGTAGAGGAGATACTCGGGGCAGGAGAAGAACCAGCGCATCCTGTCGCGTAGATCGGCGTCGGCCGCGCGCCAGAGCCGCAGCGCCTTGGGCAGGTAGAATGTCGGGTCTATGGTCTTCCCGACGAGGGCCGAGACTTCCTCCGCCTCGGTCAGCGCCCTCCTGTCGAGCCATGAGGATGCCGGGCCAAGGGGCTCGCCGTACTCGTCGGCGACGAGAAGGGTCGGGCCGTTGCCGCTGACCGACAGGGCGCGGAGCTCCGGCCTTCCGGCCGAGCCTTTCGACGCGCTCCGCGCCAGGCCGACGGCCTCGGCCCCGGCCGCGAAAGCGGCCTCTATCCAGCCCGCCGCGTCGGCCTCGTGGGCGCCGGCCTTCCCGTGCGAGAGCGCGACGGGCCTTCGGGCCAGGCCGAGGAGCCCGCCCGTTTCCGAGACTAGGGCCGCCTTGAGAGAGGAGGAGCCGATGTCGAAGCAGAGATAGGGCACGCCGGCTATGCCTTTACGAGGAAGCGGAGGTCGCATCGCCCCGCGTACGCGCAGGCCGCGCAGGAGGTCCCCGGGCATTGGAAGAAGTCCGCCGAGCGCTCGAGCTGCTCGAGATGCCAGGTCAGGTCCTCGATGTAGCCCTCGAGCGCCTGCCTGCGGCGTTCCGCGTCCCGCAGCTTCTCGCGGTATTTTTCCGCGAGCCGGTTCCGTACCGTCTCGCCGGATCTATCGCGCCGCGCGAGGTCGAAGAGCTCGCGTATCTCGGCGAGGGTGAGGCCGTAGTCCTTGAGCTGCTGAATCCGCCTGAGGTAGATCGCGTTGCGCTCGTGGTACTTGCGGTGCGCGCCGCCCTGGCGCCCGGCCGCCTCGAGAAGGCCGAGCTCCTCGTAGTAGCGGATCGTCCTGCCCGTCACGCCGAAGAGGGAGGCGAGCTCGCCGATGCGGTAGGTCCTTCCCTCGTCTTCGATCTCCATATCCCGAATCGCACCTTTCACGTCAAATCCGCAAAGCGGTAAATTAACGAGTCTCGAATAGGCTTCGGCCCGCTCACTATACTGCGCGCGGCAGTACATTGAGAAGTGAGGTTTCAAGCCATGCGCAAAGCGATCGCCAGCCTGTGCCCGCTCGTCCTCGCCGCGATGGGCGCCCTAGCGGCCCCCGCGCCCAAGGTCTGCGTCTTCGTGCCTGGCGTCGTATCGGGCAGCCCCATCTACGAGGAGCTCGTCGCGGGGGCGCGGCGGGCCGTCGCGGAGGTCCCCGAGGCAAGCCTGAAGGTCGTCGAGGGCGGCTTCGACCAAGCCGAATGGCTCGGAAAGCTCTCGGCCCTCGCGGCTACGGGCGAGTTCTCCCTCATCGTTTCCTCTAACGCGGCCATACCCGATCTCTGCGCGCAGGCCGCGGCCTCCTTCCCCTCGGCTCGCTTCTTCGTCGCCGACTCGTGGCTGCCGGGAAACAAGGCCATACATACGGTCCTGTACAACCAGCTCGACCAGGGCTACATGGTCGGCTATCTCGCCGGACTGGCGGCCGCGGGGAAGCTGCCGCGGTCGGGAGCCACGCACAAGGCTGGCCTCATCGTCGCCCAGCATTATCCTTCCTTCGACAAGCTTATCGCGCCGGGCTTCGAGGCCGGCCTCAAGGCTGCCGATCCCTTGGCCGTCCTCGAGACGCGAGTCCTCGGCAACTGGTACGACGCCACCAAGGCCTCGGATCTCGCCAAGGGCCTCTTCGACGCGGGGGTCGCGGCGATACTTCCCGTGGCGGGAGGGGCTGGGCAAGGCGTCGTAAGCGCCGCTGCGTCCAAGGGCAGGTACGCGCTTTGGTTCGACGACGATTCCGGCTATCGCCTCGCTCCGGGCACCGTAATCGGCTGCGCGGTCCTCCGCCAGGAAAAACTCGTGTACGAACGGGTCAAGACCCTCCTCTCCCAAGGCAAGGACTCGCCCCTCTACGGAACGGCCGACATCGTGGGCGCCAAGGAAGGCTACGTCGATTTCGCCGAGGACGATCCCTCCTTCCAAGGACTGCCCGCCCCGGTCAAGGCGGCCTTGGGCCTGGAAGTGGCAAGGCTCAAGTCGGGAGCTCTCGTACTGCGGGTTTCCGGGCTTTGAGGCGGAATGGAGCTCCTATCCGCGCGCGGAATCACGAAATACTTCCGCGACACGCTGACCCTCGCCGACGACCGCGTCTCGCTCTCGCTCGCCGAGGGCGAGACGCGCGCCGTCGTCGGCGAGAACGGCGCCGGCAAGAGCAACCTCGCGCGCGTGATAGCCGGCCTCGTCGCCCAGGATTCGGGCGAGGTACTCGTCCGCGGCCGGCGCGTCAGGCCCGGCAGCGTCCGGGATGCCGAATCGGCGGGGATAGGCTTCGTACCCCAAGTCTCCCTCCTGGCCGAGGATTTGACGGTCGCCGAGAACATCGTCCTCGGCCGCGAGCCGAGGTCGATGGGCTTCTTCCTCTCGAAGCGAATGGCCTACGTCGAGACCGCGATGCTGGTCGAGCGCTTCGGCTTCAGGCTCGATCCCGAGGCCCGCGTATCGTCCTTGAGCGCCGCCGAGCGCAGGCAGGCGGACATCGTCAGGGCCCTCGCATGGGGCGGGGAAGTGGTAATCCTCGACGAGCCCACCTCGATTCTCTCCGAGACCGAGTCCTCCGGCCTGTTCGAGCTGCTCGCCCGGCTCGCGAAGGCCGGCAAGGCCATCCTCCTCATAACCCATAGATTGTCGGAAGTGCTGCGGGCGGCCGACTCGATAACGGTGCTGCGCGACGGGGCCGTGGCGGCCGACCTCCGCGCTGACGAGGCCGACGAGGCTATTCTATCGAGCCTGATGGCGCGAAGGGGGGCTAGGATCTCGGCTCCGCGAGTCTTTACCCCGCCCCTTCGGCCCGACGGTCCTCCGGCCCTGGAGCTCCGGGACCTGCCCCTCGCCAGGGATGCCCGGCCCGCGAGCCTCTCGGTGCGAAGGGGAGAGGCGCTGGCGGTCGTCGCCCTCGCCGGCAACGGCCTCGGGCTGCTCGAGGATTACGCCTCGGGCATGGCGAAGCCGCCCGCGGGCGAGGTCCTCGTCGGGGGAGTACGACTCGCCTCCATCCGGCGAGGGCTACTCCGTTCGCGTCTTCTCGGCTACATGCCCTCGGCCAGGGAAAGAAGGGGTCTCTGCCTGCCGGCGTCGATGCGCGACAACATCCTCGCCCTGCGCGCGAGCGAGTTCCCGGTCCGCGATTGGATAGGAAGGCGGCGTCGCGACGCCGCGGCCCGCGCGGCCGCGCTCCCCTTCGGGCTCTCCGCGCAGCCGCGCCAGGCCGCCGCCTCGCTTTCAGGAGGCAACAGGCAGCGCCTCCTCCTCGCGAGGGAGCTCGACAGGCCCCGCGAGGTCCTCGTCCTGGCCGAGCCCTTGCAGAGCCTCGATCTCGCGTCGCAGGCCGAGGCCGCGGCGATCATGCGCGAATTGGCCGCGCGCGGCTCGGCCCTCCTCGTCCTCCTCTCCAATATCGAGGAGGCCATAGGCATCGCCGACCGCATAGTAGCGCTCTATCGCGGCGAGATCGTCTGGGAGGGCCGCAACGAGGGCGCTTCCGGCGCGGCCCGGTTGTTGTCCGCCATGACCGGCGCCGGCCTAGGCCGGGCTTCGACGGCATGAGCGCGAAAACTCCGTGCTCGCTCGCCGCGCGCGCGGCGCCCCGCGTAGCCGCCCTCGGAGCCGCTCTCGTCTTCGCGGCGCTGTACGCGCTGATCGCGAGCTCCGATCCGCGCGCGGCTCTCGTCGCTTTTTTCGCGGGACCCTTTTCGAGCTCCTACTCCTTCTTCGCCCTTTTGGAATCTTCAGCGCCCCTCCTGGCCTGCGCCCTCGGGGCCTGCATCGCCTTCAGGGCCGGGGCCTTCAATCTTGGCGGAGAAGGCCAGGCCTCGGTCGGGACCTTGGCGGCGGCCCTATCGGCGGGGGCCTTGGGAGGAGTCGGGAAGCTGCCTCCCTTTCTCGGAATGGCGATCGCCATGCTCGCCGCCGCCGCCGCCGGCTCGATCCTCGCCCTTTTTTCGGCGATCGCCGAGCGCAGGACGGGGGCTCAAGTCATGCTCACGAGCTTCCTTCTCGCTCAGGCGGCCACGATCGCGGTGGATTGGGCTATCGGCGGCCCATTGCGCGATTCGGGCTCCAATCTCCTCGCGATGCCCGCCATCGCGGCGAGAGAGCGGCTGCCCCTGCTCGCGCCTCCCTCGCCCCTGAGCCTCGCGTTTCCGATTTCCCTGGTCATGGCCGTCTGCGCCGTTTTCTTCACGAAGGGCAGCAAGGCGGGAAGCGAGATTCGGCTTCTCGGCAAGAATCCCGAGTTCGCCCGCGCGATCGGCCTCTCGCCGAGGCTCGGCGCCTGGGCCATGGGAATAAGCGGAGCCCTCGCGGGCATGGGGGGAAGCTTCCTCGTGCTGGGTCGGACGGGCAGGGCCATGGTCGGCATGACGGGGGGAATAGGCTGGAACGGCCTCGCGGTAGCCTTGATAGCAGGTACCGACGGCCTGGGTGCCCTGCCTTCGGCCCTGTTCTTCGCATGGCTCGACTCCGGGTCGAGGCAAGCCTCGATCCTCGCCGACCTCTCGCCGGACGCGAGCTCGGTCCTCAAGGCGGCCGCCCTCTTCCTCATTACGGCCAAGCTGGTCGAGCCATGATCGCCGATAGCCTCGCCTCCCTCGGCCTTTCCGCCCTCG
>Ga0181529_10001429_pt1 | contig 30735 bp, 26 predicted proteins | sample PEATcosm2014_Bin_36_FD_119763 | JGI IMG/M metagenome (GOLD analysis project Ga0181529, IMG submission 119763) | Peatland microbial communities from MTU Mesocosm Facility, Houghton, MI, USA - PEATcosm2014_Bin10_30_metaG | ecosystem: Environmental > Terrestrial > Soil > Wetlands > Peat | place... | reverse complement strand
GCGGTGTCTCAGGTGAAAATCCATGGCGTGTTTGCCATTCACGGCGCCGAGCACGAGATCACCGTGCCGGCCGAGATCCGCACCACTGGGGCCGATTACGACGTCACCGCGCACTTCGACGTCCCCTACGTGAAGTGGGGCATCAAGAATCCCGGCAACTTTGTCCTCCACGTCAACGACACCGTCCAGGTCGCCATCCACACCATCGCGCGCCCCGCCACCGGCTCCGTCCCGACCCCGCGCCCTTAAGGACGCAGTTAGGTAATACAGATGGTCCGGTCCGTTCCCTCCTGCGAGATTCGCGCGGGTGGCGCCGAGTTGGAACCGCGACCGCGGGGAGCGGCCCGACGAAGAGTTACCGTCTCAAACGCTGGAGCAATCGAGAACAGAGGTTGACTCATCTGCCGCCCGGGCCGCTCCCTGCCGCGGTTCCAACTCGGCGCCGCTATGTGGGGCAGGATGGCATCCTGGTTGTCGACCCGCCTGCCGGCCGTTTCACCGATTCCCGGCGCGTCTGCCAACCACTCGCCCCGTCTCCGGGTTTATAATAGCCCCCATCGCCACTTGTAACGGTCGCCAGACCGGAAGGGCGGGGTGTTCCCTGGCGGCCGGGAGGAATCATGTCTCGCATAATTCGGTGTTCGCTGATCCAGGCTGCCAATGTCGCGCCCCCCGAGGCGTCGCTCGAAGTCACCAAGAGCGCTATGATCGACAAGCATGTCGCCTACATCCGTCAGGCCGCCGCGGCGGGCTCGCAGATCGTGTGCTTACAGGAAATCTTCTTCGGCCCGTATTTCTGCGCCGAGCAGGTAACGCGCTGGTACGATTCCACCGAGCCGGTTCCCGATGGTCCCACCATCCGCCTCATGCGCGATCTGGCGCGCGAACTCCACATCGCCCTCATCGTGCCTGTCTATGAAATCGAGCAGCAGGGCCTCTACTACAACACCGCCGCCGTCATCCACAACGACGGATCGTACCTCGGCAAGTACCGCAAAACTCACATTCCCCACGTCGCCCCGGGCTTCTGGGAGAAGTACTATTTCCGTCCCGGCAACCTCGGCTATCCGGTCTTCGACCTCGGATTCTGCAAGATCGGCGTCTACATCTGCTACGACCGCCATTTTCCCGAAGGCGCCCGCGCCCTGGGATTGAACGGTGCGGAGATCGTCTTCAATCCGTCCGCCACCGTGGCCGGATTGAGCGAGCACCTCTGGAAGTTGGAGCAGCCCGCCCATGCCGTGGCCAATGGCTATTTCGTCGGCGCCATCAACCGTGTCGGCGTGGAAGCGCCCTGGAACATCGGCGAGTTCTACGGTTCCAGCTATTTCTGCGATCCCCGCGGCCGCATCTTCGCCCAGGCCTCGCGCGACAAGGACGAAGTGCTCACGGCGGATCTCGACCTCGACATGATTGCCGAGGTGCGCAAGACCTGGCAGTTCTTCCGCGACCGCCGGCCCGACATGTACGAATCCCTGGTAAAGGCGTAATCCCATGACCCCTCCCATGACGAAAGACGAGATCATTCTGGCGAACCAGGAGTACCTGTTCCCCGCGGTCTTCCATTTTTATAAGGAGCCGATGGTCGCCGCCCGCGCCAAGGACCAATACGTCTGGGACGCCGACGGCAACCAGTATCTGGACTTCTTCGGCGGTATCGTCACCGTGGGCGTGGGCCACTGCAACAGCCAGGTGAACGCCAAAGTCCACCAGCAGATCGACACGCTGCAGCACATGTCCACGGTCTTCGCCAATGAACCGCAAGCCGCGCTGGCGAAGAAGATTGCCTCGCTCACGCCCGGCGGGCAGTTGACCAAGAGCTTCTTCACCAACAGCGGCACCGAGGCCAATGAGACGGCCATTCTCACCGCCCGCTGCTATACCGGCAACACCGAAATCGTGGCGCTGCGCCATTCCTATCACGGTCGCTCCGCCATGGCGATGAGCCTCACCGGCCAGGGATCCTGGCGGCTGGGGCCGTCGCAGGCCGGCATCGTCCACGCGCACAATGCCTATTGCTATCGCTGCCCCTTCGGCCTCACCTATCCCAGCTGCGAAGTGAAATGCGCCCAGGACATGGAAGAGCTGGTCCGTACCTCCACCAGCGGACGCCTCGCCGGCTTCATCGCCGAGCCCATTCAGGGCGTCGGCGGATTCGTCACGCCGCCCCGGGAATATTTCAAGATCATTGAGAAGATCGTCCGCAACTACGGCGGCCTGTTCATCAGCGACGAAGTGCAGACCGGCTGGGGTCGCACCGGCGGCAAGTGGTTCGGCATTGAGCAGTACGGCGTGGTCCCCGACATCCTTACCAGCGCCAAGGGCCTCGGCAACGGAGCTCCCATCGGCGTCACCGTGGCCAAACCGGAGGTCGCCAATGCCGTCAAGGGCCTCACTATCTCCACCTTCGGCGGCAATCCTGTCACCACCACGGCCGCCAAAGCGGTCATCGATTTCATTGAGGAGCAGAACCTCCTCGCCAATTGCACCGAGACCGGCGGCTACCTGCGCGCCGGCCTGGAAGACCTCAAGGAGAAGCACGAGCTCATCGGCGACGTCCGCGGCATGGGACTCATGCAGGCCATCGAGCTGGTGGAAGACCGCACAACCAAGGTCCCCGCGCCCGCCGCAACCGCGCAATTGATGGAGTCCGCCCGCGAAAACCGCCTGCTCATCGGCAAAGGCGGCATGTTCGGCAACGTCATCCGCATTTCGCCGCCCATGAACATCGGACGCAGCGACGTCGACCAGTTCCTCGCCATCCTCGACAAGAGCCTCGCCTCCTGCGCGGCGCTCGCGGCCGGGAGTTCGCGATGAGCCTGATGGACAACGCGGAGCTCCCCGTATCCCGTAATCTGGAGCGTTTTCCGGAACTCCACCCCGCGCTCGATTCCCAGTCCGCGCTGGCCGAAGCCAACCGCTGCCTTTTCTGTTTCGACGCGCCCTGCATGGGGGCCTGTCCCACCCATATCGACGTGCCGCGTTTCATCAAGAAAATCGCCAGCGGCAACCTGCGCGGATCGGCCTTGACCATTCTCGACGCCAATATTCTGGGGCTGAGCTGTTCCCGCGTCTGCCCCGTGGATGTCCTCTGCGAAGGCTCCTGTGTGATGCATCGGTACAACAAGAAGCCCATCGAAATCGGCAGGTTGCAGCGTCATGCCATGGAGTACTTCTATAGCCGTCCGGCGCACGCGCTCCAGCCGGGGCCAGCGCAAGACCCCACCAAGCGCGCGGCTTGCATCGGCGGTGGTCCCGCATCGCTCACCTGCGCCGCCGAACTGCGCCGACAAGGTTTCGCGGTGACAGTCTTCGACAACCGGCCTCTGCCCGGCGGTCTGAACACCTACGGCGTCGCGGAGTACAAGCTGCGCCCCACCGACAGCCTGCGTGAAGTGGAAATGGTTCGCGCCCTGGGCGTGGAGTTTCGTCAGGCCGCCGTGGGAACCGACGTCCCGCTCGCCGACCTGGAACGCGAATTCGCCTTCATCTTCCTGGGACTCGGCCTCGGCTCCATGGAGCGCCTCGGCATCCCCGGCGAAGACTCTGCCGGTGTGGTCGACGCGCTGCGCTTCATTGAACGCTACAAGACCAAGCCCGATTTCGAAGTGGGCCGCCGCGTGGCCGTCATCGGCGGCGGCAATACCGCCATCGACGCCGCTAATGCCGCTCTGCGCTTGGGCGCCGCCGAAGTGCACCTCTTTTACCGCCGCACGGAGCGCGAAATGCCGGCCTTCTCTTTCGAATTCGATCATTCCAAGGTGGAAGGCGTCCGTTTCCATTGGCTGGCGCAGCCCGTGCAGATTCTCTCCAGCGACGGGCGAGTGGTGGGAATCAAGTTCGTGCGCACGCAACTCGACGAAGCCGACGCTTCGGGACGCCGCAATGCCGTTCCCGTCGCCAATTCCCACTTCGATTTCGCCTGCGACATGGTGATTCCGGCGCTCGGCCAGTCGCGCCTAGCCGGGATGCTCTCCAGCACGCGCTCCATCGAATTGAAACGCGGCTCCATCGTCGTCGATCGCCCTACCGGCCGCACCTCCAACCCGCAATACTACGCCGGCGGCGACTGCGTGAATGGTGGCCGGGAAGTCGTCGACGCCGTGGCCGACGGCAAGCGCGCCGCCCTCGCCATTGCCGCCGCGCTGCGTTCTGAAATGGCCAAGGGAGTGGAACACCATGGCTGATCTCACCACGAATTTCGCCGGCATTCGCTCGCCCAATCCCTTCTGGCTGGCCTCCGGTCCGCCCACCAACTGCGGCGAACAAATCATGCGCGCCTTCGACGCCGGCTGGGGCGGCGCCGTCTGGAAGACCATCGGCGAACCCATCGTCAACGTCTCCTCGCGCTATTCCTCGGTCGATTGGAATGGTCAGCGCATGATGGGCCTCAACAACATCGAGCTCATCACCGACCGTCCCATCGAGGTCAACCTGCGCGAGATCGCCGAGGTCAAGAAACGCTATCCCAAGCACGCCGTCATCGCATCCCTGATGGTCGATTCCAAGCGCGAGACCTGGCATGACATCGTCAAACGCTCCGAGGACGCTGGCGCCGACGGCCTGGAGCTCAACTTCGGCTGTCCTCACGGCATGAGCGAGCGCGGCATGGGCAGCGCCGTCGGCCAGGTGCCCGAATACTGCACCATGATCACCGGGTGGGTGAAGGAAGTGGCGCGGACGCCCGTCATGGTCAAGCTGACGCCCAACATCACCGACATCCGCGTGGCCGCGCGGGCCGCACGCAAGGGCCGCGCCGACGCGCTCTCCGCCATCAATACCATCAACTCCATCACCGGCATCGATCTCGACACCCTGACGCCGCGCCCCTACGTGGGCGGCCAGTCGGCGCACGGCGGCTATTGCGGTCCCGCCGTCAAACCGATCGCCCTGCACCTGGTGCAGCAGATCGCGACCGATCCCGAAGTCGGCCTGCCCATTTCCGGCATCGGCGGCGTGGCCGGTTGGCGCGAAGCCGCCGAATTCATCCTGCTGGGCTGCGGCACCGTGCAGGCCTGCACCGCCGCCATGCACTACGGCTATCGCATCGTGGAAGACATGATCGACGGCCTGAGCAATTGGATGGACGAGAAAGGCTTCCGCACCCTCGACGACTTCCGCGGCCTCTCGCTACCCAAAGTCACGGAATGGAAGCACCTCGACCTGAATTACAAGATTGTGGCGCGCATCCACGAAGACAAATGCATCGGCTGCGATCTTTGTTATATCGCCTGCTGGGACGGCGCCCACCAGTGCATTCACCGCGCCGGCTACGCCAAACCGCCCGGCGCCGAAGCCGCCAGCCGGGAGCGGCTCACCGTCACGCCCATCGCCAAACTCGACGCCCAGGCCCGTACCAACGGCAGGACCCCGCCCGAGCGAATCCCCCACGTGGACGAAGCCGAATGCGTCGGCTGCAACCTCTGCTGGCTGGTCTGCCCGGTAGAGAACTGCATCACCATGGAAAAGACAGAAACCGGCCGTCCCGCAGAAAGCTGGGACCAGCGAACGGCGAAGGCGTCGGGCGTATGAAGTGTCTTGCTTATGTGAGGAACCCATGAACACCCTAATTCGCAACGGTACCGTCGTCACTGCCACCGACACCACAAAAGCCGACGTCCTGATAGAAGGCGAACGCATTTCGCAAGTGGGCCAGCATCTGGAGCAGAGCTCCGCCGGCAAAGTCATCGACGCTACCGGCATGTACGTCATCCCCGGCGGCATTGACGCCCACACCCACCTCGACATGCCCTTCGGCGGCACCACCTCGGCCGACGATTTCGAAACCGGTACCCGCGCCGCTGCCTTCGGAGGCACCACCAGCATTGTCGATTTCGCCATTCAGGCGCGCGGCACGCGCATGCGCGACGCCCTCGACATATGGTGGAAGAAAGCCGAAGGCCGCGCCGTCATCGACTACGGCCTGCATATGATCGTCACCGACCTCGGCCAGTGCGGCCTCGAGGACATGGACGACATGGTCAACGAAGGCGTGGCCAGCTTCAAGCTCTTCATGGCCTACCCCAACGTGCTGATGGTCGACGACGCCACCATTTTCAAGTCGCTCTCCCGGACCGCCAAAAACGGCGCGCTCATCTGCATGCACGCCGAAAACGGCAGCGTCATCGACGTCCTCATCGCCAAGGCTCTCGCCGAGGGCAAGACCGCTCCCATCTACCACGCCCTCACGCGCCCCACGCGCGCCGAAGCCGAAGCCGTGCATCGCGCCATCGCCATGGCGGAGATCGCCGGCGCGCCCGTCTACATCGTGCATCTTTCGTCGGAAGACGCCCTCAACCAGGTCCGCGAAGCGCGCGACCGCGGCGTCCCGGCCTTCGCCGAGACCTGCCCGCAGTACTTGCTGCTCTCCATCGAAGAGCTGGAGCGGCCCAATTTCGAAGGCGCCAAGTACGTGTTCACGCCACCGCTGCGCACCAAGGACAACCTCCCCAAGCTCTGGGACGGTCTGAAGCATGACCATCTCCAGGTGGTCTCCACCGACCATTGCCCGTTCTGTTTCGAGGACCAGAAAATTCTTGGCAAGGGCGACTTCACCAAAATTCCCAACGGTGGACCGGGCATCGAGAACCGCCTCCAATTGATCTACCACCACGGTGTGAACGCCGGCCAGATCTCGCTCAACCGCTTTGTGGAGATCACCTCCACCACCCCCGCGCGCATCTTCGGCATGTACCCCAAGAAGGGCGAAATCGCCCCCGGCAGCGACGCCGACATCGTGATCTGGGACCCCAGCGCCGTCTATACCATCAGCGCCCGCACCCACCACATGCGCGTCGATTACTCCATGTTCGAAGGCTTTCAGGTGCACGGCAACGCGCGCACCGTGCTGTCGCGCGGCGAAGTTATCGTCGATGGAGGACAGTTTCTCGGCAAAGCCGGCCGCGGCCAATACCTCAAGCGCGCGGCTCGCGGAGGCGCCTGGAAGTGAGCGCGGCAGTTCACGATCCAACCCTCTATAACGAAGACCTCGCCCCCGTTCCCAAAGCGCGGCGCACCTGGGGCCTGTACAACTACGCCTCCCTGTGGGTGGCCATGTCGGTCTGCATTCCCACTTATATGCTGGCCTCCGGACTCATCGCCGGCGGCATGAGCTGGTGGCAGGCCATCGCCACCATTCTTCTCGGCAACCTCATCGTGCTGGTGCCCATGTTGCTGAATGCTCACGCCGGCGCGAAATATGGCATCCCGTTTCCGGTGCTGGTGCGCGCCTCGTTCGGCGTGCGCGGCGCCAACATTCCGGCCGTTCTGCGCGCCCTGGTAGCCTGCGGCTGGTTCGGCATCCAGGCCTGGATCGGCGGACAGGCCATCTACTCCATGCTGCTGATTGTCTGGCCCGCCGCCCAACAGTTGCCCGGCGGCATCTGGATCTGCTTCTTCGCGTTTTGGGCGCTCAACATCGTGGTGATCTGGCGCGGCATTGAGACCATCAAGTTTTTGGAAGGCATCGGTGCGCCGTTCATGCTGGGAATCGGCCTTCTGCTGCTCTGGTGGATCACCGGCAAGGCCGGCGGTTTCGGCCCGGTGTTGAGCTCGCCGAGCAAGTTCCACACCACCGCCGAATTCATGCGCTTCTTCATTCCGTCGCTCACCGGCATGGTCGGCTTCTGGGCTACCGTGGCTCTCAATATCCCCGATTTCACCCGCTACGCCAAATCGCAGAAGGCCCAGGCGCTGGGCCAGGCCATCGGACTGCCCACCGCCATGACGCTCTACTCCTTCATCGGCGTGGCCGTCACCTCGGCATCGGTAGTGCTCTTCGGCGAAGCCATCTGGGACCCGGTGCAGCTTCTCGGCAAGTTCCACCAGCCGGCCATTGCCATGGTGGCGCTGGTCGCCCTGCTCATCGCCACTCTGAATACCAATGTCGCGGCCAACGTGGTGTCGCCCTCCAACGATTTTTCGAACCTCGATCCGCGCCGCATTTCCTTTCGCACCGGCGGCCTGATCACCGGCGTGGTGGGCGTCCTCATGATGCCCTGGAAGCTGCTCACCGATTTCAGCTCCTACATTTTCGGCTGGCTGGTGGGCTATTCGGCCCTGCTCGGACCCATCGCCGGCATCATGATTACCGATTATTTCCTGGTGCGCCACACCCGCCTCCGCGTCGATCACCTCTATCGCCGCGGCGGCATCTACGAATACCGCAACGGCATCAACCGCAACGCCGTGGCCGCCCTGGTCGCGGGCGCCGGTGTCGCGCTGCTGGGCCTGGTGGCGCCGCCCCTGCGCCTGCTCTACGATTACGCCTGGTTTGTCGGCTTCGGAGTTTCCGCGGCCGTGTACGCTGTGCTCATGCAGCGCGCTCCGGCGCCTGCCAATTTACCGGAATGGGAGGGAGAAGGATGATTGCCACGGATACCGCAATTGGAACTGTGTCGTTCTATATCGATGGCGTTTGGGAAACGCCCGCCGACCGCAAACGCGAAGGAGTGACCAACCCCGCCACGGGCGCCCGCATCGCCGAGGTGCCTTACGCCGTCGCCGCCGACGTCGACCGCGCCGTTCAGGCCGCGCACGCCGCGTTTCTGAAGTGGCGCGACGTGCCCGTGGTCGACCGCGTCCAGGTGATGTACCGCTTCAAGGCGCTGCTCGACAAACATGCCGACGACGTCGCCGCCATTCTCACGCGTGAAAACGGCAAGACCCGCGACGACGCCCGCATGGAAGTCCGCCGCATGATTCAGATGGTGGAGGTCGCCTGCGGCATGCCCAGCCTGATGATGGGCGATTCGCTCAACGACGTGGCCCAGGGCATCGATTGCAAGACCATCCGCCAGCCCATCGGCGTCTGCGCCGGCATCACGCCGTTCAATTTCCCGGCCATGGTGCCCACCTGGATGTATCCGTTCGCCATCGCCAGCGGCAACAGCTTCATCCTGAAACCGTCCGAAAAAGTGCCCCTCACTCCCACCCGCGTGGTCGAGTTGCTGCACGATGCCGGCCTGCCCGCGGGCGTCTTCAACCTGCTGCATGGCGGAAAAGAGGCGGTGGATGCGCTGCTGCATCATCCGCTGGTGAAGGCCGTATCGTTTGTTGGTTCCACGCCCGTCGCTAGGTACATTTACGCTACCGCCGCCGCCGAAGGCAAGCGTGTGCAGGCGCTGGGCGGCGCCAAGAATCACCTGGTGGTGATGGCCGATGCCGACATGCCTAAGACCGTCGAAGCCATCATCGGATCGGCCTTCGGCGCCGCCGGAGAACGCTGTCTCGCCGGCAGCGTGCTGGTCCCCGTTGGCGACGCCGCCGGTCCGCTGCTCGATCTTCTCGTCGCCCGCACCAAATCGCTGGCCGTCGGCGACGGATCCGAGGGCTCCGTCGAAATGGGCCCGCTGGTGACCTCCGACCACTGCAACCGCGTCCGATCCTACGTCGACAAAGGCGCCGCCGAAGGCGCCACGCCACTGGTCGATGGCCGCGAATTGCCGGCCTCCGGAGGCTTTTTCCTCGGCCCCACCATCTTCGACAACGTCACCTCCGAGATGACCATCGCCCGCGAGGAAATCTTCGGCCCCGTTCTCTCGGTGATGCGCGTAGCGACTCTCGATGACGCCATCGACCTCGTGAATCGCTCTCCCTTCGGCAACGCCACCGCCATCTTCACCAGCAACGGCAAGTCCGCGCGCGAGTACTCGTCGCGCATCGAAGTCGGCATGGTCGGCGTCAATGTCGGTGTGGCAGCCCCCATGGCGTTCTTCCCGTTTGCCGGCTGGAAGAACTCCTTCTTCGGCGATCTCCACGCCCACGGCAAGGACGCCGTGTCATTCTACACCGAGCAGAAAGTCATCATGAGCCGCTGGTTCTAGCTTCCTTCACAAGGCGATAATAGGGGTTGCAGCGAAAACGCGGAAACAAGGCTGCCCGTGCAGGCATGCCAGCCGTCGCCGTCCCGGCATCGGCGGACAGGCTCTTCGCATTTCTGAATCGCCGATGCGGGCTCCTCGCGCTGGCCCTGATCCTGCTTGGATCCCTCCGCATCGTTGCCACCTACACGGTCTTCAACCACACCGCCGACGAACCAGCCACGCTTGCCGCCGGCATGGAGTGGCTCGACAAAGGCGTCTACACCTGGGAGCCGCAGCATCCGCCGCTGGCCCGCGTGGCCGCGGCTCTGGGACCGTACCTTTCCGGCATTCGCTCGCAGAACACGCCGCGCGTAGAGTCACAAACTACCATGCTCAGCGAGGGCGCCAAGATCCTCTACGCCGGCCATCATTACGATCGCACCCTGATCTTGGCGCGCCTCGGCATTCTCCCCTTCTTCTGGGTGGCGTGTCTCACGGTCTATTGGTGGGGACGCCGCTATTTCTCGCCGGCCACCGGCGTGATTGCGTTGTTCCTGTTCAGTTTCCTGCCTCCCATCCTGGCGCACTCCGGTCTGGCCACGCTCGATATGGCCCAGACCGCGTTCCTCGGCGCCGCATTCCTGGCGGGGCTCATCTGGACCGGGCAGCCCACCATCCTCCGCGCTCTGGCTTTCGGCGCCAATACCGGCCTCATGGTTCTTTCGCGCCTGTCGTGCCTCGGCTTCTTTCCCGTGGTCGTGGTGCTGGCGCTGGCCGTCTGGCTGCTTCGCGAGCGTCCCGCGCTGCCCGCGCTCCTGGCTGCCTTCAAACAGCGCATTCCCACTTTCGGCCTCGCCGTGCTTACCGGGTTCATGGTGATCTGGGCCGGCTATCGTTTTTCCCTCGGGATGGTCCCTTCGCTCGGTTTCTCACTGCCGTTTCCCGAATTGTTCGCCGGCGTCAAGCGGATGACGGAACACACCGCTACCGGCGCGCCCGGCTATCTCTTGGGCGCCTACAGCGACAAGGGATTCTGGAATTTCTATCTGGTGGGCCTCGCGGTGAAATCGCCGCTTGGCTTTCTGGCGCTTTTCGCTGTCGGCCTGGTGCTGCTCTTCAAAAAGGGCTCGCGCTTCTGCCTTCCCTGGATGCCGCTGGTCTTCTCCGCCGGGGTTCTTCTGGTGGGCATGTTCAGCACCATCAACATCGGCATCCGCCATGTGCTGCCGGTCTATACCGGCCTGGCCCTGATCGCCGCCATCGCCGTCGTCCGCCTGTGGGAGATCGGGAGGTCCCGCAAATGGGTGCTCGCGTTTCTCAGCGCCATGGTGCTGTGGATGGCCGTGTCGAGTCTGCTGAGCCATCCCGATTACATCCCCTACTTCAATGAACTGGCCGGCAGCCATCCCGAAAACATCCTGGTGGATTCCGATCTGGACTGGGGCCAGGACATGAAGCGCCTCGCCGCGAAGTTGCATGAACTAAACGCGCCCAGCGTCACCTGGATGGGCTTCGTCTACGCCGACCTGGAACACGAGCATGGGTTTCCTCCCATTCACGGCATGAACCCATACGTCCCCAGCGAAGGCTGGAATGCGGTCGGCTTCACGGTTTGGAAGGGAATGCGCCGCGTCTATTGGCCCGACCAGATCCCGCCGCGCGAGGTCGTCGGCAAGAGCATCGCGCTTTGGTATTTCCCGCCGGCGCACAACGTTGGAGGCAGATAGCCCGCCAATTGCGTCATAATTGTCTATTCGACATTGTCTTTGTAACGAAACGCGCACCGCCATCTCTTCATGTCACGCACCAAAAAGCGGGAGCCACCTCGTCGCCAGCCTCTGACCGGGTCCGGCGCGGTCCTCGCTCCTACGGACAAATTCACGGAATTCCTGGAACGCCGCAGCCTGCTGCTGGCCGTCGCGCTCATCCTCCTCGGCACTATCCGCATCGTCTCCACTTACTGGGTCTTCAATCACGTGGTCGACGAACCCGGCCATATCGCGGCCGGTATGGAGTGGCTGGAAAAGGGCATCTACACCTGGGAAGCGCAGCATCCGCCATTAGCCCGCGTGGTCTCCGCTCTGGGACCGTATCTGCTCGGAATCCGCACTCAGGGGACGCCCAATACCGGCCTCATTTCCTTATGGCATGAAGGCGTCCGCATCCTCTATTACGGTCATCATTACGAAACCACCCTGGCGGTGGCTCGCGCTTTCATGCTACCGTTCTTCTGGATCGGCTGCCTGGCGGTGTATTGGTGGGGCTGCCTGCAATTCTCCCGCGCCGTGGCCGTCATCGCGGTCTTTCTCTTCAGCTTCACGCCGCCGGTTCTGGCGCACGCCGGCTTCACCACCACCGACATGGCGCTGACCGGTTTCTTCGCCCTGGCTTTTGTGGCCGGCCTGGCGTGGATCGAACGTCCGACGCCCCTCCGCGCCGCCGGCTTCGGCGTCGCCACTGCTTTGATGGTGTTGTCCAAGTTTTCCTGCATGGCGTTCTTTCCCGCCGTGGTCGCGCTGGCGCTGGCTGGATACTGGCTCGCCGAGCGTCCCTCCCCGAGCGCTCTGTTCCAGGCGGCCAAACTGCGCCTGCCCACTTTCGCGCTGGCCGTGGCCGTCTCGCTGGTGGTTATCTGGGCCGGCTACCGCTTCTCGTTCGGCAGCGTCTCGCCCGGCGGCATGTCCGTACCGGCGCCGGAGTTTTTCAAGGGTATCCAGGAAGTCCGCAGCCACCTGGATCGCGGCCATGAGGGCTATTTGCTGGGTGAAATCCGCAACACCGGCTTCTGGGACTTTTACCTGGTGGCCATCGCCGTCAAGACGCCCATCGGGTTTCTGGCGCTCCTCGCCATCGGTCTGGTTCTCGTCTTTCGCAGGTATCCTCTGGCGCGGTGCCTGTGGCTCCCGCTGATGCTGGCTCTGGGCGTTCTGCTGGTGGGAATTTTCAGCACCGTCAACATCGGCGTGCGCCACGTCCTTCCCGTCTACGTGGGCTTCTCGCTGCTGGCCGCCGTCGCGGTTGTGAAATTGTGGGAAGCGGGCCGCGCCAAACCGTGGATCCGGGCCGTGCTGGGCGCATTGCTCCTCTGGTTTGCCGGTTCTTCCCTGCTCAGCCATCCCGATTATCTGCCCTACTTCAACGAAGTGACGCTGTTCACCGCTCCCGAAAACATCCTGGTGGATTCCGACCTCGATTGGGGACAGGACCTCAAACGCCTCTCCACGCGCCTTCGGAAACTGGGAGCCACCAGCGTCACGCTCAACAACTTCGACTACGCCGACCTCGAGAAGGAGCACGGCTTCCCGCACATCAACGGCATGAGCCCGGCAACTCCGTTCAGCGGATATAACGCCCTCGGCTTCACCTTGTGGAAGGAGTTTCGCGTGGCCACCTGGCCCGATCGCTACCCGCCCACCGAGCGCGTCGGCAAGGGAATGCTGCTCTGGTATTTCCAGCCGGAAACCCGAAAATAATTCCGTGCCACCGAACCTGTCTCTCATCCTGCCCGCCTATAACGAGGCCGGCTGCATTGCCTCCACTATCGCCGAAGCCGTCGACTACTTCCGGCGGCGCAACCTGACGTACGAAATCCTGGTTGCGGCCGATGGCGCCGATGGCACCCGCGAAATTGTCGCCGACATCGGCCGCACCAATCCCGCCATCCGCGCGTTCGGCGAACCAGTGCGCCGCGGCAAAGGCCGGGGCATCCGCGAGGCAGTCCAAATGGCCACCGGAACCATCATCGGATTCGCCGACGCGGACAACAAAGTCCCCATCGACGAGTACGACAAGATCGCTCCCCGTCTGGCCGAGGGGTCTCCTGTCGTGATCGGCTCGCGCGCCCTGGCCCGCTCCACCATCGATCGCTCGCAGCCGTGGTATCGCCGCCTCGGCGGCAAGGGCTTCGGCGTCTTCATGCGCGCCGTCACCGGACTCCGCGGCATCGCCGACACACAGTGCGGCTTCAAGTTCTTCCATCACGACGTAGCCAAGCGCCTCTTCGCCCTGCAGCAGATCGACGGTTACATGTACGACGTGGAGATCCTGCTCCTCGCCCAGCACTTGAATTACAAAGTTCGGGAAGTCCCCATTCGCTGGCGCGACGACGGCGATACGCGTCTCGACCTGGTCCGCGGCAATCTCCGCAATCTCCGCGATATCCTGCCCGTGCGCGCACGCGTCCGTGCAGCCGTTCGCGGCGCGGATCTGGAACCGCGAGCGTGAACGATCGGCCCGAACGGCGGACGGAACTCCCCCCTTGCGACCTGGATTGGTGCGCGCGGCAGCCCAACCGCTATAGCTGGAACCCCGACGCCTCCGCGTCCGAGTGGAACATCTTCACCGTTTCCAGCGAATATTCCGTCAGGTCCTTGCCCACCAGGCCGAGTTTCTTCAGAATGTCGTTGGTCGCCGTGATCACGTGGCATCCCACCGCGTCCGCCTGAAACACGTTCAGCAGTTCGCGCGGGCTGGCCCAGATCAGTTCCGCATCGGGCGCGCTCCGCAACATTTCCACCGCGCGAGCCATCACCGGCACCGGGTCGACACCCGTGTCGGCGATCCGTCCCGCGAAAATCGACACGCTCGCGTCCGTCCCGCCCACCAGCGCCTCGGCCACGCCCTCCACCTGCCGCAGCGTGAGCAGCGCCGTGACGTTCAGGCGAATTCCGTCGTGGCTGAGATGGCGCACCAGGTCGACCGCGGACTCGCCCAGCGGATTGGTGATCGGAATCTTGACGAAGACGTTCTCCGCCCACTTCGCGATCCTCCGCGCCTGCCGTTCCATCCCCGGAAAATCGTCGGCCAGTACTTCAAAACTGATCGGCCGGTCGGGAATTGCCGCCAGCATGTCGCGCGCGAACGCTTCGTAATCGCGCACCCCGGCCTTGCGCATCAACGTCGGATTGGTGGTGAACCCGCGGATCAGCGGGTTCGCGTACATCTCCAGCATCCCAGCCTTGTCGGCCCCGTCGGCGAAAATTTTGACCTTCAGCTCGGAGATGGACTTCATTGGCGCAATCTTCTATTATGCGCCTCCCGGAGAATCCAGGCGGCGGCTTCGCCGATCGAGGTCACCCGCGCATCCGGCGTCGTCGCCGGCGCCCGTTCCTGGTAGCCCGAATCCAGCCACACCGTGCGGACTCCCGCCCGCTGCCCGGCTTCCACGTCGCGCCACCGGTCGCCCACCAGAAAGCTCTCGTCGAGCGAGATCCCGTGCTCCGCCGCCGCGGCCAGCAGCATCCCCGGCTTCGGCTTGCGGCACGCGCAGTGGTCGCGGTCGTCGTGATAGCAGATATAGAACCCATCCACCGGCAACATTTCGCGCATCGCCCGATGAATTTCCTCCACTCCGGCTTGCGTCTGGACGCCACGCGCCACGTCCGGTTGATTGGTCACCACGTACAGTAGAAATCCGGCCTCGCGCAGCGCCGCCAGCGCTTCCGGAGCGCCCGGCGAAATTTCCAATTGCGCCCGACTGGCCGGCGGAAACGGCTTCCCGTCGCGCAGCACCGGCAGGTTGAGCACGCCATCGCGATCCAGAAACACCGCCCGCCGCGGCGCTTCCTTCACCTCGTTCACTGCACCGACTCCCACTTGGTCTCCGCCTGTTTCAGCGCCGGATGCGACACCACCAGGTGCCAGACCACCGCCTGGAACGCCTCCGTGTGCGGCGTGACGTGCACCGCGTTGACGGTGGGGACGATCACGCAGGCGTCCGCCACCTGCGCCGCAAACCCGCCGTCCCGCCCCACGATGGCCGCGATCCCGGCGCCCACCGAGCGCGCGTACTGCAGCGCCAGCACCAGGTTCGGGCTGACGTTCTTCTCCAGGTTGCCGCCGCCCACCGAAAACACCAGGACGCAATCCTCGGCGCGCAGCCGGCTGGTGCGCAGCCAGGCCTCGAACACGCCGGCCCAGCCTTCGTCGTTGGTGCGCGCCGTCAACTCCGACACGTTGTCGGTGGGCGCATAAGCCTCCATGCCGCAGATCTTGCGAAAATCGTTGACCGCGTGCGACGCATTGGCCGCGCTCCCGCCCACGCCCAGAATGAACAGCCGCCCGCCCGCCGCCCGCGTCGCCGCCAGCCTGGCTACCACCTTCTCGATGCTGGCCGCATCCAGCCGTTCGACGATCTGCGCCGTCTCTCGAAGATACTCTTCCGTAAATTCACTCATGCCTGCTCACCCCGTTCCAGCCTTGCCTCCAGCGCGGCAATTCCTTCGAACGATCCCACCTCGTAAAACCGCTCCGCCACCTCGAAAGCCGCCAACTGATCGCTGGCCAGCAGACTCTGGTACACCGCCGTCAGATCGCACGGGCACTCCGGCAACTCCCCGAACGCCGACCGATGGAACACTTCCAGTCCGTAATCGATGTGCCGCATGGTGGCGTCGCTCTGTTTCGAATATCGCACTATCCGTCCATCGCGAAACTCCACGTTGCTCGAGTCCCAGCGCCCCTCGTTGCGGAACACCGTAATCAGCCCCGCTTTGCCGGCCGCGTCGAAGGCCCGTTCCACTGCGCCATAATCGCACGGAAGGTACGAATCCCCGTACATCAGAAAGAACCGTTCTCCCAGCAGCGGCAGCGCCTTTTGCACCGCGCCTGCGGTCCCCTGCGGCGCCGCGCCGTCCCACGAGTACTCCACCCGCAGTCCAAACGCGCTGCCATCGCCCACAAAATCGCGAATCATCTCACCCAGATAACCGACGCAGAGCACCACGCGCTCCACGCCGCGATCGCGCACCAGCCGCAACTGGTGGCTCACAAACGGCTCGCCGCGGACAGGCACCAGCGCCTTCGGCAGCCGCTCCGTCATAGGCCGCAGCCGCTTCGCCAACCCTCCCGCCAGAATGGCCAACGGCGGCATCACGACTGCGCCAACACGCGCGTCCCTTCGAAATCGAAGCGGAAGCGCACCTCGCGCAGCCCGGCTTCCACCATTGCGCGCCGCAGCCGCGTTTTGTCCTCGGTATAGAACATCAGAAACCCGCCGCCGCCGGCGCCGATCAACTTGCCTCCCAGCGCCCCGTTTTTCCGCGCCAGCTCATAATGTCCGTCGATCAGGCCGTTGCTCATGCCCGCGCTGCGCTTCTTCTTGTTCTCCCAGTGCACGTGCATGATCTCCGCGAAGCGCCGTAAATCGCCGGCTTCGAACGCCGCCTTGCTCTCATACCCCAACTGTTTCACGCGGTGCAGATTGTCCATCATCTCCTGGTCGCCCTGCTTGCTGCGCACGTCCTGATCTTTCAAAATGGCCGACGCGTCCCTGGTGTAGTTTGTAAAAAACAGCACCAGGTTGTCTTCCAGGTTGTGCCGCGTCATGGGATCCAGGTGTAGCGGAGCCACCGTCACCTGGTCGTCCGGCTGGAACTCGAAACAGGTGATACCGCCGAACGCCGCGATGTACTGGTCCTGCTTGCCGATCGGCTCCCGCAGCAGATCCAGCTCGATGTGGCACGCCTGCTCCGCCAGTTCCTGCCGGCTGATGTTGTTCCGTTTCATGGCGTGCAGCGCGCGCAGCAGCGCTGTGGTGAAACTGCCAGACGACCCCAGCCCCGACCCCGCCGGAATGTCCGACATGCTGCAGATCTCGATACGCGGTATGCCCACGTCCACCAGCCGTAGCGCTTCGCGCACAATCGGATGCTTCACATCCTCCGCGCGCTTCACAATCTCCATCTTGGAATACTTGACGATCACTTCCTCCACGAACGTCTCGTGCAGCGTGATGTAGACGTACTTGTCGATAGCAGCGGAAATCACGAATCCGCCGTGCTGGCGGTAGTACGACGGCAGGTCCGTTCCGCCGCCGCCGAGCGAGATGCGCATGGGACTGCGCGTGATGATCATCGGGACGCCTCCGCGTACACTCTCTCAATCACCCGCAGTGCCGCCTGCGCATCGCGAATGCCCGGCTCCGGGTCGCGACGCAGCCGAATATCTTCCAGGAACTCGGCGAACTCCGCGTCCCAGGAGTGGTCGGCCGCCGGAAACTCCCAGATAGTGGTCTCGGGCGGACCCATTTCGGGCGACATGCAGTAGTAAGTCAGCCGCTCCGCGCCGTAGCTTCCGCCTAATCCCGAAATCTCCAGCTTGCCCTGCCGCCCGTAGATTTCGAGCGAAAACAGGTTCTTCCATTCCGTCCACGTGGCATGCAGAAACGCCGTCTGGCCGGCAGCCGTAGTCAGAATCAGAAACGCATTGTCTTCCACCGGCATGTTCCAGAAGTAGGTTCCGATATGTGCCTGCACGCGATCGAAATCGCCCAGGAACCACCTCGCCAGGTCGATCAGATGGACCCCCTGGTCCAGCAGTTCGCCGCCGCCCGAGACCGCCCGGTCCGCCCGCCATTCGCGCTCGTACCCCACCCGTCCTCCATGCCCGTAGCGTCCGCGCACGAACATCATCTCGCCGAGGGCTCCCGAAAGAAAAATCCGCCGCGCCTCGCGCAACGCAGGATGGTACCGATGGTTGAACCCCACCCGTACCGCGACCCCGGTTCGCCGCGCCTCCCTCAGCGCCGCATCCAGTTCCGCCGCCCGCCGCGCTCCCGGTTTCTCGATCAGCACGTGCTTTCCCGCCCCCGCCGCGATTTCCGCGATGGCGCCCAGCTGATCGTGCGTGGTGGCTACGATGACCAGATCCACTTCGGGATGCGTGGCCGTCGCCCGCCAGTCGTCCGACGCTTCAGCGCCGGGGAATTGCGCCGCCAGCGTCTCCGCCCGTTCGATGGCCGTGTCGCAGCACATCCGAATCCGGCAATCGCCCGCCGCCCGCGCCCGCTTGGTCCCGATCAACCCGCACCCGATGATCGCCACCGCATGCCGTTCACTCACTGGCCCCACGCCTTTCCCCGGGTCTTCCGGCACAATCCGCCGCCAGAGTTTCCGCGATCGTCGCGCACAGACCGCGTCCCGCCGGTGGTGATCGCCTTGCTTCCCTGACGCCTCATATAAGATTACGCGCGCGCCTCCAGCACCCACGGATTCTCCCGCAGGTAGTCGACGGTCCTCTCGACCGCCTGCCGGATAGTGAGGCTCGGCTGCCATCCCAGGCCGCGGATGCGGCTGCACTTCAGAAAGATGAACGGGCTATCGCCGATCCATCCCCGCTCTCCTCCCGCATACTGGCGCTGCGGATTCACCCCCAGCCGGCCGGTAATCCAGCCAATCGAGTCGTCCACCGTGCAATATTCGTCCGTTCCCAGGTTGAACAGGTTTACCTTGGCGGTCGGATGCTGCAGCGCCGTGAGGATGGCCTGAATGCAATCCTGCACGTACAAATACGATTTCCGCTGCTTCCCATTTCCCAGGATGTGCAGCGTTTCGGGGTGCGCCGTCAACTGCTTATAGAAATCGAACACGTGGCCGTGCGTGTACCGCTCGCCCAAAATAGAGACGAAGCGGAAGATCCAGCTCTCCATCCCGAACGCCTCGCAATAGGCCGCGATCAGCCCTTCAGCCGCCAGTTTGGACGCCGCATACAGCGACGTCTGCACCGGAAATGGCGCGTCTTCGGGGGTCGGAAACACGTCCGGTTCCCCGTACACCGACCCTGTCGACGCGAAGGCAATCCGCTTCACCCCGGTTTCGCGCATGGCCTCCAGCACTCCGGCCGTGCCGAGAGTATTCTGCTCCAGGTCTCTCCGCGTGTGTTCGGGTCCATGCCGCACGTCGGCGTTGGCAGCCAGGTGAAACACCACGTCCGACCCCGCCATGGCCGCCTGTAAGCGGGCCGCGTCCAGCAGATCGCCTTCGCACAGTTCGAATCGCCCGCTGCCGCCTGCGGGTTGCAGAAATTCCCGCCGTCCGGTAGAGAAATCATCATACCCGCACACCGATTCCCCGGCGTCCAGCAGACGGTCCGTCAGCGTGCTGCCGATGAACCCGGCCGCTCCAGTCACAAAAGCTCTCATAGGAGGATCTGATTCATCATACCGGACCCCAAAAAGGGGGACAGCCTGATCTGCGTCGATTTTTCGATTGCCGGTCACGATCGTTGTCGCACCCTTTCCCCTTCCCCATCAACCACCTGAGGTCAAGGATCGGAATATTGTCGAACCTGCGTGCTATACCTGGAATCGGATGAAGCCGGCCCGCGAGTCTCGCCATCGCGACTGGCGCCCGCAGTGTCCGCCCCGCCCGAAAATGCCAAGGCCCACCGAACCCAGCGATGAGCCGCGGATACACGCGAGTGAAATCTGATGAAAACAAACGAGAAGAACCTGGATGATGTCCGCCGCCATCCTCCGCCGGAGGACCGTGATCGGCACACAATGGGTTCGTTTGGTACCGGCGATGGCGATTTGTTTTGTTGGACTTGGAGGGATGAATGGGTTCGTTTGGTATTTTCCGCCGGACGGCGGCGGGTGGTTGGGGACGAAGGGGCACAGGGCCCGAAAACTGCTCGGACGGGCAATCGAAAAATCGACGCAGATCAGGCTGTCCCCCTTTTCGGGGTTCCCTTTTCGGGGTTCCTTTTCGCCCCATTTCGGGTTTTACAAGATTCTTACAACCTCGCCACGTCTCCCCGGACCCCGCTCTATACAATTGGCTTCGAGGGGGCACTCCGAGAACCAGATCCCTATGAAATCGAAGAAGATTGTCTCCTTTTTCCCGGCCTTTTCCAGCCAGGAAGCCACCGCCCCGCTGGGCATCCTGGCCGTCTCGACGCCCCTCCTCCGCGCCGGCTACGACGTCCGCATTATCGATTCCACCATCACCCCCAATTTCCAGGCCGCCACCCTCCGCGAACTCGACGATGCCCTCTGCCTCGCCGTCTCCCTGGTCACCGGCCCCATGATCCGCGAAACCGTGCAGATCGCCCGCGCCGCCAAGCAACTCTATCCCGACAAGCCGGTCATCCTCGGCGGATGGCATCCCTCGCTGCTGCCCGACCAAACCCTCGCCGCGGAATATGTCGACGTCGTCGTGAAGGGTCAGGGCGAAGACGCCTTCCTCGACGTTGTCCGCCACATCGAAACCGGCGAGTCCCTCAAAGGCATCCCCGGCATCGGCTACAAGGAGAACGGCCGCCTGGTGTTCAACCCTCCGCGCGCGCTCAGACCCATCCGCGAACTGCCCCCGAAGGCATACCATCTGGCCGATTTCGACGCCTACCAGCGCGTCAGCGGCCGCCGCTGGGCCATGTACACGTCCAGCCTGGCGTGCCCCTTCGATTGCGCCTATTGCACCAACGACGCGGTCTACGGCCGCAAATGGAACGCCCTCGACGCCGCCCAGGTCGTCGAAGAGACCACCGATCTGGTCACGCGCTACGGACTGTCCCTCCTCTGGATCGTGGACGACAACTTTCTGGTGGATCGCGACCGCGCCGTAGCCATCGCCGAAGGATTGGTGCGCAGGGGCGTGAAATTCGACTGGAGCATTCAGGGTTCCACCAACCTGGTGGTCCGGCTGACTGTCGAAGAGCTCAAGCTGCTGCGACGCGCCGGCCTGTCCCAGGTGTCGCAGGGCGCCGACTCGGGCTCGCCCAAAGTGCTGCACCTCATGAACAAGGATTTTCAGCAGCTCGACACCATCTACGAAGCCGCCAGCCGCCTCAGCCAGGCCGGCATTCGCCCCTCGTTCAACATGATTTTTGGATTCCCCGGCGAGGGCGATGCCGAGCGGCGCGAATCCATCCGACTGATGATGAACATCTGCCGCCAGTATCCCGGCGCGGAATTCTGGACCAACATCTTCACGCCGTATCCCGGCTCGCCCATCATGCGGCGCGCTTTCGATCTGGGCATCGACGTCCCCAAGACGCTCGAGGGCTGGGCCGATTTTTTCCCGCGCTACACCACCCTGCCCTGGCTCAGCGGCAAGAGCCACCAGCGCGTCCAGACTATGCGCGACTACCTCCGCATCGCCTTCAACCGCGTCCCCATCGGCGGCCATCGCAAACATCCCGTGAACCGCTGGATCCACGAGTCCATCGCGGCGCCCGCGCGCTGGCGCCTGGACCACGACATCTACGCGCTGCCGTTCGAGCTATGGCTGAAGAATTCCGCCAACCGCTGGTTCCCGGAGATCAAGGCCAAGGTCGATGCCCATCAGCTCTCCGCCGAGGCGGTGACATGCTAATCGCACATGTTCTTATGTGGGGCAGGCTGGCAGCCTGCGGCGGGTTGTCAACCCGCCTGCCGACTCGCAACGCAGAATCCGCCCCGCGCCGCATGTCCTGCCCTTGCTCGCACCCTCGTCGCCTTGTACGCCACTCCCCGCAGTTCGCCCCCAGGAGCATCTCATGGCGGTAGACGTCCTGCTGGCGCACAGCAACCACCTCTACCACGACCGCAAACAGGTGGCCAAAATGCAGCCCTATCCGCCGCTGCAGACGCTGCTCGCCGCCGCCATACTCCGCAAGGCCGGACTCCGCGTCGCCCTCTGCGACGTCACCTTCGATTCGCCCGAGCGCGCCATCGAATCCGCTCTCGACGCCTGCAATCCGCGACTGCTGGCCGTCTGCGAAGACGATTTCAACTTCCTCTCGAAGATGTGTCTCGGCCGCAACCGCGACCTCTCGTTCTTCATGGCCCAGGCCGCCAAAGACCGCACCATCCCCGCCGCCGTCCATGGGTCCGATTCCTCCGACCATGCGGCCGCCTATCTCGCCGCCGGCTTCGACCACGTCCTAGTGGGCGAAGTTGAATCCACGCTCCTCGAACTGGCGCAGGGCCGCGCGCCCGAACAGATCGCCGGGCTGGCCTATCGCACTCCCGCCGGAGCGCTCCGCTACACCGCCCCGCGCACCCTGCGTAGCGACCTCGACACGCTCCCCTCGCCAGCGTGGGACCTGGTCGACCTGGCGCCCTACCGCGATCATTGGCGCTCCGCTCACGGCTACTTTTCGCTCAACCTGGTGTCCAGCCGCGGCTGCCCGCACAAATGCAACTGGTGCGCCAAGCCCATCTGGGGCGACAGCTATCACGTCCGCTCACCACGCCTGGTGGCCGAAGAGATGCTCTTCGTCAAGCATCGCTACCGCCCCGACCATCTCTGGTTCGCCGACGATATCTTCGCGCTCTCCAGCCGCTGGACTCTGGAATTCTCGGCCGCCGTCGATTCCCGTTCCGCCGCCATTCCTTTCAAAATGCAATCGCGCTGCGACCTCATGACGCGCGACACCGTCCCCGCGCTCAAGCGCGCCGGCTGCCGCGAAGTCTGGATGGGCGCGGAATCGGGCTCGCAGCGCATCCTCAACGCCATGGACAAAGACCTGCGCCTGGAATCCATCTACCACGCGCGCGAAAACCTGCGACGCCACGCCATCCGCGCGTGTTTCTTCCTGCAGTTCGGATACCCCGGCGAGCGCTGGCCGGAAATCGAATCCACCATTCGCATGGTGCGCGAGACCCAGCCCGACGATATCGGCGTATCGGTTTCCTATCCGCTTCCCGGCACGAAGTTCCACCAACTGGTCTCCGCGCAAATCGGAAGCAAGGCCAACTGGACCGACAGCGGCGACCTCGCCATGATGTTTCAGGGCGCCTACTCCAGCCAGTTTTATCGCGCCCTCGCCGATGCGCTGCACCTGGAAGTGCGCACGCCCGACAAGCCGGAGCAGATCGCGGCCGCCTGGGGCCGCGTCTACGAACTGGAAGGCACGCTGGAACGGACCGCCCTGGCCGCGTCATGAAACTGCTGCTCACTCACGGCTACTTTCTGGCGGACGACGCCAAAGAGCGCGAGATCATGAAGCCCTACGCGCCCCTGGGCATTCTCTACCTCTCCTCGCACCTCCGCGCCAAAGGCTTTGCCGTGGAGATCTACGATTCCACTTTCGGGTCGAAAGCCGAGCTGTTCCGCATCCTCGACGAGGGTCCGCCCGCCGCCCTGGGCATCTACGGCACGTTGATGACGCGTGCCAATGTGCTGGAAATCGCGGCGCGTGCGCGCCAGGCCGGATGGCGCGTCGTCCTGGGAGGTCCCGAACCGCCCAACTATGCGGACGAGTATCTGGCCGCGGGCGCCGAGGTCATCGTGGCGGGAGAAGCCGAGCAGTCCATGGAAGATCTCCTGTGCGCCGCTATGGACCCCGCGCACTGGCCCGCCACGCGCGGCATCATGTTTCGCGACGCCGATGGCGCCGTGGTGAAGACGCCGCCCGCCGAACTCATCGCCGACCTGGATGCCCAGCCCTGGCCTGACCGCGAACGCATCGACCTCACTCGCTACCTGGACGCCTGGCGCTCGCACCACGGCAAAGGATCGGTCTCCGTGATTACCGCGCGCGGCTGCCCCTATCACTGCAATTGGTGCAGCCACTCGGTCTATGGCAAGACGCACCGCCGCCGCTCACCCGCATCCGTAGTCGCGGAAATCGCCTGGATCCTCGATCGCTACCAGCCCGAGATGTTGTGGATGGCCGACGACGTGTTTACCATCCACCACGGCTGGCTCTTTGAATTCGCCGCCGAAATGCGCCGCCGCGAAATCCGCATTCCCTTCGAATGCATCACCCGCGCCGACCGCGTCAACCCGCGCGTTGCCGAAACCCTGGCCGAATTGGGCTGTTTCCGCGTCTGGATCGGTTCCGAGAGCGGTTCGCAGCGCATTCTCGACGCCATGCAGCGCGGCGTCACCGTCGCCCAGGTGCACGACGCCGTCCATCTCTGCAAGAGCCACGGCATCCAGACCGGCATGTTTCTGATGTGGGGTTACGACGGCGAAGAAATGGCGGACATCGAAGCCACCGTGGAGCACGTGAAGCAATGCCGCCCCGACATCTGCCTGACCACCGTCTCCTACCCCATCAAAGGCACGCCGTATTACGACCGCGTGGCCTCGCGCCTGGTCGCCATCGGCGAATGGCCCCACACCACCGATCGCGAGTTGCGCGTCGACGGGCAGCAATCCAGGGATTTCTACCGGCACGCCGACGCCCTGGTCCGCGCCGCGCTGGAGGCCTCATGACCGCCTCCGCCTTCGACGTCCTGGCCGCGCGCTACGACGCGCTTTGGTCCGACACCGCTATCGGCATCGCCCAGCGCGAGGCTGTATGGCGTCGCATCGACGCCGTATTTCGCCCCGGCCAGCGGATCCTCGACCTGGGATGCGGCACCGGCGCCGACGCCGTCCATTTGATGGCCCGCGGCATGCGGGTGCAGGCGCTCGACGCCTCCGCGGAAATGGTGCGCATCGCCGCCAGCCGGGGAATCGACGCCCAGTGGCTGACCATCGAGAACCTGTCCGCGCTGCAGGGGACCTTCGACGGCGTGCTCTCCAACTTCGGCGCGCTGAATTGCGTAGCCGATCTCGAAGGCGTGGCCAGCGACATGGCGCGCCTCGTCCGTCCTGGCGGCAGGCTGGCCATTTGCGTGATGGGCCGCACCTGCGCGCGGGAAATTGTTCACTACCTGTTCCGCCAGCCCGGCAAAGCCTTCCGCCGCTGGCGTCCGCGCGGCGCTCCGTCGTCTCTCGGAATCCAGGTCCATTACCCGTCCCTCCGCCAGCTCACCGGCATCTTCCGCGGGCCGTTTCGACTGCTCGGCTGGTACGGCATCGGACTCTTCGTGCCGCCTTCGTATGTCGCGACCTCGCGCATCGCGCGTCTGGCCCGGCTCGACCGGCGCCTGGCGCATCTGCCGCTAGTGCGAGGGTTGGCGGATCATCGGCTTCTAGTGTGGGAGCGCCTATGACCACCGATACCGAAGCGCGCCGCAGGTTTCTGGAAGAGTACCGGCAAATCCGCCACGCCGAAGGCCGCGGATCCGACGATCCGGCCTACTACCGCGCGCTTCCCTATCGCGATTTGAGCGGCCGCAACTCCGCCATGTGGCGCATGCGGGCGGCCACGTACCGCTATTTCGAGAGTCGCATCCTGGCGCCGCTGGAACAGCGGAGCAACCGGCCGCTCGACATCCTCGACGTGGGCGCGGGCAACTGCTGGATGTCGTATCGCCTGTCGCTGCGCAATCACAATCCTTGCGCCGCCGACATTTTCCTGGATGCGCGCGATGGACTGCGGGCCGCGCGGAATTACGCGGAACCGTTTTCCGCCGTCGCCGCCGAGTTCGACGATCTCCCGTTCCGCCAGGCCAGCTTCGATCTGGTGGTCTTCAATTCGTCGCTGCACTACTCCACCGATTACGAAATCACGCTCTCGGAAGCGCGCCGCTGCCTGCGTCCCCAGGGACAACTGGTGATTCTCGATTCGCCCATCTATGCCAAACGGGAGCATGGCGAGCGCATGGCCGCCGAGCGCCACGCGCAATTCGAGCGGCAGTACGGCTTCCGTTCCGACGCCCTCCGCAGCATCGAATTCCTCGACCAGCCAATGCTACGCCACCTGGCGAGCGTGCTCGGCGTTTCCTGGACGGTGTACCGTCCCTGGTATGGCTGGCGCTGGCACGCGCGGCCGGTGAAGGCCTGGCTGCAGCGGCGCCGTCCGCCCTCGCGCTTCTGGATTCTGGTGGGCCGCTTCGCATGATCCTGATCCTGCATCCCCGCTCCACCAGGCCGAAGAACCGGCGGTTTCCGCTGGCGGCGCTCTCCTTGGCCGCCGTGCTGGAGGGCCGCGAAGACTACGCTATCGTGGATGGCAATGCCGACCCGCAGCCCGGCACTACGCTCGACCGCATCATGCGCCAGACCCCGGCGAAACTCCTGGCCGTCTCCGTGATGCCGGGTCCGCAAATGGTGGCGGCCGTTCCGCTGTGCCGCGAGTTTCGCGCGCGCTACCCGCGCGTCCCCATCGTGTGGGGCGGCTATTTTCCGACGCTCTATACCGATGCCGCCCTGAGCGCCCCGTACGTGGACTACGTGGTGCGCGGGCAGGGTGAAGAGACCTTCCTGGAATTGCTGGAGGTGGTGGACGGCGCGCGCCGCCCGCAGGATGTTCGCGGGCTCTCCTACAAAGACCAGTTCGGCCTGCACGTGCACACCGCCGAGCGCCCGCTGCGCTCGCCCAACGATTTTCCGTTCCTGCCCTACCATCGGCTGCCGAGCGCCGAAAAGTACATCGCGGCAACCTTCCTGGGACGCCGCACCGCGGTCCACCAGGCCAGCATCGGCTGCCCGTTCCGTTGCAACTTCTGCGGCGTGGTCCCGGTGTATCAGGGCCGGCAGAAGTGCGAGATTCCGGCCCGCACCCTCCAGGTGATGCAGGGGCTGAAGCGCGACTTTGCCATCGATTCGGTGCAATTCTACGACAACAATTTTTTCCTCAACGAATCGCACACCGTCGAACTGGCGGAGACCATCGAGCCGCTCGGTCTGCGCTGGTGGTCGGAAGGCCGCATCGATACCGTGCTGCGCTATTCCGACGAAACGCTGCGCTTGCTGGCGCGCGCCGGCTCCGCCATGATCTTCTTCGGCGCGGAATCGGGCTCCGATTGGGCGCTGGAACAGATGAACAAGGGCATCACCACCGACCAGACATTGGAACTGGCGGCGCGCATCCGCGGCTTCGGCATCGTGCCCGAGTTTTCTTTTGTGGTCGGCAACCCGCACGCGCCAGAGCGCGATACCACCGACACCATCCGCTTCATCCGCCGCATCAAGAAGCTCAACCCCGCCGCCGAGATCATCGTCCAGCACTACATTCCCACGCCCCATCCCGACGGAATGTACGGCGATATCGAAGGCAAAGTGGCTTTCCCCGCATCGCCCGAAGAGTGGGCCAGCGAGCGCTGGCAGAACTTCACCACACGCCAGGACCCGCACCTGGCATGGCTGCCGCGGCCCATCAAGCGGCGCATCGACAATTTCGAGTTGGTGGTCAACTCCCGCTGGCCCACCGTGCAGGACATCCATTTGCCGGCGTGGGGCCGCGCCATGCTGCAGGCGCTCAGCAGTTGGCGCTATTCGCTGGGTGTGTACGCCTGCCCCATCGAGTTGCACTGGGCGCAGCGGCTGGTGGCGTTACGGCGTCCGCGGCTGGAGAGTTTGTAGATGCTGGTCTCGGCCATCGAAGGTCACCGCTTATGGGCGCCGTCGTATGACGAGGCGCCCAACCCGCTCCTGGCGCTGGAAGATCGCATGCTGGCACTTGCGGAGCGCGGCCTGGTCGTGGATATTGCGTGCGGCACCGGCCGTCGGACGTCGCGACTGCGCGCGCAAGGTGCCAACGTCTTCGGAGTGGACCTGTGCGAAGCCATGCTGCGCCGCGCCGCTAGCAAACCGGGAATTGCGGGACGCGTCGTGCAGGCGGATGCCGCCTGTCTTCCGATCTTGGGCGATGTCGCCGATCTCACGCTGTGTACGATCGCCGTCGGCTACTTTCCATCGCTCGACGGGGCTTTCACGGAGATGGCGCGGATCACGCGCCCGGGAGGCCGCGTCGTGGTCAGCGATTTGCACCCCGACGGGGTCGCCCGAGGCTGGACGCGCTCGTTTCGCGCGGATGGCCAGCGGTATGAGATGCGTCCCTGCGGCCATTCCGTCGACGCCATTCTGGGCGCGGCCGACACGGCGGGCCTGCATTTGGAATCGCAGCAAGACGCAGCTCTGGGCGAGTCCGGCGAGATGCCGGTCCTGTGGATCGCCTGCTGGAGCAAGCCGTGAAGCGTGTTCCAACTCTTCGCCGCTTGTCGGGTAGGCTGTCAGCCTGCAGCGGGTGGTCAACCCACCTTCTGATGCGCAGTGCAGGTCCGCCCGGCGCTCCGAGCCTGCGGCTCCGCCGCCTTGTGGGGCAGCCTCGATTGCATCTGATCGGGTGCCATGACTAGCGATCTCGCTTTCACCGGCGCCAGAGTGGCGCTCGGCGCCGCCGTGTCCGCGCGGTGCGACGTCACCGTCCGCCAGGGCCGTCTCTATTTCGGACCATCGGCTCCCCCGGTGAACCTGGAAGGCCACCTGATCCTTCCCGGCCTCATCAACGCCCACGACCACCTGGAGTTCAATCTCTTCCCGCGTCTCGGCCGCGGACCGTACCCCAACGCCACGTCGTGGGCTGCGGACATCCACCGTCCCGAGGAATCTCCGGTGCGTGAACAACTCCGCATTCCCAAAGCGGCGCGGTTGTGGTGGGGCGGCGTAAAGAACCTGGCGGCCGGCGTCACCACGGTGCTGCACCACAATCCCTATCAGCCCGAAGTCTTCGGCGCGGACTTCCCCGTGCGCGTCATCGAGCGCTTCGGATGGGCCCACTCGCTGCGCTTTTCCCCCGATGTGGCCGAGCGGTACGCCGCGACGCCTAGCGACGCGCCGTTCCTCATTCACGCGGGCGAAGGCAGCGATGCCGTGGCGCGCGACGAGATACACCAGCTCGACGCGATGGGCGTGCTCGGGCCATCCACCGTGCTGGTCCACGGCGTGGCGTTCGATGCCCGAGGTTTCGCGCTGGCCAGGAGCCGTGGCGCGTCGCTCGTCTGGTGCCCGAGCGCCAACCAGTTCACGCTGGGGCAGACGCTGGCGCGCGAAGCGCTCGAATCCGCCATCCCGATCGCCCTGGGAAGCGACTCGGCCATGACCGCGGAAGGGGATCTTCTCGACGAACTGCGCATGGCGCGCCACTCGGTGAACGCCGCGCGGCTCTACGGCATGGTCACGGTCGACGCCGCGCGCGTGCTGAAGCTGCGGTCGGGCGAAGGCGAACTGCGCGAGGGCGGGATCGCCGATCTGGTGGCCGTCGAGGATCGCGGGCAGAGTCCCGCGGAGGCGCTGCTTGATCTGCGGCCGGCGCTGGTGATGATCGGCGGCCGCGTCCGGCTGGTCTCGGAGAGCCTGGCCGGGCGGATGGGGCTCGAGGGATGGCAGCCGCTCGCCATCGAGGGACGCGGCCGCTGGCTCATGGATGGCGACGTGCCGCACTTCGCGGGGCGCGTCCGCGAGATCCTGGGCGAAGACTTCCGCCTGGCCGGCAAACGGGTAACGGCATGAACGCGGTGCTGGAATCGCTGCCGGTGGTCGTGCTCTATCCGCACAGCCGCTGCAATTGCCGCTGCGTGATGTGCGACATCTGGAAGCAGACCGAACGGCAGGAAATCGCCGTGCCGCAACTGGAGCGCTGGCTGGACGATTTCGAACGGCTGCGGGTTCGCTGGGTGGTGTTGTCGGGCGGCGAGCCGCTGATGCATACGGGCTGGTGGCGGTTGTGTGAACTGCTGCGCGGACGCGGCATCCGCACCACGATTCTCAGCACGGGGCTACTCTTCGAACGAAATGCCGCGCGCATCGCGGAATGCGTGGACGACGCCATCGTGTCGCTGGATGGACCGCCGGCGGTGCACGATCGCATCCGGGGGGTTCCGGGGGCGTTCGGCCAGATGGCGCGCGGGGTCGACGCCATTCTCGCGGCGCGAGCCGGCTTTCCACTGGCGGCCAGGTCCACCGTGCATCGCGACAATTTCCGCCACTTGCGCGAAACGGCCAGGACGGCGCATCGCATCGGCCTGCGCGGCATCTCGTTTCTAGCGGCCGATCTGACATCGGAAGCCTTCAATCGACCCGGCGGATGGAGCGCGGCGCGCCAATCGGAAATCGCTCTTGCTGAGGCCGATCTTCCGGCGCTGGAGGCGGAACTCGAGGCGCTCGCCGCCGAATGGAGCGGCTCCGGTTTCCTGGCCGATACGCCGGGAAAGCTGCGGCGCATCGCGCGGCATTTCCGCGCTCATCTGGGGCTCGCCCGAGCGGAAGCGCCGCGCTGCAACGCGCCGTGGATCTCGGCGGTCATCGAGTCGGATGGCGCGGTGCGGCCGTGCTTCTTCCACCAGCCGTTCGGCAATGCGGTGACGGACGGGTTGCTGGCGGTGCTGAACGGGCCCGCGGCGCGCGCCTTCCGCGAGGGGCTGGATATCGCGTCGAATCCCACCTGCCGCCGCTGTGTCTGTTCGTTGAATTACGGATGAGCGCGGGCTGTTAGTTCCCGTTATAGGGGCTCCAACGCGAATTTTGTTCGCGTTGGAGCCAATTCATGCGGCGACCTTGAGGCCGACGGCCTTAAGCAGGGCGTCCAGATCATCGCTGATGCGCTGGTACAG